>JABAHS010022997.1_pt1 | contig 12031 bp, 11 predicted proteins | sample 7062111 | NCBI WGS metagenome assembly JABAHS01 (sample SAMN14534600, study PRJNA622989) | marine sediment metagenome | biome: marine biome [ENVO:00000428]; feature: marine pelagic biome [ENVO:01000023]; material: deep marine sediment [ENVO:00002113]; isolation source: pool of 4 deep marine... | reverse complement strand
GGGATTGGTAAACGGCTGGATCTGCGTCAGCAAGTCACGCGCTTCCTGCATCGTGTCCGGCACGCGCCACAAGGTCGTGACCCGCACCGTCAGGTCGCCGTCATCCGCCACCTTGTTGTAGGCGTCCCAGTACTTGCGGTCGATCTCCGGGTCCTTGATCGCCGTGATGCCCTCGGCGTTCAGGCCCGCTACACCGTTGGCGATGGCCTTGGCCAGGTCGCCGGCCGTAATCGGCGGCCGCGAAGCGCCAATGAGGTGCCGTGCCTGGTCGATGAACAGGCCGTTGGGACTGCCGTCCTCGTTCCTGCCGATCACGCCGCCGTCCGGCTCGGGCGTGTATTGATCGATCCCCGCAACGCGCATCGCGGCCGAATTGGCGACACCGTAGTGCCCGGAGGTGTGCGACAGCCACACCGGGTTGTCGGGCGAGATGTCGTCGATGTCGGCAGCAAGGATATCGCGCTGCTCTGCGAGCTTGGCGCCGTCCCAGTTGGCGCCGTCGATCCACTCGCCCGGCTCGCTGCTGCGGACAGCCTCGCGGATCCTGTCCCGGACATCGTCGATGCTCGTGACAGCCGGGTATTTCATCTCGATGTCGGTCTGCTCGCTGAACGTGCCGATCGCGAAGTGATTGTGCGTGTCGATGATCCCGGGCGTTACGGAATTGCCGCCCAGGTCGAGGACTTCCGTGTCGTCATCCGCCAGGGCGCGGATGTCGGCCGTCGAGCCGACGGCCGTAATTCTCTCGCCCGTGATCGCGATCGCCTCGGCGATGCTGTCGGCGGCGTCCATCGTCACGACGCGCGCGTTGATCAGGACGATGTCGGCCGCTGCCGACGGCGGCGTCCCTGCGGGTTCACCGCACGCGCCGAGTAGCAGCAACAGGGGGATGAGATAGCGCATCTGCTGAGTTTAGCAGCACTGGATCGCCTGCTATCTTTAGCGCCAATGAAACACGAACACGCGCTCGATGCGCTGGCCAGCTGGCAAGCCGACACCCGGCGCTTGCCACTGCCGCCACCGCTGTACACGGACGACGCCGTAACCGCTCTCGAGAAGGATCGGATCTTCGCCCGGGAGTGGATTTGCGTGGGGCACCTGTCGGAACTGAAAGCGCCGGGCGACTACCTGACCTTCGATGTTCTCGATACGCCCATCGTCGTCACCAGAAACCGCGCCGGCAAACTCGGCGCCTTCTCGAACGTCTGCGCGCATCGTTCGGCGCGCCTGCTCGACGGCAGCGGACATTGCGCCGCCATCGTCTGCCCTTACCACAGCTGGACCTATGACCTCGACGGCAAGCTCCGCGGCGCGCCGTTCATGGAGCCCGAAAAGATTGACGGCATTCGCCTGCCGGTCATCCGACTCGAGTCCTGGGAGGGCATGATCTTCGCCAATCTAGACGCTGACTCGGCCGCCCTTGCGCCGCGGCTCGAATCGCTGCGCGCGCAGATTGGCGAATTCGACATCGGCAGCATGCAGGTCGCCTGGCGTTTCGCCGACCGGTTCGACTGCAACTGGAAGGTGGTCATCGAGAACTTCTGCGAGAGCTACCACGTGTTCAAGGTGCACAAAACGACGCTCGAGCCGGAGACGCCGACGGCGAGCGTCGAGGTGCTGCCCGACGGACCCGGCTTCAATCACCACACGATGGACTACCCGGCTAAAGATGGCGGCGCCGGCAAGGAGCACCTGGCCTGCCTCTATCCTGGCACCACGCTGGCTGCCAGGGCAGGCGGCATCCTCTGGCTTTCCGTGCTGCCAATCGATGCCAACTCGTCCCGCGTGACCGGCTGGCTGGCAAGAAGCCCGGACAGCAAGGACGACATCGACGCATCGATTGCGGCAACCGGAGAGTTTCTCGCCGAGGACAAGGCGATCATTGCCGGCGTCCAGGCCGGGCTGGCCTCGGGTGCCGGCAACGTCGCCCCGCTCAACGACATGGAGGCCACCAACTGGCAGTTCGGACGCTACCTGGCCGAGCGTTTGCTGGCATGAAATCGTCTACCGACGGGCGGGCATCTGCTGCTATCTTTGCAGGACCAGCTACGGGAGAGAACCGATGGTGACAGTCACGGTCAACGGCGAAACGCACGAGATCGACGCCGACGAGGACATGCCCTTGCTGTGGGCATTGCGGGATTCACTGGGGCTCACCGGCACCAAGTACGGCTGCGGCATCGGTGCCTGCGGTGCCTGCACGGTTCACATGGACGGCCAGCCGGTGCGCGCCTGCCTGACACCGGTCAGTTCGGCAGCCGGCAAGTCGGTGACGACGATCGAGGGCCTGGGCACCGACCAGCTGCACGTTGTCCAGCAGGCCTGGGTCGACGAAAACGTCCCCCAGTGTGGCTACTGCCAGGCCGGCCAGATCATGAGCGCGGCCGCCCTGCTCGCCCGGAACGCCGAACCGAGTGACGAGGATATCGACAACGCGATGGCGGGCAACCTCTGTCGCTGCGGCACCTACTACCGGATTCGCAGAGCCATCCACGTCGCCGCCGGGAGAATGAACGATGATCGTTCGTAAAGTCTCCCGTCGCGAGGTGTTGAAGTCCGGCGCCGGCGGGCTGCTGGTACTCGGCATCGGTCCGGTCGGCTGCTCGCAAGAAACGGCTTCGATCGCCGTCGGCGAGCGCTTCGTGCCGAACGTCTTCGTCTCGATGCACCCGGACGGCAATGTCGAAATTACGGTCAGCCGCAGCGAGATGGGCCAGGGCGTGCGGACGAGCCTGCCACGCATTGTCGCCGACGAGCTCGAGGCGAATCTCGACCGCGTTACGATCAAGCAGGCGACCGGCAATCCTGTCTATGGCGACCAGAACACGGACGGCTCGAAGTCCGTGCGCATGATGTGGGAGCCGCTGCGCAATGCCGGCGCCGCCGCGCGCAACATGCTCGAGCAGGCCGCCGCCGCCGAGTGGGGCGTGGCCGTTTCGGAAGTGACGGCCCGCGATCACGGCGTCGAGCACGGAGCCTCGGGCAGGCGACTGGAATATGCCGACCTGGTCGCCAGTGCAGCCGCGCTGGACATGCCGGCGGAACCCCGTCTCAAGGAGCCATCCGAGTTTCGTTACATCGGCAAGTCGGCGTCCGGCGTCGATCGGGAAGCGATCGTGACCGGCAATGCTGTCTACGGATATGACGCCAACCTGCCGGGTTTGAAGTTCGCCTGCATCGCGCGTGCACCTGTTCTCGACGCACGCATTCGGAGCTACGACACCAAAGCCGCAGAGGAGGTGCGCGGCGTCGAAAGCTTCGTGCAGATTCCGTTCACACCGCACCCGCGGATCTTCGCGCCCGAGGAAGGCATTGCCGTGATTGCCAACTCGAGCTGGGCGGCCATGCGCGGCCGGGATGCGCTCGAGATCGACTGGGATCTCGGCGAGAACGCCGCCTACAACACGGCTGACTATCGACAGACCTTGCGGAACAACCTGCAGGTCGCCGGCAACGCCTACGTCAGCCGCGGCGATATCGACGCGGCACTGGATGGGGACGGCCAGCTGATCGAAGCAACTTACGAGACACCCATGCTCGCGCATGCGCCGATGGAGCCGCCGAACGCGACCGCCTGGGTCAGGGACAACGGTGACTGCGAACTCTGGGTGCCGGCGCAGGACTCGCAGGACGTGCAAGGCCAGGTTGCCGACTGGCTCGGCATCGAGCGCGACAGGGTTACCGTCAACGTCACCCTGCTCGGTGGCGGCTTCGGCAGAAAGTCGCAGTTCGACTTCGTCATCGAGGCCGTCGAAATATCGAGACAGGCTGGTGTACCGGTGAAAGTCCTGTGGACCCGCGAGGACGACATACAAAACTGTTACTTCCACGCGGAGGCGCTGCAACTGATGCGGGCCCGGCTTGGCGACGACGGACTGCCGGACGGCTGGCTGATGCGCTGTGCCTACCCCTCCATCCAGTGGATGTGGAACCTGGGCCAGGACGAACCGGTCGACTGGGAGATCGGCATGGGCTGGACCAACATGCCGTTCGACGTACCGAACGTCAGTATCGAGTCCTGCAAGGCACCTGTCCCGATCCGCATCGGCTGGCTGCGCAGCGTGACCAATGTCTGGCACGCGTTTTCGATCAATGGCTTCGTCGACGAGATGGCCGAGGCTGCCGGCGAGGACCCGGTTGCCTATCGACTGCGCTTGCTCGGCGAGGACCGGCAATTCGACGCACCGAACGAACCGCCTGAGGGAGAAGGCGGGGAGTCGTTCAACGGGCTCATCGTCGACAGCGGGCGTTACCGTCGGGTGCTGGAACTGGTCGCAGAGAAGACCGGCTGGGGCAAAGCGCTGCCCGAAAACCATTTCCGCGGTGTCGCGGTACACAACAGCTTCTACAGCTACGCGGCAACGGTGGTCGAGATCGCGGTCGCCGACGATGGCGGCTTCCGCATCGTCAGCGTCGACACGGCCGTCGACTGCGGCCGGATCGTCAACCCGGACGGCGTCGTCGCCCAGGTCGAGGGCGCAACGATCTACGGCCTGACGCTCGCGCTGTATGGCGACCTGACCGTCGAGGGCGGCCGCGTGCAGCAGAGCAACTTCGGCGACTACCGGATCATGCGCATCCACGAAACGCCGGACGCCGTGCGTGCCCACCTGACCGAGAGCGAGGAAGTGCCGACCGGCATCGGCGAGCCGCCGACGCCCACCGTGGCCCCTGCGCTCGCCAGTGCACTGTATGCCGCGACCGGCCAACGATTCCGGCAGCTGCCGCTGCTGGCCGCATGGGATCGCGCCCGCAGCGCCTGAAAAAGGGGGTCGAACCGATATTATGAAATTAGGGTCTGACCCCTATTTCCGGCCCGGGCGGGGCCGAAAAACGTCTAGAATAGGGGCGATACAACAAGAAAAGAGGTGAATCCGATGCCGCGATTGCGCGTTCTGACGCCGATATCCCTCGTGCTTGCCGCCAGCATGGCCATTGCCGGCGCCGTCGAGCTGCCACTCTCGCCGATTTCCGCCAAGGGCGGCACGGTTACGCCCTCCTTCGAGGGTTGGTACCAGCACCCCGACGGCAGCTACACCCTGTCTTTCGGCTATTTCAACCGCAACACCGAGGAAGTGGTCGAGATACCGATCGGGCCGAACAACTACATGGAACCCGGCGATGCCAACCAGGGCCAGCCGACCATATTCCAGCCGCGCCGACACTGGGGCGTCTTTGGCGTCCGCGTGCCGGCCGACTTCGGCTACAACCGCGTCACCTGGACACTCAAGATGGACGGCCAGACATTCTCGATTCCGGCTGCGCTGAATCGCGACTGGGAAGTCGATGCCCTCGACGGCGAAGCGGGTTCCGGCAATACGCCGCCGACGATCAGGCTGGGCGACATGAGCGCCGCAGGCCCGGGCGGCCTGACGGGTCCGGCAATGAGCGCGACCGTCGGCGAGCCGCTGGCGGTGAGCGTCTGGGGCAAGGACGACGGCAAACCGGTCGGTAACGTCGCGCGCGCGGGTATTCCCGACATGCCGATCAACGTCACCTGGCACAAGCACCAGGGTCCGGGCGACATTTCTTTCAGCGAGTACGCACAGAAGATCGACCATGAAGGCGGCACTGCCACGACGATGGCGACGTTCAGCGAACCGGGCGATTACCTGATTCGCGTACATGCGATCGACGCCTCGGGCCAGGACCATGAGGGCGAGGAAGAGCTCGCCATGTCCGGCTACGCGCAGTGCTGCTGGACCAACGGTTTTATACCCGTCACCGTCAACCGGTAAGGAGTGGGTTCATGAAGATTGCAAAGCGCTTGATTTTACTCCTGGCGACGCCTGTGTTCGCGTTCGCCGCCGATGAAGAAATCACCTACGCGAAGCACATCGCGCCGATCTTCCAGGCCAAGTGCCAGGAATGTCACCAGCCAGATTCGATCGCGCCGGTGTCCTTCATGTCCTACCAGGACGTGCTCAAGGAAGCGCGGTCGATCAAGCACAAGGTCAAAGAGCGGGTCATGCCGCCGTGGCATATCGATACCAGCGTCGGCATCCAGGAATTCAAGAACAATCGCGGATTGACCGATGACGAGATCGAGATGATCGTCAGCTGGGTAGATGCGGGCGCCCCGCTCGGGGACCGCGGCGATATGCCGCCGCCCGTGAATTTCCCGGATCCGACCGCCTGGCAGCTGGCGAGAGATTTCGGCGAACCGGACCTGATCGTCAAATCGGAGCCCTACACGCTGGCCGCGAAGACCCAGGACAAGTGGTTCCGGCCGCTGGTCGACACGGGACTGACCGAGCCGCGCTGGGTGAAGGCGATCGAGGTCAAGCCGTCGTATCCGGAGGGGCGGCANNCCGGAGGGACGGCAGGTCGTGCATCACACGCTGTCCTTCCTCGAGCAGGAGGAAACCGGCATTACCGGCCTCGCCTCGACGGCTGAGGGCGCGCAACGAAGCTCCGGCCTGTTCATGGAGTGGGCGGTTGGCAAGGTCGGCGAGATCTTCCCGCCGGACGCCGGCAAGCTGATGCTGCCCGGCGCGCAGATNNCTACCACGCGATGGGCCAGGAAGTGAAAGACGACCAGGTCGAGCTCGGCATCTGGTTCTACCCGCGTGACCACCAGCCGAAGTACCGCACGGTGTTGAAGTACTTCGACGTAAGCAATGGCGGCGAACTCGACATCCCGCCGGGCGAGATCGCCGTCACGCAGCAATATCACGTGCTGCCCGCACCGGCGCGACTCGAGAACTTCCAGCCGCACATGCACATGCGCGGCAAAGCGATGCGCATGGAGGCCGTGTATCCGGATGGCAGAACCGAGCTGCTGAACCAGGTCAATAACTTCCAGTGGAACTGGCACATCAACTACGTTTACGACGAGCAGGCTGCGCCGCTGCTGCCGAAAGGTACGACCCTCGTATTCACGGCCTGGCATGACAATACGGAACAGAACCCCAACAATCCCGATCCCGAACAATGGGTTGGCTGGGGTGACCGTACCGTCGACGAGATGGCGCACGCCTGGGTCGACGTGACCTACCTGGAGCAGGAAGACTACGAGCGGATGATGGCGGAGCGAGAGGCCGCCAGCGACGACGGCCGATAGCGTCTCGCATGCTGTCCAGCGGGCCGTGGCGGCCCGCCGGGATGTCGTCAGCGTCGCGACGCATTAGAATAATCGTATTGGCCATTCAGACGATGCTTCGATGACAAATATTCCAGCTATTCAACCGTCGCTGCCGACCCACTGGTACATCGACGCTGATCATTACCAGCGCGAACTCGACGCCATCTGGTACCGAGACTGGATCGCGGTCGGCCGACTCGAGCAGATTCCGGAACCGGGTGACTACTTCATCACCAGGATCGGCAGCCAGCAGATCATCATCACGCGCGACAGTGAGCATGCGCCACGGGCATTCCACAACACCTGTCGGCATCGTGGCGCGATCCTGTGCCAGGAAGATAAAGGGCACTTCCGAAACGGCCGCATCATCTGCCCGTACCACACCTGGACTTACGGGCTGGACGGCGAACTGATTGCCACGCCATTCAGGGTAGCCAGCGACGACTTCGACATGGGCAATTACCCGCTCTACGATGTCGCCGTCGACACCTGGGCCGGCTTCATATTTGTCTGCCTCGACGAGCATCCTGCGCAGACGCTGGAGGAGGCGCTCGGTGACGAAGCGAAAGAAGTCGCCTCCTGGCCGCTCGAAGACATGGTCATCGTGCACGAGGAGGTCACCGAACTCGCCTGCAACTGGAAGATCTTCTGGGAAAACTTCAACGAGTGCTATCACTGCCCGCGCATTCACCCGGAGCTGTGCAAAGTCGTGCCGCTTTATGCGGAGGGCATCCAGGGCTATTACGATCAACCCGGGTGGGAACCGGCAGACGACACCGACAACGGCGAGCCCTCGGTCGCCGAGGGCCTGACGACCTGGACGATCGACGGCATCTCGGCATTGCCCGAACTTGATGGGCTCGATGAGAAAAAGAAAGCGAAGGGCATGACCTTCGCGACCCTCCTCGGCAGCATGTACGTGGTCGGCCACCCGCAGTATGCGCGCAGCGTGCGGCTGCGGCCGCTCGGGCCGGAAAAGCTCGAACTCACGGCGACCTGGCTGCTGCCGCCTGGTACTGCCGAAAAGTATCCGGACGAGATCGAGCACCTGTTGTCGCTCGTCAAGCTGGTCATCGCCCAGGACGGACGCGCCTGCGAATGGAACCAGGAGGGCTTGCACTGCCATCGGCATAAGGAGGGTGTACTCGTTCCCCAGGAGTCCGGCGTCGCCTGGATTCACGACTGGCTGCGAGAAAAGCTCGGCGAGGCATGATTCATCCGCCGGACACCGATAGGTAGGCTTCAGCGGTGCCACTCGTCGCCCACAACGCCCTGCCGACTTTCCAGCGCCTGAAGGACAGCGGAGAGATCGTGTTGTCGCTCGAACGGGCGACCGGGCAGGACATCCGCGAGCTGCACATCGGCTTCCTGAACATGATGCCGGACGCGGCGCTGACCGCGACCGAGGCGCAGTTCATCCGCTTCGTCGGCGCCTGCAACCAGATTGCTCAGATCTACGTCTACCCGTTCTCGATCCCGGAACTCAATCGCGGCGCAAAGGCCGAGGCGCACATCGCCGAGCATTACTTCGACTTCGAGGACCTGAAGAAGTCGGGCCTCGATGCGCTGATCATCACGGGCGCCAATGTCAGCAACCCGTCGCTCGACCAGGAGGCCTTCTGGGATCCGTTGATGCGGATCATCGAGTGGGCGGACGACAACGTCGCCTCGGTCCTGTGCTCCTGTCTCGCAACCCACGCGGTCGTCAAGTACAACCACGGCATCGACCGGACCCGCCTGGAGCGCAAGAAATGGGGCGTTTACAGTCACCACATCGCGACGCCCGGGCACCCCTTGATGCGCGACGTCAATACCCGCTTCGACGCGCCCCACTCGCGCTACAACGACATCAGCCGCGAACAGCTCGAAGCGTCCGGGCTCAAGGTGCTCGTCGAGAGCGACGATGCCGGCGTGCATCTTGCCGTGAGTCCGGACGGATTCCGCATGGTCTATTTCCAGGGTCACCCGGAATATGACGCGATCAGCCTGCTGAAGGAGTACAAGCGCGAAGTCATGCGTTTCTTCAACGGCGAACGGGAAGCGGGACCCCGCTACCCGGAGAACTACCTGTCCGCAAAAGCGCAGGAGCTTGCCAGGGCCTACTTCCACAAGGCCGAACAAGCCCAGGCCAAAGGTGAACCGCTGCCGCCGTTCCCCGACGCCGAACTCGAGCCGCTCGTCGACAACACCTGGGGCGACACGGGCAAGGCGATCGTCAACAACTGGCTGGGCCTCGTCTATGGCCTCACGAGCGTCGACCGCCAGGTCCAGTTCATGCCAGGCGTCGACCCGGCCGACCCGCTCGGCCTGTCGTAATCACCGCGGGGTCACAGTCAACGTTGGCCCCGGTTCAAGAGATGGGACGCAGGGTCCACGCCCCAGCGCCGTCCGTGTATGATCTGGGACCGGTCCGGCGCCCGGATCGACTCCGTCAATAACAAGGAAAGACCCCATGGGATTCACGACCAGACAGATTCATGCCGGCGTCACCCCCGATCCGACGACCGGATCGATCCTGACGCCGATCTACCAGTCGACGACCTTCGTACAGCCGTCCGTCGACGAGTACCTGAGCAAGGGCTTCACCTACTCCCGGTCGGGGAACCCGACCGTCAAGGCGCTCGAGGCGAAGCTGGCTGATCTCGAAGGCGGAATCGACTGCGCGTGTTTCGGTACCGGCATGGGAGCCACCACGGCAGTCATGCTGGCTTTCCTTGGCAACGGCAGTCATGCCGTCGTTTCGGACGTCGCCTACGGCGGCACCTATCGGCTGGCGACCAAGGTCATGACGCGCTTCGGCGTCGAGTTCACGTTTGCCAATGCTGCCGACCCCGACGACGTGGCGGCGGCGGTACGCGACAACACCGCGATGATCTTCACCGAGACGCCGGCGAACCCGACGCTCAAGTGCGCGGACATCGCCGCGATCTCAGAGATCGCGCAAAAAGCCGGCGCGGTGCACGTCGTCGACAACACGCTGCTGACGCCCTACTACCAGCAGGCGCTGGAACTGGGCGCCGACGTGTCGGTGCACAGCACGACCAAGTACATGGACGGCCACAACGCCACCGTCGGCGGCGCCGCCATCAGCAAGTCGCAGGAGCACGCCGACGCGATCCGCTTCATCCAGAATTCGACGGGCAGCATCATGTCGCCGCAGGTCGCCTGGCTGACATTGCAGGGCTGCAAAACCATGTCCCTGCGCATGGACAGGCAGTCGGCCAATGCCATGGCGGTGGCGCGCTTCCTCGAAAAGCATCCGAAAGTCGAGCAGGTCGCCTACCCGGGTCTCGAGTCGCACCCGCAGCACGATATCGTCAAGAAGCAGGCGACCGGTTTCGGCGCAATGGTCTGGTTCGAGGTCAAGGGTGGCGTCGAGGCCGGCAAGAAGCTCATGGACAGCATCGAGCTCTGGACCCTCGCCGAGAACCTCGGTTCGGTCGAGTCGCTGGTGACGCACCCGGTGACGATGACGCACGCCGACGTCGAGCCCGAGGAGCGCGAGCGGGTTGGCATTATCGACGGTCTCGTTCGGCTTTCGGTCGGACTGGAAGACGAGGAAGACCTGATCGGCGCGCTCGATAAGGCCCTTGCAGCAATATAGAAAACGCCACGGGAGTATCCCGATGTCCCATTTCTACGAGTTCGACACGCTGAGCCTGCACGCAGGCCAGACGGTGGACAAGGAATTCGGCGCCCGCGCGGCGCCGATTTACCAGACGACGTCCTACGTGTTCCCGGACACGGACACCGCGTCGTCGATATTCAATCTGGAGCGCGGCGGCCACGCGTACACGCGCATCACCAACCCGACGGTCGGCGTACTCGAGCAGCGCATCGCTGCGCTCGAGGGCGGCTCGGCCGCCGTCTGCACGTCCTCGGGCATGGCCGCCACCTTCGTCGCCATCACGGCGATCCTCGGCCAGGGCGATCACATCGTCGCCTCATCGCAGATGTACGGCGGCAACATCAGCCTGATGAAAAACACCCTGCCTCGCTTCGGCATCACGGCGACCTTCGTCGACCCGACCGATGTGGGCGCCTTCGAGAAGGCGATGCAGGACAATACGCGACTGATCTACGGCGAACTGATCGGCAACCCGGGGCTCGACATCCTCGATCTCGAGGCGATCGCTGCGATCGGCGCGAAACACCACGTGCCCTTCATGGTCGACGGCACCTTCAATACGCCGTACCTGTGCCGATGCTTCGACCACGGCGTCAACATCACGATCCACTCGGTGACCAAGTGGATGGGCGGCCACGGCGCGGCGATCGGCGGCGTCGTCGTCGACGGCGGCAACTTCGACTGGGGCGCGACCGACAAATACCCGACGATCACCGAGCCCTATGCGCCGTTCCAGGGCATCAACCTCTGGGAAGAATTCGGCCCCAGCGCGTTTGCGACCCGGATTCGCGCCGAGGCGATGCGCGACTTCGGCCCGTCGATGGCGCCGATGAACGCCTTCCTGNNCTGTCGCTGCGCATGGACAAACACGCATCGAACACGGCGAAAATGCTGGACTACCTGTCCAATCACAACCAGGTATCCTGGGTGAACCACCCCAGCCTGCCCGCTCACTCCAGTCACGAACTCGCGAAGAAATACCTGCCGAAGGGCGCAGGCTCGATCGTCAGTTTCGGCGTCAAAGGCGGGCGCGATGCCGGCAAGGCCTTCATCGAGAACGTGGAGCTGGCGTCGCATCTCGCGAACGTCGGCGACGCCAAGACGCTGATCATCCATCCGGCAACGACGACGCATTCGCGCATCGACGCCGAGGCGCTCGTCGCGGCCGGCATCACCGAGGACATGATCCGCCTGTCGGTCGGGCTCGAGGACGTCAAGGACATCCAGGCAGACTTCGAGAACGGCTTCCGTGCCGCGAAGAAGATAGCGGGAGCCTGAGCGTGTATTTCGAAGTCAACGGCAAGCGCGCCTTCGCGTCG
>JABAHS010075532.1_pt1 | contig 12032 bp, 13 predicted proteins | sample 7062111 | NCBI WGS metagenome assembly JABAHS01 (sample SAMN14534600, study PRJNA622989) | marine sediment metagenome | biome: marine biome [ENVO:00000428]; feature: marine pelagic biome [ENVO:01000023]; material: deep marine sediment [ENVO:00002113]; isolation source: pool of 4 deep marine... | reverse complement strand
GTCGCTCCGCACGCCGGCTACATCTACTCCGGAGCGATAGCCGGTCGGGTCTTTGCCGCCGGCCGCATCCCTGATAAAATCATTATCCTCGGCCCCAATCATCACGGGGTAGGGCATCCCGCCGCGGTTTTCGCCCGGGGAAGCTGGCGTACGCCGCTGCAGGCCACACAAATCGACGAAGAGCTTGCAGACAGGCTGATTAGCAGCTGTTCGCTGCTGGCTGACGACACTGTCGCCCATGCGCACGAGCACTCCATCGAAGTCCAACTGCCGTTCGTTCAGTACATGAGTCCGCAGGCGACAATCGTGCCGATCTGCATCGGACGAAACGAAGTCGGGGACCTGATGACCATCGGTCGGGCCATCGGCGAAGTTCTGGCACAGACGGAGGAAGATATCCTGTTGATCGCCAGCACCGATATGACGCACTACGAGTCGGCCCACAATGCCCGCAAGAAGGATCTGCTGGCTATCGACATGATCCGNNGAGGGGCTGTACCAGGTGGTTGCCGACCAAAAAATCTCCATGTGTGGTGTCATGCCGGTGGTCTGTCTGCTCGAGGCCAGTCGGCTTCTCGGAGCCAGCGGTGCCGATCTGGTGTGTTACGGGACCTCCGGCGACGTAACCGGCGACGAATCCGAGGTGGTCGGCTATGCCGGCCTGACAGTGTCATAAAAAAGCCTTGTCAAGCGCAAGTGCTTGAAGTATAAACAAGATGGCCGCCCGGAGGCGGCTTTTTTGTTGCTTTGCGTTCAGTCATGCCGAAGGAGTTGTTCATGTCCAATCTGCGTGTTCGTTTTGCCCCCAGTCCCACGGGTTTTTTGCATATCGGCGGCGCCCGCACGGCGCTTTTCAATTACCTTTTGGCCCGCAAGGAGGGCGGTACCTTCATCCTGCGCATCGAAGATACCGATGTTGCCCGATCGACTCAGGAGTCGGTCGACGCCATCCTCGAGGCGATGGATTGGCTGGGACTCTCCTATGACGAGGGCCCCTATTACCAGTCGCAGCGCAGCGACCTTTACCGCGAAAAGATCGCGCAGCTGATCGACGAGGGCAAGGCCTATCGTTGCTACTGTACACCGGAGCAGCTCGAGGCAAAGCGCCAGGCGGCGATGAAGAAAGGGCTCAAGCCCAAGTACGACGGGACCTGCCGCAACCGCACGGACCAGCCNNATCAAGGGACCGATCACCTTTCAGAACAGCGAACTCGACGACCTGATCATCCAGCGCACCGATGGCACGCCGACCTACAATTTCGTCGTCGTCGTCGATGATGCGACCATGGGGCTGACCCTCATCGTGCGCGGCGATGACCACATCAACAATACGCCCCGTCAGATTCTGCTCTACCGGGCGCTCGGTTTCGACGTTCCGGAATACGCTCACGTGCCGATGATCCTAGGCTCCGACAAGACCCGCCTGTCTAAGCGTCACGGCGCCACCTCGGTGATGGCTTACCGCGACATGGGCTATTTGCCGGAGGCGATGGTCAACTACCTGGTGCGCCTCGGCTGGTCCTATGGCGACGACGAGATCTTCTCCATGGAGGAGCTGGTTGAGAAGTTCAGTCTCGACAACGTCGGCAAGTCGGCCGGCGTCTTCAATCCCGAGAAGCTGCTGTGGCTGAATCAGCATTACATCCAGACGGGCGACCCGCATCGTTTGGGAGAACTGCTCAAACGGCACCTGGCCGACCTGGGCCTTTCGACCGAGGGCGGACCGGTGTTGAGCGATGTCGTTGAGACATTGCAGGATCGCGCCAAGACCCTGGTCGAAATGGCCGAAGGCGCCGCGTTTTATTACCGCGATGAAATCGAGTTCGACCCGAAGGCGCGGGAGAAGTTCCTGGCGCCGGAGAAGAAAGAGGTTCTCGAGACGGTGGCGGCGCATCTCGAATCTCTCGATCGTTTCGATCACGAAGGGGTCGAGCAGGCGTTCAAGGCGATTATGGAGGATACCGGCCTCAAGCTCGGCAAGATTGGACCTTCGGTCCGGGTCGCCCTGACCGGAGGCACCACCAGCCCGAGCATTTTCGAGACGATTGCCGCGCTCGGCAGGGAGCGCACGGTGCAGCGCCTGCGACGGGCGATCGAACATATCTGAACATAAAAAAGGCCCGGTCCTGCAAGACCGGGCCTTTCGGTTTTTTGACGGTCNNCTTTTTTCCGCTTCTGATCGGATGTATCGCGGAACAGGCTGAATTCACGGGAAGCCTGGTTGTTCTTCTCGCTTATCATGCCGCCGGTGACGACGAATCCCATGGCCCGGTTGGTCGACATGTCGACCGGTTTGACCTTGTCACGCGGCACGATCAGTGTGTAGCCGCCGATCTGGTAGCTGAGCGGCAGATAGACGGCGAGTTCGTTGTCGCCGCCGATCTCGTCAGGCACGTTGCTGAAATCGCTGCGGGTCACGAATCCCATCAGGCGCATCGGCAGTCCGCCGATCTCCATCTCCACCGTCACCACCTGGTTGAACTGCTTCTCCTTCTGGTGGGCGAAGAAGCCGATGAAGTCCTTGAGCGATCCGTAAAGAGTCTTGACCAGCGGGATGTGGTTCATCGCTTCGTCGGCGATATCGAGAAGCCGGCGCATCAGAAAGGCGTTCAGGGACAGGCCGAAGAGAAAAACGGCCACTACGCCGGTCAGCAGTCCCATGCCGGGGATATACCAGCCCTTTGGCAGCAAAATCTGGATTCCCCTGCCGAGAAACGTTTCCGCCGACCAGACAAGCCAGTAGAGGATATAAAGGGTCAGAACGGCCGGCAGCATTGTCAGCAGTCCCTGAACCATGATCTTGCCGAGTTGTTTCATCCTTGGAACTCTCCTCTCCTATTTTCATGGTAAGAAAGAATTATACACTCCCTTCCCAAAGTCTAAGCTGACCCTTGCAAAAATAAAGCCCCTGCTGGAAGACAGGGGCTTCGATTTTTGCTTTTCGCTATTCCTGACCGGGTGCCCTCCAGCGGCGGTGAACCCAGAACCACTGACTCGGATTCTTGCGGATGGCGTTCTCGATGATGCCTGTCAAAAGTGCCGTGTTGCGTACAATGTCGTCCTTGTTGTTGCTCGGCTCGAGATGAATCGCCTTCTGTATCTCCACGCGGTAGGTATTGTCAGGATTGCGATAACAGAATATGGGGACGATGGGGACTCCCTTCTTCATCGCCATGTCGGTAATAATCGGCGTTGTGCAGGCGGGTTTCCCGAAGAAGTCGACGACGACCGCCTGGCTGGGCGCGACGTGTTGGTCGGGCAGGACGCAGACGATGTACTCGTCGTTGAGGGCTTTGATGATGCGACGGGCTCCTCGTTTACTCATCAGCACCTTGCCGTCGTTGCTTTCGCGAAGTGCCGTGATCTTATTGTCGATGAAGGGATTGCGCATCGCCTTGGCGATGAAGGCCGTTTTGAAACCGAGGCGAGGCAGGAAAAAGGTTCCCATTTCCCAGCCGCCGATATGGCCGGTGAGGGCCAGCACCCCTTTGCCTTCCCCGTACGCCTCGTGAAGGTTTTCCAGCCCCTCGAAGGTAAAGAGCTTATTGAGTTCGTCGGCATCGTCATCGAGGCATGTCAGGCGCAGCATTTCGACGGCGTTGACGCCGATATGGCGGTAATTCTCTTTCAGCAGGGCCTTGCTTTCTCTGTCGCTCAGATCCGGAAAGGCGACCTTGATATTGGCGCGCGCTGTGCGATTGACCTTGCCGAGCATCGGCAGGATGGCGCCGCCGAGGAAACGCCCGAAATCGAGAGCGAGGGGGCGGGGCAGGGCGCGGAGCAGTGCCGAGAGGACCAGGAAAANNTGGGGTTCCTTCAGGGTGATGGCCCTATGTCAACCGTCCGCTTTGACGCAGAGCCTCGTAGAGTACGATGCCGGCGGAAGTCGACAGGTTGAGGCTGCGCACGGTCGGTGTCAGGATCGGGATGCGGATCGACTTATCTGCGTTGTCGGCGATCAGCTGATCGGGAAGACCGAGGGTTTCCTTGCCGAAAACGAAAAAATCGCCCGGGCGGTAACGCACCTCGGTGTAGGATTTGAAGGCTTTTTTCGAGGTATACCAGAAGCGCCCGTCGGGGTATTCGGCTTTCAGGGTCTCCAGTCGATCCCACCGGCGAATATCGACGGCGTCCCAGTAATCGAGGCCGGCTCGCTTCAACTGCTTGTCATCGATGGTGAACCCGAGCTGTCCCACCAGGTGCAAAACGCTGCCTGTGGCGCCGCACAGGCGGGCGATATTCCCGGTGTTCGGCGGTATTTCCGGTTCGATGAGTACGATGTGAAAAGAACTATTGCCAGTCATAACCGCGGCAATATAGCATGAGGCGATTCCGGGCGGCAAGAGGAAGGGGCAATGAAAACGGCGGGGCAATTCCCCCGCCGTTTTCATTGACAGGCAGGGACGTTACTGGGCCGCTTTGAGGGCCTGGTCGAGGTCGGCGATGATGTCCTCGGCATCCTCGATCCCCACGGACACGCGAACGAAGTCGTCCGTGACGCCGGCAGCCTCCTGCTCCTCGGCACTGAGTTGCTGGTGGGTGGTGGTGGCGGGGTGGATGACCAGCGTCTTGGCGTCGCCGATGTTGGCCAGGTGGCTGGCCAGCTTGACCGAGTCGATGAACCTGGCGCCGGCTTCCCTGCCGCCCTTGATGCCGAAGCCGAGAATGGCGCCCTGGCCGGCCGGCAGGTATTTCCGGGCCCGCTCGTAATCGGGGTGGCTTTTCAGCCCGGGGTAGTTGACCCAGCTGACCAGGGGATGGTTTTCCAGGAACTCGGCAACCTTCTGGGCGTTTTCGCAATGTTTCGGCATGCGCACATGCAGCGTTTCGAGCCCCTGCAGGAAGAGGAAGCTGTTGAAGGGGGAGAGGCAGGGACCCATGTCGCGCAGCAGGGTGACGCGCATTTTCATGATATAAGCCAATTCGCCGAGCGCCTCGTGGTAGACCAGGCCGTGATAGCTGGGGTCAGGCGTCGTGAAATCCTCGAAGCGTCCGCTCGACCAGTCGAACTTGCCGCTGTCGACCACGGCGCCACCGATGCTGGTGCCGTGTCCGCCGATGAACTTGGTCAGAGAATAGCAGACGATGTCGGCGCCGTGGTCGATGGGGCGGAAGAGGGCGGGCGTCGCCACGGTGTTGTCGACGATCAACGGCAGGCCGTTGTCGTGAGCCAGTTCGGCGAGAGCTTCGAAGTCATCAACGTTGTTTTTCGGGTTGCCGATGGTTTCGGTAAATACCGCCCTGGTCTTGTCGTCAATCGCCGCGGCGACATTGGCAGGGTCGGAGGTGTTGACGAACTTGACCTCGATTCCCATCCTTGCCATGGTGTGGTGGAAGAGATTGTAGGTTCCGCCGTAGAGGTAGTTGGTCGAGATGATGTTCTCGCCGGCCTTGGCGAGATTGAGAATTGCCAGGGTGATGGCCGAGGATCCGGATGCCATGGTCAGGGCGCCGACGCCGCCGTCGAGCTCGGCCAGACGCTTTTCGAGGACGTCGGAGGTGGGGTTCATGATGCGCGTGTAGATGTTCCCCATCTCAGCCAAAGCGAAAAGATTCGCGGCGTGCTCCGAGGAGTCGAAGGTGTAGGAACTGGTCTGGTAAATGGGAACCGCCCGGGCCTTGGTCGTCGGATCGGGGACCTGGCCGGCGTGCAGGGCTTTGGTGCCCAGGCGATAGGACTTTTCTTCGGACATGGCATCCTCCTTGTTCGTGTCAGGGTCTGTGCCGTTGGATAATAAACCCAATTAAAAAAGTCAAGAACAAAACCGGATTAAAATGCAGGAATTGACGGCGTTTCCCGGCGGGCTGGAACTCCGCCATGAATCATGGTCAACCGTGGAATGGTTATTTTAACAGAGCTTTTTGCTTTCGTCGCCAAAAAGTTGTGAGTTTCCGTGCCCTCGGGTATGCTGCGGGAAACCTGTTTTGAGAGGTGATGAACCACCCTATGGATGCTTTTCTTCTCGATGCTGTCGTCAGGGAGCTGATCCCCCGCCTGGTCGGCGCCAGGATCAACAAGATCTATCAACCGGCGGCCGACCACCTGATCCTGCGATTCTGGACCGGCAGGGAGAATCTGCGCCTGAGCCTGAACCTGGCGCCGGAGGGTAACGCGTTGCACCTGACGGATCGATCGCCTCCAAACCCCTTTGTGCCGCCGCGTTTCTGTCAGTTGCTGCGCTCCCGATTGAAAAAGCTGATCGATATCGAGTACACCCGCGGCGAGCGGTTCGTCCGTTTCGTCTTCTCCGGGCCCGAACGGAGCCGGTACGCGCTCGTTGCCGAACTTTTCGGCCGCCATGCCAACCTCGTCCTTCTTGGTGGCGACGAGGTCATTGTCGACGTCCTCAGGCGCAGTTCAGCCGATGCGAAAAGACCGATGGTTCCAGGCCATCCCTATGCGCTGCCGCCGCNNGTGAGGCGGATGTGGCCTCGATCCTCAAAGACAGCATCGTGCCGATGACCGACCTCGTCGCACGCGACCTTCAATCCCTCGCGGACCAGGGAGAAGATCCGGCCGAGCTACTGACTGTCTTCCGGCAGCAATGCCTCGCCGGAGATTACCGGTTCGGTATCGCCCTCTATGAGGGCCGGCGGCTCCCGAGCGCCTTTCGGCCACAGGCTCTTCCTCTTGAAGATTGGCAGCCTTTCGAAACAGCCAATGCTCTAGTCGAGAGTATCACTGGTGGGGACGCACGCGCCGAATCAGGCTTCATCGAGCGACGGCTCCTGGAGCAGGCTCTGGCAAAGGGGCGTAAAAAGCTGACCAGGCGCCTGAAGAAAATCGAGCAGGAGGAGCGCCAAGCCGGAACATTCGAGAAGCAAAAAATCTGCGGAGAACTCCTGTTGGCTAACCTGCATCGTCTCGAGAAAGGGATGCGTGCGGTCGAGCTCGACAACTACTACGAAGACCCGCCTGTGGCCGTGACGATCGAACTCGACCCTCTTTTGACCCCCCAGGAGAACGCCGAGCGCTATTTCAGGAGGTACAAAAAGAGCCGGCGCGGCCTCGATCATCTGAAAAGGAGGGTCGACGAGACGCACGAAGAGCAGCGGTGGCTCGAACAACTGGCTCTTGATCTCGATGAAGCGGTGACAGGCGTCGATCTTCGCGAGATCGCCGAGGAGCTGACGGACGCAGGCTTTTTACCCCGCCAGTCCCGTTCGGTCGACCCGCGTAAATCGCCTTCGCTCAAGGACAGGGTCCGCAAGGCGACCAGCCCGTCCGGCTTTGTCCTTTACTGGGGCCGCAACCCGCGCACAAACGATTACGTCACCCGTCAGTTGACCACCGCCGCCGACCTGTGGTTTCACGCTCACAATATCCCCGGCTGCCACCTTGTCCTCAAAAGGGAAGGGCGCAGCGAAGTGCCCGACGAAGATATCCTCCACGCCGCGGCTGTTGCCGCCGGCTATTCCCGGGGGCAGAACGATACCCGCGTTGAGGTCATGATCGCCGATGGTCGAGCGGTCAAGAAACCAAAGGGTGCCAGACCGGGGCTGGTGACCGTCGATCGCTTCCGCACCGTACGTGTTGCGCCAATACGGCTGCCGGAAGAGTAGTCTCGAATATTTTTTTCGTTTTTTTGTTGCATTGGAACAAGGCATTTGCTATAAATTCCACCGCTTCAGCCGAAGTGGCGGAATTGGTAGACGCGCATGATTCAGGATCATGTGTCCGAATGGACGTGGGAGTTCGACTCTCCCCTTCGGCACCANNATAGTTGCTGGCCTTTTCTTTTTTGGGGGGGCGGCTGCAAATAGTTGCATCGGCTTTCATCTGGAGTTTTTCTTATGCGGCATGTGGCTTTGACGGTTTCCTTGCCTGTGCCGCTTCCCTTCTCGAGTGGGTAACGGCCTGGCCGTGTTCTTAGATCACTCTTCCCGCCTGGCCTTCGAGTCAGTCATTTCCGCGGTCGTACTGAGCAGGTCCTCTCGAGGCCTATAAGAACCTTCCTGAAAGCAACCTGAAAAGACTCTGACTAGTGCGGACCAGTAAACGTTTTCGCATATGGCTAATCAGGTGTTTGACATATTTTAAGAAAATTACCTAACAGGCGCTCTGATATTTCCTTGTAGGCTGGCCAAGCCGCGATGAATTGGGACAGTATTTCAGGATCAGCATCCTTGCGCTGGATCCAGTCTGCAACAATATCGATAGTGACTTCAGGATGGAATTGAACTCCATACGCTCGTTTGTAGCGAAATATTTGATTTGGGCAAGCGTCAGATTCCGCTAGTAAGGTAGAGCCCTCTGGCAAGTCAAAACTGTCCTGATGCCATTGCAGTGCTGCCATAGAGGAAATAAAACCTTTAAGCAGTGGGTCTTTCTCCCCCTCTTCGGTTGTTTTGACAATGGAGTTACCTTGTTCGCTCCTTGAGTTTCTATGTACTTGAGCGCCCAAGGATTTTGCTAGTAATTGAGCTCCAAGGCAAATTCCCAGGATTGGTGTATTGTTTTCAGCCGCATATTTTAGATTCTCAGTTGAAGTCTTCAGGTAAGGATATTCGCCCTCATCATTTGCGCCCATATAGCCACCCAGAACGATGACTCCATCTCCGTCATATAGCCTGGGCCAAGTCAACCCGGCATGGATAGATAATGCTTTGTGCTCAATTTTCCAGCTTTTTAAAAGAATTTCAAAATACCCCGAGGGCACCTTTGGATCGTTTTCAATGATGTATATCATGATAAGAACTATATTCTTTCTTGTTGGTATTTTGAATATAATAGAGCATCAAACATGCCAAGTAAAATTTGCTGTATTTCCTGTTTTTTTACCTGTACTTAAACCAAAAGTAGCTTGTCAGGCAGTGAGACAGTTGCTCAATGATCGGGCGCTGAGAATCAGTCGGTGCCTCTTTTTGAATCTCGCCTTTTACATTTAAAAGGACTCCAGTCCACAGGTCTGGGGTCTTTTTTTTGCAAAAACAGACGGGCGTCAGGAACATTTTGATCAAAAACGGTTCTATTCGATCCATATTGAACCGCCCTGTTGGCCGAAGAGCTTGGGTGGCGGGCCTAAAGTTTTTGATGGATAAAAAAAGGATCACTAAAACAGGGTGTTGAGGTGTTGGCACCTTCGTTGCTGAAACGCCTTTTGATTTCTTGCGAAGAACACTTGTTACAGGACCCTCACTGTTTTTTTGGGATTCCCATGAGCCCCTACCTCGTTTTTTTTGTTTTCTTGTTGGCGTCGCTTGGCGTTGTTGGTGCGATTGTTTTATTGAACGCGCTCCTCGGCCCTAAGGTGAAAACGTCCCCCTTAAAAGAGGAGCCCTTCGAGTGCGGCTCCCGGCCCCTTCAGGAGCGTAACGCGCGGCCCCTGTCGATCAAGTATTATCCGGTCGCCATTCTGTTTCTGATTTTCGATGTGGAAACCGTTCTGCTTTTCATCTGGGCGCTGTCCACCGGTAACCGCGAATTGGCCACTGTCTCCCTCTGCTCATTCTTCTTTTTCATGGGATTGCTGGTGCTGGCTTTCGTCTACATCTGGAAGGAGGGGGCCCTGGAATGGCGATGACCGATTTTTTCACTACCAGGAAGGATGAACTGGTCGGCTGGGTGCGCAAGTTCAGCCTCTTCCCGTATCCCTTCGTCACCGCCTGCTGCGGCATGGAGTTCATGTCGGTCAGTTCAACCCTGTATGACACCGACCGCTTCGGCGCCGCGTTGCCGCGATTCACGCCGCGCCAGTCCGATCTGCTGATGGTCGTCGGGACCATCACCCACAAGGAAGCGCCGGTGATCAAGAGGGTCTATGAGCAGATGGCCGAGCCGAAGTGGGTGATCGCTTTCGGCGCCTGCGCCACCAGCGGCGGCTTTTATCGCAACTACGCCGTTCTGCAGGGGGTTGACAAGGTTATCCCGGTGGACGTCTACATTCCGGGTTGCCCGCCGCGCCCGGAGATGGTGATCGACGCCATTATGATGCTGCAGGAGAAGATTGCCGGTGAGCGTCATCCGATCCTGCCGTTCGAGAAGCAGAAAACCGGTAATGAGTGACAAATGGCGAGCGACGAGAAAACCGCATGGTGACACCTATGATTTACGAAAAGATCGCCAGTGACCTGAAAGGCCTCTATGAGCGCTCATCAGTCAATCACGGCATGCTGGTTATGGAGGCGCGAGCCGACAGTCTTCTCGCCCTGATCCGCCGGCTGAAGGACGATTTCGCTTTCGACCTCTTTCTCGACGTCACGGCGGTCGACTACCCGCAGCGACAATTGCGATTCGAGGTGGTTTATCACCTCTACAGCTCAAGCCACAGAAAACGAATCCGTCTGAAGGTTCCGGTCGGGCAAGGGCAGGCGAGGATGCCGACGCTGACGCACCTGTACGGCTCGGCCCGTTACATGGAGCGCGAGGTCCACGAGATGTATGGCATCCGGTTCGCCGGCAACAACGATCTGCGCCCGATCCTGCTCTACGAAGGCTTCGACGGGCACCCCTTGAGAAAAGATTATCCCATGGACCGGGAACAGCCCCTGGTCAAATACCGCAAGTAGGTGGAACGTGGACGACTGTAAATCACCGGTACGCTCTCATCTTGAAGAGACCGCCGATCAGAACAATGTCGTGGTCAACCTCGGCCCCTCTCATCCGGCCACCCACGGCACCATCCAGGTCATCGCCGAACTCGACGGCGAGACGGTGCGCAAGGCCGACGTGCATTGCGGCTATCTGCACCGCGGTTTCGAAAAGGAAGCCGAGCATCACACCTATCACAAGGTCATCCCCTATACCGACCGGCTCAACTACTGCTCGGCCCTGAACAACAACTTCGCCTACGCCGAGGCGGTAGAGACGCTGCTCGGGATCGAGATCACCCCGCGCTGCAAGTGGCTGCGCACGCTGCTGGCCGAATACAATCGCCTGGTCGATCACATCACCTGCGTCGCCGCCACGGTCATGGAACTGGGGGCGATGACCGCATTTCTCTACCTGATGACCGTGCGCGACTATATCTTCGAACACCTCAATCACCTGACCGGGGCGCGGCTGACCTATTCCTATGTGCGCATCGGCGGGCTGGCCCGCGACCTGCCGCAGGGGTGGCTGGATCGTCTCGAAGAGATCCTGCAGATCTACGAGCGCTACATCGGGCGCATCCACGGCCTGCTCGACCGCAACCGCATCTTTATCGACCGCACCCGCGGCGTTGGCGCCATGACGCCGGAGCACGCCCTCAATTGGGGCTACACCGGCCCGATCCTGCGCTCGACCGGCCTGGCGATGGATCTGCGCAAGGACAGCCCCTATCTGGCTTACGACGAGCTGGAGTTCGAGGTGCCGGTCGGCATCCAGGGGGACAACTACGACCGGTACTACGTGCGCATGCGCGAGATGGACGAATCGGTCTCGATGATCCGCCAGTGCGTGAAGAGGCTGCCGGACGGTCCGGTCAGCGTCAGCAACGCGCGGGTGGTTCTGCCGGAGAAGGAGCGTGTCTATACCCAGGCCGAGGCGGTGATCAAGCATTTCAAGCTGATCATGGACGGGATCAAGGTGCCCGCCGGCGAGGTCTACACNNGGCCATCCCTACAAGCTGCACGTGCGCTCGCCGAGCTTCGTGCACATGGGCGGGATGCACACATTGCTCGAGGGATACCAGCTTGCCGATATCATCGCCACCTTCGGCTCTATGAACATGATCGGCGGGGAGTGCGACCGATGAGTTGTCTGACCGATAAGTTCGATAAATTACGCGCTACGTACCCGGAGGAGATGACGTCCTCTCTGGTGCTGCCGCTGCTGCAGCTGATGCAGGAGGAGAAGGGGCACCTCACCGAGAGCGACGCCCTCTTCATCTCCGGGTATCTCGACGTTCCCCCCATGCAGGTCAAGGAGGCGCTCTCCTGGTACACCATGCTCTACAAGGAGCCGGTGGGACGCCATGTCATCAAGGTGTGCCGCAACATCGCCTGTTCGCTCCTCGGCGCCGAGCGCCTGATCGGGCACCTGAAGAGAAGACTCGGCGTCGGGCCGGGAGAGACGACCGCCGACGGCCGCTTCACCCTGCTGGAGGTCG
>JABAHS010002357.1_pt1 | contig 12038 bp, 13 predicted proteins | sample 7062111 | NCBI WGS metagenome assembly JABAHS01 (sample SAMN14534600, study PRJNA622989) | marine sediment metagenome | biome: marine biome [ENVO:00000428]; feature: marine pelagic biome [ENVO:01000023]; material: deep marine sediment [ENVO:00002113]; isolation source: pool of 4 deep marine... | reverse complement strand
TCCGTTCACGGTCGACAACTTCGCGGCGCTGTTTCCGAGCGATGATCTCGATGATCCGACCATCAGCCCGAACGACATCGATTCCTCGGCGTTTGATGACCGGCGCGTTCGCGTGGCGGCGTTCCAATCCGATCACCAGCTTGGCATGTTTGCCGGTGAGGCACGGGAAGCGATAATTGAGACCAGGGAGAGCGAGCTTGCACCGGGGCAGCGTGCGCTGGTGACCGAGATATGGCCCATGGGTGACTTCCCGGCCGGCTCGGTGAGCGCCTCCATCGGCTACCGGCCGGCGCTGCCGGGAGCGGCGAAGGCCTATACCAGCCCAACGCAGATGAACCGGGTGGGATTCTGCCCGGCACGAACCGATGCGCGGTTTGGGAGCATCCGGCTGCAGGTCGCGGCCGGAGCACAATGGCGCAGGGGCGAGGGCGTGCACGTGACAGCCATGGGCACAGGGAGACGGTAGATGGGTGAGGTTCAGACCTGGAATACGGCCGACAGCTCCAATACGGACCTTTTCCCAGAGGGGATGCCGTTTAATGCTGTGAATGACGGCGGGCGTGCGGTGCAGGGCGCGATAGCCCGCTGGTTTGGCGACAGCAACGGCTCTGTGACGGCAACGGGCTCCGCCAATGCCTATGCCATCACGTCCAACCGCACCATCGCGTCCCTGGTCAACAACACGATGATGGCGTGGACGGCCAATTTCACCAACACCGGGGCTGCGACGCTCAACCTCAACGGCCTGGGAGCCAAGAGCATCAAGCGCTTTAACGGCAGCGCCCTGGCGTCCGGCGACATCATCTCCGGCCAGCCGGTGGTCACCATCTACAAGAGCGCGTCCGACCAATGGTTCATGATGACGGCACCGGCCGCGCTTGTGACCAATATGTTCGCGGACTTCTCGGAGAACGCGACACCGGGCAACCCGGCGGCGGATGTGGTGCGGGTTTATGCCAGGGACGATGGCAGTGGGGTAACGGAGCTTGCCTGGCGGGACAGTGCAGGCACGGTGAATAACCTGCGCGAGGCGACTGCCGCAGATCAGGAAGCTGCTACCTCTGGCCGGTTTGTCTCGTCCAGAATGCAGCACCGGCACCCAGGGCATCCGAAAGCGGGGGGTAATTTCGACGGCACTGGTACGCCTGCGTTCCGGTCCGGTGACTACGGCATGGGGGCTATTACCGATAATGGCGTTGGCGATTATACGCTCGCGCTGGATACCGCCTTTGCCAACACCAACTATTGGATAACCGGGTTCGCTCGGAAGGAGAACGCTGACCGCTCGATGATATTCAGCGCCCAAAGCGCGATGTCAAAAACGACCTCGGCCATCCAGGTGATGACTGAGGAGAATGGATCGGGCGAGGCGTTCCGGGATTCTCCCGAGGTCGGCGTCACCTTCTGGGGCGACTATGCCTAAGCGCATTATCTACACCCGGCCCGACGGGGGCGTGTCGATCTGCGCACCGTCGCTCACCGCCCTGGCCTACATGACGGGCGGCGGCGGGCGCTGGGACGCGGAGATCCGCCACCTCCCGCGCGGGTTCCTCGATCGCCAGATTGCCGCCCAGGCCAAGCACGGTGTCGGGGAGTGGGCTGCGGCCCGGTTTGTGCGAGCGATGCAATTCGGTGGCCTGTCGACCCCGGAAGCCTACGGCATTATTCGTGACCGGTTCTGTGCCCATCTCGGCACCGGCCACGAGTTGTGGCCCACCGAGGACGTGCCGACCGACCGGACCTATCGTGACGCCTGGCGGAGATCGCACAATGGCGGGCCGATCTGGATCGATGGGCGCAAGGCGCTGGAGATTGATGAGCGGCGCGCCTGGGAGGCCTATGCGGTTTGACGGGAACACCAGTTCAGAGATCGCGCCAGATCAGCGCCAGCATGATTCCGCATCCAAGGATGAGACCGACCCAGAAGCGGATGCGCTCCCATGGCTCACGAGGCTCATCGGATTGGACTTCGGGAGTAGTCTCGGGAGCATGATCACGCATTTGATGGGCCTCCCAATATGACGCTCGACACCCGCTGGAAGAATCCACAGGGCGCTGATCCTAGAACGCTCTATCTGTGGGCGCAAGACCTGATCCGGGAGTTGCGCAAGGGCGACTATCAAGCCGCATTCCGCCAGCAAGGCAAAACCCAGCTCTGGGTGCCGGCGCTGGACAACCTGATGATCGCCCGTACCGGTACGCCTGCATTCGGCACGGTCAGCACCGGCAGCAGCATCAAGTACCGGACGCTGGATTTCGACCCCAGCTCGACGGAGTCCGCAATATTCACCGTGGCGATGCCAAAGAGCTGGAATGCGGGAACAGTAACATTCGTACCTGTCTGGTCGCACGGGGCCACGACGATAAACTTCGGAGTGGACTGGCAATTGCGCGGTCAAGCCATCTCAGACGGAGATTCCGGCAACTTCAGCCCTGCTGGTCAGCAAGGCTCAGTCGACACCGGGGGCACAACGGATTCCATTTATCAGGGACCGGAGAGCGCGGCGATCACCATCCAGGGTTCGCCGGCCAAAAACGATTCGGTAACATTTGAGATTTTCCGTAATACCTCGAGCGGAAGCGATACGCTGGCCGTGGATGCCCGGCTGCACGGCATCAAGCTATTTTATACAACGGATGCTGGCAACGACGCCTAGTACGACCAGCCCCACGGGCGGCGCTTGCATTCCGGTGCCGCCCGCCAAAGTCGGTAAGGCGTGGCCGTTCATGGCCGAGTGGCTGTCTGAGGCCCTCGCGCGCGGCAATGCCGACCTGTCGCCCGAGGATGTCCGTCAGCACCTCGAGCGCGGCAGCATGCAACTCTGGCTCGCCTGGAACGGCCGTCCAGTAGGCTGCTGCATCACCGAGGTCCTCGACGGTGCACGCGGGCGGACCTGCAACATAGTCGTGGTCACGGGCGAGGGGTTCGACACATGGGCCCACCTGGAGGCCGACATCGCCCGCTGGGCGCGGAAGTGGGGATGCGTGCGGCTGAGCTTTGTCGGTCGCAAGGGATGGGCGCGGCGCCTTGCGGGCGCCGGATGGAAGGAGACGGCGGTCACGCTGGAGAAAAGGATCGATGGGTCAGAGCAAGCAGACCAACAGGATTGACACCGGGCCGTGGGGCCCGACCCAGGGGCCGCTCACGAGCAACGCCTTGCCCCGGATCGAGGAGCAATACCAGTCGGACATCAGCGATCCCAACCGCCTTGCGCCGCAGGCCAGGGGGTACGTGGGCGACGTGCTGGGCGGGAAATACCTGGACCCCAGCACCAATCCGCACCTGGGGGCGCTGTCGAGCTCCATCTGGGGACAGGTCGCGCCGCAGATATCCTCGGTGTTCTCCCGCGCCGGCCGGGGCACGAGCGCCAATGCCAGCGGCCTTGGCGGGGCGCTGACGCAAGGGTTCACGTCCGCCCTCGCCCAGCCCCTGTTCAACCAGTACAATATCGAGCGCGGGCTGCAGCAGGGCGCGGCCGGGATGGCGGCGCCGCTGGACGCTGCAAGTTCGCTGCCGCTTGAGCAGTATCTTGAGCGTTTGCGTGGCCTTGCCGCGCTCGGCCAGAAGGGCACGTCGACCACGACGGCGACGGCCAGCCCGCTGCAGACCATAGCCGGTCTCGGGCTCACGGCTGCCGGCATGTTCGGCTCCGGCGGTCTTTTCAGCAAGGGCGGCATTTTCGGATAGTCCACGATGCCACTATCCGACACCTACCTTGACGCCATCCGCCGCTTTGAGGGGTTCAAGCCGCGGCCGTATTGGGATGTGCGGCAATGGACCAGCGGCTATGGTACACGCGCGAGCGGTCCGGGCGAGGTGATCGGCCAGGCGGAAGCCGATCGCCGGCTGCGGGCGGAGCTGGGCAGCGCTCAATCGCAGGTGCGCGGGCTCGGTGTGCAGATGACGCCCGGACAGGAAGCCGCGCTTACATCGCTCACGTTCAATGCCGGCCCCGGCTGGATGAACAGTGGATTGGGCTCCGCGGTCCGGGCCGGTGACTGGAGCACGGCGCGCAACCGTTTTCTGCAATACGTCAATGCCAATGGACAGCCGTTGCCGGGCCTGCAGTCGCGGCGCGCGGCGGAGGCCGCATGGCTCGACCAGCCGGCCGCAACACCTCCGGCAGCACCGGCACCGCCAGCACCTGCCGTGGCCCCCCAGGAGGCNNNCAGGAGGCTGGAGAAGGCGGCTTCCCGGATCTGCTGTCTCAATTCATTCCCGCCCCGCCGCAGCCGGTACCGGATGTCTTCGGCGGCGACTGGAGCCTTGGCCGGCAGGCCCCGCCAATGGCCGGCAAGTCAGGTGAGAACCTCGACCAGCCGTTCTCCACCTCGGTACGGCCGGAGATCGACGCGGACGCCATCATGCGCGGTGCCCAGGCGGCAGCCGCCGCACGTCCACAACCGCCGGCAGGCCCTGGGTTCCTCGAGCGGCTGATGGGCAACCCGGCTTTCTTGGCGGGTCTTTCCATCCTTGGCACCCCTCCGGGAGGTGCCTGGGGGCCGGCGGGAGCGCAGGCAGCGGCACAGGCACTGCGCTCCCGTCGCGAGCAGACGGAATATGAGCGCCTCCAGCAGCGGCGCAGCGTCATGGACCGCGTGTGGTCCGAGGCCTTCCCCAACGGCCAGCCCAATCCGCAGCATCCGCTCATGAGCGGCATCGCGCCGGAGATGGCGGCGACCATCTACGCCATGGGGCCCGAGGAGGGGCTGCCGGCGCTGCAGCGGTTTGCCTTCTTCCGCGGCCAGCAGGCCGAGCAGCTCAGGACATTGCAGGCGCGCGCGCAACTGGCGGAGGAGGCCGGTGGCGGTGCTCAGCCTGCAGCCGCCCTCTCGGTCGCCGCACCGCCCGTCCAGGGCGCTCCCGGCCAGGCGCCTGCCGGGGGCGAGGTCGAGCCGACGGTCAGGTTCGCCGGCCGCACCATGACGCTGGGCGAGGCGCAGGCCCGCGCACGGCGGCTTGATGCCCTGGGCATGCGCAGCGAGCTGCTGGAGAAGACGATTGCGGAGGCGGCGAGCAGCGCCCGGCCGCCCGAGGCGGTGCGGACGCAGGCGCTCAAGGTCGACCAGGCCTATCGCAGCCTGTCCACCTCGCTCGACAACTACGCCAGGCTGGTGGAGCGCACTGGCGCCAACATCCTGCCGGGGCAGGAAGCGGACGCCATTCAGCAGTCGCGCACCAATATCATGTTGCAGCTCAAGGAGTTGTACAACCTTGGGGTTCTCAATGGGCCGGACTACATGCTGATGCAGCAGATGCTGCCCGACCCCTCGATCGGCATCACTGGCACGGGCCCTGGCGGGATGGTGCCCTCAATCTCAGGGTTGCCAAATCTGGTGCCGGGGAACGCCTCTGCCCGTGTCACGGCAGGCGTCAGGCGGCTGAAGGAGTTGCTGCGGGATGTGCGCAACTCGCAACCCGGTCTGCCGCCGGTGCAGGCGCCGCAATCGAACGATAGCGGCTATCGCGTGCTGGGCGTGCGCTGATGCCGGTTTTCTCCATCGAGCTCCCCGACAAGCGGGTGATCGACATCGAGGCCGGCGACCAAGCCACGGCCTTGCGCGGCGCCAAGGAATGGCACCAGGCCAATCCCAAACCGGAGCAGTCGTGGGGCGGCTATCTCAAGGGCCTCGGCCGGGAAGCGCTGCAGGGTGCCACGTTCGACTTCGCCGATGAGCTGGGGCTGGTCGATCGCCAGGCTAGCCAGCAGTTCGCCTCGCAATATCCCATCGCGTCGACCGTGGCCCGCATTGCCGGCGGCTTGCCCCTGTTTGCGGCCGGTCCCGGTGCCGCAGCGGCACGATGGGCGACCGCTGCCAGGACGCTCCCTCGTGCCATCGGCCGCTCGGCCGCCCTGGGCGCCGGTACGGGCGCTGTGGCGGGCGCCGGCGCCGGTGAAGGCGTCGAGGGCAGGCTTGAGAGCGCCGCAACCGGCGCAGCGGTGGGCGGGCTTGTAGGCGGTGCCATTCCGCCTGTCCTCGCTGCTGGTGCGCGGGCAGGTCGCGGTGTGCGCGATATCGTATCCCCCCAGGCAGCCCGCGCGGGTGGTGCCATGGAGGAGTGGCGCACACAGCCGCGGCCGCCACCGATCGAGGGGGCGACATGGATCGATGAGCGCACGCCCGCAGCCGCGCCCCCCGGCATGGGAGCGGAAGCGCAGGGCGAGCAGATGCTGGCCAACCAGGCCATGCGGGCGGGATTGACGGTAGATGACCTGCGGACCCGGCTGGCGCAATCGGACGTGGACCGGAGCTTCTATCCAGGGGTCGGAGGTGGGAGCCGGGGCCAGGATGTCCAAACGCTGATGGACCTGGACGATACGTTTGCCCGCATGGCCGGCAGCATCGCCCGCGCCTCGCCCGAGGCCCGCAATCGGCTGGAAGCGTTCCTGACGGCACGGCAGACGGGCGTGACGCCCCGTCGGGGAGCGCTGGGCGCCGAGAGCGGGCTGACCGTGCGCGAGCCCATGACGCCGCGCGGAAAGGGTCCGCCGGCGGGGCAGTATGAGCGTGTGCACGATGCCTTCAAGCGTGCCCTCAACATCACGGATCAGGATTATCACGGTCATGGCGCCAATCCCCTGCGCACCGAGCAGCAGATCCTGCAGGCGGCCAAGGATGAGGCGCAGCCGCTCTATGCTGCTGCCTACCGGGCGGGCGAGGGGGTGGACCTCCGGCCGGCCGTGCAGCCGATCCTCGCCCAATGGCTGAAGGCGGCCAATGCCGAGGCGCCGGCGCTGGGAAAGGAGATATTGCGGGCTGCCCGGCAGTTCTACGCCCGCAACGGCGAGATGCTGACCGACATCCGCCGGTTCGACAGCGCCAAGCAGGCGGTCGATGATATTGTCGAGGGCCTGCTGTCCAAGGAAAGCAAGCGCAATGCCGCCCGCCTGGTCATCCAGATGCGCAACGAGCTGCTGCAGGCGGTCGACAGCCTGCCGGGCGTAGGCCCGGCCTACAGCACGGCGCGGGCGGCCTTCTCCGACCGCATGACCGCACGCGACATCCTGCGGCGCTTCCGTGATGCCTTCAGGGATGAGTCCGACGTGGGGGCCGATGCGTTCGCTGCGCTGGAATCGCGCGAGCAGCAGAAGCTGGCCCGCCTTGGCCTGCTGTGGGGGTTTGAGCGCATGGCCGGCACCGAGCGCACGCGCGATATCACGCGCTTCTTCAACAACCCGCGTGTGCAGGATCTCCTCGGTCGCGTGATGCCGTCGACCGGGCTTGAGCCGTCAAGGGCCACGCCCGCCGACATCGCTCAGAGGTTCGGGCGGTTCTTGCAGACCGAGCGCGCCCAATCGCAATTGCGCCAGCGCGTTCTTGGCGGCTCTCCGACGGCCGAGCGGCTGGCCGATGATGCGGCCTATGAATCCCTGCACGATGTGATCAACAGCTTCCGTGGCAGCCCCGGATTCATGAGTGCCGGCATCGCCTATGCGTCGCGCATTCTCAACCGGCTGTTCGGATATCAGGCCGACGCGGCCATGGCGATGGCGATGAGAATGACGGTGGCTGATCCGGCGGCGCGGCAGAGGGTGCTGGAGCAGATCGCCCGGCGCATGGGACGGTCGCGGTTTGAGGAGTTCACCCGGCTGATGGCCGAGCACCAGGCCCGCGCGGGCGCCCTGGGTACGCAGGCAATCGTTCCGCCCGCTGCCTCGCCGCAGCAGCCGCAAGGACCGGAGTTCCTCTGATGGCCGATCCCTACGCCCCCTTCGGCTTTGCTTTGCCGGGGTTCAATCCGCGTTTGCCCGGCTATCAGGTGCCGAGCACGATGACAGGCCTGGAAATGGGGCCTCCGGCAGCAGTGGCCCAGCCGGGCATGGCAGAGCGCGTTCAATCGCTCGGCCTGGGCATGCTCAACCCGTTTGGCCTGGCCGCGCCGCCGCCGGTACAGACACAGGGCACTGTGCCCACGCTGACGGGCGAGCTGCTGCCACTGCCTCAAAGGGGCGCCGATTGGCGGCCGTCGGATCCGGCAGGCAGCATGATTGGTGGCATGATCGGCGCCGGGCCGGCATTCAGCATGGCCGGCAGGCTGGCCGGCAGCCAGCCGGTCCAAGCCATCGGCCGCATACTGGCACGTCCTGCTGTCGGCGCCCCGGCGGCTACGGCGGGAGCAACCTATGCAACCACAGGACGAACCGCGGAAGGCGGAGCGGCCGCCATGGGGCAGATCGATACCGACATTGCCAAGATCAGGACGCGGCAGGAGGCACAGCAGAAAGAGATCGACCGCCTGATGGCCGAGGCCGAGCGGTTCCGCAACCTGAAATCGACGGATGCGAACGCCATTAAGGATGCGCAGCGCTACTTGCAGAATGAAAAGCTCTATGACGGTCAGATAGATGGCAGTTGGGGGCCCAAGACGACAGCGGCCGTGCAGCGTCTTCTCGACCGCAATCGTGAGCAGCAGACCGCTGCCACCACTCGGATGAAGGAGATCACGTCGGAGCTGGCGCCGCTCAATCAGCGCCGCGGGACGCTCGTGCGGCAGCAGGCTGAGGACCAAGCGGAGGCCGATCTGCCTTGGTATCGCAAGGCCATTCGTGATTACGCCGGCCTCGCTGGCATTACCTTTGGCAGTTTGGCTCCTGCCGGCTGGCGGGCTCTGACCAGACGAAGCGCTGAAAGCGCAGAGGGCGCGGCGGCCAGGGCCACGGATGCACTTATCAGGCCTACCGGCACGGCACCGGAGCGCGTCACAGGCGTCAATCAGTTTTTCGAGAATGCAGGCGCCCCGGCTCCCTTTCAGGTAGCTCCCGCGGCTCCTCTTGGATTTGCCCCGTCTCCACAGCAGGCCTCGGCCGCTGGCCTCTATCCAGTCGGCAATCAATGGATGCGTGGGGCTGATTGGGGGCGCGAGGCGACGTTCGCAACCTCCGGCGCGCTCGGGGAGGTCGGCAAGAGCTACTACACCAGCGAATTGGCCGACGCGCGTAAGGCATTCAGGGACGACCCAACTCCGGGCAATGCTAGGCGCGTCGCTATCGCTGAGTCGATGCTTGCCGCCTTAACGGCCAGTGCTCGCTTCGGGGAAACGGGCGCGCTCATATACCCCAGCGCGTCGGCGCTGATGCGCTATAGGCCGCAGAGACCGAACGTCAACGCAGCTGGCACGGAAGTGATGGAGCTCAATGCCATGCTGCGCAATCGTCCGCTCGATCCCGTCGAGATTGCGCGCCGCCGCAGGGATCCAGGCTTCATGATTGTGCCGGGAACGCCAGCCCCTACGGGCGATGCGGTGCGGATGGTATCTCCGCAAGGGCAGAAGATGCTGATACAGCAGCCCGATGGCAGCTGGGTTGACGAACGCGGACGTCCTGGCACGCCGCGGGCAAATTGGCGCCGCATCTCAGCAATCGAGACAGGTCAGAATGTGGGTTAGAGTCAGTTGAGCTGATGCCAACGGCGCTTCTGCATCCGGTCGCGAATTTCGATGGCGAGAGCGCGGATGCTGCAAATGCTGGCAATCAGCATGCCGGCGTACATCGTGCTCAGAAGCGCATCGGAGGCATCCACGACGAGCTGAGAGTTACCGCCGAAGTGAGCCATAAGCAACATAGCAGGAGGGCTGCCCAAAATAGCAACCAGACCGAGATGAAAAACGATGCTCCAGGCTCTCTCGCTCATCACGTTGGGTCTCTCTTCATGCCACGCAGAACCCACGCTCCGAACACGCCGACCATGGCGATAACCGCGGCCCCCCCCAGAAACCCCGCAGCGTCGTTGGTTTGTGGCGCATAGAGAGCGCTGCCGATGGAGGCAAAGAGAAGAACTACTACGGCAACCGTCGCGCCGCCAACCCAAAGGCGGAACAAGCCGCGCCACAAATTCATGAGTCGCCTCCTTGATAATCGGCGAACGCTACTGACTTGGCCGCCGCTACACAAGATGAACAGATGAGGAACCGGAAGAATTCCGCACCGCTCCGCCAGCCCCTCCTTGCCGCGTTGGATGCCGAATATGCGCGCGCGTCCAAGGCCAAAGACCTCGACCGCATGGAGGAGATCACGGCCATACTGGACGCATTGCAGGCGCTCTGGTCGACGCCTGAGGTGCCGCCGCCACCCCCGGCCGCTCCGGTGCCCCCGCCGCGCCCTGCGCCGACACCTCCGCCGGAGCCGCGGCGCATCGATGAGCCGGACCTGTCCATTCGCGACATCCTCTTGCGGGCCGATCCAACCCCGGTGGTGACCGGCAACGGCGAGGGGGAGCGCAGGCGTCGGGCGCGGGAGGACGTACAGGCGGCGGTCGCAGACGTGAACCGCCTGACCAACGACGACCATCTGCGCTATGAGCTCGCCCTGCTGGTCGTCAACAACAACGTCGAGGCGATGAGCGACATGCAGGCGGCCGCTGCGGCCGCAAGCCTGCCGGTCAAGACCTACGCCCAGCGCATCATCGCCCAGCACAACGTCCGGCGCCGGCGTGCGGCGCAGGTCTATGCGATCGAGGCCCAGGCGCTCAAGGATATCGAGGTATCAGTCGGAGGAGAGATCGAGCGCATCGCAGCACGGGCGGTCGAGGACATCCGTGGAGAGGACGCATGATCACAGCCGAGAGCATCCGCACCTATGCCCCCAAGGCCTGGCCCGACCATGCAGAGGCCCTGGTTGCCGGCCGGACGGAGATCGAGGCGGCCGGCATCACGACACCGCTCATCTGGTCGCACTTCATCGCCCAGATCGCACATGAGTCGGGCGGACTCACCATCACCAGGGAGGACACCAGCTGGACGGGCGCGCGCATGAAGGCCCTGTGGCCGTTACGCTTCCCCCTCGGGCCCGCCGACCCTCGCATCGTCATGTGCCGGGGCGATCCCCAGGCCCTCGCAAACCTCGCCTACGGCCGCGTCAATGGCAACCAGGGCGGCGACGACGGTTGGACCTACCGCGGCGGCGGGCTCATTCAGCTGACTGGCCGCGCCGCCTACCGGGAGTGCGGCCGGGCTATCGGCCTCGACCTCGAGGCGACCCCGGAAGCCATCACCGATCCGGCAGTGTCCCTCAAGGCGGCGCTCTGGTACTGGACCCGCGCCGATCTCAACCGCTTCGCCCGGCACAACTACGGCCGCGCGGTCGGGAACGGCATCAACCGAGGCAACCCGTATGCGGCACGCGACCCGATCGGCTTCGGTGACCGGGAGCAGTGGTTCCGGCGCGCATGGGCCATCTGGGGCGAGGGGCAGGTGCTGCCGGATGACCGGACGCTGCATCTCGGCGCCCACGGGCCCGTGGTTAAGCGCCTGCAGTCCTCGCTGAAAGCCAAGGGCTATCCGGTAGGCGCGGTCGACGGCGTGCTCGGCCCCGCCACAGCTCGTGCCATTGCCGGCTTCAAGCTCGACCAGCGCCGCCTGGGAAGCCAGCTAGAGCCCGAGGAGAGCGTCGGGCCCCTGACCCTGGCAGCCCTGGAGAGCGCTTCCCATGCCCCTCTGTCGCCCGACAGGATGACGGCCACGGTCGCGGACCTGGCAAGGTCGGGCTCGACCGAGGTGGCGGCGGGGCAGCAAGCCCGCGCGACCGGGCAGGCCGGGCTTTATCTGGGGGCCGCCGCCGGCGCGGCCAAGCTGGGCCTCATCGACCAGGTGAGCCATTGGATGTCCGGCGTGAGCGCGTTCCACCTGGCGGCCGTGCCTGCGGTCGACGCAATCAAGTGGGGGCTCAACAACGCGCTCTGGGTGGCCGTCATCGTCGGCGGCATCTGGATGTGGATGCGCGGCAAGGACGTGATCCTGGCGCGGCTGCGGGCGCACCGGGACGGCTCAAATCTCGGACGGTGACATCCCATGATGACCATCCTCGCCCGTGCCCTGGCATGGCTCACGGGAGCACCAAAGCTGCTCGGGACAGGCGCCCTGGTCGGCCTCCTAACCCTCGGCCATCAATGGTGGCTGGAGCGTGATGCACGCCTCAAGGCCGAGGCGGCCGCCACCGCCAAGCAGACGTGCGAGGCGGAGCAGCAGCTGGCGACCATGAAGGCGGAGCGCGACGCGGCCAAGAAGGTGGCGGAAAAGGCCGTCCAGGCCATTGATTACG
>JABAHS010087993.1_pt2 | contig 12057 bp, 8 predicted proteins | sample 7062111 | NCBI WGS metagenome assembly JABAHS01 (sample SAMN14534600, study PRJNA622989) | marine sediment metagenome | biome: marine biome [ENVO:00000428]; feature: marine pelagic biome [ENVO:01000023]; material: deep marine sediment [ENVO:00002113]; isolation source: pool of 4 deep marine... | reverse complement strand
TTTGGTTATAAGAAACCGATAGACATCCCCATCCGATTGCAGCCAGCGTTGCGAGCTTCAAAAAAACCTTGATTTCCTTCGGTTAAAAGCTTACCATTAGTTAGTGAGAAATGAAAATATGTAAGAAAATTGAGGCTGATCCATCATGTCTGTCTTGACGAAAGAAGAATCTTTGAGAGAAGTCAGATCAAAATCAATGACAGAAGAGAAGTTCCTCGAATTCTGTGACGAAGACATTCGAGCCGAATTTAAGGATGGCGAGGTCATTGTGCATTCACCTGTTTCCTTTAAACACGTTAGAATCGGTGCATTTATAGGATCGATTCTTCAGTTTTATGTCGATCAACATAAGCTCGGAACGTTTCTCGGGGACAATTTTCAGGTGCGGCTTCGACCCGGATTACGCCGTGTCCCGGATCTGATGTTTGTGTGCGCAGGGAATAAAGCCGAAATAACCGATACTGAAATCGAAGGGGCGCCGGATTTAATTGTCGAAATCGTCTCCTCGGACAGCGTCGAACGAGATTGGCGCGACAAATACCTGGAGTACGAAAATGCCGGAGTTCGGGAGTACTGGATTATTGACCCGAACAACGAGCGATTTGCAATCTACTGCTTAAACGAATCGGGTGAATACGAAGCGCAACCTTTGGAACAGGGAATTCTCCAATCAAGAGTCTTGCCGGGTTTTTGGATGAAGCCCGAATGGCTGTGGCAGGACCCGCTGCCAAATGTGTTGAATATTGCAAAGGAGTTGAAAATAAATCTTTGAGACGGCTGTCGACTTAATCCGTCAGTATTCCCGATAATATTGCTGTTTGCTCATTATTTGAATGATGGAATGTGCTAATGTCTACTGTTACAGAAAAGACAATAACTGAACTTGAGTCAAAATTGATGACAGAAGAGGATTTTGTAGAAGCTTGTGATGAAGAGGTTCGAGCAGAATTTAAGGATGGGGAGGTCATTGTGCATTCACCAAGTCCTATTAAGCATGGCAACATCGCAAGATTCGTGGGCTGGATTATTCAATCCTTCGTCAGCCAACAGGACCTCGGACATGTCATGGATGATAACATTCAGGTTCGCCTCCGCCCCGGACTGCGTCGTATTCCAGATTTGCTATTCATTTCAAAAGAAAATGACAGTGAAATCAGAGAGACCGAAGTCGAAGGTGGGCCCGATTTGATTGTAGAAATTGTCTCCTCGGACAGCGTCGAACGAGATTGGCGGGATAAATACCTTGAATATGAAAATGCCCGAGTTCGGGAGTACTGGATTATTGACCCGAATAATGAGCGGTTTTGTAGTCTACTGCTTAAACGAAACAGGTGAATACGAAGCGCAACCTTTAGAAAACCGAATCATCCATTCAAAAGTACTATCCGGTTTCTGGATGAAGCCCGAATGGCTGTGGCAGGATCCGCTGCCAAACGTGTTGAATATCGCAAAAGAGTTGAACATCAAGATTTAACATAGAACATCTCTTCGACTGGCCTCAGAGGTCGATTCAGCCAAAGCGGTCTTCGTAACCCTTCCGGTCCGGGCGCGGGACGCGTCATCTTTAACCATTCCTTGTAAATCTCAAAAGACTTATTTGTGTCCACAAAAATATCTCCATATTTGTCCTCTGGATGCGCTTTCTCAATTCGGACTTTTTGATGCCAGCAGTGCATGCCACTCACGGGATCCGGATGCACCGCAAAGGTGATGTTTTGATGCACGCCCCCGTCGCTCCAAAAAATTCGCACTGAGTCCCGATCATCGCTTTTGTAGGGCCGTATCCCTTCCACTTGGTGCATTTTCCACCTTCCCTCTTCAGTCTTCTCGATGGATACGAGATTCGTGGCCCAGCGATTGCCTGCCGGATCCTGATGACGTCTCCAGCGTCCCAAATGATGCGAACAAGCGACCACCCCCGGTTTCATGCCTTCGGTCGTCCAGAGGCGAGTAACAAAATACCCAATATCGGTGTTAACTCGAACCAAATCCCCGGTAGCGATCTCAAGACGGCGAGCATCTCCGGGATGCATCCAAAGGGGATTTCGATTGGAGATTTCTGTGAGCCACTTTGCATTCCCCGACCGCGAATGAATCAACGTCGGAAGACGAAATGTCGGCACCAGCGGAAATTCTCCTTCCTCCCGATCAATCGTCTCCGGATGAATGTGACTTTTAATGTAGACGGGTATTTTGTACTCCGGCCAGCCCCAATCCATGAGGGTTTGCGAGTAAAATTCCTGTCGTCGGGAAGGCGTAGGAAATCCGGCACGCGCCACACCATCTACCATGACTCCAACCGGTTTTCCCTTCCGGGTAATCAAGCCATTTTTCTTGTCAACTTTGGTGCCTTTCAATTCTTCCTTTGACAATTCCTTGAGATGCTTGTTGTATGAGGTTTCTTCCACTTCGAACGCGCCGTACTTGCGCATGTAGTTCAGGGGCGTCAGATTTTCAGTTCCGGCTTTTTCTGTCAAGCCGGGGACGTGTTCAAAAATATATTGATAATACTCATCGATGGTGATTTTTTCTCCCTGGCGATATGGCGACATAAAATGCTCTTTGATGCCCAAATTCCCGTCCGGATCGATCCGCCACGACAGCTCGATCCAGAATTCATCCTCTTCCCAGACTTCACCGGGATTGGCCTCATAAGTGAACCGCACGGGTTTGGCCATCTTGCGCGCGGCCTCCCGGAGAACCGGTTGTCTGAAGGCGAGCCACATGCCAGAATGCGTCTCGTAACTGAGTATATCGTGGCGTTCGCTGGCATGGCCCATGGGCAAAACATAATCAGCAAAATAGGCGGTTTCATTCCACGTAGGGGTTAAAGCAGCGTGTAAACCAATCTTCGTTTCATCTTGCAGGGCCTCGATCCATGTGAAGCCATCGGGATACGTCCAGACCGGATTAAACACGCGCGTAAAGTACACCGATAGTTTGCCACGATTGTCTTTCAAGAAATGTGGCAACAGGAAACTTAATTCGTAATGGGCGAGCGGGTATTCTTTCGGCCAATGCAGTTCATTCCAGAATTTCTGCGCAGGCGGTTTGTCAAAGACGTTCGGTTTGAATTTGTTCCACCCGCTCGGAGAGGTACCCCCGACCGTTCCGACGCTGCCAGTGAGCACATTCAAAAAATGCAGGGAGCGAGCAACGGCCCACCCTCCAAGATTACCGCTGCCCGCACTGCGCCAATTATGAGTCGCAAATTGCGTCCCGGCTTTGCCTATCTCGATGGCCGCTTGCCTGATGATTTTGGCCGGCACACCACTTTCCTGCTCGGCAAACTCGGGCGTGAATTCCTTGTATTCTCCTTTCAAAGCCCCGACAAAATTTTCGAAGCTGACTTTGAGCTGAGGTTTTTCCTTTTCCAAATAAGTCTGCCAATTCACCCAGTTGCGCAAAAAGTCCTCGTTGTAAAGATTTTCTTCGAGCATGACGTTTGCCGTCGCCAGGAGGATGGCTGCCTCACTGCCCGGATACGAAGGCATCCAATAGTCAGCCATGCTCGCAGTATTGGAGAGTCGCGGGTCCAAAACAGCAAGTTTGGCGCCGTTCATCAGCCCTTCGATAATCCTCTGCGCATGCGGATTGAAATAGTGGCCGGACTCCAGATGGGCGCTGATCAGTAGGATGAATTTGGCATTCGCATGATCCGGTGACGGGCGATCGAAAAAATGCCAGATGGAATACCCGAATCGAGCCCCGGATGAACAGATGTTGGTGTGGCTGTTGTGCCCATCAACTCCCCAGGATTGCAGCACGCGTTCAACGTAACCTTCGTGTCCCGGACGACCGACATGGTACACAATGTCGTTGTTGCGTTTTTCTTCCAAAGTGGTCCGAATGCGGCCTGCGATGTCGTCAAGCACCTCATCCCAGGACACTCTTTGCCATTTTCCCTCGCCGCGTTTTCCTGCCCGCCTGAGCGGATACAAAATCCGATCTGTGTCATTGATCTGGTTGATGGTGGCCGGTCCCTTAGCGCAATTCCGACCGCGGCTGCCCGGATGGTACGGATTGCCCTCGAACTTCCGGACGCGCAACGTTTCCTTGTCAATGTAGCTCAAAAGTCCGCAACCGGCTTCGCAGTTGAAACAGGTGGTTGGCACAATCATGTAATGTCGGGGATCACGACGAGGCCAACTTTTTGCCTCGTATTCCACCCAGTCGTCCCACCTGTCCTGGGGCGGATAGTCGTTCAGGCTTCCCGGTTCGGACAATCTTTCAACTTCTGCTCCCAGGTCATCATCGAGGTTCGGAATCAGGTGCAGTTTCTCGGCGATTTTCTCAATCAGGTTCGCATTGGACATCTCAGACCTCCGATTTCAGTGCTCTGACTTAGGACATATTTTCATAAATACGGTCAACGCATAGTCCCTGCTTGGATTCATATTAGACAGGATAACAGGATGAACAAGACGAAACGATTTGGAGAAATTACCGTTTTTCTAACTCAATGGAATGTGCTGCGGCGCCCTCACCCAAATATGTTCTGTGATGTACATTCCTAATAGAACAGCCACGGCGGCTAACGGCAAGAGTGTCGTCCCGGCGACTCCCATAATCAACAGCGGCAAGCCATTTCCAATTAACAGAGTGCCAGCCAGAAACATCATTCTGAATCTGCCTGAGACGATCATCTGAATCGTCCGTCTTGCGTCTTCGGTTGTGTGAGCGGTCAACAGTTCGATAAAAATGATACCGAGATTAATCACAATCGCCGTGGTCAACGTCAAGCGCACAAAGTAATTCCAGGAAGGCGCACCGGAAAAAACCGGCGAAAAGATGCCAAAGACTGCCGCACCCGCTAAGACTGCATGAACCAGCATGTGAAAAGAGAGTGTTGGGCTTTGCCAAAAATCGCGGCCTCGTGCTTGAGCGAACAAGAATGCGGTATAAACTGCCGTGGTAACAGCAAGTAGAGCGCTGCCCCAAAAGGCAAAAGTCAGTAAACCGTCCCAGGAGAATAATTTTGCAAGTCCCCAGAGAGCGAGACAAAACCCGTAGAATGCAATGGCGTACCCTCCGCGCACAAGCCATGACTTCCAATGCGGTCTGAGCAGCACATAAATGAATCGCGCTGGCTGATCTAAATCCTTGATCAAAAGCACGCCGGTGGCCGTCAAAAAGACCAAACCAAACGAAAGGCCAAGCCACTGCGCAATCTCCGGTACAGATGCTAATCCGAATGTCATTGCCATGAAAGGCATCAAGAAAGCTCCGGTGGCGATGGCTTTGGTCCAGATGTATGCTGAAACTTTCCATCCCCACACGACGCCCTCACTTGGCGCATCATACACGCGGCGCGCCCGTTCTTTAACCACTTGCAAAGCTTTCTGCAGCATCTTCTTGTCATCGTCGCCAGGCGGCACGAGTACATCCGACTCCTCTCCTACCCACCTTTTGCCACCTTGTCCTTCCTGCAACTCCGCGGCCATTTCTTCCCGATCCGATTCGGCCATCCGTTTTTCAGCATATTTTGCGTAATGGCCCACCCCCGATGATTGCGAACTCCACATATATGAATTGGATGGCTCTGTCAAGATTGGATTGAGAGAAGCTTCATCGCCATCGATGTAGAAAAGTTTGGGCTGGGTGCCCTTTTCAGCCTTTCTTTCGGTCACCTCCTCGCGAGCCAGCAGTTGGGAAATTTCGGAATCGGGATTGTCCATATCACCGGAGATGATGGCGTGTTCCGGGCAGACGACCACGCACGCCGGCTCGAGTCCGATTTCCACACGGTGAGCGCAGTAGTTGCACTTCGCGGCGGTGTGCGTGTCGGGGTCGATGTACAGCGCATCGTATGGACAGGCCTGCATGCAGGCTTTGCAGGCAATGCATCTACGATTGTCGAAATCCACGATGCCATCATCTCTGCTGAAAAGAGCGGCTGTGGGACAAATGTCAACGCAGGGCGCATCCGCACAATGATTGCATCGCATCACAGAGAAGAACCGGCGGGTGCTTGGAAATTCGCCTTTCTCAATATACTTTACCCAAGTTCGATTGACTCCAATAGCGATGTCATGCTCGGCCTTACAGGCAACCGTGCAGGCGTGACAACCGATACATTTCCGATTATCGATGATAAAGCCGAAGTTCATTTCTTCTCCCTAACCCGGCGAACCCGGCGTAGCCGGAGCCAAAAAGTCAAAATGATTAAAGTCAAAACAATTTATGTTGTAGAGCAATTCCTATGAGTCTATTTAGACAACCTATTTTTCTTAGAAGGCATTGCTTTAAATGTCGGAAACGCGAAGGGTTTGGAGCGCAAAAATCAACGAGCAAAGCCACCGTATTTTTGCAACCCGAGCGCTCAAGAACACGGATCATCGGAAAGCACGGATTGCATTCTGTGCCGATTTCAAATCCGTGCTTTCTGCTCTTCCGTGTTCTAAACTGCAGCGGAGCGTTTCCTAAGACCTATGAGCGACTGACTTTTCTTCCGGCTTTTTGCCAGACCGCGTATCCCCCATCAAGTTGGGTAGCAATAAATCCGTAACGTTCGAGCAGCGCCGTGGCGTACTTGGAACGCGAGCCCGTCTCGCAATACACCATGAGTTTTTTGTCTTTGGGGATATCCTCGAGATGTGCCAGGAGTCTCGTGTGCGCAATGTTCCCGGCGTCCGGCAGATGTCCCGCGTCAAATTCGTCCGCGCGGCGCACGTCTAAAAGCAGCGTTTCGGCCTCTGTCAAGTCGTCATTTAGCTTTGTAATCTCCATGTAATTCGATTTCGCAAGCGTGCCGCCCTTTTTTTGATATTCGATCAATGTTTCAGGGCGCGCATATCCGACAATTTCATCGAGGCCCACGTGGATCAAATCAATCACCGCCTCCCGCACTCGCTTCTCATCGACAATCAAGTAAATTGGTACCCCCGGCTCGACATACGAGCCTGCGATGGTGGGAAACGCTGTACTCAGAGGAGCAAACAACGCCTTCGGAAGATGGCCTTGGGTGTACTGAGACCACGGACGTGTATCGAGAATCGCCACATCCCGACTCACGAGCTTTTTGAGTTGCTCGGCGTTCAAAGGGCTCGGCTCAGGAAGGGTCCCAAGCAGAGCCGGTCCGTCTCGATTCTCGCGTTTCATACGGGCAAAATAGAGTGGCGGCTCCGGCTGGCCATAAAGAATCGACTCCACAAATTTTCCTTCATCATTCGCGTCTGCAATGGCAACGTTGAAACGTTTCTCATAGCCCACCGTTGATTGCGGCACGGCACCCAATGCTTTGCCACATGCGCTGCCTGCTCCGTGTCCCGGCCAAAGTTGCAAGTAATCGGGTAATTCCTTAAATCGATGGATTGAGCGATACAGAAGCTGCGCCGATTTCTCTTTCACACCGGCCTGACCCGCAGCCGTTTCCAACAAGTCGGGGCGACCGACATCGCCTACAAAAACAAAGTCGCCACTGGCCATTCCCATCGGTTCTTCGATTCCGCCACCGACGTCCGTCACAAGATAGCACAGATGTTCTGGCGTGTGGCCGGGCGTGTGCAAAGCTGTGAATCTGATGTTCCCGACTTTGAACTCATCCCCGTCCGTCAGCAGTTGATGATCGTAACCGCCTCCACCCTGGTTCTTGTCCAGCCAGCGATACTTCCAATCTTCATCTCCGCCATCGGAGAGATACAAACGCGCGCCAGTACGCTCAGCCAATTCGCGTGCACCCGAAAGAAAATCGGCGTGAATATGGGTTTCCGCAATGGCTGAGATCCTCACTCTCTCACGGCGGGCTTCCTCAATGTACCTGTCGACATCACGTTGCGGATCGATGACAATTGCTTCGCCAGTCTTCTGACAGCCAATTAGGTAGGCAGCCTGGGCAAGCTTTCGATCATAGAGCATGCGAAAAAGCATGTTGACCTCCGGATGAGAATAAACTATTTGTCGGGTTCACAAAGCAGGGACTGAAAGATACGACCTTCTCACCGAATAAGCAAGTAAATTTCTGGGAATAGCTCGCCATGATCAATACTAGGTTTTCCATTGCTTGACATTCATTTGAATATTTATTAACATTGTTTTGCCACAGAAATATCCGTGATTGTCTTGTAACATAATAACAACCCCTTGTTATTTACCTTTTGGCAGGAGGATTTGATGGCCGATTTTTACCAATCCGGTGCACTTTCAACATTTCATCGTTTTGGCACGGTTAATATCGACAGAATCGAAAATGAGTTAGAGAGCTTCAAAGAAGAGCGCCCTGTCACGTTAGTCTTGCCGGCCATTTACGATGAGCTAAAGGGGGAAGCGTTGAAATTAATTGTAGAGAAGTTGAAAAAAGTGGAGTATCTAAAACAAATTATCATCACAATGGGTCGAACGAATGCGGAACAGTTTCAACATGCACGGCAGTACTTCTCTGTTCTGCCACAAAAGAAAACCATACTCTGGGCAACGGGTCCGCGAATACAGACGCTCATCGATTTGCTGGAAGAAAACGAATTGTCTCCCGGCCCAGATGGCAAGGGGCGGTCGGCCTGGTTCGCTTTTGGTTATGCTTTAACCGACCCGAAGAGTTCGGTGATTGCCCTGCATGACTGCGATATTCTCACCTACGATCGCGAACTTCTGGCGCGACTTTGCTACCCGGTGAGCAGCCCGAATCTCAGCTATGAGTTTAATAAAGGTTACTATGCGAGAGTTTCCGATCGCATGCATGGCCGGGTGACGCGTTTGTTGGTATCGCCATTGTTAGGGGCACTTATTAAGATCCTGGGACCTTTGCCCTATCTGAATTATATGGACGGCTATCGCTATCCCTTAGCTGGTGAATTCTGTTTGATGCGAGATCTCGCTCGGGTCATTCGCATTCCAAGCGACTGGGGCTTGGAAGTGGGCATCCTGTCAGAAATATTTAAAACCTGCTCGGTAAATCGGATTTGCCAGACGGAACTGTGCGAGGTTTATGATCACAAACACCAGCCGCTGTCGCCAGAGGATCCCGAAAAAGGGTTGCTGAAGATGTGCATCGACATCACAAAAACGATTTTTAGACAATTGGCTGCGGAAGGCGTTCAGCTTTCAGGAGGATTTTTCAGAACCTTGCGGGTAACCTATTTGAGGACAGCGCAAGAGGCGATTACCCGATACGAAGACGACGCGGCCATAAATGGCCTGCAATTTGATCGCCACGCAGAAACCCAGGCCATTGAGGCATTTACAAAAGGCATCCAAATCGCCGCGGATCTATTTATCGAAAATCCTTTAAGTGTCACATTTATCCCAACCTGGACTCGGGTTACTTCGGCGATTCCTGATTTTTTTGACAAGCTGGAAGAGGCTGTGAAGCTGGATAATAAATGAGCCTTTGTTTCGGGAACGGTACGTGACTTCGCATGGACATACCTGGATTTGTGATTTTTTCGGATCTCGACGGTACACTTTTGGATCACGAAACCTACCGCTTCGATGCAGCTCAACCAGCCCTGCAGGAAATAAAGGCCTCTCAGGTTCCTCTCGTTCTGTCCTCATCTAAAACCAGGGCGGAAATTGAGCAAGTCAGGAAGCAACTAAAAAATCCCGATCCATTCATCGTTGAAAATGGCGGCGCCGTATACATTCCGAAAGGCTATTTTCAGTCCGAGATCGCTTTCGACACGCAAAACCGAGAAGATTATGAAATTATCGAATTGGGCACGCCATACGCAAAACTGCGGCGAGTTTTGCTTGAAATTAAACATGAAACAGGTTTGCCCTTCACAGGATTCGGCGACCTCGAGCCCGACGATCTCGCGAACATCACCAATCTTCCGCGGGTACAGGTGAGTTTGGCCACCCAGAGAGAATACGATGAGCCTTTTTTCATTGAGGGGAGCGTGAGTGACATCGCGCAGCAACAAATTGAAAAAATCGTTGCCGATGCGGGATTGAAGCTAACCAAAGGCGGGCGGTTCTACCATCTGACGGGAAATAACGACAAAGGCGTCGCGGTTCAGATCCTGGTCTCATTATTCAGAAATGAATGTCAGAACGATTTTGAAGTCGTTGGAATAGGGGATAGTTTGAATGATCTTCCCATGCTGAAGCTGGTCGATCACCCCATTCTGGTTCAAAAGCCGGATGGCACTTACGACGAATTGGTTCAATCCGAGATTAAACCAATTTTGGCGAATGGCGTGGGGCCACAAGGTTGGAATGAAGCTATTCTGAGAATATTGATGGCCAGGCGGCGAAGCACTGAGAAATAGGTTCGATTTCACGGCTCCTCACAGGTATGGAAAGTCGCCCAGGTCTAGTACCATTAAGTAATTTCGTTATACGTTTCGCCGAGCGGTTCTCTAAGCGAGACCTAAGCTGTGCTGACAAAGTATTCGACTTAATCTTTTAAATAACTGTGTCTTAACCACAAGTTGAATCAAGTCAGATTAAACGAAATGTAATGCGTCTCATTTTGGTACATATTTTGTAATCTCCTTATGCATTTGAATTTTTAGACGACTTTTGAAAGAAAGCTGAGTTTTCTCCGAAGGCTCAATTAAAGGAAGCGCGCACACATTGTCCAAATGGTGGAAAACGATGATGCCTAGTTCCCTCGATGTACGAAGCTTTATTCTGGCTACTTTTTGCTTTTGCTGTCTTTTCACATCCTCAATCTGGTCGAGAACTTACTATGTTGATGTCAGTAATGGCAATGATTCAAACTCCGGCACATCGGAAGCCTCCCCGTGGAAAAGTATTTCAAAAGTCAATGGCACCGACTTCCAACCCGGCGATGTAATCCTCTTCAAACGAGGCGAAAGATGGCATGAGCAGCTTGTGATCAAAAGCGACGGTGTCAGCGGCAGTCCGATTACGTTCGGGGCTTACGGCTCCGGGGCTAAACCGGTCATCACCGCCGCAGATTTTGTGACTGACTGGATCCGGGTATCAGGTCAGAGCAACGTTTGGAAAACCCGCACATCAACTCAAACGCGGATCGTCATATTCGATGGCAACCTGGGAATAGAAGCTGGCTCCAAGAACCGGCTTAATGAGGAATTCGAATGGAATTGGGAGGCAGGCGAGCTGTTTATTTTTTCACCCGGGGACCCGAATCAGGTTTACAGCAATCCCGGCATCGAAGTCGGACAGCGTGACAATGCCATTCTTGGCCATGACCGAAATTACACCACAATCGACGGACTCGAGTTACGAGGCGCGAATGGCAAAAAGAACTACGGTGCCGGGATCCTTTTAGCCGGAGATCATGTTACCATAAAAAATTGCACCTTCAATTTTAATTTTTATGCGGGTATTCATGCCGCCGACGCCGCCGACAACGGCACGGTTTCAAATTGCAAGGTTCATCACAATCAAGACAACGGCATCGCTTTGGGTCGAGGCAGCGGCTGGAAAATTGAGGACTGCCAGGTATACGCCAACGGCTACGGGCCAAGGGTTCGCAGCGGCATTTTGTTTGATACGAGCAATACCATCGTTTCACGCTGCACCGTTTATGACAATGGCAACGGCAGCACAGAGCTTGGTCTGACGCACGGAATCTACGTTAACCCCACGGCAGTAAACGTCACCATCGAAGAGTGCGTCATTTATGATCACCGTAACGGCAACGGCATCAATTACGATGCCGACAGCGGTGAAATCAGACGCAATTATGTTTATGACAATTATTTCTCCGGCATTCACCTCGAAAATCAACAAAAGGGAGGCTGGGTAAACATTTACAACAACATTGTTCACGGAAACAACTGTGGCATCACACTCTACTATTGGCAGTGGAATGAAGACACAAGAGTGCGAATCTACAACAACACCTTGTACGAGAACAACCGCTATTTGAATTTGCCCGGCAAGGTTGAACAGGAACCGTATGAACTCTGCATCCTGACCAACGTCAAGAAACTGCGCATTTGGAACAACATTTTTTACAACAGCAGCGAATACTTCACCATTTATTGCGTCGAACAGAGAGATATGGTTTCAGACTACAATTGTATTTACAAAACCGCTGGCCCCAAAAACGGCACGTATTGTTATTATGAAGGGAAAAGAACCTTTGCTGGTTGGAAAGCAGCAAGCGGCGGCGATGCAAATTCCATC
>JABAHS010009300.1_pt2 | contig 12087 bp, 10 predicted proteins | sample 7062111 | NCBI WGS metagenome assembly JABAHS01 (sample SAMN14534600, study PRJNA622989) | marine sediment metagenome | biome: marine biome [ENVO:00000428]; feature: marine pelagic biome [ENVO:01000023]; material: deep marine sediment [ENVO:00002113]; isolation source: pool of 4 deep marine... | reverse complement strand
TCTACCGCAAGGGGGTGACTGACGCATGAGTCCCCCGGGCGGCAACGCCGGTGTCCTGAGCGACCGGCAGGTCGACATCATCGCCACGCGCCTGGCCCAGCGCCTGACCGAAGGTATTGCCGGGCAGACGTCCGCCGGGAGCAGCGGGCCCGAGCCGACCAGCGCATCGCCTGGTAAAACGAAAATCGCTCCTCGCGAAGCGCTGGGCGAAGGCGTGTTCGCCACGGTGGACNNTCCGGGCCTTCGACGGCATGTCGCTCGAAGGGCGGCAACGGATCATCGCCTGCATCCGCAAGTCCATGCTCGAGCACGCCGAGGAACTGGCGCGCCATGCGCACCGGGAGACCGGCCTCGGCCGGGTCGAGCACAAGATCATCAAGAACCGCCTGGTGACGCGCAAGACCTCCGGCACGGAGGTGCTCACGCCGCATGCCGTGACCGGTGACGACGGCCTGACGCTCACCGAGTACGCGCCCTACGGCGTGATCGGCGCCATCACGCCGACCACCAACCCGACCTCCACCATCATCTGCAACACCATCGCCATGCTCTCGGCGGGCAACAGCATCGTGTTCAACGTGCATCCCAATGCCCGCGGCTGTTCCATGGCCAACGTGCGTCTGCTGCACCGCGCGATCATCGAGGGCGGCGGGCCACCCAACCTGGTGACCGCGGTGGCCGAGCCGACCATCGAGTCGGCGCAGGAACTCATGGGCCACAAGGGCGTGCGCCTGCTGGCCGTGACCGGCGGCAGCGGCGTCGTGCGCCAGGCGATGACCAGCGGCAAGCGCGCCATCTGCGCCGGGCCCGGCAATCCGCCCGTCGTGGTGGACGCGACGGCCGATCTCGAACACGCCGCGCGCGACATCGTGGCCGGCGCCTCGTTCGACAACAACATCGTGTGCGTGGACGAGAAGGAAGTGATCGCCGTGGAAAGCGTCATCGACGAGTTGATGCACGAGATGGGCCGGCACGGCGCCTACGTGCTCAACCAGGGTGAGCTCGAACGGGTGGAGCAGGTCATCTTCAGCGAGCAGCGCGGGCCGCGGCGGCGGGCGGTGGTGGAGAAGGACCTGATCGGCAAGGACGCGACCGAGATCCTCGCGCGCGCCGGCATCGCCTGCAGCAGCGGGCCGGTGCTGCTGATCGCGAAGGTGCCGAACGACCACCCCCTGGTCTGGACCGAGCAGATGATGCCGGTGCTGCCCGTCACCCCGGTTCCTGATGTAAACGCCGGCATCGAACTGGCCAAGGAGGCCGAGCACGGCTTCGGCCACTCGGCCGGCATGTACTCGCGCGACATCGACGCGCTGAGCCGCATGGCGCGCACGATCAACACCAGCATCTTCACCAAGAACGGCCCGTTCTATGCCGGCCTGGGCGAAGGCGGAGAAGGGCACTGCAGCTTTACCATCGCCAGCCCGACCGGCGAAGGGCTCACCGGGCCAGTCGCCTTTTCGCGCCTGCGCCGCTGCGTGCTGGTCGATCACTTCCGGATTGTTTGAAGCCATGGTTGCCAGGAAGCATCCAAACGCGACGCAACGCCACGGTGCCATGGCCCTGCTGGAATTCGACACGGTCGCCGCCGGCGTGCTGGCCAGCGACCTCATGGTCAAGCGCTCGCCGATCGCCCTGTTGCGCTGCGGTTCCGTGCAGCCGGGCCGTTACCTGGTCCTGGTCGGCGGCAGCGTGGCCAGCACCGAGGAAGCCTACCTGGCGGGCATGCAGGTGGGCGATGAGGAACGCGCGATCAGCGACCACGTATTCCTCGGCGACGTGCACCCCTTCCTGCACGACGCGGTGCTGGGCGAGCGCCGCGACCTGGAGGGCGCCGCGCTGGCGGTGGTGGAGACGCACTCCTCTCCCGCCCTTCTGACCGCGGTGGACGCGGCCGTCAAGAGCACGACCGTCATGATCTGCGAGGTGCGCCTGGGCGACGGGCTTGGCGGGCNNCGACCTGCACAATGTCGAGACCGCCCTGTCCATCTGCGCCGAACGGGCCGGCGACCGTCTGCTGGCCGGCACGCTGATGCCACGGCTGGATCCAGATCTCAAGTTGCTGCTGGACGGGGGCACGAGATTCGAGCCCTGCCCTGCCCACGAGCCCGCCAGCGCCGAGTATCCCGAGGAGGTGCCATGCTCCTGGGACGCGTAATCGGCTCCCTGGTGCCCGCGCGGCTGGTTGAGGAACTGCCGAGTCCTTCCCTGCTCTGGGTTCAGCCGCTGGACCGCGAGGGCCGGGAAGAGGGAGAACCGCTGGTCTGCGCCGACTGCACCTACCAGGCCGGCCCGGGCCAGGTCATCTACTGGGTCAACAGCAGGGAAGCGGCGCTGGCCCTGGATCCGTGGTTCAACCCGGTGGACGACGCCATCGTCGGTCTGGTGGACGAGGTGCGCAATTACACACCGGAGGAACTTGACGGATGATCCTGGGCCGCATCACCGGCAGCGTGGTTTCCACCATCCACCACCCGATCATCGACGGCAAGCGGATGCTGCTGGCCGAGCGGCTCGACGAGAATTGCCAGCCCACCGGCGGGTACGTCATCGCCATGGATGCGATCGGCGCCGGGCAGGGCGAAACCGTCATCATCATTGACGAGGGCAACGGATCCCGCCAGATTCTCCAGGAGCGCAATGCCCCCGTGCGCGCCATGGTGGTCGGCATCGTGGACGAGGTCGAACTCGGCCGGGATTGAGGGCCTGATTCGCTCCCATAAAGACAGGTATCGCCGATCCAGGATAGATCGCGGCGAGGGCGCCGCTCCCACAAGGATAAGCAGCGTCGGCCCTAGAGCGCTTCCTTGATGAGCCACGCCGCGACCCGGACCTGCTCTTCCTGCAGGTGCGACAACTTCATCGGGCCGTTGTGCTGGATGCGCAGCTGCTCGTCGGCGAACAGGGTCTGCCAGCCGCCCTCTTCCGCTGCTTCGGGGGCCGCTTCTTCGAACAGGGCATCGGCATCTCCTTCCTCATCTGCAGCCACGGCAGGCGGCTCCGGTGCAGCACGAGACATTGCAGGCCCGCAATCGACCCTGAAAGACAACTCCTGGCTTGGCATCTCACGCTTCGAATACTGCATGGCCCGCATACTGGCCCGTGGCATGCCATGCTGTCTCCGCATTGGCGCCGTCTTCGGCGCAGGCGGCACAACGCCCATCACGGCCAGTTCCTCCTCGCCGTTGACCACCCGGTCCACCGTTTCCTGGGCTATGTCCGCCAGCACCGGCCCGATCTGGCTGGGCCCGAAGCCGTAGCGTTCCCGAACCATTCGGATGAAGGCGAAGCAGTTCCAGGTGTCCTGACCATACCGGGCCACCTTGCCGCGGCCCTTCTTGTGGTGTGGCGGCAGGACTTTCTCGATGTAATAGCGCGCGGTGCGCTCGGTCAGGCCGAATTCTTCGGCCAGCTCGGTGAGGGTGTAGGTGCGATTCGTGTCCATGATAGGGGACGGGGTTGACAATTTACATTGTCGAACCTATATTACGACAACATATTTTGTCGAACTGGCTCAAGACCCCGTCATCATTGGCTTGAGGAGCTTTCAGACTAGCCTATTCGGACCTAATTTGCCAATGCATATTGTCAAACATGCAGACATTTTGAGCGAATAGCGCAAATCCGGCCCCGCTGCGGTCCACGGCCCGTTCGATCGGATCGAACAGGAGGCAAGACCATGAATGCCATAGACCGGGATTTACAGGGACTTCGCATGGGTGAAGCCCTGGCGCACGAAGCACTTGCAGCACATCCGCTGATCCGCGAGAGCCTGAACAGCAAGGACTACCTGACCCTGGACGAAGCGCTTAGGCTGGGCACGGCACGGGTGACAGAGGTGTCCGAGGACGGCTCGGTGCCGCACCTGCTGTTTTCCAACCGCGCGGACCAGGCCGTGTTCCTGCTCGATGGCGAGGAACTGGTCGGTGCCAAGCAGAACAGGGTACTGAACATCACCATACTGGCGCCGGCGGCGAAGGACACCATTCTGCCGGTTTCCTGCGTAGAGGCCGGGCGCTGGCGTCACACCAGTAGTGAATTCCGGTCCGCGCCGAGGGCGCAGTATTCGGAAAGTCGCGCCCGCAAGGCGGGGCAGGTCAGCGCCAGCCTGGCCGCGAACCGGGGAGCACGCTCGGACCAGGGCGAAGTCTGGTCGGATATCGAGGGCAAGCTCGGCCGCATGCGCAGCCATTCGGCGACCCGCGCGGTGGAACAGGTGTTCGAGGACCACGAATCGAAGCTTGCGCGATTCGTGGACGGCCTGCCCTGCGTGCGGGGCCAGGTGGGCGCGGTGTTCTCGATTCGGGGCCGGCCGGTCGGCATGGAGATGTTCGACAGCGCAGAGACCTGTGTACTGCTGATGCCCAAGATCATCCGCAGCTATGCCCTGGATGCCATCGATCCCGGCTACCGGCCGCCCGGGTCGCAGATCGGTTCGCCGGGGGACCTGGTCGAACGTCTCAGGGATGCGGCGTATTCGTCACACCAGGCCGCGGGAGAGGGTAACGACCTGCGTTTCGAGCCCACCCCGGGCATCGCCGGCGGGGCGCTGCATGCCCGGGATCGTATCGTGCACCTGTGCGCGTTTGTCACCGCGGAGCGGCGGGCCCGGGGCGACGGGAACGGTTACCGGTATTCGGCGTCGATGCGCCGGAGGTTCCGGAACGTGGCGTGAGGGCAATTCGCGACGGGTCGTCGCTCATACAAAATTAGCTGGCGCCCCCCAGGGCCACGGTGACGGCCTGGCCGCTGATGCCGCTGGCCTCCTCGGAAGCCAGGAAGGCGATGGTTTCGGCCACCTCCCCGGGGGTGGCCACGCGCTTGGGCGGGTAGAGCGCATCGCGCTCGCGCCATACCTCGTCCACCGTGATGCCACGCTGTTCGGCCTCGGCGGCGGCCGACTTCTCGGCCATCTCCGTGCGCACCCAGCCGGGCAGCACCGCGTTGGACGTGATGCCGAATTCGCCCGCGTCACGCGCCACCGAGCGCATCAGGCCCAGCAGGCCGTGCTTGGAGCTGGTGTAGGCGCTGCCGGCGTACTCGGCCACCTCGCCGGCCGTGGAACTGGTGTAGACCAGGCGGCCGTAACGCCGCTCGATCATGCTGCGCAGCACCAGGCGGCTGAGCCAGAACGGTCCGTCTAGATTGATTCGCATGGTTTCGTCCCAGGTTTCGCGGGGCTGTTCCCATACCACGCGCTCGTGGGCGGAGCCGATGCCGTGGTTGCAGGCCAGGATGTCGATGGCGCCGAGTCGCCGTTCGGTCTCGGCGACCGCGTGAGCACAGCCCTCGGGCGTACCGAGGTCGGCGACCGTGTAGGGTAATCCCGTTGCGGCCAGTTCCTCCCCGGTGCGCGCGATACACATGACATCCGCGCCTCGGGATACCAGCAGCCTGGCGGTCGCCAGGCCGATACCCCGGCCCGCGCCGGTGACCATTGCGATACGTCCGTCAACGCCTGACATCGTGATTCTCCTCCGGAAATGGAACCGCCCCGGTTGCGCGCGAACGCTTCGACCATTCAATCGAGCGGACGACCCAGGCGCGTCAAACGGGGCGGCGGGGGTATTCTAGCGTCGGGCTGGATTTGCGACCAGAGGTCGCTCCCACAAAGACAGGCGGGGCCGTTCCGGGATTGATCGCGGCGAGGGCGCCGCTCCTACATGGATGGGCAATCATTTCGCAATGGCGCTGCGAAGAAGATGCGGGAGCGAACTTCCGGCCGCAGGCCGGAGGTCGCGAATGAGACCTGTCGGATCGTGACGAGTCGTCGCTCCTACAGCCTAGTTTCGCGACCAGTCGCGAATGCGCTCGATCTCCTCCGCGCCGATATTCAGCGATTCGAGGAATTCCCGGTGGGCGTCCGGTTCGCGGAACTCGAATTCGCGGTGCCATTGGTACATGTCCTCGTCGCTCATGCCGGCCGCGCGCATGATGGCCGTCCAGCGCTCCTTGGTCATGGCTGACGAGCGGCCGAGGTCGGAGCGCTCCAGGATCCGGACCAGCGCGCGCTGCTGTTCGCGCAACACGCCGATCTCCTGCTCGAGCTTGTCGAAGCGTTTGCGCAACACGCGTTCGATCTCGGCATTGCTCTCCCGCTGCAGCAGTTCCCGGATGTCGCTGACCGGCACGCCGTACGAGCGGTAGCCGGTGATGCGGCGCAGGCGCTCGATCTCTTCTTCCCCGTAGTAACGGTAGCCGTTGGCAGCCCGCACGGCGGGTTCCAGCAGGCCCTCCTTCTCGTAGTAGAGAATGGTGGCGCGGGACAGCCCGAACTTGCGGCCGAGCTTGCTGACGGACAGCATTTAAAGCGCCCCGGCGATCTCCGCGGCCAGGCGTGCGTTGTTGAGCACCAGTTCCACGTTGGCGTCCAGACTCTCGCCGCCGGTCAGTTCCTCGATCTTGGCGAGCAGGAACGGGGTCAGGTCCTTGCCGGTCACGCCCTCGCGCTCGGCCGTCCGCAGCGCCGCCTCGATCAGGCGCTCCATGATCATGGGATCCATGGCGTGCGATTCGGGGACGGGATTGGCGATCACCATGCCGCCGGCCAGGCCCATCGACCACTTGGTCTTGAGCACCGCGGCGACCTCTTCCGCGCTGTCCAGGCGGCGGTGCACCTCGAAGCCGCTCCGGCGCGTGTAAAAGGCCGGCAATTCGTCGGTACCGTAGCCGACCACGGGCACACCATGGGTTTCGAGATACTCGAGGGTCATGCCGATGTCCATGATGGACTTCGGTCCGGCGCAGACCACTGCCACGGGCGTGCGGGCGAGTTCCTGCAGGTCGGCGGAGACGTCCATGGTACGCTGGGCGCCCCGGTGAACGCCGCCGATGCCGCCGGTGGCGAACACCTGGATGCCGGCCAGGTGGGCGATGATCATGGTGGCGGCCACCGTGGTGGCGCCGGCCTCGCTCCCGTGAACGATGAAGGGGATGTCCCGCCGGCTGCACTTGTTCGCCTCGGGGCCCAGTTTCGCCAGTTGTTCGAGTTCCTTCGCGTCGAGGCCTGCTCTCAGCCTGCCGCCGAGGATGGCGATGGTCGCCGGAGTGGCGCCGGCGGCTCGGATTTCCGCTTCCGAGGACTGCGCCAGTTCCAGGTTGCGCGGCCAGGGGAATCCGTGCGTGATGATGGTGGATTCCAGGGCCACCACGGGGCTTCCCGCCTCCAGTGCTTCCCGCACCTCGCTGCCAATATCCAGGTATTCCGCCGCTGCATTCATGGGAACCGTCCTCGATAGGAGAAGCCGCATATTGTGACGCATTCCGCGGCCGAGGTTAATGCGCAAATGATCCGGGATTGACGCACGGACCCGCCTTTCGCGGCCAGAGGTCGTTGCCACAGGGAAAGGCCATATCAATCCGGGCATTTCGGGGCATCGCTGCCTCCGGGGAGAGAGTGGTGTCGTTCCTAGAGCGTGGCCTCGGGTGCGGGCTTGCGGCGGAAGACCCTGGCTTTCAGCCAGGACTTCAGGCGCCGGAATCCGCGCGCGATGTCGAGGCCGATGGCGTACATGGACGGAACCAGCAACAGGGTGACGAAGAAGGCGATCGCCACGCCCGAGGCCAGCGCCAGCACCACCGGCTGCAGGAACTTGGCCTGGATGGAGCGCTCCAGCATCATCGGCGTCAGGCCGACGATGGTGGTCACCGTGGTCAGCAGGATCGGCCGGAAGCGGACCACGCCGGCCTCGACCACCGCCTCCAGCGGCGCCATGCCCTTGTCCCGCAGCCGGTTGGAGTAATCCATCAGCACCAGGTTGTCGTTGACCACCACGCCGGCGGCCGCGGCGATGCCGAAGTAGCTGAAGATCGCCATGGTCGTGCCGGTCAGGAAGTGCCCGAAGATCGCGCCGACGAAGGCGAAGGGGATGGCGATCATGATCAGGATTGGCTGGAAGTAGCTGCGGAACGCCACCGCCAGCATGGTGTACATGGCGAACAGGGCGATGAAGTACAGGCCGGTGATTTCCTTGATGAAGCGCTGCTCGCCCTCGGCCTGGCCGACCGCCCCGCGGATGATGCCGGGATATTTCTTCTCCCACTCGGGAAAGAAGTTCTCGTCCAGGTCCTTCATGATTTCGTCGCGGATGTTCTCCTTGAGATCGGCGCTGATGCGCACCGCCCGGTTTCCGTTCCAGCGCTTGATCCGCTTGATGCCCGGCGCATACTCCAGTTCGGCCACCGACAGCAGCGGCACCTCGCGCCCGTCGGCCGTGCGCACGCGGAAGTTCTTGAGGCTCTCGATCGAGCGCCGCGATTCGACCGGGTAGCGCACCTTGACCTTCACGTCCTGGCCGGCGCGCGGCAGGCGCTGAACCTCCTCGCCGAAGTAGGCCTGGCGGACCTGCCGGTTGACCTCCGCCAGCGTCAGGCCGAGCTTGGTCGTGCCAGGCTTCATGGCCAGGCGGATTTCTTCGGAAGCCGATTCCAGGTTGTTGCGTACGTCGTACAGCACCTCGTAGGTGCGCAGCTTGTTTTCCAGGTCTTCGGCGGCCCGGCGCAGCACGTCCAGGTCGGGATGGCGGATGGACAGTTCGAAGCCCGGCTCGTTGTTGCCAAGGGTGTAGTTGACCGTCACTTCCTTGGCATCCGGAATGTCGCCGATCAATTCGCGCAGGCGCAGCGAAGCGTCCTTGGCGGACATATCGCGCACCTCGGGCGGGGCCAGCTTGACGATGGCGATCACGCTGTCTCGTCGCGAGCGCGTATACCAGTTTTCGATCAGCACGCCCTCACCGCCCGTGCGCTCGTTCACTTCCTCCTCGAGTTCCACCTGGGCGGCCTGCATCTGCGCGAGGATTTCCAGCGCGCGGCTGTAGGGCGCGCCCTCCGGCATGACCACGTTGACGATGATCTCGTCCGATTCGATCTCCGGCATGAAGCTCTTTTCCACCCAGCCGACGCCGAACAGGGTGAATACGATCAGCATGACCGACATGAAAATACTGGCCGTCAGGTAGTGGCGTTGCACGCAGAAGGTGCCGATGCGCCGGTAATGCATGCGGGCGAACCGGGTGATGCTCTGGGCAATGCCTTTCTGGAAACGGCCGAAGCGCCCGGTCAGCGCCATGTCCCTCGGGTGCATGTGCGACAAATGCGCCGGCAGGATGAACAGCGATTCGATCAGCGAGAACGCCAGGGCCAGGACCACCACCCAGGTGATGTGTCGTGTGAACTCGCTGGTCGACCCGCCCAGGAAGATCCACGGCAGGAAGGCGATGATGGTCGTCACCACGCCGAATACGACCGGCTTGGCCACCATCTGGGCGCCCGCGATCGAGGCCTCGACGCCGCCGTTGGTGCTCGGCGACATGTGGTGGATGCCCTCGCCGACGACGATCGCGTCGTCCACCACGATGCCCAGCACCAGCAGGAAGGCGAAGGTGGACAGCATGTTCAGCGATACGCCCACCGAGGGCAGCAGCACGAAGGCGCCGGCGTAGGCCGTGGCGATGCCGACCGCGACCCAGAACGCGACCTGCGGCCTGAGGGTGAGCAACAGCACGACCATGACCAGGGCCAGGCCCATGAACGCCGAACCGCTGATGGTTTCCATGCGGCCCTTGAAGTCCTCGGCGTTGTCCGTCCACAGGGTGAGTTTTGCGCCGCTCGGGAGCGTGTCGCGGCGGTTCCCGATCCACTCGTGGATGGAATCGGAGGCGGTCACGATATCCATGTACTCGGTGGTCATGACCTGGATGAGCACCGCGGGCTCGCCGTTCAGCGTGGCCAGGATGGGCTCGTCCTCGAAGCCGTCGATGACGTTGGCGACGTCGCCGACCCGGATGGTCCCGCCGTCCGGGGTCTGGCGCACGATGATGTCGGAGAACTCCGCCTCGGTGTCGGCCTGGTTGCGGACCTTGAGCTGGTAGGTGCCGATCTCGGTCCGGACGGAGCCGGCCGACTGGTTGATCGAATTGGCCCGGATGGCGTCCGCCACGTCGGAGAAGGTCAGGCCATAGCGAAGCAGGGCCTCCTCGCTGACCTCGACGGTGACCTCCTCGCGTCTGGTGCCGAACAACTGCACGACCGTGATCGCCGGGAGCACCGCGACCTCCCGGCGCAGTCGTTCGGCCAGGCGTTTGAGTTCACGTTCGTCCAGGTCGCCGTGCAAAGCGATACGGATGTATTCCTGGCGATTGACCCACTGCGTGACGCGCGGTTGCTCGATGTCACGCGGGAAGGACGAGATCGAATCGACGCGGATCTTCACGTCGTTCATGAACTGCGTGAAGTCCACCTGCTGCTCGGCCAGGATGTAGACCGCGCCCAGACCCTCGCTGGAGGTGGAGCGCACCCATTCGATGGCGTCCATGTCGCGCACCGATTCCTCGATGCGGGAGACGATCTGCTCCTCGACTTCCTGCGGTGCGGCGCCCGGCCAGGGCACGATGATCTCCAGGCCCGGGAAGCGCACCTGGGGGTCGAGTTCGCGCTCCATGGAGAGGAAACCGATGCTGCCGGCCACGAAAATGCCGACCATGACCAGGTTGGCGGCGACCGTGTTGCGCGCCCACCATTCAATCAGTCTGTACATGCGGAAGGGTCCTGCGGACGGCTCAGCCGTCCAGGCTCGCGGTCTGGTCGGCCTGCGGCTCGCGCTTGATCGCCTTGACCTTCATGCCGTCCATGGCAGCCGGTACGGTCGACGTGACGACCTGCTCGCCGACTTCGACGCCACCCGACAGCAGCACGATATCCGCGGAGGTGGACAGGACCTGGACGGTACGGATCTCCAGTTTCTCGTCGTCATTGACGACGTAGACCTTGTCCGCATTCCGCAGCGCCATGCGCGGGATGACCAGGGCCGAACGGGGCTTGATGCCCGCGATCTCCGCGGTGACGAACAGCCCCACGGCCAGCGGCATGCCGCCGTTCCCGGCGCTGCCGTAGGGGTCTTCGACCTCGGCGATGGCGTAGATCAGGCGGGTCTGCTGGTCCACCGCGGCCTGGGTGCGAACGATGTGCCCCTGCCAGCGATGTTCGATATTGCCGACCGAGGCGGAAAGCTCCACCACCGGCGCATTGTCATCGTCGGCCATGAAGCCGATCGGGAGGTCCAGTTCGACCAGTTGGGCGTCGGTGAGGGGAAGCTTGATTTCAATGGTGTTGGTCGAGAATACGCGGCCGAGGACGGTGCCGGCATTGACGAACTGGCCGACGCCGACATTGCGTTCGCGCACCCGGCCGCGGAACGGAAGCTTGATCCTGGTACGGTCCAGGTTGAGCCGCGCCTCTTCGAGTTCGGCCTCGGCGGAACGGATTCCGGCGCGAGCCTCGGCAACCTGTGGCTCGTTCAGCGCGAACGGGGTCGGTTCGCCCTTCGTGCGGCGGTCGGCCCATTGCTCCTGCTTGACCTTGGCCGTGGCCAGTTCCTCTTCGAGCCGCGTGTGGGCCGAGGCCACCCGGGCCTCGGCCTGCACCACCGCCAGGCGGTAGTCGGCGTCATCGATCTTGACCAGCGTGGCGCCGGGTTCGAATTCGGCGCCCTCGGCGAACTCCTCGGCCAGGGCCACGATCCGACCGGAAACCTGCGGCACCAGGTCGATCTCGGTCTTGGGTTCCACCTCGCCCTGGGTCACCACCGATACTGTCACGTCGTCCGCACGGACCTCGTCCACGTACAGGGAGACCTCGCGCGGGGCCTCGTCCTGTTTCTCGGGGGCAGGCTTGGTGGCAATCAGGGTCTGAACGACGCCGATGCCGGCCAGCATGACCAGCACGGGGGCGCCTTTGACGAGTAATTTCCTTACCCTCATCGTCATTTCCCGTGGAGACTACTCACCGCACAGGGTATGGGCTGGCGGTCCAGCGCGCATGAGCCGAAAGTCAGTGCCGGGCGGTATGGCGGGGAACCCGGATCACTCAAGGTCCTTGCCCGGCTTTTCCGAGAGCGGCGTGTAGGTCTCGGCCTCGGCGCGGGTGAGTTCCTCGACCCGCAACGACCAGTTGGCCAGTGTCGAGTTGACCTGGAACTGGAACGTGCCACCCTCCTGGAACAGGCGCACCCCGTTGCCGGGGCGCCTGGTCTTGAGCACCGAGCCCTCGAAAACGCCGGTGCCGGCCCGGACCAGCGTGACGTCCACGGCG
>JABAHS010046542.1_pt1 | contig 12089 bp, 10 predicted proteins | sample 7062111 | NCBI WGS metagenome assembly JABAHS01 (sample SAMN14534600, study PRJNA622989) | marine sediment metagenome | biome: marine biome [ENVO:00000428]; feature: marine pelagic biome [ENVO:01000023]; material: deep marine sediment [ENVO:00002113]; isolation source: pool of 4 deep marine... | reverse complement strand
CCGCGGTCATGGGTGGAAGCTACGCAGCATCCTTGCGGGAGAAAAGGCGTTTGAAAAACCCCGCGATCATGCCCCAGAGCAGGGACAATGCATTGAGTTCTTTCGGCTGCTCCGCAACCTGCTGCGCGGCCTGTTCCGCTGCGGCGCCTTCGCCGGCGGCGACGACGCGGTTGGAAAAATTCTGCAGGAACTGGTCGATCAGCTGATCTGCAACGCCGTTGATCATCCGGGCACCGAAGTTGGCCATTTTGCCCATGATCCGGATCTCGGAATTGCCGATGAGTTCGCTGCCACCGCCCTCGGCCTGCCTGACCGAGGCCGTCAGCTCCATGGACGCATTCGAGGTCCCGGTCTTGTCTTTGCCCTTGGCGCTCAACGAGACGGTGTGGTTCGCTTCGTCGAGCACCGTGATCTCGATATCACCGCCGAAGACCGACTGCACCGGTCCCACCTTGACGCTGACGCTTCCTTTATAAGCGTTGTCACCGGTCTGTTCCGTGATACTCGCGCCCGGCATGCACTCTGCAAGCAGATAAATGTCGCGAAGAATCTGCCAGCTTGCCGCCGGGGCTGCGTCGATCGCATAGGTTTTTTCGAGCTTGACCTGCATCTACTTGTTCAACCCCAGGGCGCTGATCTGTTTCCAGACCGAAAAAGCCGTGTGGGGCATCTGCATGTGCGTGATGCCCTTGTGCGCAAACGCATCGATCACGGCATTCGAGATCGCACTGACGCCGCCGACGTTGGGCGACTCGCCGACGCCCTTGGCGCCGATCGGGTGGTGCGGCGACGGCGTCACGGTGAAGTCGGTCTCCCAGTGCGGAGTCTCGACGGCGGTGGGCAGGAAATAATCCATGAAGCTCGCGCTCAAGATATTACCGTCCTCGTCGAAGGCAAGCTCCTGGCCCAGGGCAATGCCCAGCGCTTCGGTCAGACCGCCGTGCACCTGCCCCTCGATGATCATCGGGTTGATGCGCGTGCCGCAGTCGTCGAGCGCATAGAAGCGGCGGATCTTGACCTCGCCCGTGAAACGATCGATGTCGACCACGCAAAGATAGGCACCGAATGGATAGGTGAAGTTTGGCGGATCGTAATATTCGACGGCCTCGAGGCCCTGCTCGAGACCATCGGGCAGATGCTGATAGGCAGCCAGTGCGATCTCCTTGATCGTCCGGGACTGATCAGGCAGGCCCTTGACGACAAATTTGTCGACGTCCCATTCGAGATCCGCCGGGCTGACTTCCATCATCGCGGCAGCAATCTTGCGCGCCTTGTCTTTCACTTTACGGGCCGCGCGAGCGGCGGCTGCACCACCCACGGGCGTGCTGCGCGAGCCGTAGGTGCCCAGTCCGTAAGGCGCGGTTGCCGTGTCGCCTTCTTCGATCTGGATATCGTCGGACGGAATGCCGAGTTCGGTAGCGATGATCTGAGCATAGGTCGTTTCGTGCCCCTGACCCTGCGATTTCGTGCCCAGCCGGGCAATCGCGCTGCCTGTCGGATGGACACGGATCTCGCAGCTGTCGACCATGCCGATGCCGAGGATGTCGCAGTTCTTGGTCGGGCCCGCGCCGACGATCTCGGTGAAAAAGGCAACGCCGATGCCCATCAGTTCACCGTTGGCACGTTTTTCTTCCTGCTCCTTGCGCAGCCCGGCGTAGTCGATCGCCGCAAGCGCCTGATCCATCGCGGTGTGGTAATCACCCGAGTCGTACTCCCAGCCCAGGCAGGACTTGTACGGGAACTGCTCGGCCTTGATGAAATTTCGCGAACGAATCTCGGCCGTATCGACGCCGATCTTTCTCGCCAGCACGTCCATCATGCGCTCGATCAGGTAGGAGGCTTCCGTGACCCGGAACGAACACCGGTAGGCGACCCCGCCCGGCGCCTTGTTGCTGTAAACGCCGTCGACGCGGGCAAAAGCTGTCGGGATGTCGTAGGAACCGGTAACGATGCTGAAGAGCCCCGCCGGGAACTTGGACGGGTCGGCGCAGGAGTCGAAAGCGCCGTGATCGGCGATCACGTTGACGCGGAGCGCCTGGATGCGGCCGTTCTCGTCCGCCGCCAATTCGCCCGTCATGTGGTAATCGCGGGCAAATGCCGTGGTCGCCAGGTTTTCAGCGCGCGTCTCGATCCACTTGACCGGGCGGCCCAGCACGATCGAGCCCACAATGGCGCAGACATAGCCGGGATAGACGCCGACCTTGCCGCCGAAGCCGCCGCCGATATCGGGCGCGATCACGTGTACCTTGCTTTCCGGTATCCCGGACAACATCGAGACGACTGTCCGGACCACGTGCGGTGCCTGTGACGTCAGGTAAACCGTCAGTTCGCCCTTGATCTTGTCGAAATCCGACACGCAGCCGCAGGTTTCGAGCGGGCACGGGTGCACGCGCTGGTACGTGATGTCCTCGCTAACCGTGATCGGGGCGCTGTCGAACGCTTTGTCGGTGGCATCTGCATCGCCGACTTCCCAGCGAAAAATATGGTTATGGTGGATACGTTCGCCGTGAGCCCCTTCGCTCGAGCCCTCGAGGTCTTCGCGAATTACCGGCGCGTCATCGGCCATCGAATTCCGACCGTCCGTGATGACCCCGAGCTCTTCGTATTCGACCTCGACGAGCTCGATCGCGTCGGCGGCGACATAGCGGTCCTCGGCGATGACGAACGCCACCTCCTGCTGCTGGAAGCAGNNGCTCAACGGCGCGAGGTCCTCTGCGGTCAGTACGGCAAGGACCCCCGGATGCGCAAGGGCAGCCTCCTTGTTGATCGACACGACCCGTCCGTGCGCGATCGGGCTGCGCACGAAGGCGCCAAAAACCTGGCCCGGCAGCTGCAGATCGTCTGTGTAATTACCCTTGCCCTGGATGAAGCGGGCGTCTTCCTTGCGTTTCCTGGCGCAGCCGACGCCGCCGAGGGGATCCTGAATGTCTTCTGCTGGAGTTGCCATGCTCGTCTCCTATTCCGCATTCATCTTGTCGGCGGCGTAGCGAACCGCGCTGACAATGTTCTGGTATCCCGTGCAGCGGCACAGGTTGCCCGACAGGCCTTCCCGGATTTCTGCATCGCTCGGGTCGGGGTTCTCCTGCAGGAAGCGATACGCTCGAATCATCATGCCCGGCGTGCAGAATCCGCACTGCAGGCCATGTTTTTCGACAAACCCTTCCTGGACCGCGTGCAATACCCCGTCATTCGCCAGGCCTTCGACGGTCAGTATTTCGGCACCGTCAGCCTGCACGGCCAGCAGTGTGCACGACTTCACGGATGAACCATTGAAATCCACGGTGCAGGCGCCGCAGTGGCTGGTCTCACAACCGATGTGACTGCCGGTGAGGCGCAGCTGCTCTCGCAGTGTGTGAATCAGCAGCTCGCGTGGCTCGACGGCAACCTCGTAGCTGCGACCGTTGACTGTCATCGAAACGAGTTTCTTCGCCATGATTATGCTCCCGTTGCCGCGGCAAGAGCCTGCCGTATTGCCCGGCGGGTCATCTCGCCGGCCATCTGCGTTTTGTATTCGACGTCGCCGCGAAGGTCTTCCGCGGGTTCACAGGCTGCCATCGCCTGTTCGGCGGCCACGTTAATCAGCGCTTCGTCGATCTGCTGACCGCTAAGCGCTGCCTCGGCGGCAGTTGCCCTGAATGCTGTCGGTCCCGCATTGGTCAAGGCTATGCGGATGCTCGCACAGCTGTCACCTTCGAGGCTCAGTTGAACTGCCGTAGCCGCCGTGGCCCAGTCGCCGGTCTTGCGTTTGAGCTTGACGTAGGCGCTGCCAGTGGCTCCGCTGACAACCGGTATGCGGATCGCCGTCATGATCTCGTTCGGCTGCATCGCCGTGTAGAAACTGCCGAGGAAGAATTCCGAGGAGTGCACCGTGCGCTCGCCATCCGGTCCGCGCAGCACGTAGGTGGCATCTGCAGCCATCGTGACGGCCGGCTGATCATTGGCCGGATCGCCATGGCAGATGTCGCCACCGATCGTGCCCCGATTGCGGACCTGCGGGTCGGCGATCTGCCGGGCTGCCTGCCCGAGCAGGGGGCAGGCTTCGGCCAATAGCTCGGAAGCGATGATCTGATTCTCCGTGGTCATTGCACCGATAACGACCGTGTCGCCATCTTTGGCGATGCCCCTGAGATCGTCGATACCATTGAGATCGATCAGATGCCCGGGTATGGCGAAGCGCATCTTCATCATCGGCAACAAGCTGTGACCACCAGCGAGCACTTTGGCATCGTCACCGAGATCGGCGAGCAGAGAAAGTACTTCGTCCACGGACTCCGGGGCGTGAAATTCGAACTTAGCGGGAAACATAGGGCTCTCTCCGAGAGTGCGCGTCACCGGCGAATAACCGAGGGGCAGCGTTTGCCGACAGTCTTTTCAAATTTATCCGGTCGCGCTCTTGTTATCAGCGCAGCGACGGAAATCCGATTTATGCTTATGCTGTGGTTTCCGCACGCTGCTGGCGAACGCCACGAGTTTAGCGTAAAGCCCGCAGGGATAGTAGAAAATACTGGCTCAGCAGCGATACGCTAGCGGGATTCTGGCCTTGCTGCTGATCCGAGCGCTGCGCCAGTAAGCCCGGAGCAGGCCGTAATTCAGGAAACCCGATCGAGCGGAGCCGCGATGTTTTTCAGATACCTCTTTATCGCCGTGCTTGCCGCCGCCANNTGAGCCCGATTCCCGTGTCCTTGCGATCCACGAGCAAACGGTGTTCGTCGATATGCACGCCCACCCGAGCCGCTTTCACCGTGACAACGTAGCGACGATCGCAAAGGAGGAAATCGGGCTGTACCGGCTGAGCAAGGTCGACCTGGTCGTGACCAACATCAGTAGCGACATGGCCTATGACGGCAACTACACGGAGCGCGATGGAACGGTTGTGCCAAAGGGCAAGTACAAGCCGGCCGCCGGTGAGGTCTACGCGCTTGCCGCAGACAGGCTCGAGCGGATCAAAAAAACCGCGGCGTCCGGTTACGCAGTCCTTGCGACAGGGCCTGAGACCGTGCTCGAGGCACGTGAACGCGGGGTCGTCGCCCTGCTGCCTGCGCTCGAAGGCGCGGATGCGCTCGAGGGTGACATCAAGAATCTCTACCGTATGCACGCCGACGGTCTGCGCCTGATTCAGCTCGTCCACTTCCGCAATAACGAACTCGGTCACATACAGACCTGGCCGTATTCGCCGGGTGGCCTGACCGACTTCGGTCGCCTGGTGGTCGAGGAAGCCAACCGCCTCGGCATGATTATCGACATGGCGCATGCGAATCACGAGACGATGATGGATATTCTGGCGCTTTCCGAGCATCCGGTGATTTTCAGTCACGGCGGCGTGAGGAAATACACCGACCACGATCGTGCCGTCACCGATGATCAGATTCGTGCCATCGCTGCAAGCGACGGGGTGATCGGGATCTGGCCGCATGGCGTGCACATTCGCGATGTCGCCGAAATGGTCGACTATATGGAGCACGTGATCAACGTCGGCGGTATCGACCACGTCGGTATCGGGTCAGATCTTCGCGGTGTGTCACGCTATGCAATCGGTTTTGACGAAGACGCGAAGTTTTATGCGATCGCAAGCGAGTTGCTCGCCCGCGAATACAGCGCCGCGGATGTCGGCAAAATCATGGGCGGTAATTTCTTTCGCGTCTGGCAGGCGGTGACGGCAGCGACGCGCAGCGCGGAGACTTCTTGACACGCACCGCGGGACGAATGGCCGACCCGCAACCGCCCGCGAGCACCTCAGCCGTTTCGCCCGCCTTGCGCGTTGCCTGTTCCTGATGGCCAGGACACTTGGCCAAATCCCGTGCTGCGATGCTCAATCTGCCGCGGGCAAAGGCGGTGGCCCGGCCGGTATGAATGGCTCGTAAGTCTGTCCCTGCACGTCTTCTCGGTGCTGTGCTTTCGCCGCCTCGACGCGCTCCGGTGAGGTGAACAGGTCGATGCCGGTCATGGCCAGGACCTTCGATGCCTGCAGCATCCCTTTCTGGCCGAGCGACGAACCACTCGAAGCAACGACGCCCCAGGAGTGCCAGGGGATGTCGCGGGGTGCAGTCGTCATCCGGAATTCGATCGTTGGCACCAGCCAGCTGACGTCCGCCGTGTCGGTCGAACCGGAGCTCACGAGCGGCGCGTCGAAGTCGAGCGGCGCCACGCTTGCATCGATGCCGATGGCCGGTTTGCCCATCGCCTGTTGAAGCTCCCGAGCGAAGGCCTGTTCGGTAGCCGTGTATTCGATCGGTGGCAGGCGGCGCATATTTGCGTCCACCAGCCGCGCGAGCTCGGCATTGTGGATGATGTTGTACGTGGCACTCAGCAGCGCCACATTGACGTCGACATCCGCCGCCATCGCCGCTCCGGTTGCCATCTCCTGCATGCGCGCATAAAGAGCCATGACGCTGTCGAGCTCGCTGTCGCGAATCCAGACGTCGGCAGCGGCTGTTGCCGGGACGACGTTCGGCGCGCCGCCACCGTCTTTATAGGTGTAGTGAATCCTGACCGTTGGCTCGACGTGCTCGCGCCACAAGTTCAGCGCGTGGGTAAACAGTTCGAGGCCGTCAAGGGCGCTGCGCCCATTCCAGGGGTCTTTGGCTGCATGCGATGACGTGCCTTTGAAATCGACGATCGTCTCGACCATCGCCATCGAGCCGCCCATTGGGATCTCGGTATTGGATGAGGGATGCCAGGAGAGGGCGACATCGACGTCACTGAAAAGGCCCTCGCGTGCCATATAGATTTTGCCACCGTAAGCCTCTTCCGCCGGCGTGCCGTAAAATCGCAGCGTGCCGCTCAACTCACCTGATTCGTGCAATGCTTTGAGCGCGGCCGCGGCACCGAGACTCGCAACGCCAAAGAGGTTGTGCCCACAACCGTGCCCATTGCCGCCCGGTTCGAGGGCCTGCTGGGAAGGGGTTGCGGCCTGCGACAAGCGCGGCAGAGCATCGAACTCACCCAATATCGCAATGACGGGTCTGCCTTCGCCATAGCTCGCCATGAATGCCGTTGGCATGCCGGCGATACCCCACTCGACGCTGAAACCCAGTTCTTCGGCGTAGTCACCCAGCACTTTGGAGGACTGCGATTCTTCGAGCGCGACTTCCGCATGCGACCAGATAGATTCACTCATGCGTACGAGTTCCTCGCGCTGCTGATCGATTGAATCGATCGCAGCGGCCTTGAGGGCATCGATGTTGCGGTCCTCTGCGACGCAGACTAAAGGGATAACCATGCAGCTGATTGCCGCAACGCTCCGAAGAGACTTTGTTTTTAACATAACGAGGCCCTGTCTGATGCGAATGTTGTTAGCGTACTTTCTCCGCATAATAATGAAAGACTGTGCGCCGTGGCGCCAGTGCGAAGGCGTTATCGGCAGACCCACCGAGTCTCGACACACGTTATGAGCCGCTTTGCCCCGCTCGCCGAGTAATCATCCGAGAGGGCCCGACAATTGGCGACGCCGTCCCGCCTGCGGGCTCGGACGGCGGCAGAAGACCGCGCCAGGGCCGTATCATGAGTGGTCTCTGAGCGCGCCATTGGGCATACTATTTGAGCTTTTTTAGCGCCGGGAAACCATGGACAAGTCGTTTCTTATCTTTCTCGCCATCCCGATCTTCTTCGCGATGATTGTCGTCGAGTTGATCTATGGGTTGCTGCGTGGAACGAACAATTACCGACTCAATGATGCAGTCACGAGCATCAACATCGGTCTGATCAGCCGGTTCCCGACGATTCTCAATCTCGGTTTTCAGGCTGCTATTTTCGCGTATGCCGCAAAATCGCTGAACCTCAAGCTGCTGCCGGAAAGTTCGTGGTTTACCTACGTGGTTGCATTTTTGCTTTACGACCTGTGCTACTACTGGATGCATCGACTGCATCATGAATGGAAATTCCTGTGGGCGACCCATGTCGTGCATCACCACGGCGAGGAATTCAACCTGTCGACCGCCTTGCGGCAGACTTCGACCGGCTTTCTGTGGAAATGGATCTTTTTCCTGCCAATGTTGATTGTCGGCGTTCCGGCCCAGGTCTTCGTAACGGTCGGCGGCCTGAATCTCATTTACCAGTTCTGGGTTCACACGGAACACATTCGCAAGCTGGGCTGGTATGAGAAGATTTTCATTACGCCGTCAAACCATCGGATACATCACGCCAAGAACCCGGAGTACATCGATGCAAATTACGGCGGGGTGTTCATTCTCTGGGACCGCTTTTTCGGTACCTACAAGGAGGAGCGGGACGACCTAAGGCCGGTCTACGGCACCGTGAAGCCGCTGCGCAGCTGGAACCCGATCTGGGCCAACGTGGAGGTGTTTTTCCAGATGCTGCGAGATTCCATCTTCACGCAGCGATGGTCTGACAAGGTTAAGGTCTGGTTTTCACGAACGAGATGGCGCCCCGAGGATGTCGCCCAACGCTTCCCGAGTTCTGCTGAGACAATCGATTTCTACGATAAATTCGACCCGAAGATTCCGCGGTCTCTGCAGCTTTTCGTCTGGGCGCAGCTGACGACAAACCCCGTCATCGCGATGATGGTCTTCTTCACACTGGGGCCTCAGACGTATGCGGATACGGCAATTTTCGCGGTCCTGCTGATCGCCGGTGCGACGATCACCTCCGTCGTGATGAGCGGGAATCAATGGGGCCTCGTCGCCGAATCACTCCGCGCGTCGGTGATTGTCTACTTTTGCTGGTTCAGCGGCATCCTGAGCCTCGATCTGCTTGCGAGCCGGGCGATCTTGTTGCAGGCGTTAATGAATATCGGTCTCGCCGCGCTGATCGCGTTGCTGAGAAGTCAGCCGGAGAAGATTCCGCTTAAAACCTGAGCGCGGTATCGCTTGCACCCCTTGCACAGTCAGGCGCCCCCATCGGCATAGCCGGCCGCGCGCATCGAATAGGCACGGAGCTCGACCGGGTCGGCCTGGATTTCGCGCAGTCGGGTTTCGAGACCATCCAAGCTTTCGGCATCCGCGCGGTCCATCTGCAGGCCGCTTTGGTGATTAGCGACGAGCTGCCGGTCGACCCACTGTTTTGCGGTGCTTTGGTAACGGTCGAGCGCCTCGGTCGCAGTTACCGGCGTCAGGGGCGAGCCAGCAGTCTCGAGGCACTGCGAGAGTACCTCGATGCAACGCAACGTAATGTTCATGCCCAGGCTCCGTGCCGGGTGCATGGCATGACACGCGTCGCCGATCAGGCAAACTGTACTGTCGCACCAAGCATTGGCCTTGAGCGAGATGGGCGGATAGATGTCGGCAAACTGCAGTTCACTGAATCGAGGCGCCGGCAGCAGCACGGCCAGGCGCCGGGCGCGTTCCTTATGATCGGCGTTCCGCCATGCGCGCGCCTCGTCCGGCAGGAGCGGCACGGCGATCTTGCAGCCGCCGCCCGTTCGCGGAATGACGGAGACGATGGCGGTATCGGTCAAGAAGACGCGCAGTGCATTCTCCGTGCCTACGGCATCGCTGCGGGCAAAAAACACCGCGATCGACCGTGCGTAGCGGTGCGTGGTAGCAGCGATCGAGTGAGCTTTTCGCACTCGCGAGACGCGCCCGTCTGCCCCGATCAGGACACGGCTGCGGATAATCAGGTCGTTGCCATCCCTTGGCGAGACTCTCGTGACGTGCTCGCCTGCGGATGTCTTTTCGAACCAGCAATTGCGGATTGGTTGGATGACTCGAACGCGTTCACCGGTTTCGGCGCATGCCATCAGGACCGCGCCAATCTTTTCATGGTTGAGGAATGCAAAGTAAGGATGAGGGATATCGAGTTCGGCCATCGATGAATGCAGCAATTCGCGGCCGTCACGTGCGTACCAGATCGAATCCAGGCGTTTCTCGGCACCGGCGGTAAAGAGATTCTCGAGAACATCCCAAGCGGCGAGCAATTCGCAACTGGCTGGCTGCAGGTGGTCACCGCGAGCCGTATCCAGGGNNGAAGCCTGCAGGCAAGAGCGGCTCCCGCGATGCCCGCCCCGACGACGACGATGTCGGTATCGATTATTGGGCCACGTTGGCTAAAGCTGTCATGTCCCGGCATGCTTGCTGCTTCTCGACTCGCGCTGCATGACTATCTTGCCATGCGCGCAACCGGCCTGCGCGATGGTCCGCCGTCGAAGATCTCCGGATTCGCGAATTCGATTGACTTTTCGCCACCGCTCGCGCGTTCAGGGAACTGATGAATTGCGCAAATCGACGATCACTTTGCCGAGATTTTTTCCGGCAACGAGATACTCGACGGCGTCGGCTACCGATTCGAGACCTGCGAATTGCTGCGCGTCGATGAGCGGACGGATGCGACCGTCATCGAGCATTTCCAGCAATCGCTCGCGTGCATCTTGGGCGTGCTCGCTGAAGCGGTAATTCATGAAGCCGCGCACTGAGGCAGCCTTCCAGTAGAGCTTCGTGTAAATACGTTCCTGGCGCACGCGTCTGGTAGGCAAGATGTCGCTGGTATAGCCACAAACAACGAGGCGGCCGAACGGTGCCAAGTTCTCGACGAGCACGTCGAACAGTTTCCCGCCGACGGAGTCCATGACGAGATCGAGCCGGTCCCGGTACTCCGCCGCGATAATCTTCTTGACCGAATCACGGCGATACTGGATGACACGCGATGCGCCCATATTGCGTAAAGCCGCAGCCTTTTCATCGCTGCCCGTGATCGCGATGACGTCTGCGCCGAGGCCGGCTGCGAGTTGCACGAGCAAGTTGCCGAGCCCTCCTGCTGCCGCGGTAATGCAAACGGTCTCTCCCTCGCGCAACTGTCCGACCTGCTCTAACGCGAGCAGCGCTGATACGCCGCTCGGGATCAATGCGAGAACCTCGGGAGAGGCGGCCGGGATCGGAATCACCGCTTCGGCTGGGCAGACCTGATAATGACGATATCCGCCGCCGGCACGGACCACGGCAACCGGCGTGCCGGTCTTTGTGTTGCTGACGCCTTCGCCAATGCGCTCGACGATGCCGACGGCTTCGACGCCAGTATCGGCCGGAGGGACCACCGGCGTGTGCTCGATGCGATCGAGACACATCATCTGATCGTAAATGCCATTGACACCCGCATAGTGGTTGCGGACAAGCAACTCACCCGGAGCTGGCTCGATGATCGCTTCGGTCACGATCGTGGTACATCTGCGAAAAGAATCGCCAAGTTCCCGGATGACAATTTTGCGGTTTTCTCTCATGATCGAGGCATTCGGCGACTGGGACCGAGAAAATGCCACTTGCCATCATAACCGGAGCAAATCGCGGTTTGGGCCTGGAACTCACACGCCAGTACCTTGCCGATGGCTGGGCCGTTATCGCCATTAACCGTCGCAGCTCCCCCGAACTCGAGGATTTGAATTCGCGGTTTCCTCTGACGGTATCGATTGTTGATCTGACAAATGATGAGGACCTGCGCGCCGCCGTTGCCAATATCGACGCGCCGGCCGTCGATCTCCTGATCAACTCGGCGGGCACGATGGGTGAACGCCGTTTCAGTGAATCCGGTCTTGCGTTTCAGGCGTTCGGAACCTTCGACCGGGGTGAGTGGTTGGGAGTTTTCGATATCAATGTTTGCACGCCGATGTCGCTGACCGAACTGCTTGCTGAGAAGCTCACGGCAGCCGCAAGCCCGTGTGTCGTGACACTGTCGAGCATACTCGGCAGCCAGGCGTCGAACACGAAAGGCCAGATCTATGCCTATCGGGCCAGCAAGGCGGCGGTCAATTCGATCATGAGATCGATGGGTATCAATCTGGGGGAGCGCGGCATTATTGCGGTAGCAATAAACCCGGGATGGGTGCGAACCGACATGGGAGGACCGGACGCCGACCTCGATGTCAAAGAGTCGATCACGGCCGTGCGCAAGACCATTGCCGGACTAACGCTCGATGACTCGGGTAAATACCTGAACTACGACGGCAAAGAACTGCCGTACTGATCGTCGCCCGCAAGCGAGGCCCGCCTCGATGAATTCCTAATCGATAAGGCCTTCGAGATACAACATGAAGGCGTAGTAGACGGCCGTGTCTTCGAGGCGCCGATATCGTCCCGTCTTGCCGCTGTGGCCTGCTGCCATATCGGTCAGCAGCAAGAGCAAGTTGTCGTCTGTCTTGAGATCAC
>JABAHS010006626.1_pt1 | contig 12090 bp, 18 predicted proteins | sample 7062111 | NCBI WGS metagenome assembly JABAHS01 (sample SAMN14534600, study PRJNA622989) | marine sediment metagenome | biome: marine biome [ENVO:00000428]; feature: marine pelagic biome [ENVO:01000023]; material: deep marine sediment [ENVO:00002113]; isolation source: pool of 4 deep marine... | reverse complement strand
TTTTACTCCCAAGACAAATTGGTGGTACAAATAGCTCTGCTGAGAAGGATGCTCGAGAGTTGTTAAAAATTGTAGGGTTAGAATCCCAATTAAATAAAAGAGCAAACAAAATTTCAGGAGGTCAAGCTCAACGAGTTGCTATTGCAAGAGGACTAATTAATAGTCCATCAATAGTTTTAGCTGACGAACCAACTGGAAACCTAGATTCAGTAACTTCTGAGACAGTTATACAAGTGATGAAATCAATGGCAAAAAAACTTAATCAAACATTTGTAATTGTAACACATGAACCAGAACATTTTGGTGATGTAGATAAAATAATTACCATTAAAGATGGTCGAGCTTTTGAAGGGAAACATCCATCAGAATTGGAGGTGATTGCATGATTCAATCAAGAGTTCTCATCCCAATAGCACTTATTTTGTTGATTCCTTTTGCAATCGATAACTCCTTTGCACAAATTAGTTCTGGAGGATTCGGACAATCACCATTTGAGCGTGATTTTCATGACATAAAATTCCTAGATGCTTATTTTGGAACAGTTGATCAAAAAATTGAAGCTGAACCTGGCGATTCAAATGTACCATTTACTGTAATTCTTGCAAATGTAGGAACTCAAGATATCACAGGAATTAAAGGACAATTATCTTTACCACTTGGGTTTTCTGGATCTGATGGACCTCGTTCAGTAATAATTGCAGATAGTGATTCAAATTCTCTTGCAGGAGAAAATTTTCATTTGACATTTTTTGTAAATATTGATCAAAATGCCCAAATCCAACAATATCCTGGTACTGTTAAAGTAGATTATTCTAGGCTAAGAGAGGCGGGAGTCAGAACTTCATTTTCAGATTTTAATTTCAAAGTAACCGGTGACAGTGTCATCAATGTTAGAGCATTAGATCCATTTCTTACATCACTGAAAACAAACGATGTGATAATTGAAATCGCAAATGATGGAACTGCACCAATTTCTAGTGTAGATATTGTTGCAACAAACACACAAACTGAAATGGCCTCAACTACCTCTTCTACAACCAACATTGAAAATGTAGTAATTTTAGAATCAAATTGGGATATTGGAAATATTGATCCAAAATCTTCCAGACAATTAACTGCAACAGTCTATGTCCCTGAGACTCTGAAGGGTGATACTTTGCGAATTCCTTTGGCAATTTCATACTATAATGCCCATGGAGATTCCCATACGATAGACAAGATTGTGGATTTTTACATTAAAGGATTCATAGATCTTACAGTTTATGGAGTAGGCGTAATTGAATTAGGAGATACACAAATGGTAATAGGTGAAATAATAAACGAAGGAAATGAAGATGCCCTATTTGCCTTTGTAACTCTAGAGCCTTTGGGTGATTCAAATATTATACAACAAACACAATTTATTGACGAAATAGAAATAGACTCTCCTGTCCCATTTAACATTCCATTAGAATTTGATGGGGAACCTCAGTATGGAGAACATGAAATAAAAATTACAGTGAGATACAAGGACAATGTACGAGATGAAATTTTCCTTCCATACGAGACTACAATCTTAGTAGAAAAACCATCAAATGATGAGGAAACAGAAGATAATACAATGATGATTGCAATTCCAGTCATCATCGCAATCATTATTGGAGTAATTTTACTACGTCGACGAAAAAAGCAAGAAATTGAAAATAGTTAAATTTTAAATTACAAATTGGATTAAATTTCTTGTCGATTTGTTGTGAGATTAAGTATTGTAATTATGATTATTGTGTCTTCTATTGGAATTTCAATAATTTCAATAGGATTTCTTACAAATCAACAAATTGAAGAGGTGGTAAATAATCTAACCCCTTATGAAAAACTTGAAAATTACAAAGAAGAATTAGAAAAAATTAATCAACACAACCAGGAACTTTTAAGAGATTTAGAAAGCCAAATTACCAATTCTGACGATAAGCATTTAGAACAAATAAAAAAAGAGATTGAAGTTTTAAAACAAGTTATCGATGATAATAAAAAAGAACTTGATAAAGTGATAAAGCGTTTATCTGAAATGGAAGAATAATAATTCTTGTCTTACGTTCCTTAATTCATATATCATTTAGTAGAATACTCTATGTGGAATTACACCAAAAACTTACAATTTTAGGCATAATTTTGCTAGTATCAACATTCCTAATTCATTCTTATCATGAACAAGATCATTCCGGCTTTGGTTTTAATTTTGCTTATGTTACAGGAATAGCAATGCTTATAGCTTTTTTAGCAAGTTTCCTTCTTTTCAATAAAGAAAAACTAAAGGATTCTAAAAACTAAAAAATATTTTCAAGTAACAATTCATAATTTTTTGTTTAATTTCATGGTGTTGTTTTTCCATTTTTTTTATAAACATAAACTATTCTAGCATTCTCCTCCAAAGGTTTAGGATTCCCATCAGTTTTTTTATCCAAAAAATATTTTTCCACTTTTTTAGCTACATCTTCAGTATCTGCTCCAAATGAAATCCAAATTCCATTCTCCTCAACTTTATGTAATTCAAATAGACCTTCTTCTAGATCTTTTGTTATTCCAATGTACCAATCTGGATAATCCCCTTCAAATTTTTTCATGTAAGTTTCCATCCGCTTAATTACCGTGTTGTAATCCATTATATGATAATCCATGATTTAATTCAAGTTAAAATATAAAATTTTTAAAAGTTATGTGTTACTTATTTTAATTTGAATAATAATCAACAGGATATCTCCTCTATCTTTTTTTAATTTTCCAAAATAAAGAAAGTAGTAGTAAGACTACTCCAACAGATACTAAAATTACTCCTATTGAATATTCAATTTTTAATCTTTGATGAATATTCTTTTGTTCCTCATCAAGTAAAAAATAAAATTCTCTTTCTAAATTTTCAAAATATTGAATTTGAGGATAATCAAAAACTACAATAAAAATACCCACGATTAAAATTATTAAACTGATAAAAAACCATCCAATGTTTTTAATTTCCAATCTTATTCACCTAAACTAAATCGTGGGTATTCTCTATAACTAAGATTATAAGCAATTAGACGATCTTGCGATCATGCCTAGGGATGAGATAGTAGTTCCCAAGGAATTAAGAGAATTCATGTTAGAAGGTGCACAAGAAACATTCCTTGGACAAAAAAACGGCGCAAAAAAACAATATCGATACGGTAACCTACACATCAGAGAGTATGATGACAAGTTTCTAGTCCATACCGACAGAATTGATCCACGTAAAGATCCATTAGGTCACTTAGTTTTTGATGCTCCTGAAGTTCTAGTTGGTTTGGCATGTGCAATTTTTGGAGGATCTCAGATTAGCAAATCCCTTTTTAACAAAAACGAATCAAAAAAATCTTCCATTTCTTCTGGTTTATTATCATCAATAATTGCTGGGTATATTGGATACACATATACGAAAAAAATTAAAAATTATCTGGAGTAATTTCTATGTCAACTAAAAGAACTATTCAGGTTTTAATTAAATTACTACCTTCAATTTTGGCACTAAGGAAAGACAGACGTACTTGGGTAAGACAAGAGGGTAAAAATATCGATACAGAAAGATACCGTAAAAATGCTCTTAAGGTTTTAAATACTTTCATCAATCTTGGTCCTGTCTACATAAAGCTTGGACAATGGCTTTCATCTCGAGCGGATATTTTACCTCAACCTTACTTAGAAGAATTATCAAAATTACAAGATAAAGTCCCAGCAGCACCATTTGATAAAGTAAAACCAATAATTGAAAATGATATTGGACCCCTAGACGAAAAATTTGATAATATTGATCAAAATCCTTTGTCTGGGGCATCCTTAGGACAAGTCTATCGTGGTTCCATTTCAGGCCAACAAATTGTAGTTAAGGTCAAGCGACCCGGAATAGAAAAAGTTGTTGCAGAAGATCTTGAAGTACTAAAAAAAATTCTGCCTTTAGCTTTACGATTTGTAGATCCTAATCTTCGTTTTTCTGCTAAAGCAATGCTGGCTCAATTTATTGAAACAATTCATGAAGAGATGGATTATACAAATGAGTCTTCAAATCTCAGAAAAATCAAACAAGATATGAAAAATAACAAGAACGTAGTTATTCCCTCAGTTTACGATGAATATTCTTCTGAAAATGTATTGACTATGGAATACATTCCAGGAATCAAAGTTACTAACGTAGAGGCCCTAGACGATAAAGGTATTGACAGACAAAAATTAGTTGTGGATGTTCATAAGGTCTTTTTTACAATGTTGTTACGTCATTCCTTATTCCATGCTGACCCCCACCCTGGAAATATTTCAGTCACTAATGACGGCAAACTAATTCTATATGATTATGGAATGGTGGGAAGGCTTGACAATGAAACAAGACTTCAACTAATTCGCCTTTATTTGGCTCTCGTAGAAAAAGATCCACCCAGAACAGTTAATGCAATGAATGAATTGGGTATGCTTACCCCGGATTTTAATCGGTCTGTTATAGAAAAGGGAATAGAGCTTACCGTACGAGCTATGCATGGAAGAAAACCTGATGAAATGGAGGTTCAAAGTTTAATGGAACTGGCCAATAAAACCATGAGCAGGTTTCCATTTGTCCTTCCAAAGAATCTTGCCTTATACATGAGAATGACATCAATAATTGAAGGAATTTACAAACCACATAAAGTTGATTTTAAATTTGTTAAAGTATTACGAGAAATTTTAGAGGAAGAACATTTAATCAAAGATGCCTATATTGAAGAATTAAAATATTCCTTTCAAAGATTTGCAAAATCAATTGATGCAACAATTTCAATTGCACCTGAATTAAAAAAATTCATTGATGACAATAGATCAATTCAACTTTTAAACGCAAAGCCAAAATCAAACATTTTACTTTCTGGCAGTATTCTATCTGCTGCTATTTTTATTGGGTCTGCAGTTTTGTACTCTTCAAACGAATCAATAGGAATTACAGGAATGATTGGCTCTCTGGTAATAATGGGTATATCCACTTTATTTAGGAAAAAATAGCTATTCTACTTTGATATCTTTACCGTGTTTATGAACAGGAATTGTAATTGTTAAAACCCCTTGAGAATATTTTGCTGAACTTACTGAATCTTCTTCATCATTAACATGAACAGGCAATCTGATTTTTTTATCAATAATGTTAGGACGTTGATTACAAATCATATGATGATCATCCTCTGTCTTTTCTTTGCAGGCCTGTATAGACAAAATATTTCCATCCAATGAAATTTTAATATCCTTTTTTTCAAATCCAGGCAAATCAATCAATAAAGTAAGTTTGTCATCATCTAGATGCATATCTACTGGTGGTAAAACAAACTCGTAAAATTCTCTTGATTTATTTCCAATTTCTTTCATCATTTCTTTTGCCATTGATTTTACTAGTCCCATTTTGAAGTATATACTTAATTTTTGGTTATAAACCTTGATAGCAATTTAGACGGCAATTAACCATTTACAAAATAACCTAAATGCGATTTAAAAAACATACTATAATTTTTAATCCGCAGCGGTGGATCTAGAATCTGAAACAAAAACAGTATCTAATTTTTGATAATTGTTAGAAATGAGATAATCAACATTCACCTCTACGGTATATGTTCCTCCTGGAACAGAATTTTGTTGAACAAAATAATTTCCCTCCCAATAACCTCTAGAATCAGTTTTTCCTGAAAACTGTGTTAGTTCTTCACCCAGGTTATTCTTCAAAATTATTTTGATGTCTGCTTGATCAATAGCCCCTAAACTTTGATAAAATTGTGGTTTTGGATTTATGGCTTTATCAAACACCTTTATTTCTAAATCATAAGTATCATTCCAAAAGGTTCGAATATCTTGGCGAACCAAAACTATCATTTCCGTAGGAATAGGTTTGTCATTAAATTCTCCTTGTTCATCTTCTGGAGAAATTGAAACTAATTTTATTGCCTCTAATTGATTACCTCCAATCCAATAACTATTGATTAAGAAACTTCGATCTTCTAGCCCTTTAGCATAAATCAAAATATTTTCAGAATGAACCACAAAGGAATTCCCCATAATTTTTGTACGGGGTTCTTTAATTTCCATTATACTGTCACCTATAACCAAAAGACCTGATTGTAAATTGGGGATCACCCTGTCAAATTTTGAGTGTTGATTTTCCCCAAATTCTAAAGTTAAAACAATGTGTGAATCCTCAGAATCTGCAACTATAGTCTTGTTTTCAATATCTGCTATCCCAAAAACTGAGATTGGAACAAAAATTAGTAAAACTAACAAAATCCCAATAAGTCCCTTCATATTCATGTTAAAATCTACGAATTTGCTTAAAAATTTTTAAATTTATCTAAATGATTCAAAACCAGAAAATATTGATAGATTTTTAATTAATCAATTTCTGGAGATCCTTAAGTTATGATTATTGTTATTGAAGGTGGTGACCAAGCAGGTAAAAAAACTCAAACTGAATTATTATCTAAAGCTCTAAAAAAAAGAAAAATAAAGACAACTTCCTTTAGTTTTCCTGATTATTCCACACCTGTAGGGAAAGAAATAGCTCAATATCTAAACGGTAAAAGAAAATTCCCTCCACAAACCATCCACTGTCTTTTAGCTGCAAATAGATGGGAAAAATTAAATGAAATTTTAAGAGCTCAAGCAAAAAACTCAGTCTTGATAATGAATAGGTATTATCAATCCAATCTTGTATATGGACTAGCAAATGGTATGAAACAAAGTTGGCTTGAAAATTTAGATGAAGGTCTTCCAAAGGCAGACCTTGTTATTTTACTGGACGTTCATCAAAAAGAATCCTTTCGTAGAAAGAAAACCAATAGAGACAAGTTTGAAAAAAATAAGGATTTCCTTGCAAAAATCTCTAAAATTTACCGAACCACAGCAAAGAAAAAACGATGGAAAATTGTTGATGCCACAAAATCAAAAGAAGAAGTCCATCAAGAGATACTGAAAATTTTTTCAAAGAAATTAGGATTATGAGAAAAAATTATTTAGATATCATTGATCCCATTCATGATTTTATTCGTGTATATGACCATGAACTAAAAATTATTGATAATCCTATTTTTCAAAGATTAAGAAGAATTAGACAACTTTCAGGTGCGCATCTGACTTATCCTGCAGCTCAGCATACTAGATTCGAGCATTCACTAGGGGTCATGCATATAGCCAGTCAAGCGGGTGAAGCCCTAAGAGAAAAAGGAATTCTAAAACAAGACGATATTGAAAAACTAAGACTTTCAGGGCTTTTACATGATATCGGTCATGGCCCTTTTTCTCATCTATTTGAAGAAATAATACAAAAGAAAAAAATCTCACATGAAGATTTTGGAAAAAATATTATTTTAAAATCTGTAATTGGAGATATTTTATCTCAAAATGGTTTTGATAAAAAAAATATTACCAAAATAGCATTTGGCGATTCCAAATTTCAGTATCTAAATGAAATCGTATCTGGAGCACTTAGTGCCGATATGATGGATTATCTATTACGGGATGGATACTTTACTGGTGCTGAACATGCAAAAATTGACCATAAGCGATTAACACAATCATTGGATGTTCATAAGAAAAAACTGGCTTTAGAAAAATCTGCATTGTATTCTTTTGAATCCATGATGCATTCCCGATATCAAATGTTCAAAGCAGTTTATTTTCATAAAACTGTCCGAGCAGCTGAAGTAATGTTATTAGAAGCACTACGGTTATCGGATGATGAATTTGGATTTACTTCATTTAATCTTGATGAATACATAAAACTCACCGACGAATATGTGTTATCTCTACTTCTTTCTTCCAATTCCCCTAAACTAAAAAGAGCAAAGAAATTTGCAGAAGACTATCAAAATCGAAATTTGTTAAAATGCGTTTATGAAAGAATATTGACCAGTAAGACTCTTCTAGAAAAAACGAAAACCAGTGAAATAAGAACATCTATTTCCCAAAAATCCAAAGTAGATGAAAACGAAATTTTTGTTGATAGTTCAGTTACCCCCTCAATCCCTCTAGCTCCATCTAAACGAGAATCAAAACATATTATTCTAATTACAAAAGAAAATGGGAAGCAACAGGCACAAGAAATGCCTATTTCAGATATTCCTGTAGTTTCTGCAATATCTGGTTTCATGAATATTTTGAGAGTTTACACTCCACAAAAAACAAGAAAAAAAGTTGAAATTGCCGCAAAATCAATCTTGGGTGACCTAAAATAATGAAAAAAAGAATTGTAATCAAACTTTCAGGACGAGTTTTTGGAATGGATAATGTCAAAGTACTAAGAGATTATGCTGCATTTTTGGTAAAAATTAGCAAAATATGTCAACCTGTAGTAATTGCCGGAGGGGGAAATATTGCCCGACACTATATTTCTCATGCAAGATCTTCAGGAGCTGATGAATCTACCTTAGATGAATTAGGAATTGAAATCTCTAGATTAAATGCTAAACTTTTGATTTATGCCTTAAAAAATAATGCCTATTCTCATCCTCCAACTACTTTACAGGAGGTCAGACATGCAGTGGATGATGGGTTAATTGTAGTAACTGGAGGTTTACACCCTGGTCAAAGTACCAATGGGACTGCAGCATTAATTGCTGAAAAAATCAAAGCAGAACAATTTCTAAATGCCACAGATGTCGATGGAGTATATGATATGGACCCCAACAAAAACAAAAAGGCAAAAAAATTCAAGCAAATTGAATTAAAAAATCTAAAAAATATGTTGGTCCATGAAGATTCCGTTGCAGGAGGATACGACCTTATGGATATTGTTGCCTTGAAAATAATAGAGAGATCCAAAATAAAAACCAGAATTTTAAAGGCAGACCCAAAAATTATTGAAAAAGCAATAAAGGGTTCCGAAGTTGGAACAAAAATTGTATTGTCTTAGTATTCTATTCTGAAGATTGGTTTTGAATCGTAGGTCTATCTTCTGTCCATATTTTTATGCTTGATTCCGGATACTCAGGCACGCCTGATTCTTGTAATTTGTTAAAAATTTCTAATGCTTCATTTTTTTCTACTTTTTTGGATTGAGCCTTGGTATATCCATCCTTATCTACAATTACGGCTACATATCCTTCTTCAGATTGGATTACCGCGGTATAGTCTTCCTCTCCTACTGGAAAGAATTTTCCATCAATTTTTTTTGTAGTCAAAGTAAGCATTCCAAATCCTGCAACATCAAATAATTTCATCTGTGATTTACTAGCTCTGATTTTCCCTTGCTGAACTGCCTGAAAATACTGCACATGAAATTTTCTATATAATGGTATAATAACTATCTCAACATTTAAGATATCATAAAGGTAAGTGAAATTATTGAATCCTAAGATATTTGTCATCGCAGCAGTTGTGGCTCTGGTAGGAATTATCGGTGCAATTTTTGTGTCTACCTCCACTAGTGATACTTTTGATGAAGGCTCGACCCAAGAAATTCAAAACCAAGTTGAACCAGTAACTATAGAGCTAGAAAGCGTTGAGGTACTACAGGTTTCAGAGAGAGCAGCTGTTATTGAAATACAATTCAAACTAGACAATCCTAACTCTCGTTCAGTTATAGCTCAGCAACTAAAATACTCACTTTATGGATCTGATGGTACTGAAGAATACAAAATATCGGCAGGTGAAATTGGTAAAAGACCAGAAGGAATGGTTGATGGTTCAAACTATTACACACTACTAAGCAACAATTCAATTATACTCAAAGACAAAATTACTTTAGCCTCTCCAGGAAATTCTCCTGAATTGATGTCTATCCTTGAGAGCAGCAATCCAAGCTGGAGAGTTGAAGGTGATGTATTCTTTAATCTTAGCTCAATGACTAGTGGTCAAGAAAATGAGATACATTTTGAGGATTCCCTCTAAACAGAATTGGTTAATGTATCATAAAATTTGAAAATTATGTTAATTTGTTTTTAGGGCAAATTGATTGGCAAAGTTATAAAAGCCCGTACAGTTGTTTTGTAACAAATGGCAGAAGCAGGAATGGCAGCATACGGCGCAGCAGCAGGAGTAGCAATTGCCTTAGCAGTTGTATGCTTTGCATTACGTGGTAAAGGACATCCTGAACCACTAGATTAAACAAAGGAAACCTATCCTTTACAATATTTTTAATTTAGTTTTCTTTTGATAGCCCTAGCATTTCAGCTAAGGACAATTGCTTTGAGCTCTTTTTGCTGATAAAGCATCTTTGATAATATTGACAATCCAAGCAGTTCAGTGAAGGCTCCAAAATTGGGGTTTTCTTCTCCTTTAAGAGATCATTCAAAACTCTGACTCTCCTAATTACCTCCTCAAACATCTTTTTGTCACGAGTCAGAGAAAATGTAAACTCCTCTCTTTCACTTGTAATGTAAATTATCATCCCATCTGATTTGTCATAAATCCAAAGACAGGCATTTAGATAAAGAAGGTCATTTGCCTGAGGCGTCTCGGGTATCTCTTTGCTTGATCTAAATATAATAATAATATCATCAAGAACCATATCTGACTGACCCTTCAATTTGATATCATCAATATCAAAGAATTTGGGTTCACTACCATACTCTAATTTTCGAAGTAATCCACTAGTAAGATCATTGAATCCTCTTCGTTCAACTTCTTTTGAATCAGTTCTATCATAATATGATCGTCGAAGACATTGTACTACCTCTTGGAGATGAATTGTCTGATAATCACCAGAATCAATATCAATCTCTAACTCTCTTCCTATGGAATCAATAGCATTTTTGATTACGCTTCTATAGTCTCTATCTCCCATCATGATAACTCACCTAGAAAATAGATCCTTATAGGTTAATTCATAAGTTTTGTGAGGAATCTTGAAATCCTTCCAGAAAATGCAAATGCCACAAAATGAGCACTAAACCCCAATACTGCCCCTAAAACCAAATTCCCCGTTCCATAATAAATTCCAAGGAATATGCCAAGTGCGGGAATAGTGAAAATCATTGCCAAAAATGTACTTATCCAGATTGTATTGATAATAAGTTCTGGAGGTATTTTCTTTTTTTCAGGAGGGGAATCTGCCATTATTAGGCTCTAGTCTTCTTCTAAAATTAATTTTGACATTGTAGTCTCTGTTGGTATTTTCTGTTCTACAGCATATGCAATTGCTGCCAAATTTCTAACCTCATAGGCAGTCAGTTTTGTTATTCCAATAATTGTGGCAAAACTGAACATTTTTGTAAAAGATCTTAAGGAGGATTGATAAATTTCTAATTCAAACTTTCTTTCAAACTCTGCTACTGCATCTAATTCATTTTCAGCTTCTGGAATTAGATTCTTGTACCTTGTACTTGTCAATTCATTAAAAGCATCTCTAACAGATGCTGCGCTAATCATTCTTCCAATCAAATCTCTTGATGCACCAGGAGTAGCTGATACAATCAAATCTTGAATTTGGTCTTCGTCTAAACCCCAGAACTTTCCTCGAATAGCACTTAACAAATTGTAAAAGTCAATATCCATTCCAATCAATTTAGTAACTTCTGTCTCTCTACTGTTTTTTATTGCACGACCTAATTGTTGATACAAAATTTTATCAAAGTAAATATCAAAAATTTGTATATTCTTTTTGTCGTTGTAAAGAGTAGCAGCTTTTGCAATTTCTTCTCCAAACTGACCTGAGCTTAAACTAGCAACTGTTTCTTCTAGATCTTTTGCAACTAGTGCTTTTACTACAATATCTCTTTGTTTGATTAACTCCTCGGCATGAAGATTAATGTGAGACTCTATCTCCTCTTGAGATTTTCCTAAAACTTTGCCCTTGAGAACTGATTTTAAGTTCGAAATGATAAATTTCATGTAATAGGCATTGAAGATACTTCTATCACCAGATGTTTTAGCAATAGAATAATGGACATCTGCCAAATGACCTCTTAGGGCATTTTCAATTTTCTGAGATGTATATGGTTTTTGAACATCTGAAACAGATTCTGCATAAATGGTATTTTTTATCCTAGTCATCAACTCCTCCAAATCTCTGGATTCTGCTAACGTTTGAAAATCGGCTTTCTTTAGTAACTGCCCTCGTTTGCTGTATGACTTTACAGAGGCATACACATTCTTTGAACC
>JABAHS010067085.1_pt2 | contig 12102 bp, 6 predicted proteins | sample 7062111 | NCBI WGS metagenome assembly JABAHS01 (sample SAMN14534600, study PRJNA622989) | marine sediment metagenome | biome: marine biome [ENVO:00000428]; feature: marine pelagic biome [ENVO:01000023]; material: deep marine sediment [ENVO:00002113]; isolation source: pool of 4 deep marine... | reverse complement strand
GGGCACACGGGGAACTTCGACTATCGGTTCTCGCATCGGCTCGGGCTTAACCGGCACGATGTTTTCCTTTTGTATTGCCGGATAGACCTCAGGATCTTCAACACTTGCACCGTATAGCTTACGGAGATCCAGACGCCGTCTGTGGTCTTTGCGGGTTTTTTCAATACCTACAACCTCTCTCCAGGTTCCGTGACAGGGCGCATTCAAGTCTATCCAGGTTGTTATACGCTCCCAGGCTTCAGCATCGAGCTTAACGCCGTGGTGTCCTTTCATCAGCATCTGGACAAGCTCGGTTGTCTCTGCGCCGAATTCGCCCGGTGCCAGCAGGCGCAAATCACTCTCAAGGCCGCCGACCCGAACAAAGCTTCTCAGCGTGATATATGATGGTTCGAACACGCCGCCGTATTTTTTGACGAGTTCTTCGCGGGGCACTCCTTTGATTATATTGGCTTTAGGTTTTCCGTTTTTATATGCGAATAATTTACCTTGGTCGCCCCGAAGGTCGGGGATCTCCCGGCCGTCTTCGCGTTTGCTGCCATTGTGACACCAGACGCAGTATTTATCCAGAACCGGTTGGACCTCGCGCTTGAAACTAAAACCTCTGGAAGGTCCGTACCAGGGCTCTATTTCAGATGGCCGCTGGCGTGAGGCAGTAGTCTTGAGGTTGGGCGGTCCTCCGTTCTGTTTCTCATGACAGCCGACACAGGAGACTATTTCGCCGGGCATGGCTGTCATCCAGCTCCTCATCAACTGTAGTGCTTTGCCTTTGGCGTCAATCGGCTGGATGGATATTGGAGTGTTTGCCGGAACACGGAACATTGCCGAGCCGTCTCTCTCCACGGGTACTGTTCCAAGGATGCGTTTCGGTTCCCATGGACCGTCGGCGCCGACCCGATGATTGATTCCCGCGATTCTATGATAGGCAAAGTGGTACGTGAACAGACGCAGTTTCTTGACCGTTCCGCGCGGGACTCCTTTCAAACCCGGCCCTTCATAAATATCCTCGACATATACGAGCGCGTCCTTGCGTTTAAGGTTAACCCTCTCGGCAATCAAGGGAGGTTTTTTAGTTTTTCTAAGTGGAATGGGTTCAAGCAGGGCGTAATCTTCGATTTCCTTGAGCAAAAGGATATTATCGAAAACGTCCACAAGGTAAATGCCCCAAAGGTCGTAAGATCTTGGTTTGCACGAGACGAGGAAGTATTTATCGCTCAGCGGCCAGGGATGGAGATACTTCGGCCAACTGTACAAGGTTAGTTTGTCCTCGATGAGAGGCTCGACCTTTTTGCCGTATCCCGGGATTCGCTGGACCACGCCATCTATTGCCGTCCGGCCAAGAGCCGGATCAAAGACGACCAGTTCTCCGACACGACCGACGTGGTGTCCCGTGGCGATACCTACAACCTTGGTCGGGTGGTCAGGTATTGGGCGGGCAAAGAAAATGGCGTTCGGCCAGTAGCCGCCGCTCCCATAGTGTTCTCTCTGGCAGGTGCCGTCGGGATTCATAGTGAAAAGGAAACGCGCCCAGACGTGCGGGATATCAGTATATTCCCAGCGCAGGTAAAGAATCCGCCCGTCGTTCATAACGGTGGGACAGAAATTGTGGTCCTGCTCGAAACACACCTGGCGAATATTTTTGCCGTTGCCGTCCATCAGGTACATCATCCCGACATTGACCGAAGCATTGCAAGGAACCCCTTGAAAAGGAGCGGTTGATATATATGCGATTTTCCCGTTGGGCAGATAACAGGAATCGAAGTTGTGCACATCGTGCTGGTCGGTGTCGGAGACCTGCCGAAAACCGGTGCCGTTAGTTTTTATCTCGAAGACTTGCCAGTGCTTGCGGCTGTCCGGCATAGAAAACATAAGTTTTTCACCATCGAAATGCAAATCCATCTCGTTAACGAGCCTGCCTTTTTGTGGTCGGTACAGTGTGGTAAGTTTTCCCTGCCGCTTCACCGGTGAAAGGATGGAAATTTCATTTTCCCAGCCGTCGGTGTTGGGCATCGTATGAAGCTGCCAGGAACTTTGCTGTGGCAGACCCAGAAATTTGCCCAATCCCTTGTCGTTTTGCTTATCTCCAGTCACCCGGCGGGGATCATCAAGCGGTTTTCGCTTAATCAACAACAGTCTGTCAAAGTCCAGCAGCGGATTAGACAGCAAAACCTCACGCTGAAACGTTACAATTTCTTCAAACTGCTTCAGGGCCGCTTTGTTCCTTTGCTTCAGAGCCTCCTTTATTTTCGGCAGACGTCCTTCGTAGCGCTCCAGGGCCTTAAGATAGTCCTCACTTTTGGTGTACCTGGTGGGAAATGTTTTCGCAAGGTCTTTGATGGCCCGGCGCAGGGCGGCGAAGTTCACCATCTCCAGGTCCGCCGAGGCCCGGCCGAATTGATCGGTGGGTCGAGGCTCGACTCGNNACCGGATTAGTTGGCCACTCTTGTGCAGGTAATAATGAGTTTGCTCCAGCCTGTAATCCACATAAAATAATCAAAAATATACATATCAGTCTTATTTGTTTTCTAACCATCTTAGCTATTACCCTCTCACAAAAATTTGAATTAAAATTTAAACACAAGCCTTGTGATTATCTTACCGCACTCCATTGTTGGTCGGAACATAGCTTAAGATTGTAAAAATACATAGCGACGGCAGTATAGCAGAATTTGGGGGCATTTACCAGTGAAATTTTGTGAGAATGCATCCTGTTGGATCACAAAGATACGAGGAAATCTAAGCTTGTCATTTTTGGTGAATTTTGTTATATCTTGACAATTGCTAATACCGACAAAGATGCGTTCGGTTCTTTCAAATCCCGTTTTGCAGGTTTTTATAATTCTCAATTTTGGAGGCGGAAGATGGTAAATAAGCAAAAATCCGGTTTCCTCACTACTGTTTGTATTTTCTTGCTGGCTAACTTGATATTTTTTGTCGTTTCTGATTTGCGGGGGGCACAAAAATCAGCAATTACCCTGGTGACAGATAGCCAGATGGGTCGTGCCTCACAACATGGAACAAATAAGCTGCGGTTAGCCTTGCAGGAAAAAGGTATAAAAGCCAAACAGACCACATCTCTCGAAAAGGTACAGGCTAATACCTTGATTGTTGTCGGTATTTCCGGAGGTTCGGGAGCTGCGGCAAAACTGCACAAACTCCTGGATATTCAAAGGCCCACTGAAAGAGAATCTTTACTAATCAGGCATACAAAGTGGTCGGGTAAAAAAATACTGCTCGTTAGCGGTGCAGATGACCGGGGCCTGATGTACGCGCTGCTGGATGTGGCGGACCGCATCGGTTGGGCTGATGACCCTGACAATCCGCTAAGTTTTGTCCGGGACGCCATGGAAAAGCCGGCGGTCACCGAGCGTGCACTTTCGATTTACACGTTCCACCAGGCGAATTTCGAGAGTTATTTCTACGACGAGGATTACTGGGCAAAGTACCTCGACATGTTGGCGAAGAACCGCTTCAATACGTTCGCTCTGCTCTTCGGCTATGAAAACTGGGGTTACGTCTCGCCGCCATATCCTTACTTCTTTGATGTTGAAGAATTCCCCAATGTCAAAGTCGTTGGAATCACCAAAGCCAAGCAGCAGAAGAATCTCAAGGCACTTAACAGGGTCATTGAGATGACACACGAGAGGGGTCTTAATTTTACCTTAGGCATCTGGGACCACATTTACCGCGGCGGCGTCCAGGGACCCAGAGATAGAGCCAATAAACCAACCGAGGGAATAGTCTGGGGACTGACGGCGGATAACCTTACGGCCTATACGAAAGTCGCACTGGCGAAACTGCTTCGAGAAGTGCACGGTATCGACGCAATTCAATTCAGGATGCACGGCGAGTCGGGGCTCAAGAGGACTGAGATGGGTGGATTCTGGGAGAATGTCTATAAGGTGATGAAAGAACACGGGCCGAACATTCGTTTTGATGCCCGCGCCAAGAATTTTCCTGATTCGCTTATCGACAAGGCTGTCCAGATGGGAGTCAACATGAGGATAACCACGAAGTACTGGATGGAGCAGATGGGCTTGCCGTTTCATCCTACGCATATTCACCCGGGCAATCAGCACGACAGGCGACATGGATATGCGGATTTGCTGAGGTATCCCCAGAGGTATAAGATGCACTGGCGGCTGTGGAATTGCGGAACCACGCGCGTGTTGCTGTGGGGGGACCCGGAGTATGTTCGCCGTTTTGTTAAGAGCACTTACCTGTACGACGGTGAGGGTTTCGAGGTGGTTGAACCAATGGCGACAAAAATGCAGGACCACCCGCTTGAAATGAAACCATTTGAACTGCTCAGGCCGCAGCATCAGTATTATGACTGGGAATTTGAACGGTACTGGCATTTCTTCCAGCTTTTTGGAAGGTTGGGTTACAATCCCAATACACCGTCGGAAGTTTGGCAAAGCCAGTTCCGAAAGCGCTTTGGCAGTGAAGCGGCTCCTTATATAGAGAAGGCCATCCACCGCGCAGGTAAGATTCTGCCGAGGATTGTCGCCTATAATTATCCCTATAATATGTTTCCCACAACTCGGGGTTGGGTGGAAAAACAGCGAATGAAGGATCTGCCGGAGTACGCCAGGGCTTTACCCAGTGACACACAGCAGTTTTTGAGTATGGACAATGCGGCAAAGTATCAATTGGAGGGAAAAGGCTCAGCCATGATTTGGCCTCAGGAATCGAGCCGGTGGTTCGCGAGGATTTCGAGCGAAGTTCTGAGTTTAGTGGAAGAAGCCCGGCAGCGAATCGGCGAAAATAGAAACAAGGAATTCGATTCGACAATAGTGGATTTGAAAATTCTCGCCAACCTGGCCTTATACCACAGCCACAGAGCTAAAGCAGGTTTCAGTTACGCTTTGTTCAAACACAGCAGGGATCTCAACTCGCTTGATGACGCAATAGGTCACGAATCTGAGGCAATCAAGGCTTGGGAGAAAATAGTGGAAGCGGCCGGGGACGTATACAATAATAATCTGATGATGGGCCGTGAACGCTCCGGCTTGTCAGGCCACTGGAAGGATGAACTGGTAAAATTAAAACAGGGCCTGGACAAGCTCGTCGACCAAAAGAAAAAATCCGCTGCTGCTGTTACCAAAGTTGAACTGTCCATCGCCCATGTACCGATTCGCAGGATTACCGATGATAGTAGTCTCGTCGTACGAGCGACAATTAGGGCAAAGGAGTCCATCTACAGGGTAAGAGTGGTCTATGGGAATGCCGGGGGCAACCAAAAATACATAAGCATGGAGAAGACCGGATCGTTTTTATATAGCGCGATGATTCCTCGCAGGAATGTAAAGGATGGGCTGAACTACTTCATCGAGGCAGTTGATAAAACCGGGCGACGGGAAAGAACCGAGCTAATTGAAGTGACGGTTACAGATGACAACAAGCCACCGGAGCTCATGCATAAGCCTATAGCCAGTGCTTTACCCCTTAAACCTCTGATAGTCACCGCAGAAGTCAGTGATGAATCGTCGGTAAAATGGGTCCGTCTGCGTTATCGAAGTGTGAGCCAGTATGAGGATTATAAAAGTCTTGATATGGTTGAAACGAAAAAGATGGGACAATACAGGGCTGTAGTGCCGGGTGAAGATATTGTTGCTAAGTGGGACTTTATGTACCTGTTTGAAGTTATGGATAGCAAAGGCAATGGGAGAATCTATCCCGACCTGGAAAAGCAGGCACCTTATATAGTAGTGAAACTACAGCGATAAATATTGAAAGCGGAGACAATCCAATGATAAATCGAAGAGAAATGATGATCGCCGGTGGTGTTGCAGCGGCTGCCGGGTTGTTCCGACAATCGTCCGTTCTTAGCGCCTCACTCAGGACAAAATCAAGAACAGGCAAGTTAGTAATAAGTAATGTCAGGACGTTGCAGGTGGTCAGCAGTGAGAATAAGAACAAGCGTGCAATTTACGTGGAAATTACAACAGAGGACGGGCCAACGGGCCTGTATGGCCCAATCAATAAAGAGCAGGCCTTCGTCATCCATAGCAAGTTCCGCTCTCTTCTCATCGGCAGGGATGCGCTCGCAGGCCAGGCCCTGTGGGACAAAATGCGACGCCGCGACCGTCATGCCCGCTCCAGCCTCTTCATGATGGCTATAAGCGCTGTAGATAATGCGCTTTGGGACATTCGCGGTAAGCACTTCGGCGTTCCCGTATATCGCCTGCTCGGCGGGCCCACACGTGACCGCATTCGTGCCTACGCAAGCATGTTAGGCTATTCGGTTGAGCCCGACAAAGCGGGAAAAATCGCCCGCGAATATTTCGACCGGGGCTTCACCGCGCAAAAGTGGTTCTTCAAATATAATCCCACCCACGGAGGCCAGGGGTGCAAAAAAAACCTGCAATTGGTCCGGGCTCTGCGCAAAGCGCTCGGTGATGAGGCGGAATTGATGTTTGACTGCCTCTGGTCTTGGGATGTGCCGTACGCTATTTCCATGGCCCGGGAGATATTACCCTACCGGCCGACCTGGCTGGAGGAACCGCTTCATCCCGAACAGCTCGAAGGCTACAAGCGCATCAAACGCGATACAGGAATCCAGTTGGCCGCGGGTGAGCATTTCTATACGCGCTGGAATGTAAAACAATTCCTCGATGCCGGCGTCCTCGATTTTGTACAGGCTGATCCGGAATGGTGCGGCGGAATAACGGAACTTGTTAAGATTTGCGCACTGGCTGAGGCTTATGAGGTAAAAGTTGTGCCGCATGGCCACCATATTCTGGCGGCCGCACATGTGGTTGCAGCCCAGCCTCCAAGTGTTTGTCCGATGGTCGAATATTTGTTCCACAGCCACCTTGATCGGATGCAGTATTTTCACAGGAAAGTTTTGAGGCCGGAGAAAGGCTGGCTCCAGCTCCCTACCCAGCCGGGATTGGGCCTGGAGCTGGACGAGGACAAAATCGCTGAAAAACGCGAGTTGAAATGGGATTGAGCCGCTGCTTCTTGACATAGTATGATATGAGTATTTCACACGACTTAAAATATAGGAGGTATACTAATGCTGAATAGAAGAAAGTTTTTTGCTGCGGCCGGGGGTATCGCGGCAGCGAGTTTCATGGCTGAGCGGTCCCGTGTTGTGCAGGCGGTGCCGAAGGCGGTTACGGAACTGGGCAAAGTAAAAATCCGTGATGTCAAAACCGCCACGGTTAGAATCAAGTATGATGCGCACCTGGTAAAGGTGACTACCGATTCGGGCCTTTATGGTCTGGGTGAAGCCTACAACCGCGCCGGGATTATCGACCACATCAATAGCATCAAGCGGCTAGTCATCGGACAGGACCCGCTGCAGGTCGATTACCTGTGGCACAGGATGATGGATGCTGGCGTCGGACAGGGCTCGCGCTCCGGCTCGCTTACCGGCGCTATCTCGGGGATTGAAACGGCATTGTGGGACCTGGCGGGAAAGATACTAAACGTCCCCGTTTATACCCTTTTAGGCGGAAAGTTTCGTGACAAAGTACTGATTTATCACGATACCGGTTCGCCCAATACTGCTGACCCCAAACCCTGGATCAGAGAAGCACAGAGTACAAAGGCCTATGGCTTCAGGGCTACAAAGTTCGACCTCAACCGCTTTCGTGGTGAAAGATGGAACCGAACAATCTCCTTACAGGACATGAAAGCGTGGATCAAAATCCTCGAGGCTATTCGCGACGAACTTGGACCTGATTTTCCTCTGGGCGTTGATTTCCACTGGGCACTCAACACGCGCGAAGCGATGCGTTTTGTTCAGATGGTTGAGCATCTGAACCTGTGGTTCTTGGAAGACCCTATGCCGCCGGAGAACGCCGATGCCTTTGCCCGCCTGACCGCCGTCAGCAAGGTCCCCATTGCAACAGGTGAAAACCTGTTCACGCGACAGACGTTCCGTCCTTATATCGAGAAGCAGGCCTGCGATATTATACAGCCGGACACCCAAAAGTGCGGCGGCCTCCTCGAGATGAAAAGAATCGCCGACTGGGCGGACCTCTACTATATCAACATGCTCTGCCACAACATGTGTACGCCGGTTGGAACCATCGCTTCCGGTCATGCCTGCTCGGCTATCCGCTCGTTTGTGGCCCTTGAGTCCGACAGCGTGGAGCTGCCCCACTGGCAGGACATTATAAAACGCGACGGTCCAATCTACAAAGATGGATACCTGGAAATCCCCAACAAGCCCGGCTTGGGTATCGAACTGAATGAAAAGGTGTGCCGAAAGCATCTTAGCAGTGGATCAGGATTCTTTGAATAGCCCAAAACGCAAGCATAATGGTTAACTTAACAGGAGGTTCACAATGAAGCTTAATCGTCGTCTTTTTATCAAGTCAGGTCTCGGCGCCGGTGTTTGTGCGATGACGCAGGGCCATCTGTCGGCCGCCGCCCCGCGCAAAACAACTATTGCCCAATTGGACAAGGCCGCTGCGGCTCCGATATTGAAGATTTCATCCATTAAGTCACCTGTTAAAATCGCATCCATTGAGCTGCTGAGAAATCGAAGGGATTTTTTTGTTCGCACAACATCAGCCGATGGGGCCGTCGGCATCGCCGTCACCAATGGTCGCGCTGCGTACCTACACACACTTCTGAAGCAGTTGGTCATACCGTATTTCATAGGTAAGGATGCCCGCAATCTTGAGTCACTTATTGATGGGGTATATGTCTATCGCAGCAATTACAAGCTTTCCGGTGTGGCACTTTGGTGTTGCGTCGCATGGGTGGAGTTCAGCATCCTGGACCTTCTCGGCAGGATAATGAAAAAGCCCGTCGGTGAGCTGCTTGGCGGTGTGATTCGCCGCGAAATACCGATCTACGTAGCCAGTGGCAACCGCCACACCACGCCGAAGCAGGAGGTCGATGTCTTGGCAAAGCACATTGAGCGAACCGGCGCCGGAGCAATCAAGTTCAAGGTCGGCGGGCGTATGAGTAATAATGCCGACTCGATGCCCGGCCGCAGCGAGGGCCTGATTCGCATTGTCCGCAAAGCCCTTGGTGACAAGGTCACTATATACGCTGATGCGAATGGTTCCTACGATTGCCGTAAAGCCACCGAGATAGGAAAACTTATGCAGGACCATAAAATTGATATGTTCGAGGAGCCCTGTCCGTTTGACCATCTGGAGGAAACCAAATGCGTAGCCGATGCGCTGTCGATTCCAATCTCCGGTGGAGAGCAGGAAACCAGCCTTCGTCGTTTTCGCTGGATGGTTCACAACAATGGTGTGCAAGTCGTCCAGCCGGACCTGCATTATAACGGGGGATTCATCCGGGCCATCCGCGTAGCTCGTATGGCTGCCAGGGCCGGCATGACCGTCATCCCTCACATGTCCGGGGGCGGTGTTGGCTATGTCGACGTGCTTCACTTTGCCTCCTGCACGCCAAACATCGGGGATTTCCACGAGTATAAGGGCGGCCTCGATAAAACTGGGCCCTGGTACGACCCGCCTCTCCGACTGAAAAATGGCGCCATAAATGTACCCACCGGCCCGGGCCTTGGGATTACGGAGGAGGCCAATATTCTTCGAGATGCCAAACCGGTTTAATTGTATGCGTGACATAAAATGGGGTGAATTATGGAACTGATTATGAGGATTGAACGGCGCGAGGTTGGCCGAAGTCACCTTCGAGTCGGATGCTTATTGGCTGTAATGTTTTTAATCATATTCACTACGTTTCTCTATGCTCAGGAAAGGGCTACTATTACTCTAAGCGAGAACTGGCATATTAAGCAGCTCGAAACGGACAAGCCCGACATACCAGCTCTTACACGCCAGGCCGCCTCACGGGATAATACATGGCTCCCGGCCCGAATGCCGGCACAGGTACACGATATCCTCTTAAAGCATGGGAAAATCTCCGACCCGCACGTTGGCAGGAACGCTGCGGACTCTGCATGGGTGGGGGAAAAAGACTGGGCCTATGCCTGCAAGTTTACAAGTCCCGCCGGGACCAATGGTCCTGTGTTTCTGCGTTTTGAGGGGCTGGATACGCTGGCGACGGTTTATCTAAACGGCAGGAAAATCGGCTGCTTTAATAATATGTACCGTGAATATGAAGTTGACGTAAGAGACCAGCTTGCCCCGGCCGGCCGGGATAATGTTCTTTTGATTGTCTTCTCATCTCCGTTGCGTTTTGTCAATCAGGTACAGCGGCCGCAGCGCCACAAAAGCCTTGGCAAGTATAAGTGGCTCAGAAAATCACACGGTGATTTTAGCTCGTATCTTGGCGCTCGGCCTCATGCCGTGAAGGTCGGTGTCTTTCGCGATGTAGTGATTGATGTACCGGGACAATCCTGGATAGAGGATGTATGGGTACGTCCTAAGCTAAAAAAGGATTTCAAGCACGCTGTGATACATGTAAGTGTCGAACTCGGCGGCGCCGGCGCTGAGCTTAACTGGGTATTAAAAGACCCATCGGGCAAAGAAATCAGGCGTGGGAGAACACGAAAGTCAGGCAAGAAACACAATTTCAAGGTCGATGTTGAAAATCCGAAACTTTGGTGGCCCCGAACGCATGGGGCGCAAAATCTATATCAGTTCGATGTTACTCTCAGGAACAAAAACCAACGGCTGGACAGTCGCAGCGTGAGTTTCGGTATACGTGATGTCCGGCCGATTTTGGAAGATCCCCAAACAGGTGAAAAACGTTTTCGTTTCGATATAAACGGCCGGCCTATCTTTATGCGTGGTGCCTGCTGGGCGCCTCTGGAGGGTATGACCCACTGCTGGGATAATAAGCGGGCTGCAAAGCTGCTTGACCTGCTTGAGCATGGAAGGATGAATGTGCTTCGCATCTGGGGCGAGGGCCACATACCATTCCGCCGGTTTTACGACGAGTGTGATAAGCGGGGTATCTTTATCTGGCAGGACTTTATGTTCGGATACAATATGCACCCCAGCGGCGAACCGGAATTCGACGAGAACTGTCGCGCCGAAATCGAAGGCATGATTCGCATGTTAAGGAACTATCCGTGCATTCTGCTCTGGGCCGGCGGGAATGAAAATCATATGGGCTGGGATTTTTCGCGGGGCACCAAGCCGACAATCGGATTGGAATTGTTCCACGAGATTATGCCNNTGGCACGACTACACGACTCTCAAGTTCGCGCCTCAGGCATCGGTTCCGCTCTATGCCTCGGAGGTTGGCCGGGCAAGTGCACCATCGCTTTCCAGCATGAAGTTGTTTCTAAGCCAAGAAGACCTCTGGCCAAAAGGATACAGCCCTGCAATACACACGCCGGGGCGGGCGGCCTGGCCGCCAATGTGGCAGTATCGCTCAGTGGGAGGTTCCTGGGATAAGGTCGGCCGGGTTGGTGAGTATTGCGATCCGTCGAATGCAGAAGACCTTATCCGTATTCTCGGTATGGCGCACGGCGAGTACCTGCGCGACCGAATCGAGCGGCAGCGCAGGGGTGTGCCCGACGGCAAGCCCGACGGCAACCGGCAATGTTGGGGTAATATGATATGGAGGCTAAATGACTCTTGGCCCATCATATACTGGAGTGCTATCGACTATTACCTCGAACCAAAAATTCCTTTCTACTTCCTCCGTCGTGCATACGCCCCGGTCCTGATTTCCTTTGAACAAACGCGCGACGAGATCGCCGTATGGGTAGTCAATGACTCACCGGAACCGGTATCAGGCAAACTCCAAGTCGAACGCCTGCGCTTTGATGGGAAGTCACGTGGCCAAATAGAAACGCAGGTTGAAATCGAGCCGGGCCGGGCAAAACGATGTCTGATAACAACAGAACTGGGACCAATTTACCTGCGCAATGAGTTCCTTCACGCAACTTTCGCTGAAAGGGACGCCACGTATTTATTGATCGGCGAAAGATACCTGCATTTACCGAAGGCTAGGCTCACTGCGCGTTCCCTCGACGACAACAAGATAGAGATAACCACCAACGTTTTTGCCCGCACGGTTACCCTCGAAGCCGACGGCGTTACCGGCGCCGTGTTTGAGGACAATTTCTTCGACATGGTACCGGGCCGGAATCGAACGATTGAAATAATCAACCCGGCAGGCGCCCGGACAGTAACTGTCAGAGCCCTAAATACCAAACCGGTACAATTGGACATAGAAAGTTCTCGTAAAACTCTC
>JABAHS010102698.1_pt1 | contig 12105 bp, 13 predicted proteins | sample 7062111 | NCBI WGS metagenome assembly JABAHS01 (sample SAMN14534600, study PRJNA622989) | marine sediment metagenome | biome: marine biome [ENVO:00000428]; feature: marine pelagic biome [ENVO:01000023]; material: deep marine sediment [ENVO:00002113]; isolation source: pool of 4 deep marine... | reverse complement strand
CCATCAGACCGGACACCCGCACTACCGAACCTCTGCAATCCAACAAGTTTACATCCTGCAGTATGGAGTGAAATTTTTCAAAATCAATTGGGCTTTTTTCAACTTTACTGGCAGTCATAGATTAGTCCGCCGTCTTAAGTGCTTTACCAATTCGTTCCAAATGTTCATCAATTAACGATTCGACCATTCCTTTTGGCGTCTCGATCAGACATTCGGCCCGACCAATATTTGGGTCCGGAACCAACTTAATGCCTGCCAAGGCGTCGTTTTGCTCATCCTGCTGCGCCTTTTGGCACAGAATCAGATCTTCAGGATTCAAATGCACTACCACATCCTGGCGTGTAGGGGCATTTGCAAGTGCTTCCTTAATAATGGATTCTATTTCATAATCTCCATTCTGCACTTTCTGGGCTAATATCTTTCTGGCGATTTCCACCGAGAGTCTTGCAATTTCTTCTTTATGGCCGGTGAACAGTGTATCATAAAACTGATTTAACTTATCTGTGAGTGCTTTGAGTGTCCGGCAGGTCTGTGAAAATGCGTCATTCTGAGCCTGTGTATCTTTTATCGCACCCTGCTTGTCCACTTCAATCTTGCCATCGCGACCTGCAGAATGCCCCTCGGCAGAAGGCAAAGAACCGTTATCTGCGACTTTGACCGACAAAACCGGCTTCTCAAGTTGAACTGTAAGTGTCTGTTGCATTGTGCTATCGCCCTACAAATCTGAGCTTGCCCTCCTCATTAGCTTCCCGTAAAGGACCAACAACTTCTTCCCTGGCGTCAAGAATTTCCTTTTCCAATGGTTCCTGCATCAGTGAAGCTTCTTCGTCAAGCATAGCCACAGCCCGCTCAGATATATTTGAGCGTATCTTTTGCGACACCTCTTCATCCGCCCCATAAAGCGCCACTGCCAATTTGCCTGAATCCACGGTTCGAAGTGCTTCCTGCAGAGACCTGTCCGCTATTGTCGGAATATCTTCCCAGGTTATCATCAAATTCCTTACCGTCTTGCCGGTTTCCTCATTATGCTTGCTGATTTCAGAAAGCATTTGGTCCCGGAGGTCTTTTTCCAGACCACTTAGCATAAGAGCAAGTTTCCTTAGATTTTGTGCCTCTTGTCCCGGCCTGACAACGAGTGTTTCTCCTTTTAGACTTTCCAGCTTTTCGCTAACGATAGATGCCATCCGCTGCTTGACCCCGGCCCCCAGAACATCAGGAGTCGTCATCTTGCAAACAGCTTTGAGACGGACTTCTTCACCCAAAAGCGAGAGGACCTCCTGACTCTTTTTCGGAGACAACTCCGACAGGATTACTGCAATCGTCTGAGGGTGTTCACCCTCCAGCGCCAGAACCAGTTCGTCAGTGCCGGCCGAGGCAATCTTGGCAAAGAGTTCGTTATTTAAGGTAGCTTTTTTAATCTGGGCCTGAATTTGCTCTGCCTTTTCCTTGCCAAGAGCATTAACAAGCATCTCGTCGAAAAAACCTTTAATACTAAATTGCGGAGCATCCTTTTGCTGAAGTGAATTACAGAACTCTCGGGTTACCTTTGCCTGTTCTTTGGGATTGTGCTGCTTTGATACATCTATTCTCGCAAGTTCCATAGCAATGTCCTGAATCTCATCGGGATCAATCCCCTTGAGCAACTCGGCGGCAGTCGCGGCATCCAGACTCATCAACAACATTGCAGCTTTTTGTTTACCCGTTAACGCCACTTAGTCAATCCTTTCTCTTAATAACCGGACAATTTCCTCTCTGGCATCCTCAACATCCCCCCTTTCGGTATCTGACAGATCTGGAGACTGCTCATTGAGCGCAGCAGCTACCGGCTCGGAGATATTAGAAGTTATTTTTTGTACAAGCGCGTAGTCGGCCTCGACCAATGCTAAAGCTAATTTCTTTGCATCAATTCCTCTCAAGGCTTTATGCAACAACCTGTCATCTACCTGGGGTATGTCTTTCCAGACTATCATTGAGCCATCAGCGGCTTTATCATTTTTCCTCTGTTTTGTTCCAAAGAGACCTTCTCTGAACTTTTTACCGGCGTTTCTTAAAATCAGGGCCATCTTACTCAAAGACCGCTCAATCCGCGTTGGCAAAGGCTCACTTGCACTATCCGCCGCAACAGTATTGAGACGCTTGCAAACAGTCTCTGCTATCTGTGCCTTTGCCTGCTTTGTCATATTTACACAAGTGCTCATCCTTCTGATTGCACTTAACCGGATACTCTCTCCAAAAAGATCGAGTACAGCCGAGCTTTTTTTTGCCGGTAATCCTGATAAAACCACCGCAGCAGTGCGAGGGTGTTCTTTCTCCAGAACGGAGGCTATTGTCTTTGAATCAAGGAAACGAATACGGGCGAAGGGGTCGCTTTCATGCACCAGGTCTTGTATCTGAGTCTGAATCTGCTCGGCCTTCTCGTTACCTACTGTGCCTGTCAGCATTTCATTGAGGAAACTCTTAAGCTCAAATCCTTCGTCAGTCTGGAGCGAATTGCAAAACTGTCTGGCAATCTGCGTGCTCTGCTTACTGCTGCGATAACCGGCGGCATCGAGATATGCCAATTCCACCGCCAATTCCTGTACCAAATCAGGATTAACGCCTTTGAGCAGTTCGGTGGCGGTTACTGCATCCAGGCTCATTAACAGCATTGCGGCTTTCTGTTTACCTGTTAATGCCACTTAATCAGCCTCCCTTTTCTTCGAGCCAGTTGGAAAACAATTGTTTGACCTGGGCAGGATTACTCTGTAAGGCACTGGCTATCTGCTTGCGCAATACCAACGGCTCGGATTTCCCAACTTCGGCCGGAAGAAGACCCGCAGGTCCCTCTGCACCAGCCAACTGACCTGTCGGGGCCACCGGAGCGGCTTTTGTCTTTGCACCTCTGAATATCCGGAGAACAAGCAGTGCGCAAATTGCCATTATCCCCAAGGACGCATGACGTACAATCCCCATAATACGAGGCCAAAAGGAAGGCTTTTCATCAATCATCGATGCAACATCCGGTTGATGAAACCTGACATTCACCACTTTAAGGGCATCGGTCTTTCTTAGACCAAGTGCGTTTCTAATAATCTCCTCAACCTCGGTCAATTCCATAATTAATGCGCTGCCGGCGGTTGATGGTGCTGCATTTGCATCGGCTGCCGATAAGTCAACAAAGGCAGCCACCGAAAGAGATTTTATCCGGCCCGGCAGCATAAGCTCCTGCTTGACAGTTTTGCCAATCTCGTATTCGGTAGTAATTGTTTCGTCTTTCTTTATTCCACCCGGTGCGGGCGGCTGGCCGGCTGTTGATGCAACGCCGGGCTCTGTTTCAGAACCGGTTGTAATCTCCTCTTTCGTAGCCACTCCCTTTGGCTCTAACTTTTCTGTAACCGTACTAATGCTGTTCATATCAATAACGGCGCTGACCCTGACAGTTGCCCGGCCGGGCCCTAAAACAGTTTCGAGCATCTCTTCGACCTTGTCCGACAAATTCTGCTCTACCCTCTCCCTGTACTCCTGAACAGTCCCCGCCCCGCTGGCCATTGTATTATCGGATTGAGTTGAAAGAAGACGTCCCTGGCTGTCTATGACAGTGACATTGTCCGAGTTCAATCCCTCAACACTGCCGGATACCAAATTTGTAATTGCCGCTATGTTCAGGGCGCTGAGTCTATAACCCGGTTTTAATCGAAGAATCACCGAAGCGGTAGTCTGGCCGGCCTCAGACGTAAAAAGCGTTTGCTCGGGCGTGACCATATGCACCCGCGCGTGAACCACACCATCTATCATTTGAATGCTCTTGGCAAGTTCCTCCTGCAGCGCCCGCTTGAGGTTGACGCTTTGAACAAAAGGGCTGACGCCGATTTTCTCATTATCAAATATTTTGTAGCCGCCCTGTTCACCTGAAGCAAGTCCCTCCTTTGCCATATCCAGACGAAGCTGATAGACTTTTTCTTTCGGAACGAAGATACTTGTCCCGCCGTTCCGCAATTCGTAAACAATATCCTTCTCACTGATTTTCTCAGTAATCTTTGAAGCTTCCTCCGGCGAAAGCTGCTGATACAGCATTCTCATGTCAGGCCGGCGGGCCCAGTTAGTCAACAGAACACCGATAACAACAAAGGTCAGAACAATCGCAATCAACAAAGCCCGCTGAACGATGCTTACCTTTTGCCAAATCGCCCCGATCTTCTGGAAAAAGCTCATAAAATCCCTTTTAACTGTTCAGGCACTACAAAAAATCCACAAGAATATATAACTGAGAAGGCCACAAACTTTTTGGGCCGCTTTTACTCAATCCGCCTGCTGAAAATCCTCTACAACGGCATATTCATAGTTTGCTTGTAGGCCTCGATTAATTTNNAGACCACCGAGATAATATCCTCGTTTTTGCCGGACAATAAATCCTTTATGGACATATCTGATGAGTGTTGAACCTCATCAACGTTGGAGACGAATTTCTCAATGGCCTTTGTGGTATTATCAAAGTCTAATTTCCTGGCGGCCGCATTGTCCGCCTTTGGCATCAGCGAGTTGGCTTCCCAAACGTTCTTCATTGAGTTTGGGATTCCACTTACATTGCCATTTAGGTTAATCATTGCTTACTCCCCGGCTTATCTAAGTAATTCCAGCGTAGTTTCCACCATTTGCTGATAGCGCTTCAGAATTGCTGCGTTAGCCTGATACGCCCGCGTTGCTATAGTCAAATTCATCATCTCAATAGGCACGCTAACATTGGGCATTAAAACGTAACCCTTCTCATCAGCATTTGGATTACCCGGATCAAAGATCTTATTAAAATCACTCATGTCCGGAAAAATCTTGTCCAAATCGACGCCCCCGATCTCGTCATCCTCTGACTTAAATGCCGTCTCAAGCCTGCGGTAAGGCATGCCGTTGCCGACGTCGGTTGTACGAGCATTGGCCACGTTCGATGAAATAACTTCTATCTGTTTGCTATGGGCCTTCAGGCCTGAAGTTGCTATATCTATGGGGCTGAAAGTGTTGTTAACTTCCATTTGCTCTGTCCTTTTTCACTCATTAACGGTTGTTGTCCCGCTTTTGGAACCTCATCATCTGTGGCAAACTACTTTATACCCATTGCCAATTCCATTTGGCGATACTTCTTATTGAGCAGCCGAATATAAGCCTTGTAGCGAAGGGTATTCTTGACCATTTGGCCCACTTCACTTTCCAAACTAACGTCATTGTCGTTTGAGTTTACCGGTGTTGTTTCGGGCTGATGAATCAGCGGCTCAATCTCACTAAGTTTGACAGGCTCGGTCGAATTAAGTGCTCTGGCAAGTAATTCTTCGAACTTGACGTCGATTCTGCGATATCCCGAAGTTTCAAGATTGGCAATATTATTGGCGATCGCCTTCTGACGAAGACTTTCAACCCTTACGCCGGCCTCGAGAAAATCATAAATACTGTTAGTTTCAGACATCTTTGTTCCCTGAAATATCTGTACAAACCTTGTTTGCCCAAAAACATATGCAATAATCGTGCCAGGTGCTTATAGATAGCTCATTTCAATCTACTAATCCGCTTTTCTGACCGGAAAACAGCCAAAAACTCGATTGTTCAACCATCTATACCTTCGCAGAAACGTCAGGTTTCTATACACCGAAGTGCGTTTTTTAACAGGCCCACATGAATCCTCCACAGTGTCTTTTCACTTGCGAATTATTTGGACCGGAAAATATTTCCTCTTATAAGGAAAATTTCTCCGCAACCTGATACTCATAATCAGGCAACTCCGACAATCGCGGTCTTTTCAATTTCCATAAGTCTTTTAATTCCAAATAGATATCATCGATCACAGTCTTTTTAACGACTACTGGCACACCGCTTGCTAAAAAATTCGTTGGTTTTTGTATAGGATTATTGTATGAACACTGATTTGTTGGCAATCAGCAATATATTTGCAGGCACAAACGGGATCGGTCGGGATCCTGTTAAACCCACATCAACCAGAGGAAGCAATCAATTTTCCCCATCTACTCCTGATAATACACCTCTCAAAGATACTCATGGAACAGAAACGGCTGACAATCCTTGCGTTAATCCTCAAAACGGGCACCAAAATGGAACGCCGTCGGAATTTGACCTTACTACCGGTGCAAAGGTGCCTCAAAAAGGCGAGAATGGTAAAAAAGCAGCAAAGCAAAACCTGACTCAGATCCCGGCAGAACAACCGAGCTTAGTCCAGGCCTGGTTAGCTCAATACTCGCTTAATATCGAGCAAGGCAAAGAAGGAGTCGCCAGAAAAGTAGAGCCGAAGGCCGGATATGAACTTGCCCAATCACTGAAAAACCTAAGACAGGAAATAGCTTTTGCCCACACTGTACAACCGACAAAAACACAAATAAGCGAAACAGTTCCAATCATCAACCAAAATCAAATCGGGCTCAAGACCGTATTACCGGTAGCATCGAAGAAGCCATCTGATGAAGGTGAACTGCCGAATGGAATACGGATATCAAACACAAAATTGGCCGCTTCAAGAGGTGATGCCGGCCAACAAAGCAGTAACGGTTTGGCCCTGAAAGCACTTGCTGATGTTAACAGTAAAATAACCACTGCCAATGAAAAACCGGCAGTTGTGCCCACTACAAACACTTTAGAAAGTCAAAAAATTCCCCCATTAACTGTCGAAGGTCTCACGCCCAAAGGCCTTGTTGATGCCGACAGCAGGATAACCGCTGTCAGTAACAAAGGTGCTATTATCGCCGGCAAGCCGGTCGTTCCTGACGGCCCAAAGGTGCCCGAAACGAGCCCCAGCTTACTATCGGTTCATAGCAAATCTTCCGGTCTCCAGCCCTTACCTGTAAGAATTGACTTGGATAAATCCCCTTTAACCGCCGAGAATGTGGTTGGGAACAAAGACTCTGCCGACCGGCCAGGTCACCCCGGAATACAGCAACCTTCGGGACCATTGGTTGGTGATATATTAGAGCAGGGCGAGAATGTCACAGGCAAATCTCTTTCCCGCAATTTGCATGATCTGCAACTACAGGTATGCACCGGCCAAATAAAAGAACACGGCAGCTCGGCCTCCAACAATAAATCAGATTCAGGTTTTGAGCAGATAATCTCAGCGAATAACGCTACAATTTTTTTCGAAGAGCAATCATCACCCTTTCCCGATTCTGTAACGACCGATAATCTACCTGCGCAGACTTCACCAAGCGATGTTTCTGCGAGCATCACCAAACAGATTCTGGAATCTATTCACAGTTCTTCATCCCAAGAACCAGGAACTCAGCAAATTACGATCCGTCTCAATCCACCGGAACTGGGCAAGGTCTTTATAAAATTCGAGGAGCAGGAGAACCAAATCACCGGTTTACTTGAAGTGAGCAAGGCACAAACCAGATATGAGGTTGAGCAGACACTTCCTCATATAATCCAAAATCTTGCAGATAGCGGTATCCAGGTAAAGAAGCTGGAAGTGATGCTCACAGACCAAAGTGAGCAGCAGCCTTACAGAGACGAGTCACTACAGGACGGCACATTCCAGCAGCATCACGAATTTTCTCAAGAGAACAATCCCGACGATCCAGGCTTTATTGGCTCTGATGTACCTGTTACAGGTGTGAACAACAACAGCTATCAGGGTGGTCATGAACAACAGATGCAAATTACAGATAGCTCTATCAATATATTGATTTAAGCCAGGTTGGGCTCGTTATGCATGGCTCTGCGGCTTAAAAGTTGCGACAAGGGTACACAGGGGCAATTACCGGTTGAGTTTTCTATGTTTCCTTTTCTTTCGGGCGGTTTCGATCGATTGAAGAAAAGCCTCCTTGAACCCGGTGATTGAGAATCGCTCAGAAACGATCTTTTGGGCCTCTTTGCCCATCATCGTCGCCAGAATCTTATCTTCGAGCAGCATATTTGCATATTTTCGCAATTCAGCGGGATTATCGCTGAGGAAACCGCTCACGCCGTGTTCGATGGGAGAAGTGGGGTGACGATTGCCCAGGACGGGCAGGCCCGCAGCCATTGCCTCCAGGCTGGCCATATTGTATCCATCTTCAAGTTCGGGATGGGCGGTATGGATATAGAAACGATGAGATTGTAATATCCTCTTGAGATGGTCCCAACCATTAGCAGCTCTAACTCCCCGCATATTGGGATTATGCCCGACAAGACGGACGGGAATCCCTCCAAATGCCTTTTCATACAAGTCCCATAACAAAATCTTTTTTCTGCTCTCAATAAAATTGCACACACGGAGGCCGGAACTTTTCTGGGCCGAATACGGCAAGATAATCATTTGTATCAACTGCAAGGGGTACAATGTCATCGGTAAAGCCCCACGATTTGCCTTTTAATATGGAGACAGCTACCGCATGACCGCCAATCAGCTTGAGGTATTTATACAACATCTCTCTCATCGCTTGTGGAGTAACATCAGAATTTTCTTCCAATGCCCGGCCCTCAATCGTGGAGTGGATAACTAACAACCGCGGCTCGGGCCTTTGTTTAATATCAAGTAAATCAGTTATGTTATGTGTTATTATGCAGTAGTAATGCGTCTTTGACTGCTGTGCCTGAGGCAAAGTAATCAACCGTGAATTGGGCGGCAAAGGCCTCATCTGCTCATCCCAGGTTTGGAGGTACCGGCCTTTAAGTCCTATAATTATGTCGAGATTATATCCCAAAACCCCAAGCTGATGTACCCATGACTCATGGCAATTAAATACGAGCAGGGTTCTTTTGTCGGTTTGAGTTTCTTGTTTCCGCATATCCGGCCCGGACTACATCTCTATTCGGCCTGCAATCTTTCCGGTCTTCGCCGATACTCAATTTCCAATAGCATACACAGATTGCCTCGCTCTTTTTGCCTTCTTTATATAGCAAATAGAGGAGGCTAAATTGCCTTGAACTATACTTACTCATAATAATCTGAGCAAGGATTATTCTCTTACTATTAAAATTCAAAGATAAAGATGTACTTACGTTCCTGAAACAATAAATTTGTAAATTTCTAAAAAAACATGCAGATTCTACCAATTTTTTGGCCTTTTTATGGGATTTTTCCCAGCTACCCTGCATTACCAGCCTCGATTTCATTGGGATTACCGGTCTTACTATTTTACCGTTAAATTCTCATAATAAATCCCTAAAGTGCACCTTATCTTCACCGATAATTGTTTTTGGAAGAGAGCTTTTAGAATGTGCTTGTTGCACGATTGTAAAGGTAAAGGGGGCTTGATAAGTCCAATAGAATGTTTGTTATACTTTATTTAAGGAGTCAAAAATATGTTAGCAATTAAGAACAATCTTATGGCGGTAAATGCCGCCCGGCAACTTGGTGTAAGCTACGATGCCCTGGCCAGATCGGTCGAGAGGTTATCCTCAGGTTTGCGCATCAACACTGCAAAGGATGATGCAGCCGGCCTGGCTGTTCGTGAGTTGATGCGTGCCGACATCGCTGTACTCCAGCAGGGTGCCCGTAACGCCCAGGACGGCATTAGTCTGCTGCAGACAATGGAAGGTGCCATGCAGACAATCGACGATGCGCTCGTCCGTATGAAGCAGCTGGCTCAGCAGGCGGTTACGGGTACGTATTCATCCGAGCAGCGGGCCATTATGAACGACGAGTTTGCTGAAATGGCCGACGAAATCGAGCGTATAGCAACCACGACGAGATTCAATGATACAACATATCTCGACAATACGGACACGGTAGTCATTCAGGTCGGCGATTCTGACAATGTTATCAACATCACCGGTGTTGATATGACAAAGGCCGGCCTCAGTATCGAGACCGGCACCTCCGGTTATGCAGGCACAGCTGACCATTTGGTGGCAGATCCCGGTGATGCCTGGCTCACACTGAACGACGCGATTAACTCTGGCGAGACTGTAACTCTGGATATTACTTATTCAGATAGCGCGGCCGGCACGAGCGAAGCGACAATCTCGGTCAATTTCACGGGTCCGGTCCCGGCCGACGCTGGAAGTAAAGACTACTCACTCACCGAGGTTGTTGACGCTATTAACGCAGTTTCTGAGGCCCTTCCGGTTGCAGCCGACGGCACCGTCCAGGCCTATACGGCCGCTTCTGTAGTACAAGACAGCGCTACCGGTCAGTATACTCTGCAGCTTGGTTCGAGAACCTACAGTGCAGACAGTGCGACAATTGAATTAACTACCCCGACCAACACATCTACAGCAGGTGGTTTTGTACTTGCTGCGAATCAGGCAGCTACGAGCATGGTTGAAGACCCGGTTGTTGATGGTGATAACGGCAGGCTGAACGTTGGTGCGACCAATTACATTAACGTTCTAACTACTACCGCTGCAAATGATGCGATGGATGCCATAACGGCTGCTATCATAGTAAAGGATACAGCCCGTGCGGCTTTCGGCTACAAGATGAACCGTTTGGAATACACCGTGGGAGTTACCAACATTCAGGCTGAGAACATTATGGCGGCCGAGTCCCGTATTTCCGATGTCGATGTCGCCACCGAAATGGCGAGAATGACGAGATTACAGGTGCTGGCACAAGCCGGCGTTGCCATGTTATCTCATGCCAACTTAATGCCGCAGATGGCGTTGACTCTGCTTAGATGAAAATATCAGGACCTTTATTTTGAAATGACAGGAGGGATGACTGTGTCAAAAAACCTCAGTCATCCCTCTATAAGTCAAAATTCATCGGTGAAAAGCAATGCCATCAGGTTTGTGGACAAGGTAATTATCCAGCCTGCGGGAAAAAAGCTGCTTGAAAAGAATTACCAGGGTTCAAAGCCTTCAAGCGTATAACGGATTAATGCGATGAAGAAAGTATCTGTATATCAGGAAGTGGCAGTTACTACGCAAAGCAAAGGCCGGCTCATTGTCCTGCTCTACGACGGCGCAATCAAGTTTATGAAGCTGGCAATCAAAGAGCTGGAAGCGGGAAACTTCGAAGCAAAGGGCCAATACATAGCCAGGGCACAGGACATAATCAATGAGCTTTGTGCAGTCCTGGATACGGATGCCGGCGGTGAAATAGCTGCTAACCTTCGTAAGCTATACTGTTTTATGAATAATCGTTTATCTGAGGCCAACACAAAGTGTGACCCTCAGAAGATTGCGGAAGTAATCGCTTTGATGGAAGAACTAAACAAAAGCTGGAAAGCAATCGCCGGCTGATACCGACACCAAATCGGCGCCGACCGTGGTTCTTTTGGTAACAGGCCGAAAAAGGAGCTCAAATGATCAAAGCAAAAGACATAATGACAAAAGATGTGATTACTGTAAGAACGGACACCCCGATAATTAATGTCCTCGAGCTCATAGCAGAACACAACATCTCAGGTCTGCCCGTTGTCGAAGATGATATGACTTTGGTGGGGATTGTTTCCGAAAAAGACGTACTAAGTTTGTTCTACGACAAAAATGATGATGAAGCAACAGTTAATGATTTTATGACACAGCCTCCACTTTTCTTCGATGAGGAAGAAAATTTGATGGATGTCTGTGACTTTTTGAGAAAGAACGTTTTCAGAAGAGTTCCGATAACGTCAGAGGGGAAATTGGTTGGTATTATCAGCATAAGGGATGTCATTGAATATATTCTTCAAACAAAGGGGGAAACAGTCGCTACAAGCTCCGAGACCTGATTTCGCGATTTTTACGAAAGGGGGAAACCGCGCATTGGGCTAAGGACTCGTTGTCGTGTTCGTGTTTGATGCAACGATGTTCAACAGTGAACAAACCGTGGATATAAAATAAGGGATCTCTCGGAGAGGTAAAGTATAGATAACCTCCAGCGCCTGCAGCCGCGTCTTGTAATACGAGTCGCGGCTGTTTGGGTTTAACAGGTCACCAAATTTGACTTATCAGGACTGTCCGGTCTCAGCGGGCCCTCAACCTTTTAAAAGCATCCTCACCCCCGTTTATCAGATGAATCAAAGGCTGCGGCCTGTCAACACCCTCGACGAACGCGGGCCGGGCCGCCCAGGGTGTTACACTGAACACACCCGTCAAATCCATCCAGTGCTGCAGTCGGGCAACGGGCAAATCCCAGGTCATATGGAAGTGATTGGCCGGCGGATACTGCTTATACTCGACCATACTCGCGTATTTCGGTACGACAAACGTATGCGGCCAGGTGGG
>JABAHS010027867.1_pt1 | contig 12105 bp, 12 predicted proteins | sample 7062111 | NCBI WGS metagenome assembly JABAHS01 (sample SAMN14534600, study PRJNA622989) | marine sediment metagenome | biome: marine biome [ENVO:00000428]; feature: marine pelagic biome [ENVO:01000023]; material: deep marine sediment [ENVO:00002113]; isolation source: pool of 4 deep marine... | reverse complement strand
GGGCCATGGGCGGAGTACAAGTGCTACGACATGGTGGGGCAGGCGGCCGCCAGCGCGTTCTCCATCACCGGCGAGCCCGACGGCCCCCCCATGCGCCCCGGGCCCACTACCGGCGACGCGGGAACCGGCGTGCAGATGGCGCTCGCCATTACCGCCGCCTACGCGCAGAAGCTGCGTACCGGGGAAGGCCAGTTCATCGAGCTTTCCATGCAGGAGGCCATGACCTACTACCTGCGCACGGCTACGGCCAACACCGATTACGGCGAGCACGCCACCCCGCGCACGGGCAACGGGGATCTGGCAACCATGTCGCTTTACCCCTGCGCCGGCGGCGGTCCCAACGACTACGTGTTCCTGATGGCGGTGACGCCGCGCATGTGGAGCGACATGTGCCAGGCCATTGGCCGCGAAGATCTCATCGAGGACCCACGCTACAAACGTGCAGCGGATCGTGCGGCCAACCACGAATCGCTGCGCGCCGAGATCAGCCAATGGACGCTTGCGCGCGACAAGTACGAGGCCATGCGCATCCTCGCCGAGGGCGGGGTGCCGGCCAGCGCGGTGCTGGACACCCGCGATCTGTTCGACAATCCCCACCTGAAGGCTCGCGGCTTCGTGCACACCGTGGAGCACGAGGAGCACGGCACCATCCGCCTGCTCGGCTGGCCGGCAAGGATGTCCAAGAGCCAGGTACCCATCAAGGCGGCGCCGCGGCTCGGCCGGGACAGCCGGGAGGTCGTCGCCGCCGACCTGGGCCTTACACCCGAGTCGGTGGACGCGCTGGTCAGAGCCGGTGTGATCGCGCAGTCTTGAGTTAGTGCTCCGGACCGAACGTGCGTTCCGGCCAGCTGACCATCATGGCGCAGAGCTCCGTGCGCCGGGGAAAGATCTATCCAGCCTAGATCAATCGGCAGAGGCTGCGCCTCGCGAGCGGAGCCCGAAAAGCCCGCGCACCGTCCCCCGCGGCACGAGCTGCCAGGCCCTCTCGTGCAGATAGTAGATGAAGATCTTCAGCACGAACTCGAAGCCGCCGATCATGATGGCGGTGTCCACCTCGCCGGTGATCGCCCAGGCGATGCTCATGGTGGTGAGCGTCGCCACCACGCGCCAGGAAAAGGCCTTGGCGACGCTGCGCAGGTGCGATTCGGTTTGCGGCATGTCGGACGCGGTCATGAAACCCCCTGATCCTTGAGCAGCTCGAGGACCCGCGAGACGCAGTCGTCCACGCCGAGCTCGGCCGTGTTGAGCGTGAGGTCCGCCGTTTCCGGCGACTCGTAAGGGCTGTCGATGCCGGTGAAGTTCGGCAGCTCTCCCCGGCGGGCTTTGCGGTAAAGGCCTTTGGGATCGCGGGCCTCCGCGGCTTCCAGCGGAACGTCCAGGAAGATCTCGAGGAACTCCCCCTCGTCGAAGAGCGCCCGGGCCATGTCCCGCTCCGCCCGGAAGGGCGAGATGAACGCGGTGAGCACCACGACGCCCGCGTCCACCATGAGCTTGGCCACCTCGGCGATCCGGCGGATGTTCTCGATCCGGTCGGCCTCGGTGAAGCCGAGATCCCGGTTGAGCCCGTGGCGGATGTTGTCCCCGTCCAGGATGTAGGTTCGCACCCCCTGCCGATGCAGGACCTGCTCCACCGCGTTGGTGATGGTGGATTTTCCGGAACCGCTCAAGCCAGTGAACCAGAGGACGCGGGGGAGATGGCCGTTGAGCTTCGCTCTCGCCTGCTTGTCGACCGTCACCGCCTGGCGGTGGATGTTGCGGGCTCGGCGCAGGGCGAAATTGATCATTCCCGCCGCCACGGTGGCGTGGGTGTATCGATCCACCAGGACGAACGAACCCATGGAATGAGAATCCTGGTAAGCCTCGAAGGGAACGGCTTTGTCCAGGCTCAGCGTCACCCGGCCGATCTCGTTGAGCTCGAAGGACCGCGTAGGCAGCTCCTCCAGAGTGTTGATGTTGTACTTGAACCTGACGTCGTGAAGCGTAGCGTTGACCCGGGAGGTGCCCATCAGCAGCCAGTAGGAGCGGCCGACGAAGCCGGTTTCCTGATCCATCCAGACCAGCGAGGCGTCGAACTGGTCGGACACCTCGCATGGGCCGTCGGCCGCCACGATCACATCGCCGCGGGAAATGTCGAGTTCCCGGTCTAGGGTGATGGTCACAGCCTGATCGGCCACGGCCTGGTCGAGAGAATCTTCGTGCAGGACGATCCCGTCGACCTGCGCCACCTCTCCGGATGGCAGCACCCGCACGGAATCGCCGACGGCCACCGAGCCCGCCACCACCGTGCCGGAGTAACCGCGAAACTCCGAGTGGGGCCGGTTCACCCACTGCACGGGAAAACGCAGGTCGTGCTCACGCTGAGAGCGCCCCACTTCCACGGTCTCGAGAAAACCCAGCAGCGTCGGGCCGCTGTACCAGGACGTCCGCTGCGACCGCTCGATCACGTTGTCGCCCGCAAGCGCCGACAGCGGAATGGCCGTCACCGATTCGAAGGCAAGCTGCTCCGCAAACTGCTCGTAGGCGGCGGTGATGGTTTCGAAGGTCTCCCGGTCGTAGTCCACGAGGTCCATCTTGTTCACGGCCAGCACCACGTGCCGGATGCCGAGCAGCGAGGTGATGAAGGAGTGCCGCCGGGTCTGGGTCAGCACGCCCTGGGAGGCATCCACCAGGATCACGGCGACGTCCGCGGTGGAAGCACCGGTGACCATGTTGCGCGTGTACTGCTCGTGACCCGGCGTGTCCGCCACGATGAACTTGCGCCGGTCCGTGTTGAAGAAGCGGTAGGCCACGTCGATGGTGATGCCCTGCTCGCGCTCGGCCGCGAGGCCGTCGACCAGCAGGGCGAAGTCGATGTCGCCGCCCTGGGTTCCCTGGCGCTTGGAGTCGGCCTTCAGCGAGGTCACCTGATCCTCGAAGATCAGCTGGGCCTCGTAGAGCATGCGGCCGATGAGCGTGCTCTTGCCGTCGTCGACGCTGCCGCAGGTGATGAAGCGGAGCAGATCGAGGCGCGCCTGGTTGGCGATGTAGGCATCGACCCGCTCCTGCAGGTCTTCCTGAATGACTTCTGCTTCGGCCATCAGAAATAGCCCTCCTGTTTCTTTTTCTCCATGGACCCGGACGAGTCCGTATCGATGGCCCGGCCCTGACGCTCGCTGGTCCGGCTCTGCAGGAGCTCGAGGACGATGGCGGACAGGTCACTCGCCGTGGAATCGATGGCGCCGGTGAGCGGGTAGCAGCCGAGGGTCCGAAAGCGCACCCGCCGGGTCTGAATTTTCTCGCCGGGGAACAACCGCATCCGGTCGTCGTCCACCATGATCAGCATGCCGTCGCGCTCCACGACCGGCCGCTCCGCCGCGAAATAGAGCGGCACGATGGGAATGTGCTCCCGGTAGATGTATTCCCAGATGTCGAGCTCGGTCCAGTTCGACAGCGGGAACACGCGGATGCTCTCGCCCGGGCTCTTGTAGCCGTTGTAGAGGTTCCACAGCTCCGGCCGCTGGTTCTTGGGATCCCAGCGATGGCTCGACGTGCGGAAGGAGAACACCCGCTCCTTCGCCCGGCTCTTCTCCTCGTCACGGCGGGCGCCCCCGAAGGCGACGTCGAAGCCGTGGAGATCCAGCGCCTGCTTGAGACCCTGTGTTTTCATCACGTCGGTGTGAAGCGCGCTGCCGTGATCGAAGGGGTTGATGTCTTTCTCCACCCCTTCGGGGTTGATGTAGACGATCAGCTCCATGCCCGTCTCCCGGGCCATCTCGTCACGGAAGTCGTACATGGCCTGAAACTTCCAGCGCGTGTCCACGTGCATGAGCGGAAACGGCGGCACGCTGGGATAGAAGGCCTTGCGGGCGAGGTGCAGCATGACGGAGCTGTCCTTGCCCACGGAGTAGAGCATCACCGGGTTCTCCGCCTGAGCGGCAACCTCCCGCATGATGTGAATGCTTTCCGCCTCCAGCCGGTCGAGGTGCGAGAGTTCCTGACCCGAACGGCGGCGGGGCAGCGAGCCATCCTGGCGAACGACGCTTTCGGCAGCGCGGTAGGCCAGGGTCGCGATCCGTGCCTTGCCTCCGGACGGCAACTCGACATCGTGGGAGTCAGCCTGATCCACCAGCGCCCGACACGCGCGGGTGACCTCTCCATGAGGCCAGATCAGCAGCGGCTTGGAAGCGTCCGAACCGCCGGCAAGGACGTCCAGAGCATGCAGGAGCCCATGGGCATCCAGTTGGTCGTCGTCGAGGTAGAGCCAGCGTCTGCCCATGCGCCCGTCGTTCGCGAAGAGCATGAGCCCCGTCCCGGGGACCTCGCGAAGCTGAAGAATCAGGGAGAGATGACGCTTGCGCTTGGCTTCCGCTTCCAGGGCGTCCACGACCAGCCGGACGGGTTCCCGACCCCGCTCGTCGCGCACCTCCTCCAGCTTGAGGGTGGCGGGCAACAGGTCGGCGCTTTCCAGAAGACGCTCCGTGGACCTGAGAGACTGGCCGCTGCCCGATTCGCTGAGCAGCTCGTGGACGGCGGCCGTGTCCCAGGCACCCTGGGCCTGGGGCCGGTTCTTGAAAACGCTGGCGGGAAGCTCCACTGAGTGCGCACCTCGATTGTCGTGATTCACATTTTTTAGTGGAGTTTCTTTATTTGCAAGGAATTTGGGCGAATATTATGTAACCAGATCGTATAAACCTGCAAATTGCGACAGGCTCGGCCGGGCACATCAGAGGTCTCCCAGGCGGCCCACGACTTCTTCCAGCTTGCTCATGTGCTCTGCCGGGGAGAGCCGCCCACCGAGCGTCCGCAAGCAAAGGTGAGTCAGCCCGACCTGGCGCCAGCCGACAACGCGATCCTGCCACTCCGCCTCCCGCGGACCCACCACGGCCACCCCCGCTTCCGTTCCGATCTCCGCCGGATCCCGGCCGGCCTCCCGGGCCGCCCCCGCGATGGCGCCGTCGACCTCGGGAAACTCCTCAGGCGTGCAGAGCACGAACCAGCCGTCGGCCAGACGGCCGATGCGGCGCAGTATTCGCTCTGCGGGCACCCCACGAGCGCCNNTCCCGGGCGGCTTCGGCGATGACGCCACCAATCTGCGGATACTCCTCGGGGGTGCAGAGCACGAACCAGCCGTCGGCCAGACGCCCGATACGCCGCAGAATCCGCTCGGCGGGCACCCCGCGGGCGCCGATCCACAGGGGAATGGGCCTCTGCACGGGCAAAGGGTTCAACCCTGCCTCGCTCACCGTGTCCCAGCGACCATCGAAGCTCACCACCTCACGGGTCCAGAGCAGACGCAGAAGCTCCATCTGCTCCTCGCAGCGAGCACCCCGCGTCGTGTAGTCCATCCCCATGGCCGCGTACTCGTCGGGGCTGCCGCCCACGCCGATGCCCAGCCGCAAGCGACCACCAGACAGCACGTCGATCTCTGCCGCCTGCTTTGCCAGCAGGGCTGTCTGCCTGGACGGGAGGACGATGACCGAAGGCACGAGCTCGATGCGCTCGGTGGCGCCGGCGATCCAGGCGAGCAGCGTCAGGGGCTCGTGCAGGTGCTTGTTACCCTGGCGCAGCACCTGGTCCGGCACCCGCAGGTGTGTGAGCCCGAGCTGCTCTGCCAGTTGGGCAAACTCACGAATGGCGCCCAGGTCGTTTGCGAGCTCCCGAACCGGTAGCGAGACTCCTATCCTCATGTTTTTCCTCCTCCTTGCGGACAACTCACCCGGCGAGCTTCCGATGACATTCAGGCTGGCGCTTCCGGGCGCGGGGTCATGAAGGCCATGGCCACGGCCGCCGGGACCATAATGCCGATGAAGAGCATCCACGCCTCATCGTAGGACCCCGAGCCGTCGCGCAGGTGCCCGGCGATCCATGGGCCGACGGCGGCCACCGTGGTGAACGGCCCCAGCAGGCCCATCACGCGGCCGAAGGCGGCCGGCCCGAAGCGGCTGCCGACCACCGCGCCCAGCAGCGGCAGGAAACCGCCCGCCGCGAAGCCCAGCAGGGCGCTGATCACCACCAGCAGCTCGTATGCCGGCGTCTGGACCATGAGCACCAGCGAGATGACGAGCACGCTCACGGCGAGCCAGTACAGGAATCGATGATCCACGCGGTCCGACATGGCGCCAAAGAACACCTTGCCCGCCACCATCACGATGGCCATGAGCGAGACGAGGTAAGACGTGGCACGAGCGTCAATGCCGAGATCGGCCGTGTAGGGCGCGAAGTTCTGCTGGGCCGCGCCAAAGGCGGTCATCATGGGCGTGAAGGCGATGACGGCCACCCAGAAAGCTCGCTCCGAGAGGATGGTGCGCGTCGTCCATTGTGGGAACGCCACCGGAGCCGCCCCATCGGGCCGGTGGGCGTCCGGTTCCGGCTCCACGCCCCGGTCACCGGGCGTGTTGCGCACCACCAGCCACACGGCCGGCACCACGAGAACGACCACCATTGCCGCGAGGACCAGGTTCGCCTGGCGCCAACCGTAGACGGCGATCAGCCACGTCACCAGCAGCGGCAGCACGAAGCCGCCGAGAGAGGTGCCAACAGACGACAGGCCGATGGCGGTTCCCCGGCGGGCAAAGAACCACTTCGCTGCCAGAGTCTGAGCCGCCAGCGGTCCGGCCAGCAACGCCCCGGCGACGAACAGAACCGCGTAGACCAGGCCAATCTGCCACAACGCGCTGGCATGAGCGGCGAGGGCGAAGGCCGCCGAAAAACAAAGCGCGCCCGCCACCACGAGGGCCCGGATCGACAGGTGGTCCATGGCCCGCCCCGCAAACGGAGCCGCGCAGCCCATCATGATCTGAGCGATGACCAGGATCGCCATGACCTCGCCCCGACTGGCGCCGAACTCTTCCCGCCAAGGCGCGACCCAGAAAGTGAAGCAGAAGAAGCCGATGCCGAACACCACGGCCTGAAACAGGAGACCCACGCCCAGAACGTTCCAGCCGTAGTACCAGCGCGGTTCTCGTCTGGGTGGCCCCATGCCGTCGATGCTGCGGAATCTCCGGGCCGGGTCAGGCGACCAGGCGCCGAACGTCCGCAGCGGATGGCCCGCCGGGCAGGAGCATGACCACCGCGTCGTCGAATCCCGCCTCGGCAAAGCGGGTGAGCATCTCGCCCGTCTCGCCCAGTTCGGTGCCCGCCCCCAGCAGTATGGTGGAGACGACGGCGCGCTTTCCGCCGGCGGCGCGGTAGCCTTCCAAGGCCTCTATGACCTGATCCGGGGTGCGGTAGTGGGCGGACGCGATCCAGCCATCGAAATCCGTTGCCGCGCGAACCACGCCGTTCCCCCAGGAGCCGAGCAGCAGCGGCAGCCCGCCGAGGACGGCCGGCCACGCGGACAGGTCGATCTCGCCCGCACGTCCTTCCTCGAACAGCTGCCTGAGTAACTCGGCGGACGTGTTCAGCACCCGGAAACGCGAGGCGTAGTCGCGGTCGAAAGCGTCGAAGTCCGTCTGCGTCGACCCCGCGCCGACCCCGAGCAGCAGGCGGTCTCCAGCCACCTGACGCAGCGACAGCACCCGGTGTGCCAGGTCCACCGGATGATATAGGGGCACCTGGACCACCGCCGTGCCCAGCTCCACCTGCTCGGTCACGGCCGCCGCCACGGAAAGCGCAACGATGGGGTCCGTGTACATGGCCCCGCGCCCGATGGCCTGGGCCGACCAGAGACTTTCGAATCCTTCACCCGCGTAGCGTCGCGCCTGATCCGCCAGCGCGTTGGGTGCAGACGCATCGACGATAGGTCCCAGCAATGCCCCGAGCCTCATGACAACTCCTCCTCCAGTCCTTTAAGCCGCTCACTCATCGTTTGCAGCACCGGCCAATCCCATCTCGCTTAACACCTCCTCGGTGTGCTCACCGAGCATGGGCGGCCGCCGGTACAGGCCGGTGGGCGTGCCCGTGTACTTGATGGGGGTGCCCACTATGGAAACTTTCCCGTTGGCTCCCGGCAGCTCCAGCTGGCTGATCATGCCGCGAGCCGCCACGTGCGGGTCGCCGAACATGTCCGCGGCAGTGTTCACCGGACCGCACGGCACCCTGCCACCCAGCGCGGCGACCACCTCTGCCTTGCTCCGCGCAGAGGTCCAATCCGAGATGACGCCTTCCACGAAGTGCTGGTGCTTGCGCCGCACGAATGTGTTGCGCGTCTTCTCGTCGTCGACGAGGTCCGGCCGGCCAATGGCCTCGCACAGCGCCTGCCAGTGGCCGGGCCCCGGCGCGGCGATGGCGACCGCGCCATCCGCCGCAGGGAAGATGCCGAACGGACAGAGATTCGGGTGGTGCGCACCGCGCGGACCCAGCTCCGTACCACCGTAGCCATAGTTGGCCACCACCGTCTCCGAGAGAAACATCACCGCGTCGTACATCCCCACGTCCATGAACTGCCCCTCTCCCGTCCGCCTGGCGTGGTGGACGGCCGCCACGACGCCCAGGGCAAGCAAGGTCCCCGGATAGAGATCGCCAATGCTGGCGCCCGCCGGAAAGCCGTGAGAGCTCTCGGGCCCCGTGATGTGCGCAATGCCGCCCATGCTCTGAGCGACGATGTCGTAGGCGGGCCAGTCCGCGTAGGGGCTCTCGCCGGTGCGGGGATCGCCGAAGCCCCGGATGCAGCCGTATACCAGGGCCGGGTTGCGCCCACGCAGCACCTCGTAACCGAGCCCAAGGCGATCCATCACCCCCGCCCGCATGTTCTCGATGATGGCGTCCGCCTTGCCGCACAGGGCCAGCAGCGTTTCGCGGCCGGCCTCGGTTTTGAGATCGACGACCACGCTGCGCTTGTTGCGATTTACGCTGGCGAAGTATCCGCCGAAATCGCAGCCTGCCGGCTCTGCCGAGCCGGCATTGGCGTAGTCCTCCGGGAGGGGCGGGACGCTGCGAGCCATGTCACCGACCGGCGGCTCCACCTTGATGACGTTGGCGCCGAGGTCGGCAAGGATCGCTGCACCAAACGGCCCTGCCAGCGCCATGGTGCAATCGATGATGGTGATGTCGGCCAACGGCCCTGACGGCTCGCTCATCTGCCCTGCCTCCTTCCCGCGACAACTATACCCGGCCCGATCGGGTCGGCACACCTCGAGCTGCCGTGGCCGCGGAACGGCGCTTTTCGTTAGAATTTTCGACCTCACGAAATGGGGCGGAACCGCCGGGGGAAGAGCATGGGTATGTTGGATGGCAAAGTGGCGTTGGTCACCGGAGCGGGAGGCGGTCTCGGCCGCGCCCACGCGCTGCTGCTGGCGCAGCACGGCGCGGCCGTGGTGGTCAACGATCTGGGCGGTGCCCGGGACGGCTCGGGGGAAGGTCATGCCATGGCGGACCAGGTGGTCGCCGAGATCGAGGCGGCGGGCGGTCAGGCAGCGGCCGACTACGGGTCGGTCAGCGACCCGACCGCGGCAAAGCAGATGGTTCAGACCGCCGTGGACCGGTTCGGCAAGTTAGACATCTGCATCAACAACGCCGGTATCCTCAGGGACAAATCCTTCAAGAACATGACCGACGACATGTGGGATATCGTCGTGGACGTCCATCTGCGCGGCACCTACCTGGTCGCGAAGGCGGCCTGGGACCAGATGGTCGCGCAGGGCAGCGGCGGGCGCATCATCAATACCAGCTCCACCTCGGGGCTCATCGGCAACTTCGGCCAGGCCAACTACGGCGCGGCCAAGGCGGGCATCGCGGGGCTCACCCGCGTCCTCGCCCTCGAGGGCGTGAAGTACGGCATCACCGTCAACACGCTCGCCCCGGCTGCCTGGTCCCGGCTCACCGAGGACATCATGCCCGAGGGCATGGAGGAGCGCCTGGGGCCGGAGAAGGTCTCGCCGGCCGTGGTCTGGCTGTGTACCGATGACGCCGCGAATGTCACCGGGCGTCAGTTCTGCGCGGGACAGAACCGCGTCTCGTTGCTCTCCTGGCAGGTGACCGAGATCGCCGACAAGGACGCCATGGACACCCCCTGGACGGTGGAGGAGATCGGCGAGCGCATGCAGGCCACCATGGAAGGTTGGCCCAAGCTCTTGAAGCCGATGGAAGTCTAGGTCGCGGCTACCACGAGTTGCGGAGCTCGCGCAGCTTCAAGAAGACCTCGTGGGGGGTGGGCCCGTCCGGCAGGTCCGGGAACGCCTCCCGCAGGCGGTTGATGACCGTCTGGCTGGTGAGCCGGAAGAACGTGTTGATCTCCTTTTCCTGCGCCATGGACGTCACCAGCGCAGCATCCGGGTCGTGATTCGCCTCGAGTTCCTTGAGAAGCGCAGCCGCCGCCTGGTTGTCCGGCTCCCGGTCCAGCGTGAAAGCCAGGTTGTTGGTGATGTAGTCGTGGCCAGGATACACGAGGGTGTCCTCGGGCAGCTGATCGAGCTGTGAGGCGAACGTCTGGTAGAGCTCGTCGGGGTGCCCTCCCCCGTGACAGTTGCCCGCGCCCGCGTTGAAGAGGGTGTCGCCGCAGAACAATGCTGGCGTTTCCGTCTGGGACAGCAGGCAGACGTGGGCCATGGTGTGGCCCGGGGTATCCAGCGCGAGCAGCTCCACGGTCTTTCCCACCTTGACCACGTCCCCGGCGCTGAGCGCCACGTCCATGCCCTTGATGCTGCGTTGCGCGTTCGCGTGGGCCAGCAGCTTTGCCCCGGTGGCCTCGATCATCGCGCCGTTGCCGCCGGTGTGGTCGGGGTGCTCGTGAGTGTTCAGAACCTGAGTGATCTGCCACCCCTTGTCGCGGGCGCGCGCCAGGCACTTCTTGTGGTCCAGCGGGTCAACCGCCAACGCTTCTCCCGACTCCGGACAGACGATGAGGTAGTTGAAGTTGCGGTACGAATTACCTGTCCAGATCTGCTCGACGATCATGCGATTCCCCGCTCAGGTGAAAGCGTCAGTGTACCTCAGCGATGCCTTGGCGACTCAGCGACGGCAGTCCGGATTGCGCCCCGCCGAGCGTGCCTGCAGGGAAAGGTCCATGGCGTAGCGCATGCGCTCATTGAGGTCCTGCATGCGGGTCGCCCCGGACGGGTGCGTCGACAAAAACTCCGGCGGGCGGGCGCCCCCTTCTTTCCCCATGTTCTCCCAAAGCTTCACGCTTTCGCGCGGATCGAATCCCGCCCGGGCCATGAGGTCCAGGCCCATCAGGTCCGCCTCGCTCTCCTGGGCCCGGCTGAAGGGCAGCAGCACGCCCACCTGGGCGCCAAGCCCCAAAAGCCCGTATAGCTGGTTGCGCGCAGGCGAGCTCGTCCCACCGGCGATCTGCACGACCTGCAGACCGGTCTGGGTCGCGTAGTTGGTAGAAACCCGCTCGTTGGAATGGCGCGCCAGCACGTGGGCGACTTCGTGGGCAACCACGGTGGCAAGCTGATCCTGGTTTTCGGCCACCTCGAGCAGGCCCGTGTAGACGCCAATCTTGCCGCCCGGCAGGGCGAAGGCATTGGCCTGGTCATCGGCAAAGACGGTGACTTCCCAGTCGGCGAGCCTGCCTTCCGGCATGGCCAGCACCACGTGCTCCACGACGCACTGCACGTAGTTGTTGACGCCGGTCGCCCCTTCACGCGGCGTCTGCTGCTGCATTTCCCGGAAGGCGGCCGATCCCATCTGAGCCATCTCCGACTCCGGGAAAAGAATCAGCTGACTGCGCCCCATCGGCGAGGTCGCACAGGCGGACAGCACACCGCCGATGATCAGGAAAAGCAATCGTTCCGTCTTCACAGGATGGCCCCCATCTGGCTAGCAGGGAGGATGCGCGATCTCCCATCACGTGACAACACGCGCACCCCCATCTGCAGGCATTGTAGAATCCTCGACTACGGGGTTGACCGGATGCCTTTGCATTCGTTCCGTCCGCTAGCATGACTCGAAAACCATCAGGACACATTCCTATGACAGACATACCGGACGTAGGTGCCCAGGACCCCGAACTGAAGAACTCGCCCATCGCCCTGGAAAGCGACGAGGAAACCGTGCTGCTCAGGGAGGAGATCCCCGACGAGCCCTTCTGCTACTTCAATTCGGAAGCGTTTCCCAACGAAGCTGTGGTGAAGAGCGGCCCGATGAAGCTGCGCTGCGATCACGGTATCTGGGTGCCGATCAACTGACGACGCGCGCCTCGAGACGGCGGTCCCAGAGGCTCCGAAAATTGCGCCGAAACGACTA
>JABAHS010143293.1_pt1 | contig 12108 bp, 15 predicted proteins | sample 7062111 | NCBI WGS metagenome assembly JABAHS01 (sample SAMN14534600, study PRJNA622989) | marine sediment metagenome | biome: marine biome [ENVO:00000428]; feature: marine pelagic biome [ENVO:01000023]; material: deep marine sediment [ENVO:00002113]; isolation source: pool of 4 deep marine... | reverse complement strand
GTACAACCACAGGAAGTCGACACTTCTTCAATGATCAAAGGTGCGTCCCCGTTATTATTTATGACGATATCTCGGCTAACTACTGTTCCATTAACTACATCTCCAAATTCAAAGGCATAAGAGTCAATAGAAATTTTTGGCGATTGCGAACGACAAGCTACCAGGAACATGCTGGCAAAAATCGCGAAAACAAGTATTATTTTTTTGGTCATTGAACCCTCAATTCAGCTCTCAGGATGTCGTTACGGCTCATTTCTTACTTTTGCCTGTGTCCAAATCTCAATTTGAGAATTGTCGGGATCATTGTTTTCGATGATCACACCCCGCCGAACGGTTTGGCCTCTTAGATCATGAAAGCCTGCATCCAGCACAATCGTCATTTCCACAACCTTCCCAGGGGGAATTACTGAAGAAGAAAACTCTGCTGTTGTGCATCCGCAGGTTGTGTAAGCCCGGTGGATCGTCAAAGGTGCATCGCCATGATTAGCGATGATAAAAGATTGTTTCGCAATTTCAGTAGGGCCGATACTGCCAAAATCATGAGATATCGAGGATACTGCTATTTCTGGCTGTGGTCCATCTTTTGGAAGGAAGTTGATATCTGAAATTGTGGGTGCGCCCATTTCATGAACAGCGACAAAGGGAGAATCATTTACGATATCCTCTGCCTGGTAATTGATCTGCGCCTCTGCGGGTTTGCTTCCACCAACTAAAGATACAATGAGCCCGACCACAATGATCAAGACTCCCCCAAAAATCATCAAATATGACATATCTTTTTGGTTTCTTTTTTTTCTTCTGCGTCGATTTGTTCTTATTTTATTTCTTCTACTAGACATGTTATCTCCTTTACTTATCAGAGTAATAATCAAATTGAAACGACCATAGAAGCTTGACCAAAGACCAGGTTTGGTCTTCAGTAAAGATCGTCCCCCAATAGGGCATCCCCGTTCCCATACCGCCGCGGATGATTTTCCCTTGCAGCAAAGCTGAATTTGCTCCTAACATCTGTTTTGGATCCCTGAAATCGGTCGGTGTTTCCAGCTGATCGTTGGCGTTTGCAAATATTCCGTCACCTCCCCCAGCCATCCCATGGCACGCAGCACAATTCTCGTTATACAACTGCTGCCCGGAGATAAGTTCTTCTTTGGTCGCATTGCCCTCGTACAGAGCGGCAATCAGGTGCCAGATTTCCTGATCACTGACCCCGGTTAAATTTTCCTCCGCCCTCAGGCGCAGAAAGAATTCTGCAGGACTCAATGTGAAAAAGTTTTCCGGCTCAAAATACGCTTCAGGTAATTCTCTGAGGAAGGATTTTCCCAAGTGGGCTGATGGTTTGGAGGGGGGAAGCACATCTGCTTCATGTGGAGCATCAATATCAATTCCTAATTGAAGATAGAGCGGAATTTTCTCTTGATTTTCCTGTACAGGGAGTTCTCCTTCCACCTCGATTGTGCCCCTCATCCGCCAATGGTTCGGCCCACACCAACGCGTGCAGTAATAAGTATATGTCCCAGGTTCATGGATGGTAATGGTGAATTCGGTGAACTTTCCGGGGTGGACTTCTGTTTCTGTTCCGTCCATTTGGCCAACTGCAAATCCATGCACGACATCAGCGGAAGTCAACCTCAACTTGAGCGATTCCCCGGCTTCAACCTCGATTATTCCCGGCTGCCATCCACCATTTTCGGGCATATTACCGGTAAGAACCAAATGATTTGATCTGCTGGCAAGACCCCAAACCAAGACAGCGATCAAAGCAGCAACGACCAATATAGCAGTCGCCCGGGCAATTCTCTCTTGTTTCATCCTATCAATATCCATAACTGTCCGACCGTTAAGAATGTGGCGATGCCGATCAGCGGCCATGATGAACGCGAGGTGTCAGACTCTCTGGCAATTTTCTGAGATGCAAGAATGGTGAGGGATAATCCGACAAGCAAGGAAAATGATTGGAGGGGCGGTGTCACCGCACTCAGATAAGGTGTCCATGGCATGCTTGCAGTCCCCAATAAATTCCATCCCCATCCAAAGGGATCAGAGATGACCGCCAGGACATATGAGAAATTAGCAAAAACGAATGATAGGCTGAAAGCGATCCAGGCGGATAAGCCAAGCGGTACCAGCGCATAGGATTGTTTCACAAACTCCCGCTTTAATCTGGATTTCGATATCCCGGCATCAGCAAACTTAATCCCCAGGAAAAGCATCCCGGGCAGGAGGACCAGTACCAGCGCCAGGAGCGTCAAGGTGTATGCAAACCATCCTGGCGTTCCAATCGAATATGCTGCCATCTTGACTTCACCCCAAGGGCCAAGCATGACAAACGAATACACGACAGCACTCCCCAGCATGATGAATGATTTGAGAGCCTCGTCCATTTTTCGTTCACGGGGATTAAATAAGTCCTCACCAAGGGGTCGCAAGTTGACAGCCATGTTGTCGTAAGGACAGGCGCGCAGGCATTCCATACAGGTGCCGCAATTGACATTTTTTGTAATTGCAGCAGGATACAAGCCCCATGGACAACCATACCCATTTTCATTTCCCGTGTAGCATGTTTTTTGTGTGTGATCACGGCATATTTGGGGGTCGATGACCCGAACTTCAACCGGAGCGACCTGGGAATAAAGACCGATAAACCCGCTGACCGGGCAGATATAGCGGCAAAATGCGCGCCGCTCAAATATCAGGCTCAACCCGATGGATAGTACAAACAGCCCTAGAACAGCAATGCTGGTCACCAAGGGATTTGTCAGGATGAGGGTGCTGAAAACTGCCAGACCAAGGAAAAAACCATTCTGAATCCAGATATTGCGAAGCTTTTTCGGCCAGGTCTTATTCAATCCATACCCATCAACTTTAGGCGCTGGTCCCAGGATCGTTCCTTGCTGGAGCCATTCACCGACCAGCGGAATTGGGCAGATATTACACCATCCCCTCCCTAGAATGGGGACAGCAAAAAGAATCAGCAACCCCCACCAAGCAATCCAGATCAAAACAATGCTGATATTCCGGCTGCCCACAGGTGTGCCGATAAATCCACCCAAAATGGCGAGGAGAAATCCAGCCAGTGTAACCAGCCTAATCAGGAACTGAGGCCAACGGTTGACAAATAACCACTTCAATATCGGGAAACGCAGCAAATTGGCTTTACTCATTGCGCATCCTCCACAATCCGAATACCCCCATCACGATGGCAAGGGCAGATCCCCGCCACACGAGATCATTCGTCCCCACTTTTAGTTTTCCCATCATAAAAGGGTGCAACGCGCCGCAGGTGACAGAACAGCGAAAGCGAAAGGTGCCGGGTTGATCAGCAACAAAGCTCAACTGGGTTGTTTGTCCCGGATCAGATGTAATGGATAGACCATACGTATCCAGGTAAAGACCATGAACCACATCCATCGAGGTAAGTTCTATCACCACCCGGTCACCCTGGTTTACTTTAATCACTCCGGGTGAAAATGCGTAGCTTTCGGCTTTTACGGGGATGGTGACCGTTTTCGGTTCAGAACTGATTCTGGGGATGGGCGAGAAAGCAATCAGCAGAATACTGGCACCCACCAGAAACCAGAATTTCTTTCGCCGTATGAAACCGATGATTTTCATTTACAAAAACTTGTCCAGGAAAATTTAGGGAATATTAGAAGGGCCGAATGCGGAATATTTTTTGTCGATGAACTCTTGTATCTCGTTAATCGGACGCCCGGTATCCATCAACCACATCACATCCTGGGTAATATCTACACAAATCGAACAGCCTAAAGCATGACCGTCAAATGCTTTTTCTCCGTTGGTTTCATTGATATAACAAGAATAGTTAGAAGTATGTCCCATCCCCCCGCAACCGCAATAGCAGGGCACCGCCTTTAACATCTCCGGATGTGCGTGAGCAAACTGGTAAGCCTGTTGAACGGTATCAGGTGAATTTTGCACGTATGGATGCATATCCTCAAGCGGTGCTAGCTGGTATGCGTGTGTTTCACTGCTTTCACTCCCACAGCCTGTAGCAATGAGGCTGATCAGGATGAATAGGATGCCGAATAAGAGCCCTCTTTTATTTATGTGGAATCCCTCAAATTTGAAAACCAACTCCCTCATACCTTACTCTCCTATACTGTATAGCTTTGGTTGATATTGATGATACCTTTCTGGCTGGCAGGCAGTACCCGCAAGGTGGCGGGAGTCTTATAGGCAATTTGGCTTATGACAGATGTCCTTCTAAATCTTATGGGCAATGGTGAACGAAAAACAAAATAAAAAAGCCACCTGGTGATCTCATCAGGCGGCTTTGCACTTTAGATAAATATATGGTTTTACTGAGGGAGGAACGACTTGTTTTTTCCGACCACCCTCGAATTAATCTTCATGGGTTGGATGTTCAACTTCCCCGGCAATAAACCGGTCCGGGTCGTGCTCAAAAGCGCGCAGGCAAGGCTGGGTGCAAAAATAAACCTTTTCCCCTCTATAGTAAGCAGAAGGGTACTTTTCGGGATGTTTCAGCTTCCCCCCGCAGACAGTCTCAACTTTCTCGTTAATCGTATTGGTCATTGGTGTTCTCCGAAACAAATTTTTTTACTGAGGCCGAATTATACCGTAAACCGTCTACAATTAGTGCGATTTTATCCATTTAGAGAAAGCTCTCCGAAGGTCTGGCGTGAATCAATTTCACCAACTCCCCTTGAAGGTGTTCAACCTCCAAAATTTTTAGACCGGATGCTTTCACGTTTTCCACAGTTCTCCTGTTGATATTCGCCCCCATCACCCGGACGATGATCGGATTTAAAATGTCCATCAGCCAACCGATGACAGGCTGGCTAACCCGGACATGCTCCAACAACCAGATATCACCTTCTGGTTTCACCACTCGTTTCAACTCACGCAGTCCATCAACCGGCATTGGTACCGAGCAAAACACGAAGGTGGCGACCGCTGTATCGAAAGTATCATCGGGAAATGATAGTGATTGGACATCCATCATTTGCAAATCCACAGGCATATACACTTCTTCTGCCCGTTTTTTCGCGAATGACATCATTCCCTCGCTAATGTCTATTGCTGTAACTTCGAGATTATGCGAGTAATACGGGATATTTTTTCCGGTACCAACACCAACTTCCAGTACCTTTCCCGGCCCAATCCGTGACCAAAGTTTTTCCCGATAAGATCGGAAGACTGCTTCCTCAACAAACCACTCCACAAAATCATATACTGGAGCCAGCCGGTTATAACGGCGAACGGTTTTTTGACTTGTGTTGAAATAACCCAAAATTAATGACTCGCCAAATCTTCTCGCATCTGTTCAAATTCTTGCTGGCTGATCTCGCCGCGAGCATAGCGGGCTTTTAAAATTTCCAAGGGCGCTTGTCCATGGTCAGGAGCGTTAAAGAGATTTTGGCTCCCCTGCGGTCGCCAACCGAGCAGGTAAACTACCAGAGCAATCACCAAAATAGTTCCAATAAATCCAAAACCCATCATAATAATATCCTTTCTTCGTCTGTAGATGTTTATCACCATCATACCGAATATAGCCATTATTGGTATCCGAGAATCAGCTTAAAGAAGATAAGCAAAATTGCCTATACAGCAGAATATTGTAAAAGGTATGCTTAAAGAGATGAAAAATCGCAGCTTCGGATACCTGGTAAATAGAAAATGGTTTTTCTTATTTAGTGCTGGTTATACAATTTTTATCGGGCTGCCTTTCCTGGCACCCGTCCTGATGCAATTGGATTTCCCCAAAGCAGCAGGTGCCATCTATTCCATCTACCAATTTTTGTGCCACCAGTTTCCCCAGCGGTCATTTTTCCTCTTTGGGGATAAACTCATGTATTCTTTGCAAGAGATTCAATCTGCCTGGCAGGTGACAGTCAATCCCCTGATTTTACGTAAATTTATCGGCAGCCCACAAATGGGTTGGAAAGTGGCTTGGTCTGACAGGATGATTTCGATGTACACCAGCATTTTATTCGTCTCCTGGATATGGTATCCTCTCAGAAAGAAAATTAAACCCCCACCATTTTGGGCTTTTGCCCTATTCCTGCTCCCCATGGCGATCGATGGCTTCACACACATGATCAGCGATTTTTCCGGAATTGGGCAAGGTTTCCGCGACAGCAATTTATGGCTGGCCCAATTAACTGGCTTTAAATATTCTGCTGCCTTCTACGCCGGAGATGCTTTAGGCTCATTCAATTCATGGATGCGTTTTATGACAGGCATCATATTTGGGATTGGCGTTGTTTTGTATGGCTTCCCTTATATTGCAGAAATTTTTGAAACCAATGCAGAAAATTTTGAAGCAAGAGAGGATAAATTAACTCTGCTGAAAGAAAAAGCGATCCGGGATATCCAAGATTTCCGAGATCAAAAATCACTAGAAAGGAACAATTAAAGTAAAAAGCCTATGAAGAAACTGAGCGTGGTAACTTTCATCATTTTAGGTCTGGCCAGTCTGCTGGCTGCCTGCGGTACTGCTGAAGAAGAACCGCGAGTACAACCGACAGAGGGCAAGTTGACCTTTGTTTTCTTCTACACAGATGGTTGACAGCCTTGAGCAGCGATGCGCCCCATCGTGGATGGGCTGGAAATTGAATACAATCAAACCGTTGAATTTGAGCGAATAAATGCCAGCACACCGGAAGGGCTGGAGATTTTTAACACCTACGCTTTATTCGGCCACCCCGGTTTCCTCATCCTGGATGAGCAGGGGGAATTAATCTGGCAGAGCGTGGGAGAACAACCTGGTGAAGATATCGAGTCTGCTCTCCTGTCAGCTATTGAAGACATGTGATCTAAATCATCCTGCAGGAAGATGGAGAGTAGTGACTTGGTATACTTGCATGTCAAAAAAAGTTGTTACTATCATCCAAACGCCAGCGGATACAGCGAACAGTGATATAAATTCGCAAACTTCAACACACACTATTCCGCTAACAATTCATCGATGACTTGATCCAACGTTGGGGAATAAATTGGTCCAATATGGACGTAATGAATCTCTCCGTTTTGATCAATCACAAAAGTTTCTGGAACACCCTGCATGTTGTAGGCCTGAGAAATCCTCGTTCCCAAATCCGGGCCGTTAAAATAAGTAATGTCAAATTCATCCAAATACGCCAGTGCCTCGGTCTCGGTATCAGCATAATCGACCCCGATGAACACCACACCTTGATCTTTATATTTTCGCCATGTGGATTCCAGATAAGCCGCCTCTTCCCGGCAAGGAGGGCACCACGATGCCCAGAAGTTAATCACAACAACTTTTCCTCGCTGCTCACTGAGTGTGATGGTATCCCCTGAAAAACTGGTAATGGTGAAGTCTGGCGCTTTACCAGAGCTGACCTGGCCAGCCTGGACTTTCAACAGCCTTCCCCCAACGATGAACAACAACCCTAATACTAGACCATAGATCAGAACTGTGGCCCATGTTTTTTCTTTTAATCTCCCACGTCGACTTGTTTTGTCAACATCCCGGTTGGTTTCCATCTGTAAATTTTCCATTGAGTTTCCCGAAAAAGATTGTATAGGTGAATAAATAACTTGGTTCTCTTTACAATTTTATTGGAAGTACTGCTGGCGATGATGCGCAAATTCGCCTGAGCTTCATCCGCAATTTGGCGTATGACATTTGTCCCTTGCCTTAAATAAGAAGAACCCAATCAATTTTGGGTTCTTCTTGGGAAAGGTTTGGAGGAATTTATCCAAACGAGGTAAAAGGAGGATTGAGAATTTCATTTTCAAGAATAGCCTACAGGTTCACAATTGTAATGGGTAAATTAGCCTCATTAAACATAGGCATATTTGCCTACTGATGGAGAAGAATTCTGCTCTAATTTGGTCCGATAATTGAGATATGATATAAGGAAATGTTTCTAAGTTACTTATGGGATAATATACAAATGATGGAAGATAGAATTAAAGTTATTTTGGCAGACGACCACGCTGTAGTTCGGTCGGGAATACGGCAGTTCCTGGAAAGCACAGGCGAAATTGAGGTTCTGGCTGAAGCCGACAATGGAGAAGAAGCTAAACTCCAAATTCAGAAGCATGAGCCGGATGTGGTTGTGTTAGATATCCAGATGCCTGAAGCATCTGGGATTGAAGTTACCCGCTGGCTTAGAAAAACGGATTCTATGGTGGGGGTGCTGATTCTCACAGCTTATGATGAAGACCCATACATCAATGCGGTGCTGCAAGCAGGCGCAAATGGGTTTGTGCTTAAGACGGCCTCTCCGGAAGAAATTGTGCGGGCAGTGAAAGATGTCCACGATGGAAAATCAGTGCTGGATCCTTCCATTGCACACCGGGTGCTTAAGAAATTGACCAAGGGGAAGGATGACTACTTATACGAACCGCTGACTGACAGAGAGCATGAGGTATTGAGCCTTGTCGCGAAGGGGTTCACAAATAAAGCGATTGGCGTTCAATTGAGCATCAGCGACAGGACAGTCCAGGGACACATCGCACATATTTTTACCAAACTGCAAGCCAGCAGCAGGACTGAGGCTGTGATGAAAGCTGTTTCTCTTGGTTGGCTGCCGGCTGATCTCTCAAAAATTGAATGAGTGAAGAATGCCGGGCAATCAAAACAAAGGAATCCGAATCACCTTCAGCAACTTAAATACCCAGCTCTTTTTTTATGTGATATTACCCATCAGCATCCTTTTGCTGGCGATCACCTTTGGCAGTGTCAGGCTTCATCAGGATGCAATGCGCAACCTGGTAGGGCAAAGAGATCAGCGGACGGCGAGAAGCGCGGCCGCCGCAATCAGGGAGCAGCTTAATCACCGCTCCGCAGCAATCCAGGGAATCGCAGTCCGTGCAAACGATGAAACTCCTCCGGATGAAATTCTTTCCTCGGTCGATTTTTTACTATCGGATTTTAACGTCGGGATCGCCTTCTACAATTCAGGTGGAGAACTGGTGAGTTTTACCGGCTCTAATCTCCTCTGGAATGAGATTTCAAATCAGGTCAACTCTCTGGTGTCTGACCTAGCTCCAACGGTAACGGATGTCCCTGTATTTTCGGCTCCCTTTTTGGGCACCTCACAAAATGAATATTATGCACTCGTCCTCTACCAGTCAAACACAAAAAGTCTTAACGCTGTGGGTGTATTCTCGGTCACGAACCTTGCTCGTCAGACCCTTTCCGGTATTCTCTCGTTTGAGAAACAGGGGGGAGTGGCACTGGTTGACCAGGAAGAAAATTTATTGTTCCGGTCCGGAACACTGGATTTGAGCCACCAGCCTAGAAGCCATCCGGGCGTCTCTGAGGCGTTACTGGGAGAAAGCGGGACGACCTATTTCATGGCAGAAGATGGGGAACATGTGGTCGCATTCAGCCCCATTCCCCCAACAAACTGGGCATTAATCATAGAAGAACCATGGGATGCTGTGGCGAGCCCATTGCTGCGATATTCTGAAACAGGGTCATTGGTGCTCGTTCCAATTGTTGTTTTTGCATTGTTCGCTTTATGGTTTGGCACGAGAATGATCATCCAGCCTTTGAATAAATTTCAACACCAGGCGGTTTCTTTTACCCAGGGTGACTACCAGGCGTTTAAAAAACCAGTGGGCGGGATTACCGAAATTCAAACTTTGCAGAAAACATTTGTCGATATGGCAGAAGAAGTGCAAAACGCCCAGCAAACACTTAAAAACTTCGTGGGATCGATCACATTTGGCCAGGAAGAGGAGCGCAAACGCCTTGCGCGTGAGCTGCACGACGAAACCCTCCAATCCCTGATTGCCCTTAACCAACGTGTCATGTTGGTAATGAGACAGGCGGAACAAGCAGGTGTCCAGAACGCTTTGGGGGAAATCAAGTCAATGGTAGCCCAAACCATTCAAGAACTGCGGCGTCTTACCCGCGCCCTGCGCCCCATTTATCTGGAAGACCTTGGGTTGGTTGCTGCTCTGGAGACCCTTGCCATAGAAACCAGTGAGACATCCAAAATCCCGGTACAGTTTATCGCAGAAGGGGATGAGCGGCGCCTGCCGGACCATGTGGAAATTGCGGTCTTCCGGATATCTCAAGAAGCGTTGAGCAATATCATGCGGCATTCGGGGGCATCGAATGCAGTCATGTCAATTAAGTTCCATCCTAAGGAAATTATTTTAACCATCTCAGATAATGGGAAGGGATTTAATCCGCCTTCTAATCTCAACGATTTATCCAAAATTGGACATTATGGATTGTTAGGGATTCACGAGAGAGCAGAATTAATTGGCGCGCATCTGAACATCATCTCAGAATTTGAACAAGGCACTCAATTGATCCTTCAAATCCCTTTATAACGACTTTCTTTATTTAAAACCACTAGCTTAAATAATCAATGAAAGATGCCAGGTTTTCTAACCTGGCATCTTTGTCGNNTTTTTGATTAGGGGCTGTACGGCATGCTCCAATTAGGAATGAATTCGAATGCCACGCCAGGTGATGCTTCAAAAGCTAATTCTGGGTGCGGGCCGCCATCAAATGAGAAGAAAGAGCGAGCGAAATGTTTCAGCCAAACGACTTTTGTCGGATGGAGAGAGCCATCCTGAACACTCACCAGTTCGTGATAATGCACATATCCTTGAGAGGCGTATGCTTCTGCCTTTTCAGGTGTCCATGTGTCAAAAATACCATGAACGATGAAAAGCAAGCTTCCATCAGGGGCATCACTTGACCACCATTGAGGTGCTCCGAAGGGTCCCGTGTTGTAATGTTTTCCTGTAACCTGGTCTGGACCAGCTTGAACCCAGGTATGGCCCGGGATATCTATAGCACCACCGGGACCATCAGGCGCTCCTGCCATATAATATTCTTCCCCGTCCACCAAAAAAACTACTCCGTGTTCAAAGCCACCTGCACTGACTTGACCAATGAATATGATTGAAAACAGCAATGCCAATCCGATAATCGTTGATATTTTTTTTCTTTCAAACATTTTTTGCTCCTTTTTTACTTTACATAACACTGCTCAGATACGTACGTTTGATAAGAACCCCTTACATTTTCTTAGTGAATATAGGCATTAATGCCTATTTTTTCATTGATAATTACCCGGATGATTGGAATTACGCGATCTTTACAGTCAAATGGCCAAAAATAATGGGCAACCAAAACGGTACAAACTTCGTGAGTGATAAACAAAAAGGCTCGATTGATGTTATTTTCAAGATAAGTAATTTCATTAATACCTACATTTTTTATAAAGATAGGAAATTTTATATATAATTAGAGTCCAGTAGACTCTCAAAATTTCAGATTAACTATAGTTGAGAGGTGATGCAATGAAAGAGAATGCCTTAACCACAAAACAGCGCATTGATTTCTTACAATGGATGCTGCCAATCGCATTAGCCCTGTTATCAATTTTATACCAGCTCATCTTGGCTCGATGGGTACATGATAATTACAGTGAAACTGCCCATTTTATTGTTGAAATCTTGTTTTACGCACTTGTGGGCCCGGTCATCGTATTCTTTGCTTTCTACCAAATCCAGCAGTGGCTGCTGGCAAAAGAACAAGCCGAACAAGTTGCGCGAACCAGTCAGCAAAGGCTGGCCGCGATTACGGAAGCATCCGCGGATGCAATTATCGGACTTACGCCAGAAGGCAGGATAGAATCCTGGAACCGGGGGGTTGAACTCGTTCTCGGATATACAGGAGAATCAATTACCAACCTTCTTTTTTCATCTTTACTAGGGAATAAAGAAAATAGTGATGTTGAGTGGAATTGGATAGCGGAGACCGTTAAAAAATCGGGGTTCATTCGCGGATATGAAACCAGCTGCCAGCGGGAAGACGGTAAACTGGTTTCTGTGGAGGTCACAGCAACCCATATGCGGGATGAACAAGGAGCATCAACCGGTTTTTCAATCATATTGAGAGATATCGACGAGCGTAAAAAAAGGGAAGCGGAAATTCGCGAGTTGAACACCCATTTAAATGATTTGGTTGAAAAACGCACACGGGAGCTTGATGAAAAAGTAGAGGAATTAGCCAATGCCAATGAGCGTCTCAAGAAACTCGATCAAACACGTTCTGAATTTGTATCCCTGGTTTCTCATCAAATTCGTGCACCGCTCACGAATATTAAGGGGGCGGTAGAAAAA
>JABAHS010155488.1_pt1 | contig 12117 bp, 9 predicted proteins | sample 7062111 | NCBI WGS metagenome assembly JABAHS01 (sample SAMN14534600, study PRJNA622989) | marine sediment metagenome | biome: marine biome [ENVO:00000428]; feature: marine pelagic biome [ENVO:01000023]; material: deep marine sediment [ENVO:00002113]; isolation source: pool of 4 deep marine... | reverse complement strand
GGGTTCCGTGCTGATATATCGCGCCGGTCATGCGCAGGGTTACGTTTACGAGAAAACGGGGCAACATCGAAAAATTATTGATAGATAGATTATGTTTGAGGAAAATGAAACGACTTTTGAGGAATTCTATTTACAACTAGAAGCTAAACTTAGAGAGGTCGTTCCTCATGTAGAAATTAGATATAAAGCAGAACTGGCCTGGAAGATAAATAAACTGAAAAAAGATAAAAATGCAGTGATTCTGGGACATAATTATATGGAGCCGGCCTTATATCACTCAATTGCTGATTATGTAGGCGATTCCCTCGAATTGAGCCGCAAAGCTGCTGAGACTGAGAATGACATAATCGTCTTCTGCGGAGTAAAATTCATGGCAGAGACTGCAAAAATTCTCAGTCCTGAAAAGACGGTTCTTTTGCCTTCCGAAAGGGCGGGATGTTCTTTGGCAGAAAGCATCACTGCTTCAGACGTGCGAAAACTAAGAATGAGATTTCCGGGAGTGCCAGTTGTTACGTATGTAAATACTTATGCCGATGTGAAGGCTGAATCAGATATTTGCTGCACATCTGGAAATGCTTCGGCCGTGGTGGATTCTTTAGAAACGGATACGATCATATTCTTACCGGATGAATATCTGGCGAAAAACGTTGCTCGAGAAACAGGCAGACACATTATTTTCCCAACTTATAAGAAAGGCAATGGTACCGACATTGATTTTCAGATGATTGGCTGGCACGGCAAATGCGAGGTGCATGAAAAATTCACAACGGAAGATATTGAGAATGTTCGAAAACAATTTCCGGATGTAGTTATACTCGCGCATCCGGAATGCAGTCCGGAAGTTGTAGAAGCTGCGGACTTTTCGGGCAGCACCTCAGGGATGACTAAATATGTTGAGCAAACATCGATGGGCCGTTATTTGCTTTTAACAGAGTGTTCAATGGGTGATAATATTTTGGCCGCCAATCCTGAGAAAGAAATGCTTCGGCTTTGCGGCGTCCGCTGTCCACACATGAATCAAATAACACTTGAAGATACGCTCAAAGCATTAGAACTCAACCAGTATATGATTGAAGTACCGGAGTCGATTCGTGTAAGGGCTGCCAAAGCGGTAAGGCGCATGCTAACGATTAGTTAGATGGGTGGCGGGGAAAAATTGATACATTTAAATAGAAATGAACCTAATCGGGGAAGGGCGGGTTTTCTCTCCCGCCCTCCCACAATCCCGACACTTCGGGACGGGTCCGCACCGGGCGTTTCACCCCGTTGGATAAAGAAAGTTCCTTGCATCACAAAAGACTGCATTGATAGTATCCCACGGGGTGAATCGCAGGATGAATCAACATCAAATGCAAGAAGTTCATCGAGCATGCGTCAAAAATCCCATCGCCTCACTCGGCCATGATCCTTTTCCAGATCGGAGGGACTCTGAACCAGCTCAAAGAAGACCACTCTCCCGTCGGCAACCGTGACGCGTGCTACGTGCTCAACATAGCTGGCTCATGGGAACAAGCGGAGGCGGACAGAACGAACATCGAGTGGGTACGGCGTGGACAGATATGAAGCCGTTCTCAACCGGCGGCACGTACATCAAATTCAGACCGCGGACGAAAGACGCGACCGTATGGAGGCCGCGCTCGGCAAGGGGCTACAGCGGCTCGCCGAGGTCAAAGCGAAATGGGATCCGGAGAACGTGTTCCGCACGAACCGTAACATCAAACCGGTCTGAGAAAAAGCAGTGCTTGCAGCCGACAGCGGGGAGCTGGTCTTTTGGTTAGTTTTATGTTCTTTCAATCTCCTTTCTAAACAGGAAGTTAAGTTCATTGAAATCCCGCTACGGCTGAAACTCGTTAGGTCTTTGGTAATTATGAAGATTCTTACAGCGAGATTCGAGTCATTCGCAAGGGCACTCTCTACTCAACAGCGGCAACGAGTGTTCTCATAACAACGACGAAAGGATGGAGGGGAAACTGATGAAAAGATCAACTACTGTTGGAACGGTGTTAATATTTGCTTTAGGTTGTGCGCTCTCAGTTTGTGCACAATCTGAAAGCAATATTGATAACTCAGAGATAGCTTGGCAATCTCGAGACAAAGAACATCTTATTGAACTCTTTGCCGTAGGCGGACGCCCTCATAACCTTGATGTGGGACATAAAGTTAAAATCCTCGTGAATCATGGCTTTGCTGTGGGTTATTCTGAAGAAAGGCGCAATCCATTGTGGGCAGTCTACAAAGCGAGTGAGCTCTTGGGGGATGCCGAAAGGCTTCGCTACGAACGACCGAAGTTTTATTTCAGAGATATCCGCGTCACACCTGCTGTGGATGGCCGTACATTCGGCGGTGGTTTTGATAGGGGACATATGGTCCCCAATGCAGTTATCGGCTCGCAGTATGGAAGTCTAGCACAAATGGAGACTTTTTACATGACGAATATGTGTCCGCAGAATGCCGATTTGAACCAGGGACCGTGGATGAGATTGGAGCGATGGATTCCCCAAGCAGCAGAAGAGAATGATCATATTTTTGTTGTGTGCGGTCCAATATTTGGTGATAAACCAGCTATTGTTGATCGAGGTCGGGAACGCGGTATTCAAATACCAGATGCATTCTACATGATACTCGTCGATGCTGACCAGGAGTTCAGACCTCAACCATTGATAAGACTGTTGGCATACAGGTTTGGACAAGAGACGCCAAGAGACGCTGATTTCCAGAATCGTCAATTATTTGGGGTCTCCGTTAATGACATTGAGGAGGCTACCCAACTCGATTTTTTTCCACTTTTTGAGGTGCTTTTTGATGATTGGGAAGAAAGAGAGAATGAAGTGGAGATGAATCACTGGTCTTTAGATTAAACTTCGAAAACGTATTCGGTGCCGTGTTGTGGAATGCGATGACTACAGCGAACCCTCTTAGAACCCATGTTATGACGGTTCCTGAACCGAACATCCACAAGTAGACTCAAAAGCCATGTCTTCACTCCCAAGCCAGCCAGTACAAAATCATTATAGGTTCGCCATGGAATTGTGGTTCAGAACCTTGTCAGCTTCTGTCGCAATCAAAAAAATCTTGATTATTTGCAGTAATTTCAATACTCTTTTTCAAAATCAATCTACAAACAAAAGGGGAGTTAAGCCTATCATACTAATCGGGAACGGATGGGTGCCTGGTGGCCTCTGCGGTCTTCAAAACCGTTGCGCCCCGATTATTCGGGGTGGGTGGGTTCGATTCCCACACGTTCCCGCTTTTGCTTCTTAGTCTGAACCCAATCAGCTCAGTTCACAATTCTTGGGAACAAACACACTCAAAATGTAATTTAATTTCCGAGAGTCTGGAAGAAAGGGAATATCAGAGCATGCGATGTTGTTAGTCGTTTTAATTCTAAACTCTAAACTAACTAATTAACATTTAACATTCACCAAAATTAAGGAGGATACGTATGAAAAAGACTTCCGTCGTTCTTATCGCTTTTGTTTTGCTTACCTTCTGTGCTTTCGCCCTATTTTTGAATGCTCAGGAAAAGAAGGAAGAGCCCAAGCAGATCGCGGGGACTTTGGTGGATCTGGCTTGCTATGCCAAAGCAGGCTACCTAACCAATGACCATGGCGATATGAAGAATTGTGGGACCATGTGTGCTTCAGGTGGTCTGCCCGTGGCTCTCGTCGATGTAGATAAGAACGTTCATTTTCTTGCCGTGCCGGCACCGGGCTATGCCGAGTATGTCGGTCAGGAAGTGCGCTTAACGGGCAACCACGGAAAGCACGCCGATGCGTTCATTCCTACAAAGCTCGAAGTCAAAAAAGATGGAGAATGGGTCGAAAAGAAACTGCCCAGAACCATGATGTAAGTTTTGTCGCATCACGCCTTTTCAAAATAAGAAGGGAGAGTTTTCGACTCTCCCTTTTTTGTTTTTATGTCAGAATTTCAGCGGCCTGATCAATTCAACTACGACAAGTCAATCCACAGATTCACCGCCTCATTCCAATAGCCTGGTATTCTCATTTGTCAAGCTCCAATTATACCAGAATGTGTCAATGCCTGTGAATCGCTCGGGACATTTTTCCCCAGCGCCGATAAACGCCTCTTCGTCAGGATTGAACTTGCAATCAGAGGCCGTGTAAACCCATTCGCCATCTACCTTTTTGAAACCCGATTCAGCCGATTGATAGACCACGGTCGAACGGAAAAAAGCCGCACCTGCAGGTCTATACATAAACAAATGCAGGCCCTCGATTTCAAAAGCTTTTCCGCCGATAATGGTCTCGTGTGGCACAGCGTAGCTCTGCCCATTATGATGGAAAGCGAAGATGGGCTCTTTGGTGGGTAATCGGTCATCTTCTGCGGTAGTGCCACGGAAACCTCGCCGCGAACGGAAATACGTGCTGTAAGGATTGCCAGCGTCCTCTCGGCCATTAACCGAAAGAACCAAGGTATTCGGATGTTCGCCTACCCAGTCTTTCCATTGCACCCTTTTGGAAACAGGCAGCTCTTTGAGTTTAGTGCCCTTAAATTCACCTGCGATGGATTCTCCGGACATGATCGCCCAATATGAATCGGTTTCAAAGTCTTGCATGACCAAAGCACTGTGCATGAGTCCACCCGAAGCCTCGAAATTCAGATCTTGACCATTATATTCACGGTCGTACACGACGCCGGTATTGGCAAGCGGTCACCAAACTGCTGCAAACGCCTGATCGCCGATTTGATCGTTCACGACCTCGTGACTGTTCAACAAATTCAAGCTGTAAGCTCTTGCCTGGCCATCGATGACCACACCGAGGACCCACGAATCATCCGAAATGTTAGCCTCATCTGCAGACAAGAACTCCGGGTTGGTCACGGCAGAGATGGCGCCTCGCGGCAAGATCTGTTTAAAATCATCAGGTAAATCCTTGTTCTGTGAATAACCGCAGGCAGTCCAAAGCAATGTCCACACAGTTAATCCAAAGGAGAGCACAAATTTCATAAATCCTCCGTAGGGTGTTTTTAACTGAAATGTGAATTCAAACGCAATTCAAGTAACGAAAATTTATGGTGTTACATTCCCTCATTTAAGAAAATTCGTCAAATAGCTTGCTTTTTTCATGAAAATTTTTGTACTTGCCCCACATGAGCAACGAAATAACACCCCGAGAATTGGCCGACCAGACTCTTGCTTCCCTGGAGCAACTGGCTGATCCGAATTCTGCCCGGCGGTTTCAGCGATTTTTCAAGCCACACGAGACGGTGCACGTTTATGGGATCAAAACGCCCAAAATCCGAGAAGTGGAAAGAACGCTATACGGCAAAGTAAAAAAAGCCTGGTCCTATGTCGAAGCCCTGGAATTTTGCAACCTTCTCATAGCCCAGAAATTTCATGAAGGCAAAATCGTGGCTATCCTTTTGTTGTCGCGCTGGCAGGAATCCTTCGAAACATCTTTGTTGAATCGAGTGGAGGGTTGGCTGACAAACGGCGACTGCAGCAATTGGGCGGCGATCGATGCGCTTTCGCTGTCCATCGTCGCGCCCCTCATTGAAAGATTTCCTGAATTGGTCTCCCAAATCTGCTCGTGGGCGAGCTCTGATAACATGTGGAAACGTCGGGTGGCCCTGGTCTCTTTCGTCTCGTTGGTTAGAAAAGGTGAATGCCTCGATGTGGCCTATCAGCTGTCGGAGCAGCTTTTCGATGACAGAGAAGACCTCATCCACAAAGCTACGGGTTGGCTCTTACGTGAGGCGGGCAAAACGGATTCAAATCGGTTGGAGCGTTATATTTTGAAACACGGGTCAAAGATGCCAAGAACTGCGTTGAGATATGCCATTGAAAAGTTTCCCAAAGAAAGGCACCAAGAACTTTTGATGAAAACCAGATAAAGAACCAACCGATCTGCTTAGGATTTCAGAAACACAGTCAGAGGGCCTGTGACGATTGCGCTACTTTCCCGCTTCCTGCTTCACTCATCCCCAAACGACGTTCCCACGGCCCGGGCTGCTTGAATCTCCTGGCAATTAGGAGGTACGAGCTTCTGTTTAGCTGTCGCTTCTTTGAGTGAAACGTAACGGATCGTGTTGCCCTGTAAAGCCACCATCACACCAAATATGCCCTTTGATGCCAACTCACAGGCTTTAAAACCGAACTTCGTAGAAAGGTTGCGATCGAAAGGCGTGGGTGAACCGCCGCGCTGCAAATGTCCCAAAACCGTCACGCGGGTTTCGAGCCCGGTGTCTTCTTTAATGCGGTTCGCAACCACTTCGCCGATTCCGCCCAATCGCCTGGCATCCGTCTGTTTCTGATCGATGGCTTTTACGACAATCTCGCCATCGGCGGGCTTGGCACCTTCTGCAACACAAACGATGCTAAACCGTTTGCCCCGTAAACTACGTTCCTTTACCTTCTTATGAATGCTCTCCCATTTAAATGGGATTTCCGGAATGAGAATGACATCTGCTCCGCCAGCGAGACCGGCTCCAAGGGCAATCCAACCGGCATAGCGGCCCATGACTTCGATCACCATGATTCTGTGGTGGGACGACGCCGTTGTGTGCAGACGGTCGATGGCTTCGGTAGCAACAAACAAGGCGGAGTCGTGGCCAAATGTCAAATCCGTCCCCGCGAGATCGTTATCGATGGTTTTCGGCACACCCACAATATTTAATCCCAAGCTCGAAAGCTGCTCACTGATATGCATGGTGCCATCGCCACCTATTGCAATGATGGCGTCCAAGCTCCAACGGCGGTAATTGCGCACGACTCGTTCGGATTCGTCCACGATTTGAATCGACCCATCGAGCTTCTCTTCCGGATAGTGAAACGGGTCTCCCTTGTTTGAAGTCCCCAATATAGTGCCACCCTGACTGAGGATTCCCGAGACTTCCTTATTGCTGATTTCATGCATTCGCCCTTCTACGAATCCTTCAAATCCATCCTCAATACCAATTACTGTCGCATCGTGCCAGTCCATCGCAGCTTTGGCCACCGCCCGAATCACTGCATTCAATCCGGGACAATCGCCGCCGCCGGTAACAATACCAACTCGCTTGATTTTAAGTTCGGTCATCTTCCGAATCCTTGAATTTCTCAGTGAAGCTCTTTATGTTCAAATCTAAAAGGTTCATAACCCCCGACCACTTGGGATCTGAAAGAAACCACGGCACAATCGAGATACGATAAAGTAAAGATTCCAAAGAACAAAGTCAAATTGGTTTGTTAAATCTTTATGATTTTGGGTTTTTAATATAGACATTTTGATTTTTTTTTAGTACCTTGCGGTGTTTTAATCAAACTGCGATTTTTGACCCCAAAAAACAGCGGAGCAATGGAAATTAATTTTAACAGTACAGATCAATTTAGTTCACGACATATCGGACCCAATGAAACAGAGCTCGAGGAGATGCTTAAGGTCATCGGAGTCGAGTCTTTGGATGACCTCATCGATGACACGATCCCGGCAAACATTCGGCTGAAGCAGGATTTGGATCTGCCTGAGGCCATAACCGAGTTCAGAATGCTGCAGGAATTGAAAAACGTGGCCAAAAAGAACAAAGTATTTAAGTCCTACATCGGACTTGGATATTCTGATTGCATTGTTCCGTCGGTTATTCAACGAAACATATTCGAAAATCCGGGATGGTATACGCAATACACTCCGTATCAATCCGAAATTTCTCAGGGACGGCTGGAGGCTCTGCTAAATTTTCAAACCATGGTTATGGATCTCACAGCCATGGAGGTCGCCAACGCCTCCTTGCTGGACGAAGGCACTGCCGCGGCTGAAGCCATGACCATGTGCCATCGATTGCGGAGCAGAGAATTAATTCAGCGGGAAGCCAATTGCTTTTTTGTCTCGCACAAGTGTTTGCCCCAAACCATCGACATTCTGAAGACGCGGGCTGAACCTCTGGACATTCAACTCGCCATCGGTGATTTTCAAGATTTCGAATTTGATGAAAAAACCTATGGTGCGATTGTCCAATACCCGGACGTGAACGGAAACATTTATGATTTTTCAAATTTCATCAAGCAGGCCCATGACGTTGGTGCTTTGGTGACCGTAGCCGCAGATTTGCTCTCTCTCGCTTTGCTAACCCCGCCCGGCGAACAGGGGGCAGATGTGGTCGTGGGGTCGTCGCAGCGTTTTGGCGTGCCATTGGGGTACGGCGGTCCTCATGCGGGCTATTTTGCTGCTCGGGAAGACTTTAAGCGTCACATGCCGGGCCGCATTATCGGCGTATCCAAAGATACCCATGGGAATCCTGCCTATCGCATGGCGTTGCAAACACGGGAGCAGCATATCCGCCGGGAAAAAGCCACGTCCAATATTTGTACCGCTCAATCGCTTTTGGCCATCATGGCCGGCATGTACGCGGTTTACCACGGACCCAAAAGACTTCGAGCTATTGCCGAACGCGTGTATTCCTTGACCAGGATTCTCGAAACCGAACTGACAAAGCTCGGTTACCAGCAAAAAAACGACGCCTTTTTCGACACACTTAACATTCAGCTCAACCCGTTTTCGGGGCATGACATCGAAAAGCTTCGTTCGTTGGCAGAGGAAGCCGGGATAAATTTCAGATACATCGACCGAAAACATGTTGGAATTTCACTGGATGAAACCACACAGCCGGAAGATATGCAGGAGATTGTCAATATCTTTGGTGCGGCCGCGGGAATGCATGTTCAGAAAGTTGACTTTCAACAGCATGCCAAAACACGCGACATCGAATTTCCGGAGGCTTTGAAGCGTACCAGCACATATCTCCAGCATCCTGTATTTAATTCCCATCATTCAGAAACCAAAATGATGCGCTATATCAAAACATTGGAGCGCCGCGACCTCTCGTTGACCACATCCATGATTCCGCTCGGTTCGTGCACCATGAAACTCAATGCCGCCACCGAAATGCTGCCTGTGAGTTGGCCCGAATTTTCGCGTTTGCATCCGTTTGCGCCCCTCCATCAGGCTAAAGGCTACGCCCAAATTTTCAAAGAGTTGGAAGCGGCTTTGTGTGAAATTACCGGTTTTTCGGCGGTTTCTTTACAGCCAAATTCGGGTGCACAAGGGGAATACACCGGTCTACTGGTTATACATGCTTACCACAAAGATAGAGGCGATGACAATCGCAACGTGGTGTTGATTCCTTCGTCAGCACATGGCACCAATCCGGCGAGCGCAGTGATGACCAATTCAGAAGTCGTCATTGTTACATGTGATGACAACGGCAACATCGACGTGGAAGATCTGAGAAGCAAGGCCGTTCAGCACAAAGAGCGTTTATCTGCTCTCATGGTCACGTATCCTTCGACGCATGGCGTGTTCGAAGCCCGAATCCGTGAAATTTGCGACATTATCCATGAAAACGGGGGGCAAGTCTACATGGATGGTGCGAATCTGAATGCACAAGTAGGTTTGACCAATCCGGCCATTATTGGTGCGGATGTTTGCCATTTGAATTTGCACAAGACGTTCAGCATCCCGCACGGGGGCGGGGGTCCGGGCATGGGCCCCATCGCCGTGGCCAAGCATCTGGCGCCATATTTGCCAAAACATCCGCTAGTGGAGGTCGGCGGAGAGAAGGGCATTCATGCGGTGTCTGCAACCCCGTGGGGAAGTGCCAGCATTCTGCTGATTTCTCATGCCTACATAAAAATGTTGGGACGAAAAGGTCTGACCGATGTCAGTAAATATGCCATTCTCAATGCTAACTACATCCAGGCTCGATTGCAAAAAGCCTATCCGGTGCTCTACAAAGGCAAGAATGGACGCGTCGGACATGAACTGATTTTCGATCTAAGGCCGTTCAAAGAAACCAAAGTCGATGTGCAGGATGTGGCCAAGCGGTTGATGGATTACGGCTTCCATGCACCAACGGTCTCCTTCCCGGTACCCGGCACCATGATGGTGGAACCTACTGAAAGTGAATCCAAAGATGAACTGGATCGATTCTGCGAGGCTTTGCTGGCCATTCGGCAGGAAATTCAGGCCATCGAGGAAGGCAAGGCCGATCAAGAAGACAACCTCCTCAAAAACGCCCCACACACAGCCGTCGATGCCCTGAGTGATGACTGGAAGCATCCGTATTCCCGGGCTGAAGCTGTCTACCCTCTGCCCTATTTAAAGGAAAATAAATTTTGGCCGCCGGTTGGCCGAATCGACGATGCCTACGGCGATCGGCACTTGATGTGTGCATGTCCACCGGTGGAGGATTATGAGGCATAATCGAAGCTTTCCTAACAGTCGAGTTATGAAAATCTGATCGCATTTAGGTTCAAAAACGTGGGAAATGGGACGTTATTCGTGGAGCGTAGAGCGTAAAGCGAGAGCTTCTCCACGCTCTACGCTCTACAGGACCACCAGGTCACATGATGCCATCTATCAAAAGACCATCGTTAANNGCCTTTGCGAGCAAGTTGGGCACAAATTTCTCCGAGAATCCTGCCAGGAAACACCAAAATATGAGCAACGCCAGATTCCTAAAATCAAGAAATGGTGTAAAACCTGCCAAACTCCATAACTTGTTCGTGAGGTCGTTTGCAAACTCCTCTAATTTCTCTTCCGGAAGATTGGTGGCTTCATCAAGATAGGCCTTCGCTTCCACAACAAGAGAATCTTTCCCTCCATCGACATCGCTCAGAAGATCGATTGCAGCTCTCACAAAAACATCCGATTGGCGCTTTAGCTTGTCCTTTATAATCGTGCTGTCCGGGATTTCGAAGATGATGAAATCAGAGATTATTTGGTTGGTTTTATGTTCCTTCACTTCGGGAGGCGTAAAGCTGGGGAAAACAGATCCGGTGAGCACTTCGGCTTGTAGGACATAGTAAAGAATGAGTGCGGCACCGATACCGATGATGGCCCGCGTTCCAACATACCCTCTGCGGTGCAGTCCTTTCAGTTCATCAAAGCTGCTGGTAGAAAGTCGATTTTTCAAACTGACAATCATGCTAAAAGAAGCACCAACGAGTCCTGCTCCCATAGCAACAACGATGTAGTAAAAATCATGTTGTAGATTGAAAAGCTCACCGATACAAATCATGAGTCCGAATAACGCGATTGAAAGAATAAATGCAGCGCCGGTCCGTTTACTTGCGGTTCTCGAATACCATCGTCGGGTTTCTTTGACGGCATAATGCCACTGTAGATCGTTAACCAAACGATTCAACAAAGCGCGTTTGTCTTCGTGACTCGACAAATTTTCGGTTTTTTCTTTGTCATAGTGTTTATAGAGGTCATCTGAGAAAATCAGTTTCGCCTCCACCATTCTTCTTTCAAGCTCCACATCTAAACTCTTTTCATCAAACACCTCTATGAGCAATCGTTCGATCTCATAGGCATTTTGCCAACTTGTCACTCCCAGCAATTCTTCGATTCTCTGCATGATTTCGGGCGAAGCTTGCGGATTGTTAACCTTCACCTGTTGGAAAGTCGCAAGCAAGGTCACATAGAATTGCTCGATAAGCTGCAAATCTTCTTGAGCGCTCTTTCTTTTCTTCTTAATGCTCTCTTTTGTGTTCATGGGCAGGCCTTTCTCAGTTAGTCGTTTTGACCAAAAGCCGACAGTTAGTTTTTTGAAACGAATACAGCAAGATGACAGCGGAGGGAAGAATTCTAAATCGGGCAAAAATTATCACAAAAATTAATTATTGTCAACAAAAATGGTCAGATGTTCCATTTATTTTTTTGGAACAACAACGAGGAGGCCCAACTTACTCGACGTATCGTTGGGCTGGAAAGAAGACAAAACTCACTCATTAAATAAACAAGAAACACGCCTGCAGAAGGGGAGTTCCCAATGAGACATTCAGCGGGCGATTTCTCTCGTTTCCACAATTAAATGTGGTACATGGTTCAAATCCCAATCTAAAACTAAGCCTTGAGCGATCCGCTTTGCATTCTGAGTAGAATAGATTCTTTCGACAAGATACAGGGCCGGTTCGTAACTCAGTGCACCGCCAACCGAGGTGATGTATTTACCATCTGCCACAAAATTCACATCGAACCGGACATCCACTTTGGGGAACATGTCGGCGAATCGCTTGCGATCGGCAGGAAACGTCGTCGCTGCACGACCGTTCAATTCACCGGTCGCCGCCAACGGGAAGGCCCCATCGCAAACGGTGATGACGTATGAGGCGGA
>JABAHS010152516.1_pt1 | contig 12134 bp, 12 predicted proteins | sample 7062111 | NCBI WGS metagenome assembly JABAHS01 (sample SAMN14534600, study PRJNA622989) | marine sediment metagenome | biome: marine biome [ENVO:00000428]; feature: marine pelagic biome [ENVO:01000023]; material: deep marine sediment [ENVO:00002113]; isolation source: pool of 4 deep marine... | reverse complement strand
AGCGGAGAAGCTTTTTTTGAAGTGGTGCCATCCGAGAAGCCCTTTGTAGTGAATACCGAAACTGCCCGGATTCGGGTTTTAGGAACAAGTTTCAATATCTGGGCACGAAATGAGCAAACTCGAGTGGCGGTGCAAGATGGGCGAGTTTCTCTGGGGACTCCCAGTTTGCCACCTGACTCGGGAGTCGTGCTGACGGCCAATCAGATGAGCATCTGTCGAAAGAATTCGGTACCCGAAACACCCATTGCGGTGAATGTACAAAAGCTAATCGGCTGGATGCACAACAGAATCGTTTTCGAACGCATGCCACTCACAGAAATTCTGGCAGAGTTAGAACGCTTCTATGATGTTGATATTGAACTTAAAAGCCGGGCATTGGAGGACAGCAGTTTGACGGGAACGTTCTACGATAAGCCGCTTGAAACAGTCCTCACATCCATTTGTATGACTTTGAACTTAGATTGTAAATTCTCTAAAGGAAAATATATTATCTCACCATGATAACCTTATGTTCTGCGAGGGGTACAGGTTTATGAAATTGACTCACAGAATAACTAGATTTGCGTGCATTATTTGTTTTTTTGGTTTATTCGCTTCCGGATTTGCTTCTTCTAATGACGGTCACGAGATAAACCTGACGTTCGATGATGTGCCTTTGCGCACCGCACTTGATTCCGTCTCTCAGCAAACGCAATCGGACATCGTCTATAGTGATGAGATGGTGGAAAGTGTCACAGTAACGTGTGACCTCCACAAGGTTTCTCTGGAGCAAGCGTTGAAGTACCTGCTTCGGGATACATCGCTTACGTTCAAGATGTTCGACGATGATCGGATTGTGCTGCTGTGGCGGAAAGCGTCTAAGAACAAGAGGTTCACGCTTCGTGGCCGTGTGATCAATGCGGAAACCGGTCAACCACTGCCCCATGTTAACGTCTTTCTTGCCAACACCATGATGGGAGCGGCGACAAACAATAACGGTGAATTTCACATTTACCATGTTCCTATTGGTACGTTTGACCTGGTTGCATCCATGATGGGTTTTGAAGCTGAGAAGATACGACTCCTGGTGTCCGGTCCGATAAAGGAGCCCCTCAATTTTGAGTTAACGCCGAAGCCTTTGCAAGCCCCTCAAATCAGCGTATCCGCCACAAGGCTGAAAGAATGGCGCAAGGACCTTGTGAAGTTCGAAGAACTGTTCTTTAGCGCCACCTATAATGCGTCGAGATGCAAAATTTTGAACCCTTACGTCCTCGATTTCTCTCGGAAAGAGCATGGACTATTCACTTCAGTTGCTCACGACCCCTTAACCATAGAGAATCGGGCACTTGGCTATAAACTTCATTATGTATTGGAACACTTCGATGCGTCTCGACATCTCATAACCATGAGAGGTTATTCCAGATTTGAGGAGTTGGAGCCACGATCACCCGGAGAAGAACGAGAGTGGAGGAAAAACAGACTTAAAGCCTATCATGGGTCGCTTAAGCACTTCCTGGCAACCTTGTGCAAGAGTCAGGTCGCCTATGGCGAAATTGACAGAGGCTACCTTTCTCAAGAGGGATTCGAAGCTTATTTGATAAAACACAAAGACCGATTTCGCAGGCAGGAAAAAGTGCCCGTGCCCCAGGCCAGAGATATCTTACTTCCTGCAGAAGGATCCGACAAACTTATCCTGAGTTTCCCCAATTACATGCTCATAGAGTATAACAAAGAGCGGGCTGATCTGGCTTACCTGACAAAATATGGGATGACCAGACGTCAGAATTCGGTGATCGCCCTTACGGTAGATTCCGTCTTAGTGGATACGGCTGGAAATCTCTACGACAATAACGGAATCCGGGTAGATGGTTGCGGAATAAGAACTTCCGGATATTGGAGCTGGGAACGCATGGCTGACAGACTTCCGTGGGACTATACGGCATCAACGGCAGAAAACGATGCCCAGGCCCTTTCCACCAACGGTTCAAATTGAATGCGATTGGGCTGATTCACTGGCGTTTTCCCGACCTTAAACCAGCGGAAAATCCAACTCGAAAGCTCTTTCAAGAAACCACGCCAGGCCAAATATGAGAATGAGCGATGACAGTCCATAAACCATTTGATCTCGCCATTTGGTTCTGGAAAGAACAAAGACAACCGGGTAAATAACGGAGACGATGGCGATTTGCCCCAGTTCCACACCAATGTTGAAGGAGAACAACGAGGCCAACAGACCTTTGGTGGGCAAACCGAGCTCAGTAAGCACGCCCGCAAAACCAAAGCCATGCATCAGTCCGAAAATGAAGGTAATCAGCCAGCGCTGATCGCCATCTTTAACCACAAAATTCTCAACTGCGATGTAAACTATGCTCAGCGCGATGACGGATTCCACTACTTTTGATGGAATGACCACAACTTGCAACGCTGCCAGAATAAGCGTTATGCTGTGTGCCACCGTGAATGAGCTAACGATCTTAACCAGATTAACAAAGCTGCCACCGATGACAATTAGCGCAATCAAAAAGAGAATGTGGTCGTAGCCAATGAAAATATGTTCCATCCCAAGCCAAACAAATTGGGCAATCTGACTCAATAATGTCGTGCCCTGACCTGTAAACGAAATAGCCTGTAGGGGCTGGTCAATCGTAAGGATTGTCTGCTGAACTTCGTCCCCGCGAATTACCTTGGTTAGACACTTGTGCTTGGGTCCGAAATCATCAAATACAGCTAAGCCGACGGCTACTTTCCAGGGCTGCCGTTCCACCCTTTCCCTAAACATAAAATCAACAAACACATTTCCAGCCTGGTCTTCAAACACGTTTCCCTCTGCCTTATCCAACTCCAAAATTTCCCCACCTACGATGATTTCGATCTCCTCTTCAACATAATCGTACAAGTTGTCGAGGTTTACGAAAAGCTCCTCCCTGGTCACCGTACCGTCGCCATTTTCGTCCAGATAAAATATCTTTTGAAGGTCCGTTTGATCGATACGATATTCGCATGTGAGGACGTTTTCGGTGATCTCCACGCTGAGATAACTGGTGTTAATATTGTGGGCGTGTGCGGGAACACTGTGCGCCATCAGATACATGAACAGGATAATAAGGCGGATCATTGTCAAGCTTTCGTCGTTTTTCCGAAATTCATTTCTTTTCAGCCGAGAATTTGAAGGCGTTAATTAAAACATTTCGAATCGAAGTTTCATCAAGGTCGGTGAGCAGTCGGCCGTCAAGCGCAATCGAGATTTTGCCGGTTTCTTCTGAAATGACCAGGATCACCGCATCCGATTCTTCGGCCAATCCGAGGGCGGCCCGATGTCGAGTGCCTAAATTTGGGGAGAGACTGGTTTCATGACTCAGCGGCAAAATGCATTTTGCCGCTTCAATAATGTCGTTTTGAATGATGATAGCGCCATCATGAAGAGGCGAACGTTTGTTAAAAATAGACACAATGAGCGGAGACGAGACTTCCGCCTGAATCAGTATGCCCGTTTCTGTGATGGTTTTGATGCCCATGTCGCGGGTGAGTACGATCAATCCCCCTAAGCGCCGTCGGGATAGCTCCACAGCCGCTCTGATCACCTCTTCGAATGTCTTCCCACTCGAGACTTTGACAAAATAGCGTATCAGTCGGCTTTGACCGATGAAAATCAACATACGTCGCAGCTCTGGCTGAAAAATGATCACGAAGGCGATTAGCCAAACAGTTTGTAAGCTATTGAAAATCCAGGTCATGCCGCTCATGTTCAACAATCGGGCCAACAGAGAACTGATCAAGATCAAGACAAGTCCTACGAACATCTGCGCAGCACGAGAACCGCGAATAAAACAATACAACTTGTAAAGAATGAAGGAGATGACAAAAATATCAAGGATGTCAAAAATATTGACTTTGATGAAGCCAATGCGAAACAGTGTCAGTTGGCCATCCATTTTCAATGTGTTACAAGCATTTTCTCGACAATGAAGTCCGTGATTTGCGCGGCACGTTTCATTTCCTTTACGTCGTGCACTCGAAGGATGTCTGCCCCGGCCATTATAGCCGCGGTCGCCGCAGCCAATGTGCCTTCAATGCAATGTTCGGGCGGCAAATCAAGAACTTTACCCAGGAAGGATTTGCGCGATGGTCCCACCAGAATCGGCCGATTTAGATTCCTGAATGTGTCCAATCTTTGGAGGATTTCATAATTATCTTGAAGGCGTTTGCCAAAGCCAATTCCCGGATCGATGACAATGCTCTCTAAACAAATGCCTTGCTCCACAGCATAGCTGATTCTTTCCTCAAAATATTGGTAGATTTCATCCACAACGTCATCGTAATAAGGATTTTTTTGCATATCCTTTGGCGTACCCTTGATATGCATCAATATTACCGGAGCATTAAATTGCACAGCGACGGAGGCCATGTTCGAATCAAAAGCAAGTGCACTAATGTCGTTTACGATGTGGGCGCCCGCTTCCAAAGCCTGTGCAGCCACGCCTGCCTTATAAGTATCCACCGAAATNNGCTTCGATCACAGGAAGAATTCTCTTTGTCTCATCCTCTTCCGAAATCGGCTTGGAACCCGGTCGGGTCGATTCACCGCCCACATCTAATATATCTGCGCCTTCGGCCACCATTCTAATTCCTGATTCAATGGCGTTTTCAACATTGGGCTGTCGACTTGCTGCGTAAAATGAGTCAGGCGTACAGTTGATCACGCCCATGATGTGAGTGTGAGCACCTAAGTCGAGGATCTTTCCTCGGCAATTTAAGTTCAAAGCGTTTGGCATATCAATTTGAATTGGAAGCTTTGGACCTCAGAGAATCGATGACGCCCCGTTTAGACATGATTTGGAAAAGATGCTTTCGGGCCTCCTCTGCGAAACGATCGTCATCGCCCTTTCGATTTCGTATCCTGGAACGAAGATACTCAACGGCTTTGTCCATTTTACCTTGTTTTTCATAAATATAAGCCAGATAAAGGTGAGAATCAAGATGATTGTCTCTGTCGATAGCGTGTTGAAAATACTTAATGGCGTTGTCGTAATCTTGTCGATAATAATAGACAATACCAATATTATAAAATACGTCGCTATTTTGTGGCTCGAGTTCCATGACCTTCTCATAAGGCTCCAACACCTTGAGCAACTCATTCTCAGCGAGATACAACTTACCTAACGCCATCAGCCCCTCTACAAACTCAGGGTTGATTTCCAGAACTCTGTTTACCGACTGCAATGCCAAATCGTTGCGGTTTTTCGACATGTAATAATTGGCTAACGACAGTAGAGCATCAAAATGCGCCGGATTGATCAAAATGGCCCGCTTTAAAAGTGCCGCCTCGTTCTGAAATCCCAACTCTGAATAACGCTCCGGATGAAACTGAGTCAAATCGTAATAAAGTTGAGGATCAAAGGGGTTGAGTTTATGGCTTTGGAATAAATAGTTTTGCGCTTCATTCCATTTTTCATTTTCCAGATAGATTTTTGCCATTAAACGCAGCGTTCGTGCATTCTCTGGGGCCCTCGAATTCGCTTTAACCAAAATCGATTTTGCCTTTTTAAAATATGGAAAAGCGTCTTGTTTCTTATCCTGATTTTTTATGGCTTGTTTCAGAAATAACTCAGCCAGCCAGTTGAGGCTCGTCACAGAGCTGCTATCGACTTGAACCGCACGCTGCGCAAACTCCATGGCAGACTCGTCTTCCTGCAGCATATTATGATACCTGGATTTAAAGTAATAACCTAACTGGTCGGTGCAACAAAAGTCTATTGGATAAGTTCGGCTCTCAATCCTTTCTTCAAAAATGTTGTGGAGCGCTTTTTTGCTCAAATCTTCGCAAAAGTCGGTCAGGTTCTCTCGATGTACAAAGATTTTTTCCCTAAGGATCTGTGTGCCCTCGGGGACACCTAACATTTGATATTCCACCAAATAGTGGGATTCATCGGCCTTAAATCTCCCGAGAACGGCGTACTCTAAATTGATTCGACGGGCAAAATTGGTTGCGTACTCCTCAAAGACGAGCGAGTCTCGATTGGCCGAAGGTATAAGCCATTCCGGCGGATAGCAAAGTAGCCGCTCTTGATCAACGTTATTTAGAAAGGCAGCGGTAAGCTCAAAGAAGGCCAAACTCTCCCAGTAAACCTGGCTTGAATTTGATGTCTCCTTAACAAATGGAAAGACAGCGATTCGGGTTGGATTAAAGCTGGATTGATTCTTTAACCACAGGAATGCAATGATAAAAAAAAACAGAGCTGAAATCATCGAGACTGACTTGACGAACCCAACTCTGTATTTCTTAAAAGCGTGCCGATAAAAATACCACGTAACAAAAACGCACATTATCCAGAAAACTGCGGTTACGTAGACGCTGTCCGGAACGCCCTCAAATTGAAATCTCATTATTCACACATTGATTTTCGCCCCAATTTCTAAGCGATTACTCATTTACTGCTTCTTTCTTCTTAGTAGGCCCTTTGTTCTTCTGTGCAGAGGCTTTGGCTGACCTTGAGTTTTGTTTATCCTTAACAGGTTCCAGTGTTTTCCCATTCAAAACTGTGTCGATTTCTTCCGCATCCAAGACTTCGCGTTGGAGTAGAGCCCGCGATAAAGCGTGCAGTTGTTCCATGTGGCCGGTCAGGATCTCTTCGGCTTCTTTGGCTGCAGCGGACACAATTCGCGTGACTTCCGCATCGATGACCTGAGCAGTTTTTTCACTGTAATCGCGATGCTTTTGGATTTCCCGACCCAAAAAGATTTCCTCGTCCTTTTTCCCGAACGTCAATGGACCTAATTTCTCGCTCATGCCCCACTCACACACCATCTTTCTCGAGATTTCCGTAGCCCGTTCCAGATCATTCCCGGCACCGGTTGTGTACTCGTTCATGACCAGCTTTTCCGCAGCTCGTCCGCCGAGGAGCGTCGCGAGCTGAGATTCATAGTAGGTTTTCGAACGACTGTGTGCTTCGTCTTCCGGGAGAATTGTGGTGAGACCCAACGCCCTTCCTCTGGGAATAATGGTCACCTTGTAGACCGGATCGGATTTCGGCATGTTCTTGGCCACGATGACATGACCTGCTTCGTGATACGCAGTCGAACGCTTTTCTTCGTCGCTGATCAGCATGCTTCGACGCTCTGCTCCCATCATCACCTTGTCTTTCGCTTCTTCCAGGTCCGGCATCTCCACCATATCTTTGTCATCGCGTGCAGCCAGAAGTGCGGCTTCGTTAACCAGATTCGCTAAATCTGCTCCTGAAAAACCGGGAGTGCCTTTTGCCAGTTTAGACAGATCCACATTGTCGGATAGCAAGACGTTTTTGGTATGCACCCTCAGAATCCCTTCTCTTCCTCGCAGGTCTGGCCAATCCACGACGATCCTTCTGTCAAATCGGCCCGGCCGCAAGAGCGCCTGGTCCAAGACGTCTGGACGGTTGGTCGCGGCAATCAGAATTACGCCTTCGTTCGAATCAAATCCATCCATTTCAACCAGGAGTTGATTCAAGGTCTGTTCTCGCTCATCGTGTCCACCGCCAAGCCCGGCTCCGCGATGTCTTCCAACCGCGTCCACCTCATCGATGAAGATGATGCAGGGCGCGTTCTTCTTTCCCTGCTCAAAAAGGTCACGCACGCGAGAAGCGCCGACACCTACAAACATCTCAACAAAATCTGCTCCCGACATACTAAAAAACGGCACACCCGCTTCGCCGGCCACGGCTTTGGCTAAAAGGGTTTTTCCGGTACCCGGAGGGCCGAGAAGAAGTGCACCCTTGGGGATTTTCCCACCGAGTTTTTGAAATTTCTGCGGATCTTTGAGAAACTCGATAATTTCTTTCAATTCCTGTTTGGCTTCGTCGGCTCCGGCGACATTATCGAATGTGATCTTCGTATGGTCTTCGGTCAGCAATTTCGCCCGGGATTTTCCAAAGGAAAAAATCCCTTTGGCACCGCCGCCTTGCATTCTCCTGAGGATATAAAACCAAAAAACACCAAACAAAATCCATGGTAAAGCACTGAGAATGTAGTTCCACCACTCGTGGGAAATCTCTTTAAACTCAAGATTAACAGCATAGTCAGTCCGCCACTTCTCGGCGGTTTCTTCATCCGGAGCTTCGGGCAGCACAACTTTAAATTTTTGATACTGAACCCCTTTGTCTTCGATAAATCCTTGTGTCCCTGGCTTGAGTTTCCCGCGAAACTCTTTGTTTTCTACAATCGCCTCTCCTATCTCTTCATTCACAAGGTGGTCTTTAAATTTTGAGTAACCTATTTCCACCTCACCCCTATCTTCAAAATTCCACTGCTGCGATAGGTAGATCGAAAGAACGATGATGATGAGCCAAAAGGTTAGCGTTCGTGTCGCCTTTCGCCACTGAAAATTTTCGTCTTTTTTTTGATCGTCTTTGTTTGGCGGCCGCTTGGAGGGTTTCTTATTGTTCTTATTTTTCAAAGTCATTACACCTTCTATATGTATAAAAATGAAAAAGTGACTCGTGGCTTTAATCCATCAGATAAATATGGGGTAAATTTCGATATTTCTGGGCAAAGTCCAATCCATATCCTACGACAAAACGATTTGGAATTCTAAAGCCCGCATAGTCAATTTCGTATGGTACCCGCTGGTTCCCTTCTTTCACCAGTAAGGAGACGAATTTAAGCGTCTCCGGGTAGGTCTCTTCTAACTTTTTTCTTAAATACTGGACTGAATATCCCGAATCGACAATATCCTCCACCAGGAGCACATGTCTTCCCTGCAGATGCGCATCAATATCTTTCAACAATTTGACTCTTCCAGATGTTTCCATGGCCTCGCCATAGCTGGATATTTTGATGAAGTCCACTTCGCAATCGATATCAATTTCTCGGAAAAGATCAGCGCAAAAGATAAACCCACCATTCAGAACACCAACCAAAATTGGACACTTACCGTGATAGTCTTCAGATATTTTTTTGCCAAGTTCCCTCACCTTCTTTTTTATCTCGTCCTGAGAAATCAGAATCTTATATTTGTTGTCTTTCAGAAATTTTGACGTTTCCTCAGGCTTCATCAGAAAGCTCTTTAATTTCCAATTTTAGTATTTTATTCGTCGCATCCGTAACCTTAAAGCGATCATCAATTGTATAACCACAAATCCACACAATGCCTTCTTGCGATTCCAGGATGGGAGTCACTTCGCGTAAATGATGGGGAACCTTGCGGTCTGTGAAATAATCTGCAACTTTTTTATGACCTGAGAAATTTAAAGGAATAAATCTGTCGCCCGGAAGGAAGGTTCGCAAAAATAATTCGCCGCCAATTCTGTCCAAGCTAACAAACTCAACACTCTTGTTATTATCAAAATTCAGGTTCTTGGGTTTCTCGAAGATCGACCAGGACAACTCGAAATTATTGAACCTGCAAACGCTCCGCTCTAACAAGCTTAGTTTGGCCTTATGGAAATTTTTCCCCCGTTTTTTGAGGACGATGCCATCATGATCGACTAATAGTTCAAAGTTGTCGGCAAGATGAATTCTCTTGCCAACGGTGCCGTCCTCAATAAGCTTTAGAATTCTTTCTAATTTATCAAAAGTGAAGTGAGCGACATCGATGCCAAGAAGCTCACAAGCATGAAACAAAATATATTTTCTAACGATTTTAAAATAACGCAAAAATCCGTGAATTTCAAGAATTATTTCATTTTTTTTATGTAGCGAAACCAATGAGTTAAAGGCTTCTTTTGCATGAGTATTTAGAAACGCTTCTGTTTCTTCAAAGATGTGTGCCGTGCGTCCTAAAGTCTGAATCAGGTTGGGATTGTAGGATTCTTTTAAATGTGGAATGAGCTGATGTCGGATCCGATTCCGGGTAAAGCGAGCATCCTGGTTGCTTGAGTCTTCACGGTGCGTTAGATGCTGCTGCGAGATATACTTCTCCAATTGGGTACGACTGAAAATAAGCAAGGGACGAATATAAGTGCCTCGTGCCTCCGTCATGCCTCTCAGCCCCGCAATGCCCGATCCACGCAGAAAATGATGGACCACGGTCTCCGCTTGATCATCCGCTGTGTGACCGGTGGCTACTTTGCGACACGCTGTCTCCTTGCAAACTTTATCAAAGATTTGATATCTCAAAATGCGTGCGCTCTCCTCCAATGAAAGTTTGTGGTGCTGCGCAAAAACTTTTGCGTTGACTTTCCTGAAATAGAAAGGAAGCTGGTATCGCTTGGAAAGTTCACGAACAAATTCCAAGTCAAGATCAGCCTCTTGAGCTCGAATTCCATGATGAACGTGCACAATCGTCAAACTCAGATCAAGAATGAGCTTTGATTCATGAAACAGATGCAGCAAGGCAACGGAATCCAATCCACCCGAAACCGCCAACAAAATGCAGTCTCCATGCTGAACGAGATCTTCAGCTTGCAGGTTTACTTGAAAGACGTGTGAGACATTCATTTTTTCAAAAGTGCTTGTACCAAAAGCGTGGACATCAAAGACACCCCCAAGGGAAGCGCGCTTTCGTCTATGTCGAAATCCTGACTGTGCAAGTAACGCACCCGGTCATTCGGCTTGCGGGCGCCTAAACGAATTAATGCTCCTTTCGCCTTCGTCTGATACCATGCAAAATCTTCGCCGCCCATGCTCACGTTTTTAATGCTTACAATGCCATCCTCAGACAAGATAGTTTCGCCGATCTCCCGAATGAGTCGTACCAAATCGGAATCGTTCCTAACCGACGGCACCGGCGCAAGAAACTCCAACTGATAGCTTCCTCCTGCCGCTCGAGTAATGTCAGAGGCCCGCTCTTCAATCGCTTTGAGAATTTCGTTCCGTGTCTGCTCGTCAATTGTACGAACGGAGCCGGAAATATCGACCCGTTCTGGGAGTACGTTAGCCTTCGTGCCACCACTCAGTTTTCCGATGGATAACACGGCAGGAGCGAAAGCCTGAGTGCGATTGCCGACGATCTCGTACAGAGCGTTCAACACCTGGGTGCTGAGAAAAATCGTATCAACAGAATGATGAGGCCGCGCCGCGTGACCGCTTTTTCCGAGCACGGAGAGATTGAATTCGTTGCAATGGGCGGTCAGCAGTCCTTCACGCAAGCCAATCTTTCCCGCAGGGATTTCCGGGTCAACGTGAAACGCAAAGATCTCATCGACATTGTCCATTACGCCAGACTTCACGAGTTCTTCCGCGCCACTTGGTGTGGCCTCTTCCGACGGCTGAAAGATGAAGCGAACCCTTCCCAGAAAATTTAGATTGAGCTTTCTCAAGACCTTTGCTACACCGATGGCGATCGCCATGTGTGAGTCATGGCCGCAAGCGTGCATTACGCCGGGAACGTTGGAGGCATAAGGCACATCCTTGGCGTCATACATGGGCAAAGCGTCCATGTCAGCCCGAACGGCGATGGTCCGTCCACCGCCTTCACCGATTTCAGCAATCACGCCAGTACCACAAATTCCGGATTGCACCCGCAATCCTTCCTCTTGCAAAATCCGGACAATCCGCTCTGCAGTTTTGAACTCTTTCCAACTGAGTTCCGGATATTGATGAAAGGTACGCCTGATGGTGATTATCTCATCGCGAATGCTGTCTGATATTTCTTGTAATTTCTTATCTTGAATCATCTGAGGACCGAATGCTGTGTTTATTTAATGTATTAAAGAAATTCCTAAGAAGCAACATCCTTGCCAAGGATTAAAACAAAAACATAATTTTACAATCGCCGATGTTCTGAGGTAAAATATAGAGACATAATGGGAGGATTCAAAGTCATTGAGCGTGCCGAGGAAGGCAGATTGTCGAAATAACGTTTCACACGAAATGGCACCGAAAATATCGAAACTAACGGAAATTGATTGCAAACCGCCGTGTGTGAGCAGTTACCAATATAAACTAATTTTTCGGGCCACTCGATGAATTCGAGGTTCGGGGTAGAAATTTATTTCACCAACGATCTCGCCGAAGTGAACAGTTTGCTGAATTGGTTAAGGTTGATTGGCTTTGTAATTTACGGAAAGTGCGGCGCCAATAATCCCGGCATGATTCAACAACTCTGCCGGCACCACTTGAGCTTTCACGGTGAGATATTTCCTGAACTTGTCGAGTTTTCTTGCTGGCTCCGCCACCGATGATGATCAAGTCCGGCCACATGAGAACTTCGATTCGATTTAAATATTTGTTGAATCGCTTCG
>JABAHS010003551.1_pt1 | contig 12136 bp, 8 predicted proteins | sample 7062111 | NCBI WGS metagenome assembly JABAHS01 (sample SAMN14534600, study PRJNA622989) | marine sediment metagenome | biome: marine biome [ENVO:00000428]; feature: marine pelagic biome [ENVO:01000023]; material: deep marine sediment [ENVO:00002113]; isolation source: pool of 4 deep marine... | reverse complement strand
GAAAACTGAAGCTCTCCACCCTGAAAAATATGAATGCTGGTTTTGCGGGCTCCAAGGTCAAGCACAGCAATGGACCCCTCCTCATCCTCAGCCAAATTGGCGGTTCGCCAAAACTGCTGCAAACCATGCGGCTCAACCAGCAGCCCGACAGGCTCCAGATCTGCCTCCCGGAGCAAGGCAATGTGCTCCATTACCGTCTCCCTGGTGGCAGCGGACGCCAGTACTTCCTGCTTCGCCTGAGCACTGCTGTCATCACTCTCAAGTATCTGGAAGGCCAGCATGGCATCTCCCAGGGCAAAGGGAAAAAGCTCTCCAGCCTGCCAGCGGATGGCCTCTTGAACTTCCTCTTCAGGGATATTCGGCAGGGTCAGGCGACGGGTGGCAACCCCCTTGCCGGCCAGTCCAATCACGGCTTGCTTGGTCTTGATGCGGTGCTCCTGAATCATCTCCTTTAGTTGGGCTGCCAACACCGAAATCTGAAAGCCTCCTGGCGGAGTAAAGGCCACGGCGTGGTGTACGATATCTATTCCCTTGGCCGTGCTGCGCAGCTCCAATATCTTGATAGTGTGATTGCCGATATCGATGGCCAGATACTTCTGGGCCGGCCCCGCCAGCTTACCGAGGATATCGGGTTTTTTCATTTTCAGAATTTTCGCCATAATTCCCTAGCCAATGGTCCTTGCTCTTTTGAACATTAGGACATTCGTATTTTGAATTTGCCCTTCGACCTGGCTCAGGGTGGTGAGCTGGTCGAACCATTTCGTGCTTCGTGCTCCGGATTTCGAATTTATTTGAGTACTTGCCTCCCTCTGCCCTCTGCCTGCTGTCTGCTGCCCGCTGCCAGCTGAACCTTATGCCCCATCACAACAGTTTTGGTTGTTTCAAATCCTCCAATGCTCTTTCATATGCTGCACGGTATCGGAAGCCTTGCCGTAGGTATTTCCAGATGGCACGAATCTTCTCCACTTCCCGATCCGGGTAAAAGCGAAATGTTTTTTCACCTCGCCTCTCTGTTTCCGGCTTTACAAAGGCCTTCTGCTCCAGGTAGTAGAGCTTTTGGCGAGGGATCCCGACCTCACTTACGACTTCCGATGTTGTCTTCATAATAAACGTCCAGCCATGAGAAAGATTTGGGGGCATTTACCTTTTCCGTCTATTCCACATGTTTCACGAAAGGTTGGCGCGAGACTGATATGCCTACAGCCCTGAGAGAAGAGCGAACCTGTCTCTGGTCCCAGCAGCAGACTCGCGAAACATGCGGGTTAAGTTCAAATTTAAATTTGTCCTGACTACGGTAAACTACTGCGTCTTTTGCCTTTTTCGTTTCTGCAAAATTGTGTCTAATTTTAAGTTTAAACTTATCCTACGAAAGAAAAAAATATATGTCAACAGTTTTTTTCTGAATTTTCAAAGACCTATGATTTTGGGTAACTGGTTTAGTTGGTTTAGCCGGTTGAGTTGGTTGAGGCTGTTGAGGAGACCATTCAAGAAAATCCCCCTAAATCCCCCTTTAGAAAAGGGGGACTTTTTTTGTTGATCGAAAGATTTCCCCCCTTTTTTAAAGGGGGGAGTACGGGGGGATTTTGCTTTTGGGGACCTGGATTCCGGACATTCGCCTCCGGCGAATTCCGGAATAACGTAAACAAAAAAAGCGGGGTTTACCCCCGCCCGTTTCAGTGCTTAGTGTCTAGTGCCTAGTTAAACTATTATATATACCCTCCCCTTACTTATCCAAACAACGGACTACGGGCCACAGACAACTGACGCCAGCCTTAGGCTGGCCATCACGGCGTACACCCATACCCCTCCTCGCGACAGAATCTCGAGGCCAGTACCCTGGTTCCATCTCCGTAGGTGCCTGTGGAGGTGGCAGTGACACACATATTGGTGCCACCTTCAGGACAACTCCCGTAGTCACAGTAGTCAGAGAAGCTTACGGTAAAGCCCCCACTGCCAAGCGTTTTCGTCTGATCCGATGCGTAACTCCAAGAAACAAGATCGCTCAGGTACTTCCCGGCATAATTAAGGCCGCCCTCGGCCACGTAGAAAGCGCTGCTGGACTGAGCATTAACCGGAACCGACTTCTGCTTGGTGGCCATCATCCTGGTCATTGAGTAACCAATAGCGGTCAACACCAGCATCACAAAAATTATAACCATGACGGAAAAGCCGCCCTGGCCCCTGAGTAACCGTATGAGCCCGTTTGTCTCTTGTTCACAGGTTTGTTTCATTTATCAAAGCCTCCTAAGGGGCGTCCGTTGTTTGTTGTCCGTGGTCGGTTGCGATTCGTTTTTAGCCACGGACAACTGACCACGGACCACGGACCTAGCCGACAGGCTATGGCAAATTCCTCAAATACACCTTCGTCCGCATCTTGACAGTTCCACCATCCGATGAACTCAGCGTCAGTTCCAGGGTCAGAAGATCACCTACTGTCGACGTGCATGTGGCAGCCACAGTGGCAGGGGCAAAGGCTGCAGCAACATGAGCCATCCGGTTTGCGCTTGCACTCCATCCCATTGAGGTAGAGGCTGCAGTTGCAACTGGCTTGGTGCTCCCTGCACAATCACTAGATGTTGCAGTCTGGTCAAATCGCTCAATTTGACCAGCGTTAGGCGAAAAGACATTGGGCTGCCCGTTTTCGATCACATCAACAATCCAGGCACCGTCAGTCAGCGTGGTGATATTCGTTGTTATTGTATCAGGACCTTCATTGGAGCCTTTGGCTGTTGCTTCTGCTGCCTGTTGAGCAACATAAGCGAGAGAGATTGCTCCCGCTGAGAGGTCTTCACATGTCGCTGAAGTGGTCACTACAACACTGTACGAGCCTGTGCTTGGAAGGTTCGCCTCAGGGAGATACCAAAGCTCTGCCCTGCCAATGTAACCACTACCCACTTCCTCGGCATCTATTTTCATAAGGGCTTGACCATCATACGTAATGCTGGTGACCGCTGGACCGGTTGCGTTGTGCTCGATAGCGACTCCTACCAACAATATTCTGTTGCTATCACTGCCAATCGCATGGCTAAATGTGAGAGAATTTGAATTGCTTGTTGTGGCAGAACTCGCGGCGTCAAAAGTTATGGTCTCAGCTACTGCAGCTGTTGGTTTGATGGAAACACCGCCGATGGCCCAGTGGTTATTGGGGGTGGCTTCAGCCACCAGATCCCATGACATGGTCACCGTTTCAGCGCCGCAGTTAGTGGTGCCGCCCGCACCATTGGTTTTCGTGCCACTGACGGACATATTCCATTGCTCGCTGTATCCAGAGCCTGCCGTCAGAGCATCGTACTCCGCAGCAATCACTGCATAGACGAATTCACCGTCGGCAGAGGTGATGTCCAGCGAGGCAGTTGTGGTGTTGTCACCTTCGCTAGAATAGAAGGAACCGAGGGGTGTGGACTGGTCAACCCCGTTAAAGGTCATCACTCCTGCGACTGCCTGTTGTAGCAGCGCGGCGCTGAACGTAACCACAACATTGTAGGTGCCGGTGTCAGGAGCAACAAGACTGTAAATGTATACCATGGAATCATCCGCATTGGCTCTCTCCCCAACTTTTGTGAGGGCAGTGCCATTGTAGGTGACGCTAGTGACTGTCTCCAAGTTATCATTGTTGTATGAAACGCCTACCAGCATCAGTCGATTTTGACCTGATGTTGTATGGGAAATCGTAATGCTGGAAAGGCCATCGATGGATCCACTCGATGTATTATCAACAGTTACAACACTGCAACAGCCCGCTCCGCCTACCTGAAAGCTATCCACATTAGATGCCAGGACGGCCGTGGCCGGAGTGCCATTTGGATCGCCCACCCTTTTCAAATCAGAGCCAACAAGCTCGAATTTGATTTCTTCAATGTTATCTGCGGCCTGGGTAGGGTGAGCCTTCTTAAACGTTACGCTGCTACCAGAACTATCTGTGACCTCCTTGGTGTCGCGAAGCTCTCTCACCATGCGCTCCAGGGCCAGCCTGCCCTGGTCGTAGAGATCTTTGCGAGCACTGGACTTCTTAAAGGCCTGCACCCCATGAGCCACAAACTGGAAGGTGAAGGCACCAATCACCCCCAGAATCACAATCACCATGACGATTTCTATCAAGGTGTAGCCCTTGTGGCCGCCAACCGCCCGAAGCATTCTCTCTCTCATTAAGTTGTTAATTTTCTGTTCAAACATTCTCACATCTTTCGCCGCATATGGCGGCGTCAGTTGTACGTTGTCCGTTGTCAGTTGCAAAAAATGTTTCCTTACGCTTTGCTCGCAACGGACTACTGACCACGGACAACTGACATTGCGCTGCGCGCAATTACTGAACCTCCTCCACCCACTCCTGGGTCACTTCATTGGTCTGCTCGAAGCACGAGGTGATGCTATAAAAATTCCCAGGATCATTGTGGTTCCGATACTCAGTCTCGAGCCAGTCCTGTGAAAGATCACTGGATAAAATCCTGACTTCATCCAGCACGCCATCCCAGCTCTTGGCACTACTCGAAGCACCGTGGGGGTTGGCCCCAATCCAAATGGGCCACGCGTTTTCTGCGATGTTCCCAGCGTGGCCTAATTGACCTGCGTCGAGACCATTCACATACAATCTCATCTCAGTGCCGGCACTGTTATCGTCCTCGTACGTGCCAGCTAGGTGATACCAGGTCTGCGGAGTGGGCAAATAGCCATTGGGGCTCGTGCCTTCCAGTTCAACTGTGCCCGCAGTGTCCACGGTACCCGTCTTCAACCTGAATCTCATCCGATTTTCGCCATTATTTCCGTTCTCAAGGCCGAACTGCCACACATGATCTTGTGTACCTGAACCGGTAGTGCTTCCCTTGGAGACAATACGGGGGTCGTCCTGGTTAAAGTCATTTGGCCAGGCCCAGGCTTGAATAGTGATGTCATCACTGCTCATGTCCCAGGTGCCTAGTTCTATGCGATCATAACCATCAGAAGGATCGAACAAGACCCCGTTCCCTATCTTGCCCGCTGTAAAGGTAGCGCCGTAATTGGTTCCATCGCGGTTATACTGGGTGGAATCATTGAAGTCGTCGTTCAGATGGTAAACAGCCCGAAAACGAGCATCCCAAACTGCCGTCGGATTCTCAGTGGAACAGAGGATAGCGGTGGCCCCGTAGTACATGTAAATCTCGGTGTCGGTGCTGGAAGAGAGAGTGGGAATGTGCACCCAGGCCACCAGATCGCCATTGGCACCATCGTACTTCTCAATCTCATGGTCATAGTTGACACAACCAGAGGTCTTGAACACGATGTCCCAGCCCTGGGAATTTTGTACCCGACCGCCGTTCGCCACGGTCTTCAAGTCATCGTCGCCTGTTATATTAATGAGGAGGGGATATCTGGTAAGGCTGCTACTCACCTGGGTATGATCCACTGTTATCTTCTTGCAATACTGAAAATTGAAGCCGTATTCTCCACCACAGGTGTCCTGACTCATGCTGTAGAATGAAGAGGGGTCGCTCTGGTTGTTGTATTCGGTCTTCAGCCAATTGGCCGAGCGAGCAACAGACAGGATTCTTACCTCGTCCAACTTTCCGTCCATGGAATATGAGGTGCTGCTTGTATTACCTGGATTATTGCCAAGGGCAATGTTCCAGCTGTTGACCCTCAGGTTACCGGTCTTGGCAGCGCTGTGAACCTCTACGCCATTTGAAAGCAGCCTCATGTTGGAGCCGTCATAGGTGCCGGCTATCAAGTACCAATTACCTGAACTCAGTGGATCATCGGTATCCACGATGGTCGTGGTGCCTGTAAGGTCATCGGTGCCTGTTTTTACTCTCATTCTCATGTGTTGCTCAAGATTGCCACCCAGGCCCAGTAGGAAGACGTGATTCTGTTCGGAGGTACCATTTGCCTTGCTGATCACCCGGGGGTCATTCTGGTCGAAGTCATCGAAACGCGCCCAGGCCTGAAGGGTGAGCTCATCACCGCTGAAATTCCAGTTGCCTATTGATATCTCGTCTTGAGGGCCGAAATTCTGTCCATCTGCTATCACGGCACTATAATTATCTGTGTCCTCGGCTGTTGCATCACGATTATGACTGGTTGAATCCTGAAAGTTCGTTGATTCATTTAAGTGGTAGACGGCTTCATAACTGGAATCCCAAACGCCGGTTGGATTTGAGGGATCACAGACCAGGTCGCTCTTGCCGTAATACATGTAAATGTCTTTATCGCTGTTGTAAGGAAGGGTTGGAATTCTCACCCAGGCGGTGAGATCTCCATTGGTACCATCGTATTCTTCAATCTCGTGGTCCAGCTGGGTAACACCATCAGAATCCACAAAGATAATGTCCCAACCGCTGCTGTTTTGCACTCCGCCACCATTTGCCGCTGACTTTATATTGCAGTCGTTCTGGATCTCAATGAGAAAGGGAAAGTTTGTCAGATCAGACGAGCCCTCCACCTTGCTGGAATCTATGGTTATCCTCCTGTTGCAGGAGAAACCACCCAAAAAACAGCTGCTGGACCCCACGCTGTAGAAACTGGAAGGATTGCTCTGGTTGTTATATGAGGTTTGTATCCAGTCGGCTGAGCGGACAGCTTCGGAGACGCGGACTTCGTCTAGAGTTCCATCAAACCACTCCATGGTGCCGTCCCACGCCGATACGTATATATTTCCAACGGTAGTCAAACCTGAATATGATGTGGGTCCGAAATTTAAAGCACCATCCTTATATCCTCTTACGTTTGTCCCGTCCCACGTTAAAACAAGGTGATACCAAGTCCCTGCACTTACGACACTTCCCCTAACCAAATCATAGGTATCGCCCATACCAGTGCCCCAGGTATTATCGGGCTTCAGGTTGACATAAACCCTATTCGCTATAGGGGATGGAGTAAAATGAGAAAACATGTATTTGCTGTCGGCGGATGGAAAAGTATCTATATTTGTCCATAATTCAACTGTTCCGGCAGAAGTATTAAATCCTGAAGTGGGCATTGTGGCATAGTCAGCCGTTCCGTCAAAATCAACAGCATTACCTATCTTTCCAGTTACACCGAAAGTTGGACTATTAAAATCGGTCCCGTGATTAGCACGAGCAGTTGAATCCTTTATCGCGTCAGCTCCGCCGCTCGTCTCCTTAAGATGCCAGACGGCCGTGTAGTCTGAGTCCCACACCCCGGTTGGATTCTCAGTGGCTCCGCAGACACTGCTGTGACCATAGTGAATGTAAATGGTCGTGTCCTCATTGTACTTGAGTGTAGGTACCCTCACCCAGGCAACGAGTTCACCGGCAGCACTGTCGTATTTTTCTATCTCGTGATCCAGCCTGGTAGTCTGGGTGGCGTCTGAAAAAATGATGTCGTAACCATTGCTGTTTTGCACGTAGCCACAGTTGCCTGTGGTCTTCAAGGAAGTGTTGGTCAGACTGATGAGCACAGGAAAGTCAACGAGGTCAGAGGTGCCACTCACCTTGGAAGAATCTATGGTAAGAGGTATGGAGCAGGTAAATTCGGCTATGGCCGGAACAGTCTCGGGGCAGTTCTTTACCACGCTGTAAAAGGAAGAGGGAGAATTCTGGTTGTTGTAGCTGGTTTGAAGCCACTCGGCGGAACGGGCCACTCTGGAGATCCGGACTTCATCGATGTCACCATCAAAATCCTCGCCGGGCCACCCGGTATTGGCGCCAATATAGAATGGGTCAGTATTGGTGGAAAGATTCAAGGTTCCGGAACGGGATATTGAGTCTGTGGAAGCCGTACCATTTTTGTACATGGTGACGGTGTCAGTGCTATCACTATAGGTGAAAGCAACGTAGGCCCACTCATTTGCATAGACATTTACACCGCTCCACCAATCTGAACTCATGGGTCCATTCAGTTTAAGGATCATTGTCTGATCTTCCAAAACGAAATAGAGCTCGCTATTGGTACCACTCATTTTTGAGGCTATAGTGCGCCAGTTCCAGACATCGTCCGGGTTAATCCAGGCCGAAACCGTAATCTCATCTGACATCCCCAAACTACTAGCGTGAGCAACCTCGACATAATCATCGGTACCGTCAAAGCCCCCGCCGGTCGCGATCTTTACACCGCCGGCGTCCATGTTAAAGGGAGTGCCGTCATTGTTGTAAGATGTGCTGTCTTCATAATCATCATGAAGATGCCACACCCCCGCATAGTTTGCGTCCCAAACCCCGGTTGGGTTCTCGGTGGGACTGGTCACACTGCTGTTGCCGAAATACATGTAGATATCTGTATCGGCAGATCCGGAAAGAGAGGGAACTATGACCCAGGCGACAACCTCCCCTGTGGCTGCATCATACTTCTCAATCTCGTGGTGAAGCTGAAGGGTTAGGGTCGAGTTGGTAAAAACAATGTCGTCCCCATCAGGATCGGTTACGAAACCGCAGCCGGATGTCTTCAAAGAATCGTCCGTGAGACTAATGAGAACAGGGAAGTTTTCCGAGGTGAAAGCCACCTTGGTATGATCGATGGTGATCTTCATGTTGCAGGAATAACCGGCAACATCACCAGCAGTAATTGGCGTTCCAAATCCTCCCCCTCCCGAGGCATTCACCGTAATGGTTATCCCCTCAGAATCGCTTCCTTGCGGCGTGCCGTCATCGTCCACGGTGAACAGAACGTTGGGGTACGTGCCTGCATCCCCAACACCCGGAGTCCAGCTGAAGGTCTGAGTGGCTGGATCAAAACTTGCCCCTGTGGGCAGATTACTGGCGCTATAGGTGAGGGTGTCACCAGTATCGGGATCCGTGGCCGAGATGGTGAACTCCAGCAACTGGCCTTCGTCTACACTCTTGTTACCAATGGAGTTCAGCACCGGGTCACTGTTTGTGCTCCCGCCTCCCGCACCGCACCCGGCAGCCCACTCCACCGAACGCTGGAGCAGGGTCTCAAGGTTTGTAGTCCAGTTTGAGGGATTTGAATCGAAGCTGGGAAAGCCCACGCGTCTGTTGGCCGCAGTTCCGCTGTCCAGGGTGGCACCGGTGTCAAAGGCAAAGAGCGTGGGGTCGTTGGCTGAAGTTTGGGCGAGCAATTGGCCTCCTGAGGCCAGACTGGAGGGCAAATTATTTATGTTCGCACCAGAACTGTAAATGCTCAGATTGCCGGTAGAAACGGTGCTGGTAATGTAGTGGCTGTTGTCCGTGATATTGATGGTAGTTCCCCAATCACCGCCGCCATCTCCGATGCTCCCATACTCCATCGAATCCCACAACCAGCATTCATCATCCACGATACCGATGTTCAGGTCCCTGGCCTTGGTATTCACATTACCACTGGAGATAGATTCACTCATGTACATGACGTCATTGTTGGCCGCGGCAGTATCAAAAGTTGCCTGGGCATCGGTGTCATTGATGGTAGTCACAGTCCATCCCCAACCTTCAAAGAGTGTCTGTTTGGCGGCATCATAGACCTGTGAAGTGTCAGTTCCCACCACCATAACCAGGTTTGTCCCGCAGCTGGAGATTGCACCTCCGCCACAGCCGGAAGCCCAGTCTAAGGAACGCTGCACGATGGTCTTCACGTCCGCATTCCAATTTGTGAAGGTAGAAAAGCTCGTGGGAATGCCCACCCGCCGGTTGGGGGCGGTGCCACTCGTAAGAGCAGCACCGGTTTCAAAGACAAAGAGCGTTGCACTGCCCGTGTTATTTTCAGTGGCCAGCAACTGGCCTCCAGAGGCCAAGCCCGCCACCATGTTACCTATACCGTCCTGGCTGCCGTAAATCATCATGTTGCCAGTTGAAAAGACGCTGGTGATGTAGTGGCTGTTGTCACTGATGAGGATGGTGGTGTGATTGAGGTCTTGATCCGCGGTGGCAGTAAATCGCATTTGATCCCAGGTGTAGTTCTCTTCATTGACTATGCCAATGTCCAGGAGCGTGGCCTTGGTGCCCACAGCGCTACTCGCACAGGATTCACTGATATACATGACGTCGTTATTGGCCGCGGCGGTATCATAGGTTCCCTGGGCAGCATCATCNNATCATCAGCATCAGTGGTAGTGGTCCCATCGGTGGTTACCATCACCAGATTTTTTGAGCTTGCCGGTTTGATGGAAACACCGCCAATAGCCCAATGGTTGTAAATGGTTGCTGCAGTTTCAAAACCCCAGGTCATGGTGACCGTTGGCGAGGCGCCGGCGTCGGTCCCGCCCGCCCCGTAGTTGCCATTGTCGGTCGTGGTATTCCATTGCACCTCTTGTCCGGTGACTGCCGCATTAATGGGGTCGTACTCACAGGTAACGACGCCAAAGACAAGTTCTCCCGGGGCCGAGGCAATGTCCACGCTGGCTGTTGCGGTGTCGTCACCGATGGCAGAGACAAAAGTACCAAGGGGCGTGGTCTGGTGGACACCCGAGAAGGTCATGACCCCGGCAATCGCCCCGTAGTTGAGGGCACTACTAAAGTTTATAACCACATCGGCAGTGCCAGGGTTTGGTGCAATAAGACGGTAGATATACACCATGGCATCGTTGCCATTGGCCTGCTCCCCTACCTTGGTGAGGGCGGTGCCACCGTAGGTGACCCCCGTAACCGTCTCGTTGTCGTTGACATTGACGTTAATACCTACAAGCATCAGACGATCCGAATCTGACCCGGTAGTGTGAGATACGGTCATACTACTGTCTGTATTGCTGGCGGTTGTGCCGGTAGTCTGAGCATCAATAGTCAAACAAGCGCCCTGGACTGAGGTAGCGGCAACTAGGATCACAAAGGTAATAAAGCTCAGAACCAGGAGGTATCGTAGATATTTATGATGTCTATCTAAAAGGTTCTTATGGCTGTTCATGCTATTCACCTTGGTAAAAACCTTCCACCTTTCGTCCGTTGTCGGTTGTCCGTTGTCCGTTGTTCAAATCTTTCAAATTGATCCTCTGTCAACTGTCTTCTGCTCTCCGACTTCTGATCTCTGACCTCTAACTTCTGTCTTTTTGCAACTGACAACTGACTACGGACCACGGACATCTCCTTTAGTACGCTGTCCTCAAACTCACCAAACTCACCCCGTTGGGTATTTTGCTGTGATACACGGTGACCGTGATCTTGCGGCAGCCAGAGCCCGCTTTCGGGGTGGACAGATCACTGCAACTCACATCTTCAACAGCCACCTCCCGCTCATAGTCAGCGTATCCAGAGACCGCAGCCCTGGCCTCCGCGCTGATGGAACCAGTGGTCTGGGGGCCCAGCTCTTCCAGTTTTTCCAACCCCAGAAAATAGGCAATGGTGGAGATCTCCGGTAAATCGCTTTCCCGGATGGAATTCAGCAGAGGTATGCCAATGGCTGCCATGAAAACAGACACAATCACGATGATGACAATGACCTCCATCAGGGTAAAGCCAGCCTGGCCGCCAATCACCCGAAGCGATCTCTTTCCAGTCAAGTAATTTTCTTTCTCTTCACTCATTCGTACACCTGACGCCACAATTGGCGGCGTCCGTTGTCCGTTGAGGTAGTTGCTTTCCGGTTCTGTATTTGCAACGGACCACTGACTACGGACAACTGACATCACCTACCATTTACCTCGCGTTGCCTTTTGTACACTGCCTCATGCTTGCTATCCCCTATGAACTACTTACTCTTCCCGTATAACTCTCCACGGTGATAGTTTTCGTGCTGCCTCCGGCTGTGATTTGCACAGAACTTCCCCCTCCAGTAGTGGGCTCCCCCAGGGAGTTGAAGGTAAAGGTTGCCCCACTGGAAATGGACACCCTGGAGGGAAGGTTCATAGTCTGCGAGTTCACCGTGTAAAAGGTATCGTTGGTGGTAAAGGTTATGGTCTTGGGCGAGTGGGTGCTCATGGCCAGTTCCTGGGTGTAGCGAATGTCAGCTGCGACCATTGCTGCCCCACCCTGCAATGAAATGGCACTGGTATCCACAAACTTCGGGATAACGCTCACCGCCAGAATACCGATGAGAACAACCACCATGATGAGCTCAACAAGGGTGAAACCTCGACAGTTAGCTACAACCTGCAGGTTCTCTTGGCTAAAGACCTTTTTCTCGAAAGTAGTACTGTTTTTCGGACCACGCATAAGCCACCAGGATCATTTCTTATTGACGGTAAACGTCCTTAATAACAATGTTTTTCGCACCTTACCGCATTCCATATGGTGCAATTCATATGCCAGCTTTGGAGGTTGCCGATTAGGGAGAAAAAAGA
>JABAHS010084329.1_pt1 | contig 12141 bp, 11 predicted proteins | sample 7062111 | NCBI WGS metagenome assembly JABAHS01 (sample SAMN14534600, study PRJNA622989) | marine sediment metagenome | biome: marine biome [ENVO:00000428]; feature: marine pelagic biome [ENVO:01000023]; material: deep marine sediment [ENVO:00002113]; isolation source: pool of 4 deep marine... | reverse complement strand
GGTATCGACGACGCTGTGCCTGCGTTGTTTGCGCCCGAACATAATCCTTTACTCCCTCTCTTCTAACTGCTTCCGGCGAGCCAGTCGAAACTCTGTTTCACGCTCGCGATGGACTTGGTGTTTGAAATGACCTCGACGTTGATCTTTTGCGGCGTAAATCCTTCCGGCAACACCAGCTCGCGATCGAAATCCTGAAAATACCGAAATGCAAATGGCCAGCCNNTGCGCGCCTTCCAGGCTGAACGCCACCTGGCCCTTGACGCTGCGATCGTGCTGCATGACCTGCACCAGCACCAGCCGGAGGTTGTAATGCCGATCATCCTTGCCCTGGGTCAGCTTCAGGTCCTGGACTCGCAAGCCTCTGCCACCGTCCTTCGGCGAGACGATGCCGCGGTAAAACGCGATCGCGTCCGACTGCTCCTGGATCTTGCGCTCGAGGTCCGCGAGGTTCGTCTCCACTACTGCGTAGGCCTTGCGGTCGATCTCCCTGTGCGTCTCGAGCAACGCAATTTCCTGTTTGAGGCCGACAATCTGATCTTCAAGTCCCGCGATCTCGTTCCTGAGCGCCTGCTTCTCGGCCATCGCGTCGACGATATTGTAATCAGCCTGCAGACGGCCGAACTCAAACAACAGGTAGCCCGCGACGATCAGCGCGAGGGCGATCCCCGCGCGGATGCCGAAACTCAAGCCCGTACCAGGCACATGAGATCGAGGTTTCATCGCTAAGCCGTTGGTTTTCTGTTAAATGGACGAGCGTTATGTTACGCGGGCCTGCCCGTAAACAGAAGTGCGGCAGGTCACGGAATTGGGTATAAATCGGCCTGCGGGACGCATATTTACTGGATTTCGCCGACAGATCGCGAGGGGCGGCAATATGGGGCTGATGGCAGGCTATCTCTGGTTCAAGGCGCTTCACGTGGCTTTCATGGTCACCTGGTTCGCGGGGCTTTTCTACCTGCCAAGGCTGTTCATCTACCACAGCGAGGCCCGGGAACCCGCCGACCGCGCGCGTTTTACGCTGATGGAGAAGCGACTTTTCATCATCATGACGATCGGCGCTGCGCTGACGACGGCGTTCGGGCTGCTGATGCTGATTGCCAACCCGGCGCTGCTCTCGATAGGCTGGTTTCATGCCAAGCTCGGGTTGCTGGCCGCACTGTTCGTTTATCACTACCGCTGCTGGCGCTGGATAACGGTCCTCGAAGCCGGCCGGCTGCCCACAGACACGCGGTGGTTACGCTGGTTCAACGAGATCCCGGTCGTTTTCCTGCTCGGGATTATTTGCCTGGCGGTCGTAAAGCCGTTCTAGCTAGCTCCGCTGTGCCCGCCGCCGGTCTTTCTCGAAGACCGCTCGCCAGCTTTTTGGCCACCAGCGAGGTTGCGGCGGCAGCCCTTGCGGGTACAGGTGGGGGCCCAGTTCATTGAGCGCCTGGGCATAGACGCGGCGCTTGAAGTAGATGACCTCCTTCACCGGATGCCAGAACTCGACCCAGCGCCAGCGATCAAACTCGGGTTTGTCGGACTGTTCTAAATTGACGCGTTCGTCGGCGCAGGTGAGACGCAACAGGAACCAGCGTTGTTTCTGACCGATGCAAAGCGGCACGCTTTCGCGACGCACGAAGCGCTCGGGAAGACGATAGCGAAGCCAGTCGCCGGTCTCGCCGAGCACGGCAACGTCCTCTGCCGTCAGCCCGACTTCTTCGTGCAGTTCGCGAAACATCGCCTCTTCGGGCGACTCGCCTTCGAGCATGCCCCCCTGCGGGAATTGCCATCCCTTGCTACCGACGCGGCCGGCAAGAAGCAACTTCCCGTCATCGTTCGACAGGATGATGCCGACGTTTGCCCGGAAGCCGTCGGGATCGATATGGTCGTTTTTCACTGGAACCAAAACCCTCTGGCTCGATTTTGCACGATTGACCGGGGCTGTCCAGATGGCGGCCGTTATCCATTACAATGCGGCTGCCGCTGTTTGGCGGACACCCGATCCCTCCGGAGCCTGCATTTGCGATTAGTCCGACCGCAACTCCTATTTCCGGGCCTCGCCGTACTCTGGGCGCTGGCCGGGATTGCGGCGCTGTCATCCGGTAGCGCGGATCTCGGCGCCGCCGATATCTGGAACTCACTGACCGGCGCGGCGCCCGATAACGTCCGCCGGCTCGTCATGGAATTACGGCTGCCGCGGGCACTGACCGCATTCGGCGTCGGCGGACTGCTGGCCGTGTCCGGCGTATTGATGCAGGTGCTGCTACGCAACCCGCTGGCGGAACCGTATATCCTCGGCACCTCCGGGGGCGCCGCGGTCGCCGCGCTCCTCGCGATGATGTTCGGCCTGGGCGCGGCGGCAGTCGACTTCGCGGCATTTGGCGGCGCCATGGCCGCTACGCTGCTCGTCTTCACGATTGCCCAGGGCAGCGGCTCGTGGACGCCGAGCCGGCTGTTGCTGACCGGTGTCGTGCTGGCGGCCGGGTTCAGCGCTGCGACGACGCTGCTGCTCGCCCTGAGCCCGGATCAAAATCTGCGCGGCATGTTGTTCTGGCTGATGGGCGATTTGAACTACGCCTATGCCCCGGCTCAGAGTCTTTGGCTGCTGCTCGCGATCACGGCTGGCGGTCTGCTCGTAGCGAGACACCTGAACGTGCTGGCGCGTGGTGATCTGCAGGCCGCCATCGTCGGGCTGCCGGTATCGGGATTCCGGTTGCTCGTATTCTCCGTCACGGCGCTCGCGACGTCGATCTCGGTAACGACGGTCGGCGTTATCGGTTTCATCGGCCTGGTCGTGCCGCACCTGATCAGGATCGTCGCGGGCAGCGACCACCGTATCGTCTTGCCGGCGTCCGCGCTTGCCGGCGGCGTGCTGCTCGTCGTCGCGGATACCCTGGCAAGGACGGTGCTCGCGCCGCGCCAGTTACCGGTCGGCGCACTCACCGCGACCCTGGGCGTACCGCTGTTCCTGGTATTGATGAGTCGCTATCGCGTCCGCGACGCGTGATTCTGAAACTTCCGGCTCAGGGATAGCGTGCCCGCTCGACCAGCAGGTCGGCCTCCTCGACAAGGAAGCCAAGATCGGACAATGACACAGGCTCGCGGAGGTGAACGGCATGCCCGTCGACGAGGTTGCCCGCCGGCGAGCTCGGATTGGCGGGCAGCTCGAGGTCCTGGATGGCGAACAGCGCATTCGGCGTTTCCGTGGTCAGCCACTCGAGCAGGCCGGCGGCTTGCCGAGGGTCAGCTGCGTGCCTCGAGACGCCCGCCGTCGTGACATCAACCAGCGTCGCCGCCGGATCAGCGAACCAGTGAATCGATGCGCCGGTGGTCGCTGCAGCATCGTTGGAATCCGCGATGCCGATCGCGCAGGTACCCGCGGCGATAGCGTCGAGCAAGCTGTCGTCGTCGGCAAACACCGCGCCCGCCAGGTTGGCTCGCCAGTCGCGGACGATCCGTTCTGCCTCGCGGAGATCATGGCGACTGATCAGCAAGGCGACCAGCAGCCGATTACCGCCAACGGCAGACGACGAAAGGCAAAGCCGTCCCCGCCATCGTTCTTCGCGCAGTGACGCATAGTCCTGCAGCGAGCCAAGGTCCGCGACGGCCACCAGCGACGGGTTGTAGACGACAACGCGACCGCGTTTGGACAGCGCGGTCCAGCGCGATTCGGCATCACGCAGCCGCGCGTCGATATTGCTGTTGATCGAATCCCGGAAGACCGGGCGAAGCTCGTCGGCTTCGGCAATGTCCCAGGTATCGGCAAGGCTGCCGAGCACGACGAGATCTGTCTGCGCCGGCGCATCGCCGTCATCCGCAAGTGCGAGCTCGAACCGGCCGCCGGTTTCCGCGCGCCAGCCTTCCAGGACCGGGATCATCATCTGCGGCGGACGTGCCGCCGCGACGACTACCGGGCCGGGTGGCGCGCGGTCTGCAGCGGCGGGTTCCGCTTCGACAGGTGCAGCGGGTTCGGGTTGCTTATCACTGCTGCAGGCAGCGACCAGCAACAGGTACAGCGAGGCAAGCTTCAGGCGCGCCGGCATCGCCTGCACTACTTTCGCGTTGCCAGGTATTCGCGACCCTTGTGCATCAGCTCGACGAAGCCGGCCTCGTCGCCGCTTGCGACCAGTTGCCGGATCCGTGCGGCCGAATCACAGAGTGCATCGAGCGGATCCATGCCGAAGTCATTGAGATTCTGGATCTCGAAATACATGCGCGGGTTGTCATGCGCAACGGCGCCGGAGACCAGCAGCTGGGCATCGAAGGTCGTTGACGATAGTTTCGCAAGTTTCGGCGCGGCCTCACCGCTCTCCGCGAGCGCCGTAAAGAAGGCGATGTTCAGCGCATGCGACAAGCCGAGCACGTAGGCGATCAGCCGATCGTGATCATCGAGGCTCATGTCGAGCTGCTCGACCATCGTCGCCGAGAACAGCGCCTTGGCTTCCGCGGTCGCCTGCGGACAGCCGGCATCCACAAAGATCATATGCCGTCCGGACAATAGTTCAGTGTCCGGGCCGTACATCGGGTGCAGCGAAGCCACTTTGCAACCTGCATCCCGCAGCGCGGCGAGTCCTGCGCGAAGCGGCGATTTCAGCGAGCCGATGTCGAAGATCAGGCCGGCGGGTTGCAGTGCGGCAAGATCCTGCAGTATCTGTCCGGAAACCGCCATTGGCGTCGCAACGACAATGACGTCGTAGTCGGTGCCTGCCTGCCGCCAGTCGCGACAACGCCCGGGTCCCGGCTTGACGCCGGTATCCGCGATTACCGTCAGGAAGCCCTGTGAACTGAAATAATCCACGAACCAGCCACCCATCTTGCCCGCGCCGCCGATAATCAGCGCCCTGCGCCCGTCGCCGGCCGCTTCCGCCTCGACGCGACGCTTTTCCTGGTGCGTCAGCGACGCACGGATCAGGCGGGTCAGAATCTCCTCCGCAAGCGCGGGATCGACGCCGACCTGCGCGGCGTGCGTGCGCGCCGTGTCGAGCACGTCTTTCTCGCGCTCATAGTCGCGCGTGGCCCGCCCGCTTTCGAGCTTGGCCTTGCCGATATCGTCGACGACGTCCTGCCGCTCGGCGATCAGTTCGACGATCCGCCGATCGATCGAGGTGAGCGCATTGCGAAGTTCTTCGAGACTCATTTGCTGCGAATCCACATTTCCGTTGCGGGGCAAGCCGCTTTTTTACCCCAGTCCATCGTTGAAAGCCACGCCGTTCGCAGGACCGCGTGACCTCGATTGCGCATTCGTGCGAATATTCAACCAGAACAACAATCAATAGCAGACGAAGGAGCTCCGAAAAATGAAGACCCGCGCCGCTGTTGCCTGGGAAGCAGGCAAACCCCTGGAAATCGAAGAAATCGATCTCGACGGCCCGAAAGACGGCGAGGTACTGATTCGAAACGTTGCCACCGGCGTCTGTCATACCGATGCGTTCACGCTATCCGGTGAAGACCCGGAGGGTATTTTCCCGGCGGTGCTCGGCCACGAAGGCGGCGCGATCGTCGAGGAAGTCGGCGCCGGCGTTACTGAACTGAAGCCGGGCGATCACGTGATTCCGCTGTATACCCCGGAATGCGGCGAATGTAATTTCTGCACATCGGGCAAAACCAACCTGTGCCAGGCGATACGAGTCACCCAGGGCCAGGGGCTGATGCCGGACCATACGTCGCGTTTTTCGAAGGACGGCAAACAGATCTTCCACTACATGGGGACCTCGACCTTCAGCGAGTACACCGTCCTTCCGCAGATCTCGGTAGCGAAAATCAGCGACAAAGCGCCGCTCGAAAAAGTATGCCTGCTCGGCTGCGGCATCACGACCGGCATCGGCGCCGTGCTCAATACCGCCAAGGTCGAGCCGGGCGCGACGGTCGCGGTATTCGGGCTGGGCGGCGTCGGCCTGTCGGTGATCCAGGGCGCGACGATGGCCAAGGCCAGCAGGATCATCGCGATCGACATCAATGCCGACAAGTTCGAGCTGGCGACGCAGATGGGCGCGACGGACACGGTCAACCCGAGCGAATACAGCGATCCGATCCAGGAGGTCATCGTTGAACTGACGGGCGGTGGTGTCGACTACTCGTTCGAGTGTGTCGGCAACGTCGGGCTGATGCGGGCAGCGCTCGAATGCTGCCACAAAGGCTGGGGCGAATCGGTCATCGTCGGCGTCGCCGGCGCCGGGCAGGAAATCTGCACGCGGCCGTTCCAGCTCGTCACGGGTCGCGTGTGGCGCGGCACGGCTTTCGGCGGTTGCAAGGGCAAGTCGCAATTGCCGGGCATGGTCGATCAGTACATGGACGGCGACATCAAGGTCGACGAATTCATCACGCACACGATGGGCCTCGAAGACATCAACAAGGCCTTCGACCTGATGCATGAAGGGAAGAGTATTCGCTCCGTCATTCATTACTGAGCCTGTGGGGCGTTCCCGCCCCGGATCCCGATGAGCGCGGATTCAGCCAGGGCAGCCGTTGCGACAACGTCGCAACTGGCTGCAGACGCGGCAGCCGAGATCGCCGAACTCGGCGGTAACGCGGTCGATTGCGGCATCGCCGCCGCGTTTTGCTCGATCAACACGCAGCCGGGCGTTTGCGCGCTTGCGGGCAGCGCCTACGTGTCCATCTGGCGACCGGGCGAGCCCCCGGTGACGATCGACGGCAATGTCGCCGTGCCCGGCATCGGCCTCGATGACGAAACCAACGCCGTACCGGAATCGGTAACGATTGCCTATGGCGGCGGCGTTACCACCCTGGTAGGCGGCTCCTCGGTCGCCGTTCCCGGGACGCTTGCGGCGCTTTGCCTCGCCGCCGAGCGCTACGGCCGCCTCCCCTGGCGCGAGCTTGTACAACCGACGATCCGGGCGACCCGCGACGGCTTCCCGCTGGCCACTGCCTGCCACTATTACCTGGGCTATGCGGGCGACGTCATTTACGGGCGCAGCGAGGACGGTCATCGCGCCCTGCACGATGCCTCGGGACGGCTGGTGGACGCAGGGGCGGCGATCATCGTGCCACACCTGGCCGACAGCCTGGAGGCGATCGCAGAGCAAGGCGGTGACGTATTCTATCGCGGCGAGATCGGCAGCAAGATCGTCGAGCATGTCCGATCACGCGGCGGTACGTTGACCCTCGAAGACCTCGCTGCTTATTCGCCGGACATCCGCGAATCGCTGGTCGTCGATGTAGGAGAATGGCAGATTGGTTTCAATCCACTGCCGGCGATTGGCGGCGTCAACGTCGCAGCAATGCTGCAGACGTTCGGAACGGACGCTTTCGCCCGCTGGGAGCCGGACAGACTGCTGCGTTTGATAGACACGCAGCGTGCAGTGATGCATTTCCGCAGGCAGCACCTCGACGGCGCCGAGCGGGTCGATGCCGCGGCAGCGGCGCTGCTCGAAGCGGCCAACTCGGGGTCGCTCATTTCGCGTAACGCATCCGGGTCGACGGTGCATACGTCGGCGGTCGACGACAGCGGTCTCGCCTGCGCGATCACTGCGTCATCGGGGTACGGCTCGGGCGAGATGCCCGCGGGGACCGGACTTTGGCTGAACAACTGCCTCGGCGAACTCGAGCTCAATCAGCACGGTCTCGATGCCGGCCCACCCGGCAGCCGGCTGCCCTCCAATATGGCGCCGGGCTGTGCGAGAAAGCCGGGCAGCGTGCTCGCGATAGGTTCTCCCGGTGCGGATCGCATTACCACCGCGCTGCATCAATTCCTCGCCAACTTCATGCAGTGCGGACTCGATCTCGGACCGGCGGNNCGGGAGACGAGCTGGCGGCAGAACCCGGCGTCGACTTGCCGCCGCTGGACATGGGCGTCGTCCGCTACGACGAGATCAGCATGTACTTCGGTGGCGTCGTTGCCGCCCTGTATTCCGCCGACAGCGGATTCGACGTCGCTGCCGACCCGCGACGTGAGGGCGGCACGCACATCGCGCCGCGCTGACCAAACAACGGAGCCTGTAGTGAGCAACGACGAGATGCTTGATCGTCTGCCGGCGCAATTGCCGGACGACCCGATGCACTGGGCGGATGCCTGGCTGAAAGAAGCCATGACCGCCGAAGTGCAGCGCAATCCGAACTGCATGACGATTGCCTCCGTCGGCGAAGGTTCACAGCCGTCCGCTCGGGTCGTCTTGTGCAAACAATTCGTGCCGGATCCCGGCTACCTGGTCTTCTACACCAACTATCGGTCCCGCAAGTCGATGGAACTGACCGACAACCCGCGTTCTGCGGCGGTTTTCCACTGGGACGCGCTCGGCCGGCAGGTCCGCATCGAGGGCCTGGTCGTGCGCTCGCCCGGGCAGGAAAGTGACGAGTATTTCAAAAGCCGTGGCTGGGGCAGCCAGCTCGGCGCCTGGGGCAGCGACCAGAGCCAGCCGGTCGACTCCAAGGAAGCGCTTGTCCGGCAGATCCGCGAGCGCGGCGAATCGCTGGGCCTGGCGCTGGGCGCGGACACGACCGAGATAGCCGAAGGCAGCGTGCCGTCCATCGCCAGACCGCCGCATTGGGGCGGCATGCGACTGTGGGCCAGCGCGATCGAGCTCTGGATCGAGGGTCAGGACAGGATCCATGACCGTGGCCGATGGTCGCGCGACCTGATCCGTTCGTCGGAACACGAATTTACCGTCTCTCCGTGGCGCGGCGTCCGGTTGCAACCCTGAGTCGTCGCAATGCGCCTCGTCGAAAAAAACATCACCTGCCCGTTTTGTGGCGAGCCTGTCTCGGTGCTGCTCGACCTGTCGGCGGGCGACCAGTCGTATATCGAGGACTGCCAGGTATGCTGCAGACCGATGGACATCAGTTTCGTCGTCGATGGACAGGACGGAGTCGATATCAGTGTCGATTGTGCGAGCTAGCGTTCTTGGCGCCTGGGCGCTGCTGGCTTTGGTCGATGCCGCTGCCAACGAGTTCCTGACCGAAGGCGGATCGCTCGCTATCGATGTCAGACCCGCCGACGGTCGCATCGTCATGGACCTTGCGGGCGACATCTGGATGCTCGACAGCGGCGGCGGTGAAGCTCGTCTCGTCGAGACAAACGAACGCACGCTTGCCAGGCCGCGGTGGTCGCCTGACGGTCAGTCGCTGCTTTTCCTGGCAGCATCGGACGACGGCAGCACGCTGAGAATCCGCGATCTCGTGGCCGGCGAAAGTCGCGCCGTCGGCGATCCCGGCGTTCACAATCAGGATGCCAGCTGGCATCCGAACGGCGAAAGGATCGTCTATGCGTCAGACCGGCACGGCACCGGTCTGGACATCTGGGAGACCGACCTGCCGACCGGCTTGTCGTGGCGACTGACAGCGGACCCCGGAGACGAGCTGTCCCCGGCCTGGTCGGACAATGGTCGGCACCTTGCCTGGATTCGCAAGGACGAGGAAGGCTACGCGATCATGCTCAGGCTGCATGGCGAACCGGACAGCGAATTCATGCTGTCCGCGGATCCGCTGTCGTCACTGGCGTGGCGCCCGGATGGCAGCTTGTTCACTTACCTCCGTCACGGCGCAGACCGCGTCACGCTGGAGATGGCGATCCTGTCGGAGCCAGTGCTCGTCCGAACGATAGCCGAAGACGAAAACTTCACGGCGGCACCAGTCGCCTGGTCGAACAGGATGAACCTCTACTACGCCGCGGACGGACGGATTCGCTCGCGCGGCTTCGAGGATCGTGTTTCCAGGCCGGTACATTTTCGGGCGCTGGTCGCGAAAGCGGCGCCGCCGCCTCCGCCGCCTGAACCGATACCAGCGCGCGAACTGCCGATCAGCAATGCGCCGGACAGCCGACTGATCATTCGCACGGCCCGGCTGTTCGACGGCATCTGGCAAGGCTATCGACCTGCCATGGATATCGTCATCGACGGCGGCAGGATCGAAGCCATCGAATCACCCCGCGACCGCGAGGACGGAATCGTCATTGATCTTGGCGATGTCACCGCCATCCCGGGGCTGATCGACGCTGCGGCGCCGGTTCCCGGTGAGGGGACCAGCGGGGCTTCGATCCTGGCCTACGGCGTCACGACCATCGTCGTTGCCGGTGCCGGTGAGGCGATCGACCGGGCGTCCTGGGAGACCGAGACGACCCCGGGGCCGCGCCTGGTCGTTCAGTCTGCGGACGAACGCAGGCTCGACGTGTCGGGACTCGCCGACGGCGGCCTGGCCGGGATCGAACGCGTGACCCTGTCCCGGCAGGCGCGGACCTTCGGGCACACGGCACGCCCGGCGCGGCGCTTCGCCGCAGCGCCGGACATCGACGGCCGCGCGCGGACGATCGTCGCCGGCAGCGCGCCCAATCGTCTGCCGCCCGGTGCGGGATTGCACGCCGAGCTCCTGGCGCTGCAAACCGCGGGGCTGAGCGGCGAGCAAGCCCTGCATGCGGCCGGACGGAATGCCGCACGGGCGCTCGGAATCGAGAACCAGGTGGGGACGCTGACGCCAGGTGGGCTCGCGGACCTCGTGCTGGTCAACGGCGACCCGCTGGCTGATGTCAGCGACGCCCTGTCGATCGTGGCGGTGGTCAGAAACGGCCGGTTTTTCAGCCTCATTAGCCTGCTGGAATGGTCGCCAACCGCCGTTATCGTCGATTAATTTGACAAAACGCGTGCGCCTGGCCCACATATGTCAGTATTCATGACAGTTTCGAATTGCCCGCCCCGCCGCCGTCGGCCGGGCGCTCTGCCTGACATTCGCCGGCTGAGGCATCCCGATATTTTTCAGCGTCTTGCGAAAATCAGTTGCGCGGTGCTGAAGGCGGGATCAGAACAGGCTGTCGGAATTCTTTACAGACCGTGGTCTACTGTTAATCCGACCATGTTAGGAATCCTTATAATCGCATGAAATTATGATGTTTTTTCACATCTGGCACAGGTCTTGCTTATTAAACTATGCCCAAGCGAAGTGTAACTGGACTCGGCAACCACGAATAAATACAAACAGGATTTAGACGCCAGAAGAAAAATAACAATAAAAACAAGAAGATCCAGATCCAATAACAACAATAAAGTCTGTATTTGGTTACCGAACAAACAGTTACCTCTTTAATAAAAAAAAGAGTCATTAGCCCCGCCGTAAAACGCGGGGCTTTTTATTGGTGACGCAATTGCACCATCGATCAGCGGCGCGGCGCTACGCGCGCCGAGGCCTGGTCGTTATATAGTTCTGGTGTCGCGCCATTCAATGGAAGCCCGATGTCCCGACCCGCCTGTTTACTCGCCATTCTTGCGCTCTTCGCCGGCTGCGGCGAGGCGACCACACCACAACACGCGACAGCCGTCGCCCCGAGCGAATCGACATCCGCCTCAGTGTATGCGACGGCGCTTGCCAACCCGGCGCGCACGGACGCGGATCGCGAACGCGACGTGCATCGAAAACCCGGCGCCGTGCTCGAGTTTTTCGGCATCGATCGGGGGATGAATGTGCTGGACATGTTTTCCGGAGGCGGCTATTACGCCGAAATCGTCGCGTACGTCGTCGGACCGCAGGGCTCCGTTGATGCGCACAGCAATTCGGCCTATACCGAGTTCGTCGGCGCGGAAGTCGAAGCCCGGTATGCCGACGACAGGTTGGCCAACGTCCGGCCGTTGATGGCGGAGAACAACGAACTCGATCTCGCGCCCGAAAGCTACGACGCGATTCTGATGGTGCTTGCCTATCACGACATTTATTACGTCGCGCCGGAGGACGGCTGGCCCAGGATCGACGGTCCGACCTTGGTCTCGGAGTTCTACGAGGGGCTGCGGCCGGGTGGCGTGCTGGGAGTGGTCGACCACTATGCGGCGGCCGGATCTCCGCCGGGAACCGGCCATACCTTGCACCGGATCGATCCGGACATCGTAATCGCCGAGCTGGAATCAGCGGGCTTCGTTCTCGACGGCCAAAGCGACATCCTGCGCAACATGGACGACGACCATAGCCTGAACATGGCTGCGCCCGACATCCGTGGCAGAACCGACCGCTTCGTCCTACGCTTCGTAAAGCCTGAATAATCTGCCGAACTGAGAACCCGGCACTTCTCCGCCAGCGGCCGCGGGTGGAGAATTCGGAGTCACCCTTTCAATGATTTACGTGACCCGGATCATGTTTAAAGCGATTCGCATCGGCGTACTCCTGCTAATCCTGTTTTTCGTCTCGGTCAGCACCTGGCTGACCCAGGCGCGCAGCACGGACTGGAAT
>JABAHS010086740.1_pt3 | contig 12147 bp, 12 predicted proteins | sample 7062111 | NCBI WGS metagenome assembly JABAHS01 (sample SAMN14534600, study PRJNA622989) | marine sediment metagenome | biome: marine biome [ENVO:00000428]; feature: marine pelagic biome [ENVO:01000023]; material: deep marine sediment [ENVO:00002113]; isolation source: pool of 4 deep marine... | reverse complement strand
ACACTGAGGCTTCTTTGTAAAGTTACCGTATACAAGTTGTGAATTCGTCCCGTCAGGGTTGGTTGACCAAAGACTCATAAAATGGCCGTTAAACCGATCGATGTAGTCCCACCGGGCGTATAGAATCCTTCCATCATGGGCCACCGAAGGTGTCCATTCGAAGTTCTCGAAAGCCGAGATNNCTCCCCGCTCGCGTCCATAACGTGTAGCGTAAATACGGCCACAGGTCGATGACTGTCACCACCACAGCGAACATAGCTATCGGGGCACGTTGAACGTCGCGTGGCTGACGCACTGGCTTTACCCGCCTGCAGCCAGGTGCCTTTTCGTGTTGAAAGAAATACAATCTCACCGCTAGGCAGATATCGAGCATCAAAGTCGTCATAGCAACCGTGTGTTATTTGCCTTAATCCACCGCCATCGATATTCATCTCAAAAATGTGGTAGAATGAATCCTCGGGAAGTTTCTCTTTATCAACCTTATTTCTGATGCCGGCCACATGCCGATAGTATTTGCACCATGCAAACAGGACCTTTTTGCCGTCGTATGAAAGCTCTGGTCGCAGAAAATTACCCGCAGGCCAGCCATCAGTCAAACATTGCAACTTTGGTGTATCGCTCTTGAAACCCTTTAGAAGATAGATACCACCGCCAGGCCGCGACCACCAACCATAGTACTGGTCGCAAACGTGTGGAAACATCCCGGGAGCCCTTTTAGCAAATAAAATGGTGTCAAAATCCAATAGGGGGTTGGACAGTGCTATTTTACGAACCGCCCAGCACGCTTGTAAATAAAGCTCCCGCTGGACATTCTCCGGAGCATCTTCGGAAAGTTCCTTCAACTGCTCCCCTACTTTGCGCAGTTTCTTTTCATGTATATTAACCTCACCCCCCAGATTTCGCAGGTCTTCGGCCAGATTCAGACCACGTTCGATAACCTGCATGGTCTCATACCCCTTGCTTCTTTGAATACTTGTTGCCGACCATTGGCTTGTACTGCTCTGCGTAGCTGGCTTGCCTAACGCTATATTCTCTTCAATGCCCTGCCTATAGATCTCGACCTCGTCGAGATGAAAGTAGCTTTTTCCCGGCAGTTGAAGTCGAATATATCGGGCCGCTGTGTCACTCAGTTCTATTACCAGCGGTTTTTTGTCTGTATAACCAAAGAAAGTCGTGCCATCGTGTTGGTATACCTGCCTGAAGTTTTTGGCATCACTGGAAGCCAAAACCATTATACGAGAGTTCCTCTCCGCAATATCACAGCGATTGTAGAGGACAATCCGCCCTACCGCCGTAGAATGACCCAGGTCAATCTGCCACCAGGGCCTCTCCTCGTTTGCAGTATGAAATCCCCACTTACCGTTTATAATCCCATCACACCCCCCTACCGCATCCTGTTGTACAGTAACTTTCTTTCCGCTGATAACCGGCCCCGTCTTACGAACCTCTCTCTGCCGCAGCCAATCTGCCTCGATTTGCTTGTGAAAAACTTCCTCTGCTTCCCTATCCAATTGAGATACATCAGCAGCGATAATCGCGATTGCAGTGGCATATACAAGAACTATTAACACGATCTTGCAGTTTAGTTTCATATTATTTTGTGCCCTGCCTCATTAACCAAATCAAAAACGAATAAGCTCTGCCCTGGTTTTTGTGTAGCACTTATAGTCCGATAATGCTCCCTGCATTTTCTCGTAACGCCAAAGGCTTCCCCAAAATCTCGTAATGCAGGATAGCCCTTCTTAGCTCTTCGGGATCGGAATAATCCGAAAGTATTTCGACCAATTGCTTTGTCTGAGGTGTTTCTGACAGAGTACTGATTCGCTTATCTTTGAGATCTTTAACTACTTTGTCGGTAAATTCGGGAAGTTCTTGAATCTCGGGCCCCAATTGCGGAGTTGATTGCCCCAACTTTGCTTTTACCGCCGGTTTCGTAGCAGAAATCCGGGCTACTCTTTCAGTTGTAGGAATAACCTTCCGGGCAGCAGGCTGGGGACGAACAACCTTTCTTTGTGTCTGCTGGGCCTGTAATTGTTTCTGTTTTTGGACCTCAGCCTCAATAGCCCGTCGAATTTGTTGAAAAGGACCCTCTTTTTTTGTACCAGCAACTGGTTTACTTCCGGGCTTACCGCTCAACTGCTTCTCCCCCGCTTTCTCCTCTCCATCCTTTCTTGCCATTGATTTAAAAATAGTGCTGATTAACCAGAAAATCGCAAGGGCCACAATAAAAAATATATTACCCCAGCCTCTCGTGTCCCTGTTTCGACGGGCAGCCAATACTAATTGCTCCAAGAAATCATACATTTTTATTATTGTTTCCTACAAAACCAATCACGCATCGGGCTTCAATTCTATTCTTTTTTCTTTGGCTTCGCGATAGAATCTCTCATGTCGGTATCGGCCATAATATTCCTCATCCGGTAGTAGTCCATAACACCGAGATTACCCTTCCTGAATGCTTCCGCCATGGCTAACGGCACCTTGGATTCGTTTTCGACAACGAGGGCCCGCATTTCCTGCTCGCGCGCCACTGCCATTGCCCTGCGTTTTTCCGCTTCCGCCTTTGCCCTTCGCATATCGGCTTCCGCCTGTGCCGCCTGAAGTTCCGCCCCGACGTTCTTGCCCACATCAACGTCGGCGATATCGATAGATAAAATCTCAAAAGCTGTACCGGCATCGAGTCCCTTGGCCAAAACAGACTTGGAAATATTGTCCGGATTTTCAAGGACGCTTTTGTATGTTATCGCACTTCCGATTGTGGTAACAATCCCTTCGCCGACGCGTGCGATAATCGTCTCTTGTGTTGCACCCCCGATTAGCCTTTCAATATTTGCACGCACAGTTACCCTGGCTTTTGCCTTTAACTGTATGCCATCCTGTGCGACGGCGTCAACTGTATCCTTGCCTTTGGTGGGATCGGGGCAATCGATAACCTTGGGATTGACGCTCGTCTGGACTGCATCGAGGATGTCACGTCCGGCCAAATCGATTGCGGTCGCTGTTTTCAATGTCAAATCAATATTGGCCCTGTTTGCAGCGATCAAAGCACGCACAACATTCGGCACCCGGCCGCCGGCCAGATAATGGCTCTCCAAATCACGAGTCGTCAGTGTAAGACCGGCCTGGACCGCTGTTATTTTACTCAGGACTATCGGACTACGAGGCACTCTTCTCAACCACATCCCGATAAGCTCTGAAAATTTTACATCGGCATGAGCCATTTTGGCCTGTAGCCACAATCTGAAAAAGGCAATGACCAAGCCGGCGCCTACTATTAATACAATAAGAACGATTATTCCAAGTACCCAAATGATGGCTCGTTGGAACTCACCCGCTGCCAGGATTACACTTGTCAAATTAAGCATTGTTTCGCCCTTTCATTAACTTTCTTCTGCTTCTATTTCACGAACAGTTAACTGTGTGCTCTCGATCTCTATAACCTTGACTTTTTTACCCTTATCAACATAACCGCCTTCGGCCACACATTCAATCCTCCGTCCTGAAAAATCACACATTCCCACCGGCCGCAAAGGTGTAAGAACAACGCCCATCGAACCAAGAAGTTCTTTTAGGTCCGCCGTATCGGGTACCGCATCGCCCTGCACGCGTTCTGAAGGTCTCAGCATTACGTTCTTGCCGAAGCTCGTTTTGGGAAATATTTTATAAGCGAAAATCAAAACCGAGGGTATCATAACAACAGCAATAACTATTCCTATCCAGCCGGCCGTATTACTGTGACGGAAGAATATCGCTACACCGCCAATCAGGCACCCAAGTGCGAAGAGGCTTATAATCCCCCCGCTCGGTACAAATACCTCCGCGATTATCAACGCCGCACATGCGAAATAAAGAAAAACAGCAAAAACAAGCCACCAAATCATAATTATGCCCCTACGTCTGATTATTTACTGCTTTGACTACTACTCTGTTGCCGTGAATTTCGATTATCTCAACACTTGTACCTACTTCAAGGAAATCCCCCTCTGCGACTACATCGACTATTGCATCTCCAAATTGCACTTTCCCTGTCGGTCGCAGTTTCGATTTCACTTTACCCACGTCACCTACGTGCACACCTATAGTTGTACTTTCGGGCAGTGTTGTCAGATTAACTTCCATTTCAGTTCCCAGTTTTGCGGTCGCCGGCAAAAGTATCAACCCGCTGAGGAATTGCATTCTCGGCAGATACTTTGCCAGTACCCATGCCAAAACAACAAATCCTATAAATCCCCCCGCCAAACCCATCACCCCCCAGGTGAAATCATTCCAGGCAATCTCATCCTGGGGCCACGGAAGTTCATCCGGTGCATTTTCGATCAGCATACCGAAAAAGCCGGCCAATATGAGCGCTATCCCTAAAAATCCAGCGATACCAAAACCGGGCAAAATGAAAATTTCCACCAAAAGCAGAACTACACCAACGAGCAGCAGCGCCACTTCCACCCAGTTTGCCAGCCCATGGAGGTGTTTGCTGCCGATGATAATTGCAAAACATATAGCCGCTACCAGTCCGGGCAGCCCTAAGCCCGGCGTGTTAAATTCGACATAAACTCCAAGCAAAGCCAGCATAACAAGGATGCCCATCACTGCCGGAGAATTCAACCATCGCACCATCTCTTCAGACCAGAGAGTCTCAAGCACGATTGGCTCCTCGGCAAAAGTCACGCCGTCTCTCTTGGACAAAAAGTCAAGTGCCCCTTCCAGGTCTTTCACCACAGCCCGTGCAATACCGTATTCGAGAGCATCTGTAGCGATTAACGTTAGCAACTGGTCGTCTCTGACAGCCAGTTCTTTATTGCCGAGATCATACTTATTCGGATCTTTAGGCAACTCGTCTTTCTCAAAGTATTCACCCTCTCCCGTTTTTATGTTTTTTACTCTGTAAACCTCGATTTGCATGGTTACCATTGCCCGCAGCAATGCCCGGGGATAACCGTTTGCATTCGCGGCCCGGTCGAAAAGCCCGCGGATAAAACTCTCAGCTTTTTCCCGCTCCACACCTTCAAGTTTTTGATTAATCATAATTGTAATTGGGGCGCAATCACCTATCGTGGTATTCTCCAGCATTATTATGTCCTGGCAATGGACACTTATCAAAGCACCCGCAGATATCGCCTCAGTTGTTATGTAGGCAACTGTGTGCGCTTCCTTGGACGCATCGAGAAAATATTTGGATATCTCATCAGCAGCCGATACCAATCCTCCATATGTCTGAATTTCATAAATTAGGTAATCTGCCCCTTTATCGAGGGCGATTTGTGTTCGGCGTTGAATGGATTTATAAAGTGTACGGCTAATGTCCCCCTTGCAGACAATTATCGCCGCCTTTACACTCGGTTCCTCCGGCGAAATGTAATTTGAATCGCCGATGCTTGCACCACGCCCACTCAGGCCGCAAACAAGCAACAGCCAGACTAAAACAACCACAAATCTCCGCAACCACTTTTTCATATTCGCTATTTTACACTCATATCTGCGATAATGCAAAAGCTAAATACAGGTTTTCGGAATAAGATTTTTTATTCCGCCAATTTGCATAAAATCTCGATGCCCTGCTCTATTTTCTCATCGCTGGTTGCGAAGCTTATCCTGAAATGCGTATCTTTTTCACTGAAAACGTTGCCCGGTATTATAAGCACGTTATTCTTAATTGCCCTCTCAACGAATTCCGTACTCCGTCCGCCCGGTGCTCTAACGAATACGTAAAACGCCCCGCCGGGCCTGACAAGTTCAAACGTATCTTTCAAACCTTCATAAATAAGGTCTCTTTTTCTCCTGTATCCACCGACGAGTTCGCTGACATCATAATCCAGAGCTGCAATAGCTGCTTTTTGAAACGGCGTCGGAGCACAAACAAAAGTATATTGCTGTATCTTGGTCATCTCTTCGACAACATCTCTTAATGACTCTCCGGCCGCAACGTAACCAAGCCGCCACCCCGTCATCGCGTAAGGCTTACTGAAGCCTCGCAGCACAAGTACTTTGTCGTAATAATTGCCGATACTTGCACACTCGCCGTCATAGCAGAATTTCTCGTAGATTTCATCTGTTACTACGACTAAATCCTTTTGTGCTGCGATTTCGGCAAGTGCCTTCATCTGTTTCTCCGAATAAACCACGCCTGTCGGATTGCAGGGTGAATTGAGTACAATCAGCTTCGTTTTGTCGGTAATACTGTTTGCTATCTTTTCCACTGGTAGCTCAAAGTCAGGGTAGCTATTAATAAATACGCACTTACCCCCCAACATATTCACAAGATGTTTGTACATAACAAAGTACGGATCGGGTATAATAACCTCATCGCCGGGATTCACAAGCGCCATGAACGCAAGCAGCAGCCCACCGCTGACGCCGCTTGTCACCAGTACGGCCGGCTTCGACCAGCCAAATTCCTCTTTTACCTGCTCGCTGATTGTTCCCCGTAGCAGCTTATCCCCAACTGTTTGAGAATATTTATTTTGCCCGGCCTTGATTGCCTTGATTGCTTCATCCTTGAGAGCATCGGGAACATCGAAGTCCGGCTGACCTATGGAAAAATCCACCGGATCCTTCAGGTCCGCCGCAAGCGCAAAAACCTTCCGAATCCCGCTTGCGTCAACTACTTTGGCCCTTTTTGCTATAATCTCTTTCATTTGGTCTTATATTACCGAAATCCACTGGATAATCAATCACCAATAATCTTTAAATCATTTGTGCTTGCATTCGACGGGCAAACTTGGTATCTTGTTATACTAAACATTTAGTGTCTTGGAATCTCGATTAACAATTTCCATTTATCTCAGGAGGGGCCAAAAATGGCTGTTGGAAAACAACTAATCGAAAATCAGTACCGTTTCCACACTACTCGCCGCGATTTCCTCAAAAAAGCCGGTTTTGGCACAGCTTCGCTGGCCCTGGCACAATTGTCGACAAATCAGGCAATAGCTGCCGATGCGCCCACCCCCCCTGCTGCGAACTTATACAATGAAAAGTATCGCCCACAGTTTCATTTCACTCCACGAATAAACTGGACAAACGACCCGAACGGCCTGGTTTTTTACAAAGGCGAATACCACTTGTTCTTTCAGCACAATCCTACCGGCATCAACTGGGGCAATATGACCTGGGGACACGCCGTCAGTACCGACCTGATTCACTGGAAGCAGCTCCCCAACGCCATAGAACCCGACGAGATGGGCACAATCTTTTCCGGCTCCGCAGTCGTAGACTTCAACAACACCTCAGGATTCCAAACCGGCTCAGAATCCGTTCTCGTTGCATTCTACACCTCAGCCGGCGCTCACGCACCAAAGAAAGTGCCGTTCACCCAGAGCATCGCGTACAGCAACGACCGCGGCAGGACCTGGATAAAATACAAAAAAAATCCCGTCATCGGACACATCAGGGCAAGAAATCGAGACCCAAAGGTCATCTGGCACGAACCTACTAAAACCTGGATTATGGCCCTCTTCCTTGATAAGAACGATTTCGTCTTGTATTCTTCGAAGAACCTAAAGCAGTGGACTCATCTGCAGGATGTCAAACTCCCCGGAAGCAGCGAATGTCCTGATTTCTTCCCGCTTGCCGTCGATGGTAACACNNGGTGGAAACGGCAGATACCTTCTCGGCACTTTCGACGGCCGAAAATTCAACCAGCAGGCCGGACCGTTTGAATCCAGAGTTGGAAACTATTACGCCTCGCAGACCTACAGCGATATACCCGAATCTGACGGCAGAAGAATCCAAATCGCATGGATGGCAGGTGGAAAATTCCCCGGCATGCCCTTCAATCAGCAGATGTCAATTCCCTGCGAGCTTACCCTGCGCACATTTCCCGAAGGAATCCGACTCTGCCGCGCCCCTGTAAGAGAGATCGAAAAGCTCCGCGGTGCGTACTGGGAATTGAAAGATACCACTTTGCAGCCGAGCGAAAAACTCCTCTCAGCAATATCGGCAGAACTCTTTGAAATACAGGCCGAGATCGAGCCCGGCTCCGCAGCAGAGATTGTCTTCAATCTCCGTGGCAATCCATTGACCTACAATGTCAAAGACAAAATGCTCGGTTGTAAAGGCAAAAAAGTGAAGGTAGAACCAATTGATGGTGTAATAAAGCTTCACATCCTCGTCGACCGCACCAGCATCGAGGTCTTCCCCAATTATGGCCGGATTACATTACACCTCTCCTTCCCGCTCGACCCCGAAAAGACCTTACAGTATCTTTCCGCCGAAGGCGGAAAAGCAAATATTAAATCTCTAAAACTATACAAACTAAAATCTATTTGGCAAAAGGCATAAACAATGTGTCACGGCAATCCCCTTTAATCTTGAAACACCGCTTTCCGCACTGAAAAGCAATCATTCCCTGAAAAAACCAGATAGCAGGTTTTGCCATCGCTGCTCATCCATTTGGTAGGAAAACTGCTCGTCTCGCCCGGCCCAACGTCCCACTTTTCAGTATAATATACGGTCGTCCACGGCCCCCACGGCTCCGGCCCGTCAAATATACCAAGACCGCCCTTAAAACGCATATCCTCTTCACCGTAAATCGTCTGACACCACAAATAACGCTTCAGGCCGGCATTGTAACTAATCCCGGAGCGGTAACACCTACCTGGATTGATAAAAACCGCCCCCCTGCTGCCAATTTCCTTAGTCCAGATTGGCTTGCCGTTACCGTCAAACCCTTTGAAAAACTCATACCCCCCCTGCTCCCTTATTTTGTCCTTCGCCACTCTTGCCATCACCATCCGGTCAGCTGGCTTATATGCGCTGTCGCTGTCCGGCGAATAGATATATACAAACTCGTCCCGAGCGCCCGCGTAATTCTTACCGAAGTTCAAAAATGTCGGATACCCGAAACTAACCTTAAACTTCCAGTCGCACCACCTCCACGTCTTACCGTGGTCTTTTGACCACGCAATCTGCGAATTGCCGACATTTCTAACCAGCATATAGAGCACGCCGTCCACGCAAAGCATCCCGCTTGCCTTTGCACCTTTGGCCCCCTGCCCTGTTCTCTCGCCACTTTCCGTTCGGATATTGACACCTTTGAAATCAGGTGGCGAACCGCTGACTTTCACAATACCAAGACTCAGCTTCTTTTTTGTTTTTGGCTCAAATCCCCACCCATCCCCGTAAGCTGAATACAGATTATCGTCGTCCGCCCAGGTAATCGGCCAGTTATCGCTGCCGGATGCTTTACGCACAATTGTTTTTACTGGGGCCCACTTAATGTCTTTTATGACCGCACTGGATGGATATGGCTGGATGCCACTGCTGCTTTCGTTTCTTACTGATAATGCAATCGGCTCAATAAACGGCTCGATGGATTTGTAGTTGGCATTACTTTCTTTATTCAACGATTTGCCCGCCCGCGACGCCACAATATCCAGGCTCGGTATCACTACAATCAGGCTGTCATACAGACCCCACGACCAGTAAGTATCTCGCGGCACCTTTGCCATTGTCCCATCTGCGTTGTTCCACCAAAGCAGCCCATAATGGTCCGATGCGTTAAAATAGCTCTCCGGTTTGACCACGGGCAAACCACGAACGGCACTCGGCACTTTTCGGGCCATATCCACAAATCGGCCTGGGATAATTTCCTTACCCTGCCATTTCCCGTTCCGCAGATAAAGATAACCAATCCTCGCCATCGCATCCACGTTGGCGCTGATACCGGAGCCAAATTCACGTCGCTTTATCCCGTCAATCTCTTTTGCCCGATACGCGTTATTTCGCCACGTCAAATCGGAAGCCTTTATCCCAATCGGCCCAAAAACCCGCTCAAACATAAGCGTATTCAGGTCTCTGCCATACATCAGCGTAATGCATTCAGCTAACCAGTTAGGCCCGCCGTCGCTGTACGACCATTTTGTACCCGGCTCAAAAAGCAGCTTCTCATATCCGCCCGGCTTATCGAATCCTGCTGTCTGTGTCGCCAGATGAAAAAGGGTAATCTTATCCAGCCAGCCAAAACTCGAATTCGACTCCGGGGGAACGCCAAACTTCGGATGATATTTTTTAGCGAAATCTCTCAGGCTTTTGATCTTACCATCTTTTAGCGCAAGACCTACCGCTGTAACACCAATCGCCTTAGTCGTTGACTTTAGGTCGTATCTTCGCTTTTGATCACCCCACCGCATAACGACCCGTCCGCTCCGAGTGATAAAACCCGATCCGCCGCCGGTCAGCGCATACTCTCGTGCCCGTTTCAATATACCTACGTCCATCCCCATCTCGTCAGGATTTGCCTTTTTCCAGGCGGGCATCGGCCAGATTTCGACACTTTTTTCCTCCGCTGCCGCCGGCAGATTTACCGTCGTTATGACAATCGCTGTCAGCAAAAAATAAGCTGAATCCCTCATGTTTTCTCCTCAAAAAGTACTGACTCCATGCTTCTCAAGTGGCTCAGTGCGGTAGAGCCATACTGCGCTCGTTTGTCTTCTGTATATAAGTGGGCGCGTAGAGTGAGTAAAGTGAAAATACACGCTGAGGGCAATTGCCTGCCTCCCCCCTGCGGTATAAAAGATTGATCCGAAATTCTTAATCTTGTTTTTCTTCGGTCTCGGCGGCCTCGACTTCGACGCCGGCTTCTGCTTCAGGTCCGGCTTCCTTTGCCAGGGCGGCTTTCTCTTTTCGGCCCGCATGACTCTTGCGGTGAGCGACCTTCGGCAGGCCAAGCAGAGAATCTTCCTCAGACCATTTCTCTTCGTCTTTAAGTTTTTCGATACGCTCCGCCCTTGTCAGAACGTTACGGTGCCTCCTGAGGGCACCTTTGATTTTTAATGAGCGGTCAATAGACATTTAACCTCACTGCCTGAAATTAATCATCAAATTTTTTGCCATATGCATCACTGAACAAGTTGGGTGCGAAACTTTCATAACCCTGCGGCGCTTTATATCGTGCACCCCACTTAATTATTTTTTGTAAAGCCGCGTAACCGTCCGTCCCTGCTATTTTCGGGTCCTTCTCATACCTATCCACAGTTACAAGGTAGAACGTGTTGCCGATTTTTCTTATTTCCGTTTCTATATTGCCCTCAGCAAAATGATACTGTACCAGTTCCAGGTCTTCCCGAGTGTGATAGGTCTGTATCACGATGCGGTTACCGCCTTTCGACTGGATTGTTACGGTTTCTTTTACATTATCATTCTTGTCATCCGGCAATATATTTTCATTCTCTTCAACTCTTTGGCCCGAACCTGCGAATCCCTGGCCTACCTTTTTCCGCAAGCCGTTAAATACTGTTCCAGCCGAGTTAGTTATTCTATTACTGTTTAGATACCCTTTTTCACCAAGCCAGAGAGCCACTAAAAACAGCAGTATCAAACCCAAAAATACCGTAAACGCAAGCGGGTACGGCAGAGAAATCTCGACTCTGCCGGCGTTAAACTGCAAAAGTTTCGGCTTTCTGGGCCAGTGCGTCGCCCTTTCGGTCACAGGCACAGCGGTTGTGACCGCCTTCGGCTCCTGCTTTTCGGGCATTGCCGGTGTCAGTTTCTTTACTTTTTTGCCATAGCCCGACTTGGACTTGCCCTTGCCGATCACCTCATAAAGCGACATTTTCCCACGATTACGTGCCATAGTCAAACCAGCTTAATATTAAATATTCCCAGCTAACTATCTTATCGGCATGATTCAAGGATACTGGCCAACACCAACTAATTATATTAACTGCTTTTTTTACTATATTCCAATCCATATTTCAACAACAATATAACATTATTGCAAATTTATATCTAAACGACACATTAATATTTGCGAAATTAAGCCATTTCCGGAACAACTGAGACGCTTTCTTATTGAAAGACCTGTCACACTCGGTATTATGGCGTTAACGTTATCCAGCATTTTTTGTCTCCGAAATTGGGTTTGTTTGGGTTTGTATTGGGTTCGTTCTGGCGTTTTATTGGCTAAAATTGGGTTCGTTTTGGGTTTGTTTGGCTTTGTTTTTCCTAATTGACCAAGTGTCCATTTGATCATAATCACCTGTTATAAAAGAGGTTACGTTCAACTTGACTTTTTTGAATTTGGCTTTGTTTTGCATAAAAATGTGAATTTGTAGTGCGCTCTTGACATGTGTAGAGGTATCTCTACAGATGTAGAGTGCTTTATAGAGACGTAAGTACTTGCGGACAGTGATGTTAGGGATCAGGGGCCAGTTG
>JABAHS010100810.1_pt3 | contig 12151 bp, 10 predicted proteins | sample 7062111 | NCBI WGS metagenome assembly JABAHS01 (sample SAMN14534600, study PRJNA622989) | marine sediment metagenome | biome: marine biome [ENVO:00000428]; feature: marine pelagic biome [ENVO:01000023]; material: deep marine sediment [ENVO:00002113]; isolation source: pool of 4 deep marine... | reverse complement strand
TTACAGTGCGTTTGAGAAAAAATGAGAAAGTGGATTTTGATAGCCGGCATAGTCGCTGTGGTAGTTGTCGTCTACTCAATATGGAGTTACATGGATTATGTGGATTATCTGGGGAAAACCGTTCATGATACAAACCGATGGGCCGTGATCACGGACTCGAAGGGAGACGTAATCTCTGTGGAGACTATAAATGACCAAGTATGGAGTCAATTGGTGAGATTACAGCAGAACCGAACCCCGATGTGGATCGGCGGTGTTGTAGAAGAATACAACAACACATGGGGATTCCGTTTCAATCCGGAAACAATAACAATTGCCCAGATAACCATCGAAGCAGCCCAATCAAACATCAAAGGGATAAGCCAAGACCTAGACTACTGGATGAACACATGGGCCAGAGAAACATACGTCCTAGCAAAGGTAACTGAGATTCACGAAGCTTGAATTGGAATGGAAACGAACCTCCCCTTGCCTCATCTAATAGAGAGAGTGGAGACTTATTCATCCAGGTATTCGCAAGAGGACCACCACAACTGTAACCATCTATACAATCAGTAAAAAATAGAGGAAGCAACAACAAGACTAGACTAAACAATTTAGTATGAATGTGAGGCTGACGAACGCGGAATCCATCAATGTTTAAAGTCATTGACTGAGGCTAGTTTCGAATGGGTCATAGAATCGGATGGTGTGAAACCGTTCGCGGAAACCTGAGTGGCGAAAAATTACCAGAGCAGTTGAATTTATCTGAACAGGATAGGAATTAACTTAAATGAACCTGTAGCTAACAATCCAATGTAATTGGAGGGGCTGTCGGCTAGCATGGTCTAGGCTAGGAGACTTGGGCTCTCTTGACCCCGGTTCGAATCCGGGCAGCCCCACCATAGCAGACCATACCAAGGTGTCTTGATTGAGAATCCAAGAGATAAAGCTCTATTCGGTTACTCTTTCTTACCACGAACCATTCCGAATCGCCCCAGCAGCCAGCGCTGAAACTCATAATATGATAGTAGAGATTACCTCTGATTCTGAGATTACAGGAGTAGGGGAATCTTCTCCATCCGAAAGAGTGACACACGAAACCCCACAGACGGTTAGGGAGGCTCTTAACAAGATCGCTCCCCATCTCATCGGAACGTCTCCGTTAAGGATCGAACGGATAGTGGACAGCATGGACCGCATAATTGCTGGAAACCCCAGCGCAAAGGCCGCCATTGACATGGCATTACATGACATAATCGGGAAAACCACAGAAATACCATTATTCAAACTACTGGGGGGCTTCCGCCAATCCGTCCTCACCGATCTCACACTAAGCATCAAGAAGGCAGATGAGATGGCTCAGGATGCCATCAGGGCTACTAGACAAGGGTTCAAGGCGTTGAAAGTGAAGGTTGGAATGAATCCCGAAGAAGACTTTGAAAGGGTGCGAAAGATCCGAGAAGCCATCGGCTCAGAAACTACTATCAGAATCGACGCCAACCAAGGCTGGACTGTAAATCAAGCCATCAAAGTTCTCAAAAAGCTTGAACCCTTTGACATAGAGTTTGCGGAACAACCAGTAACAACGGAAGCCCTCCAAGGATTAGCTAAAGTGAGGAAGAAAACCGCAATTCCAGTAATGGCCGACGAAAGCGTCCACAGCCCAGAAGACGCTTTAAACCTCATAAGAGATGATACGGTGGACCTGATAAACATCAAGCTGATGAAAAGCGGAGGAATCCACAAAGCAAGGAAGATCGCAGCCGTAGCTGAAGCCGCTAAAGTTCCGTGCATGATTGGATGTATGGGCGAATCAATCCTAGGTATCACCGCGGGTGTTCACCTTGCTGCAGCGGTCAAAAACATACAATACGCTGATCTGGACTCTGATCTCCTTATCCGAGATGCAGTAACCTCAGATGGTGCAGAGATACATGATTCTCGAAGAATTCCGCCGGGGAAGCCTGGACTAGGGGTCACTAAACTGCATAAAAAGGTTCTCGGACATCCTGTAGAAGTTTACGGGTAGAGTGCATTCCACAGACTTTTCGCTTGGATAATGCTGTGGTGGGGCCGGCCGGATTTGAACCGACGACCTCTACCNNTCACAGCTCCAGAAGCTCTTCATTCCCACTCGGGGTCAGCAAACCCGTGAGTTCCATTCTGGAGCCCGTCGTCATAACCCTTTCTAGCGGCTTATCACTTGACTAGCCGTGGCTAGACTACGGCCCCTAAAGAAAGATTTTAGAAGCTCTGAATATATAGGTTTTCTAGAGAACAGAAGGTTAAACATGCTCTACGTGTAGACGGGGTCTATATCCTTGGGGTTAAGCGAAAACTTAATGAAGAAAGCTATTACCTGACTAGTTGGGTTGCCGGCCAAAGGGCGTGGGACCCACCCGAACCCATTCCGAACTCGGAAGTTAAACCGCGCTCCGTTTCCGGTGTTAGTGTGGTCTTCGGCCATGCGAAGCCGGGAAAGCTGGCAGCCCCTTAAATCCCATCCGTGGAGAAAAAATACTCAAAGCTTATTACCAACCTATATTAGTTCATTCCGTGAAGAGAATTAACGATGTTCAACATGATGATTCCACAAGTTTTGCAATTGCCCTTCGGAGGGGACAACGTTATCGGATGGATAATTCAGATAGTGTGGTTAGTTTTCTTTGTGGTCTTTATGTTCTATGGACAACGTATTCAGATGTATGTTATGCTCAGAGAGGTTCAGAACTCTCTACTTCGCCTTAAACTCATAAAGGATGAAGGGCGAAAGATTGCAATCTCAACTATAAAGGAGATAGGAAAGTCTGAGAGTGATCCCACCTCACGAGTGGATAGATTTCTGGAATATGTCACCATCCCTCCTCAGAGCATGGATCCTTCCGGTGTAGTCTGGAAGCTGGAGCATATGTTGGATGTGCGGGATGTTCGTTTCAGAGATGAGGTGAGGCTCATGGCTCCTCAAGCAGATGAAAACCAGACGAGAAATCTAGAGAACACGCTTGAGGCTGCTCTTGCCTTAAATGTGATCTACAAGGTGATAAGACATTACTACGAGCTTGGTAAGAAAACCCTAAGCCTCTACATTATCATGCAGATCCAGATGATTCTGCCTCTAATAATGCGACAGGCAAAGGCCTACGCAAGTGCTCTAAGAGCCTTCACCTATGGTCAACCGATAGGCGATGGTGCAGGTGCATTGGTAGCTGCAAAGCTTATGCATGGACATCAAAAGAGAAAGATTGCCAAGGAGATTGTCATGGCTGAAGTGGCTGTGGAAGATAGAACAGCCTATGTTATAAAGGCTGAGGGGCCAGGGGGAAATGTTGGCAAGCCTGGAGATGCTATGGAGCGAATCATAGAAGAGAATGATGGAAAGATCTCCACAATAATAGCTATAGATGCCGCGCGGAAGCTTGAGGGGGAGAAGACTGGTGAAGTGGCGGAGGGAATTGGAGTTGCTATTGGAGGAGCTGGCGTTGAACAGTATAAGACAGAGGAAACAGTCCTCAAATATAAGATTCCGGTTAACGCCGTCATCATCAAAGAAGATATAGGAGACGCCGTGTCACCGATGAGGAAGGAGATATTTGAGGCCGCAGATAGTGCGATTGAGCGGATCAAAAGGCTATTATTGGAGAGAACGCAGAAGGGCGATTCGGTCATAATAGCTGGCATAGGTAACACGGTGGGGATAGGACAGTAGGCGATATAGATGTCTGAAGAAGGAGCTACAAGAAGAGGAAGACCTTCATTTCTCATCGCGATAATTCTTATAGCCATCGCTCTGTCAGTTGCTGCCTTCTACTATGGAGTTCAGGCCTATTTGAGTGGTGAAGATGGAACTTTCTTTTTGTTGATCGGTTTTTCAGGGATTGCCTTCTCTGCCTATATGTTGATGCAGACCAGGAAGAAACCTCTGAGGGTTGTCTTTAAACCTTACCAGATAGCTACAACCCTTTTGTGTCAAAAATGTGGTTTCAAGAATATTCGAGAGTTCCAACGCGGGGATTACATCTTCAGGGAATTAGATGAGTGCCCGAAGTGCAACGAGCAGATGATGATCGCCTCCATCTACAGAGAGGCTGAGGAAGAGGAGGATTAAGTTAACACTTGGCAACCGTCTTCTACTATTAAAACGGTATGCTCTGCTTGTGCCACGGGTCTTCTGCTCTTTTCTACAAAGATGGGGTAAGCCATCAAGCTTTTTGAGGAAAGGAGTTCTGAGAACGCAGCCTTGTAATGCTGTTGAGGCACAGAACCTTGAAGCCACCGTTCTGTGAAAGGTAAAGTGCGAAAGTTCTCTTGGATATACTTGAGCAGGCGCTTGGCATAAGGACTCTTTAAAGACTTATGTTTTGAAAACCTGAAGATATGGGCTTCCGGCCCGTCCTCGACCTTTCCAGCTGCATCTGGAAGCGTCACGAAAGGCTCCACCCCATAGACTTCCCCCAGTTTTACCCTAGACACAGATACGTGAAAGACGTTGGGGAGAGACTTCCCAACATGAATCAAATATCGCCCAATCTTATGCCCCGTAAGATTCGACACCACCTTGAACCCGCGGGACTCCACCACCCCTCCTACCGTGGAGCCGAACTTGGCCGTGAACAGTCCCGGGCGGAGAGTCTCCAACGCCGTCTGAAGCGCTCTCTCTGCGGTCCGTACAAGATTCTCATACCTAGGGTTGAAACATACGGTTGTAGCGGTGTCTGCGATGTAGCCGTCCACATGAACACCTATATCTATTTTTACAAGGGAGTCTTCCGGTATCTCTCTTTGATCTTTGGAGGGCGAGGTATAGTGGGCTGCGATCTCGTTTACAGAGACATTGCAGGGGAAAGCAGGTTTTCCTCCCTTCTTTCGAATAAGGGATTCAGCCTCCTCACAGATATCGAGAATAGGCATCCCCTGGCGAACAGTCTGTCTCATCTCTTCCCGAACCTCAGCAGCAATCTGCCCAGCTCGCCTATGCTTTTGGAGAACATCTTCAGGAAGTGCCATTCTTCTTATACCACCCTTTTTTCTAGGTTAGAGAGATAAAAAGGACTTAGTAGAAGAAAAGGAGAGGGTCATCCAACTCCACCGTCATACAGTGCACATCAAGCGAATTCGATTATTAGGAGCCGCAGAATCGCTTTTTCAGAGGCTTGGCGTGATTTTTCTGGGACCTATGGTTGTAAAGTCGTCTCCGCCCATGTGATATAGGAGACTCACGTTCTGCAGGTCGTATCTTCCGTCAAAAACTTCCTCGTCAGCGTAGGCGGCTAGAACCTGGCCTATGAAGAGGGTGTGGTCGCCAGTGGTTATCTGTCTATGCAGTCTGCACTCTAGATGAGCTACGCATTCTTTTATAATGGAGGGGTTAACTTCCTTGGCTGGCAGCGGAGTCAATCCTGTCTCCTCGAACTTGTCAAATTTTCTTCCAGTCCTTCTTCCGCAAAATAGGGTTTCTTCAACTATATCCGTAGTCGGGACATTAATCACGAATTCCTCAGTCTCCTTGATGAGGTTATGGGAGTATCTCTGGGGCGCAATGCTCACAGCCAGCATAGGAGGCTGGATGGAAGCGGGCATAGACCAGGCGATAGTTATGATATTTGTCCGTCCAGTCTCGTTTACACAGCTTACCAGCACAACCTGCTTGGGATACAGCAATCGATAGGCAGAAGAGGGAACAACAGTTTCCTTTTCAGTTTCCAATCAAACCAACTCTATTCTATGATTCAGTTACATAACTATGGACTAGTCTATTAGCTCTTTTTCTTAGCCTGGAGGTTGCCTTTCCCTGAGAAGCTTTTAAGTAGGTGTTAAGAGAGATTAAGGGGTAAGGTGAAAGCCTTTGGAATGGCCTTAACCGTCCAGAAGACTGCTGCTTTTGTGACCCTCTCTAGGAAGTCTTATCAGGAAAAACCGCTAGAAACCTGTCAACCAGTTCCAGAATACGGAGGATGCTGAAGTTGTCAACACCCCTTGAAAAGACCGTGGTTGATCCCTTCGGAACAACTGTGGTTGAGGACTACGATCATCTCTATGAGGAATTCGGGATTGAACCCTTTAGACCTCTTCTAGACCAGGTGCCCAAACCAAGTATGTACATGAGGCGCAATGTGATCTTTGGCCACAGAGATTTCCAACGCATCTTGGATACCATCAAAAGACAAGATGACTTTGCTGTCATGAGTGGCATAAAACCAACAGGCGAGTTCCATCTAGGAACCCTCATGACTGCCAGAGAAGTCATCTACTTTCAGAGACAGGGAGCCACAGCCTTCTACTGCATCGCAGATGTAGAAGCCTACGAAGACAACAAGATCCCCTTCGAGAAGAGTGAGAGAATCGCGGTGGGAAATGTCGCTGACCTGCTGGCCCTGGGATTTGATCCTGCGAAAGGTTACATATACCGACAGTCCAAAGAGGAGAGAGTTAAAGATTTAGCCATAATCTTTGGCGGTGGAGTGACCCTGTCAACCATGACCGCCATCTACGGTGAACGCCACATCGGCCTCTATCTATCAGCGCTCATACAGGCAGGAGACATCCTGATGCCACAGTTACAAGATTTCCACGGTCCAAAACCCACCGTGGTGCCAGTAGGCGTGGATCAAGACCCCCATCTGCGACTCACCAGAGACCTAGCCAACAAGTTCAGTCGCAAGTACAACTTCATTCCACCTTCTTCAACCCTCCACAAGATCATGAAGGGGCTAGATGGCTCACCCAAAATGAGTAAGAGAAACCCGATGAGTTACTTCACGCTCAACGAGAAGCCGGAAAGCATCTCAAAGAAGATTTCGGAGGCCTTCACGGGGGGAAGAGCTACAGTCGAAGAACAACACAAACTGGGGGGCATCCCTGAGATCTGTCCAATCTATGAACTCTGCATGTACCAATTCGTCGAAGATGATGAACAGATCATCAAGACCTACAATGAATGCAGAAGTGGGGATCTCCTGTGCGGTGAGCATAAGGATCGAGCCACAAAAATAGTTTTGGACTTCGTTAAAGAACACAGACGGAAACGTCAGAAATGTCTGGACACTGCCAGAGATATACTGCAGATCTCGTAAAGAGGACTCAAGGTATGGACAAAATATAAATAATCTAACCATTTACTGCTACTGCGGTGAGTGGATGTCCCGCCAATTTCAGACGCTTCACTTCTAGTCTTCGGATTGACTAGCGAAGACCAGTCCTCACCAGAGTTCTCCAAGCCTTCATATCACAGTCCCAGATTACTTTATCAAGTCAGGATGATAAAATCAGACTCGATAGATCCCTAGAGGAAGACATGATGATGGAACTCCGTGAGAACGAGCAGAGGACATTGCTTGCCTTACAAAAGTTGGGTGGGAGAGGAAGTGTCCAGAGAATCATGGAAATGGCAGGCTTGGCTCATGCTGCGGTGATGCGAGCAGCCCTAGTCCTCAAAGCCAAGGAGTTAGCCAGAATCCATGAAAAGCAGCGGGGCCAGATCGCACTGACCGAAGAAGGAAGGTATCACGCAAAAGAAGGACTCCCAGAACGACGTCTACTTCAAGCAGTCACGGAAATGGGGGATGAGACCCCGATTGAGGAAGCAGCCCAAGAGGCTGGTTTAGAGGGCAGAGTCTTAACTGTGGCGTTGGGATGGTTGCGACGTAAAGGCTGGGCGACTGTGGAGAAGAACAAGTTGAAGATTCTAAAGGCGCCCCGAACCGCATCCGACCAGAAACTACTGAAGCTCTTGTATGAGAAGGGGATGCAAAGCATGGAGGATCTGCCCCCAGAGATGCAGGATACGGTTTCAACACTGAAAACTCGGAATCTCGTGGAGATTGAGAGAGAGACTCTGAGAGAACTGGAGTTAACCGAAGCAGGTTGGGAACTGGTTGAAAAGGGAATAGACCTGGTTAAGGAGGTTAGTCAACTTACTCCGGAACTTATCAGGACAGGGGAGTGGCGAGATGCCAAGTTGAGGCGGTTCAATGTGACGGCGCCAGGCCCCGCAACGTATCCTGGGAAGATCCATCCCCTACAACAGATCATTCAGAGGGTGAAGGAGGCTTTCCTTGAGATGGGCTTCACAGAGATTCGAGGTCCAATCGTTGAGACCGCCTTCTGGAACTTCGATGCCCTATTCCAGCCTCAAGACCACCCTGCTAGGGAGATGATGGACACCTTCTATATGCAGGAACCTAAAGTAGGGGACCTGCCAGAGAAGAAGATTGTTGAGGCAGTGGCAAAGACCCATGAAGATGGTTGGATAACGGGCTCCCGGGGCTGGGAATATTCCTGGAGCAATAAGGAAGCAAGCAGGCTCATACTCCGAACCCACACCACAGCAACCACCATCCGATATCTAGCGGAGCATAAGGAACCGCCGGTCAAAGTGTTCTCTGTGGACCGAGTGTATCGCAATGAGAGGGTAGATTACAAACATACCCCCGAGTTCCACCAGATTGAGGGGATAGTGATGGATGAGAAGGTGACACTGCGAGATTTGATGGGAACATTGGAGGAGTTCTACCTCAAACTTGGCCTTGAAAAGGTGCAGTTTTGGCCGGGCTACTTCCCCTACACAGAGCCCTCGGTACAAGCCACAGCTTATGTTCCAGAGCTGGATTCCTGGATCGAACTCTGCGGAATGGGTATATTTCGGCCTGAGGTTTTGGAGCCCCTAGGTATAAAGTATCCAGTGTTAGCCTGGGGAGGAGGGCTAGAGCGGCTCGCAATGCTTAAGCTCGACTTAGATGATATCCGATTCTTGTATAAGAACGATCTAGGCTGGATCAGGGGGACGCCGCTGTGCCGGTGATCACCCTGAAGAGAGAACGTTTCTGCTCCTTGGTAGATAGGCAACTCAGTGTACAGGAGATGGCTCGCCAGCTTCCCTGGTTGGGAGTTTACATTGAGGAGGCCGGGCCGGACTATGTGAAGATCGAGTTCAATCCTAACCGTGTCGACTTCAGCAGTTACGCGGGTGTTGCGCGTGCTTTCCGCGGACTTATGGAGTGGGAGACTGGACTGCCGGAATATGCTGTGCAAACTGGAGAGGTCGTCCTGAAGGTCGATCCTTCGGTCTCCAAGGTTAGGCCCTACATGTTAGGGGCCGTTATCCGCGGATTGAAGCTGGACGCGGAGTCTGTGAGAGAGTTGATGGAGATGCAGGAGGATCTTCACTGGGGCATCGGCAGAGACAGAGAGAAGGCCTCCATCGGCGTGCACAATCTACGCCACGTACAGGCCCCCTTCAGATACACCACTGCAGAGCCAGATGCTGTCAGCTTTGTCCCATTGGAGAAGGGAGAAGAGATGTACCTCAAAGAGATTCTAGAGAAACATGGAAAAGGCATAGCCTATAGCCATCTGTTACAGGGAGCTTCAAGATATCCGTTGTTGATCGATAGACAGAAGCAAGTACTCTCCATGCCACCAATCATTAATGGAGAGCTGACCCGAGTGAGAACTGGGACACAAGACCTATTCATCGATGTTACTGGTACAGACTACAACGCCGTTACCAGAAGCCTGAATGTACTGGTCACAGCCTTAGCGGATATGGGCGGTTCTATCGAGAGCATTCGCGTCAAATATCCAGACCGAGAGGTGGTTTCACCCCACCTCGAACCTCAGAAGATCATGTTGAGAGTGGATTATGCGAATAGACTGCTGGGCCTGCAGCTTCCAGAAGAGAGCGCCATGAGATGCCTGAGAAAGTGTAGGTTGGATGCAGAGAGTGCAAAGAAGGGCGTTCTAGAGGTCTCTGTCCCACCCTACAGGATCGACATACTGCACGAGATAGATTTGGTGGAAGAGGTGGCCGTGGGCTACGGCTACTACAGACTGCACCCCACCAAGCCAGCCACAGTGACCACTGGCAGTCAGCATAGAACGAGTGAGATAGCGGCGGATGTGAGGCAGATTATGATCGGGTTGGGCTTCATGGAGGCGATGAACTTCATCCTCACCGATGAAAAGACCCACTATGAGAGGATGAGGCGGAAGGGCAGCGAGGTGTTAAGAATCGCTAACCCAGTCTCCGCGGAGTATTCAATAGTTCGGGAAGATCTGCTGCCGAGTCTGATGATTAATCTGGTGGATAACAGACATGAGAGCTATCCGCAGAGAATCTTTGAGGTCTCAGATGTGGTTGTGATCCGGGAGGAGGCTGAAACCCGCAGCCAGAGGAAACTCCATGCGGCAGCCGTCTCCTCACATCCCAATGCTAACTTCACAGAGATGAAATCCTATCTGGAGGCTTTGCTCGCCAATCTCGGCTTGAGGAACTGGAGAGTCAGAGCTGTCCGGTACCCAAGCTTCTTGGAGGGAAGGGCGGCTGCAATCTATATCCAGGACAGAGAGCTCGGGAGGGTTGGAGAAATACATCCACAAGTCCTCAACAACTTTGAGCTGGAGAACCCTACTGGCGCCTTTGAGTTGAATCTGGAACAGATTCTGTAGGCATGAGTGATGCCAAGCATAGTGACGTGAGAGCACTCACACCCTAATCGAAGTATCGCTCATCGCTTGATGTAATCGCCAGTTAGAGGTCTTTCACGCTTTGGGAGAGGGGCATAAATGGCTTGTTAATTGTTACCCGAAGTCAGTGCTTTAGAAAGTATGCATGCACCGATTCTTAGGGAACGCGCCGAAGCGCAAAGAGGGAGCGTTAAGGCTATACGTGAGGCAGGATACAAGCCAATCTTTCAGATGATCAACTTTTAGAGTAGACGCTGATAGGGAAGACTTATGTCTGCGTATTCAATTCTTCTTATCGGCGATGACAGGAGCTTGAGATCCCGCCGGGACCCAAACAGGGCTCATGCAGACGGACTCGACTGAGGCTGATGTTTATCTGCCTGTGAGGGAGGGTTTACCCAGGCATGGGACACGGTGGGCGCGGGCGATCAGCCTTAACCCCTGTTGAGAGAGCTCGGCTGAGGGGAGCGTATTGCTCTGCTGTGAGGTCGAGTGTTAGATGCATGGGACACAGCGCCCGCGAGAACTTTTCTATGTGCACGAGGAATCGCATGCAAGCGGGAACGGATGAACCAGAGTGGGAGTAAAAACATTGCAATAACTGGGAACCTCTGGAGAGGCCCAGATTACCGTTATGTTGGGGATCCCTTCCCCTCTATGACAAGCAAAGATATAAGATCCATCCTCTAAAAGGAGGAAACACGAGTGGTGCCCATAAATGGTCTCCAAGAAGAAACGTGAAAAACTAATCCTACAACTCCTCCACAAAAATGAGGGACTCACCCTCAAACAGATACACGCCAAACTCCCGGATAACACGAAAAAACAGATCTACAACGCTCTAAAATCCCTCTTCAAAAAGGGCCAAGTCAACACAGAGATCCAAAGAATAGAAGACAAACCCACCACCATTTATCGACTAACCTAAGCAGATTGACAAGCTGGACTCAAGAACCACAACAGAACCGGTGCCACAAACGACACTGTAAACAAACAGCTATTAAAAATACCGCACAGTAGATTTATAAACAACCAAATGAAGGATTAATAATGCAAAGGTGCCTTTGAGGTCGAATTTTACATAACAGACCTCAAACTCTCGGATGCAATCATCTACCGTTTGTGATAGATGATGAAGGGAAAAGTGATGGAATCACATCACGATGAAACCATGCAAAAGCCCACCTTCAGACGTCACACAGACACATAAGGGCTAACCGAGTAAGCCCGACATGTTACGCCGTCTGGTGGATGACTAGGCTTGAGCGCTGAAGAAGGGCGTGGCAAGCTGCGATAAGCCACGGGTAGCCGCATGCAGGCGTAGATCCGTGGATACCTGAATGAGACCTCTTGTCGCAGACTGCTAAGGCGGTCTGCGGCGCTCCCAAAGGGGAGCGGGAACCCCCCGAACTGAAACATCTTAGTAGGGGGAGGAAAAGAAACCAACTCCGGGATTCCCTTAGTAACGGCGAGTGAAAAGGGAAAAGTCCAAACCGAACCTCCCCAGGAAACTGGAGAGGGATGTGGAGTTGAGGGTCCAGCCGCTCTTCTAACCAACAAAGCCAAAGAAGTCTGAAAAGGCTCGCCAAAGAGGGTGATAGCCCCGTAGGCGTAAACTGGAAGAAGAATGGGCTGGAATCCCAGAGTACCATACCCTGGCATGGGTTTGGGAAACTGGAAGCCACTAACTTCCAAGACTAAATACGCC
>JABAHS010006562.1_pt2 | contig 12152 bp, 15 predicted proteins | sample 7062111 | NCBI WGS metagenome assembly JABAHS01 (sample SAMN14534600, study PRJNA622989) | marine sediment metagenome | biome: marine biome [ENVO:00000428]; feature: marine pelagic biome [ENVO:01000023]; material: deep marine sediment [ENVO:00002113]; isolation source: pool of 4 deep marine... | reverse complement strand
GACTGACAATCAGCACAGTCTGATGCACAAGATGTCACCAGACCCGCACTAATCGTAATACCAACCGCAAAGACAACCCTAAGCAAATTGTTTATCGAAGAGTATTGATTGATCACCCCAACGTCCCCAGGTTTCGTAACGTTCCCTTTAGGCTAGCGATTCTTCTTCGTGTCGAGAAGAGGGCTTCCGGCGAGACCCCCTGCCTCCTTCCCGGTCCGCGAATAAATAATGTGAATACCCCTCCCGCAANNTGTGCCATCCAGGAAAAAGCCATGGGCTCTCTATGCATCGGGCTCAAAGGTCGTAAATGCAACCGTTTCCGTCGTCTCGTCTGTGATGGTGAAACACCAAACCCAGTCTAGAGACCCCGAAGCCTCGTAGACATGGCCCGCCTCGGCGTTGATGTCGAATCTTCGCGTCCCCATAGGCGGGCCGCCCCCTTCGTTGTCGATGCTGTTCACCGAGCACTCAATTCGCCCGAAAACGGGGCCAGGATCTACCACAAACTTCATGGCTGCTGCTGACCCGTCTATCCTTAAGACGCAACTTTGCCCCCCTACGACCCACCACGACTCGCTCCCTTGAATGACTGCGGTTTCTGTGGCTTCGGGGTCCGCAAGGCGCACGATTCCTTCTGCGTCGCCCCACACACGGTTCCAATGGTATGGCGTGCAGCCGAATAGACAGACCAGCAAAAGAAGTACTGCAACTCGCATGCGATAGAGCGTATGCACAACGCCCACAGACGGAGAATACGGGATTGCCGAAGCGGAAGGTGACAGCTAATCTGCTATGACCGTTATACGTGTAACATAGATATGGAAACAGGCGTCACCCTGGCTGGCATCTTCGGAAAATTTTTGCGTTGTTCTGATTGCCACGGCTTTCTTGAGCCGACTGCCTGGATTAGAAAATATAGTTTACTATTCGAGTGCTTTCGTAAACTGGAGGGGAATTATGAAACGCTTGATCATCGCTGCTTTAACGACGGTGTTCGCCAATGCTAATGCCGGCGCTGCTAAATTAGCTTCCCCCACCCCGATTCNNACTATGGCTGTAGCCTCATATCAAAACAATCTCGAATCGGCCCCGGTTCCTGAACTGGATGGTACCGGCGCTGTGTTGGCCTTAGGTCTCGTCGCACTCGTGGTGGCGGTAATCGGGGAGCGCAAACGCTAAGCCCCCTGACGGGAGACTATTGATCCTTGCGGCGCGGACGGAACCGCGCCTACGTTACATCTAAGAAGGGAAAAATTAGCAGGATTAGCAACTTTAGCAGGGGGCCGCTTCCGTTTTTGCTTTTAGGAAAGGAGCGGGTTCAGCTGGTTGCGCCCATCGTCCCTCTATGAGGAGAGAATGTTCTCACGGACCCTTATGGGCTGGGACAAAGCTTCGGATTTCGGGGGTCGTCGCGATGAATCGGACCTCAGAATCCGTGAGAACGTTTACAGGGTATTACCTTGCGGGACTTACCTTGATGCGCCGACGCCGCTCACGGTGTATGGCAACCAAAGCACCAACCAGACCCAACCCCAGTAACGCACCGGCCCCATCAAGCTCAGGTACGGGTTCGTAGTCGATTCCTTTGACACAATTCGGCGTGAAAGCTTGCGCCCCCCAAACTGCATTCTCATCGCCAATGAAGTGAACAGTTACTCCATTGCTGGCGTCCAACGGTCCGACTGCGGCTTCCCCATTGGTGACGGTAAAGACGCAGGGTAGGCCATCAACGATTCTTGTCGTCCCGCCAAGGGTCCCGAATGTGGCCACCTGCTGGCCTGCTGCCGCGTTCATAGCAAGGCAGAAGCCGAGGGCGGCAATCATTAGTCGTTTCATTCTTTCCCCCAAGATTTTCAGATCCATTAACACTATTTGGGGAGACAGACTGCGACCATCCTTCAAACGTAAGATGGGTAACTCGTTAGTTCGATTATTGTGGATGATTGGACATATTTGTTTGGGCGGTCTTACAAATCCTCAACCACAGAGGTCAATCTGCGGATGGCAAAGGTCAACTCAGTCAGTCCTTCCATGTCTTTCTCCATTTCAGAATCCAAACCGCAACCGTGCTAATCCTGCTAATCGTGCTAATTTTTGGCTTCCATCCAGACGTCCTTGCACGTCTTGCCGTCGATTTCCCTGTCCCCCGGCTCTGTCGCTTTCACGTAGTAGCCGTGGCTGACGAGCGTGGTCATGGCTTCCTTGGCAGCTCTCGCCGTCCTCACCTCTGAAGGACCGTTCTGATAGATCCATGAAAGAGCGAAGCGGTCCCAGCCCTGGCTTTGTATCCAATGCAGGAGCGTCTCGGCTCTGGTGATCTCGTGGTCGGCCATGGAAGATTCCATGATTCTGATGTGTTCGTTCACGTAGAAGTCTGCGAGATTTATTNNGATCATACCCGTGGCCGGCCGTATCACCCGCAGACCCAGGGCAAGATCGAGCGCTGGCATCGGTCGCTGAAGAACCAGATCCTGCTCGAGCATTACCACTTCCCAGGGGAGCTGGAAGCGGCGATCCAGCGCTTCGTCGAGCACTACAACAACGAGCGTTACCACGAGTCGCTGAGCAATCTCACGCCTGCAGACGTGTACTACGGCCGTGGCGAATCCATCTTGGCAAGGAGGCAGCAGATCAAGTTGAATACCCTGGCCATGCGTCGCAAGATGCATGCCCGTAACCGAGTGCAATCACTCGCACAGATGAGCTGAAGTGTCTCTTAGCTCAGCAGACTAAAGTTCCGAAAGGTTCTGACGACGTACAGTAGTCGAAGAACGATCTAATGCTTGATCAATCAGCCTGTCGAGATGACCCCAGGTCATCGAAAAGCCGAGCATTGTTTTCCCAGGACCAAGACCCTTCAGGAATGTCAGCTCGCAATCGATCCAGGTACTTTTTGAAACCGCTGCTTACCGTGAGACGTCCTGCATCCCATAGTCGTAGGGTTGCTTCGGTTTGGAGCGATCCGACGATGATGCGTTCGTGTGCCCGCCATATATCTTCAGGAAGGACACCTTCAACGTACTGTTGGTAAAGCATGTCCGCCATGAAGAAGTGTTGAAGGTTCCAGGCAACAAGACGCTGTCTCTGGCTGTCATCCAGCCGAGTTACATCTTCGAAGCCGGTCGCGACGATGGTGGCCATGTCGGGACTAAGCGCGAGTTGAAGGGCTTCCTCTGTCCAGCATTTGCCGGCCTCGAATCGGGCCACAGACCGCAACGATTTGGTGTTCGCTTCTGTCGCTTCCCGACCGTGCCGAACTTGAACGGTTAGATAGCCCAAGGTCACAACCACGGCTATCGCGCCAAAGAACTCCCCAAAGTTGCCCAGCAACTGAGCAATCTCCTGAATATCCATAACTCACCTCCTCCTGCAGATGGAGGGATGGTAGCGCAGTCAGTCATCGCCAATCGTGCCGCGCTCGAAAATAGATATCAGCCTAGGATGAGGCAGTTTGAATGGGCTCTTCGGGGACTCCCACTTGCTGGCTAAGCAACCTGGTGTCTAAGAAACTACGGAACTCTTCAACGAACTCGTGTTTATTTCTTTCCCAGACCCGTTGCGCCTCGGCGTGCCCCCGAAAGTGTCGCAATAACGGCATCGTCAACGACTCGGTCCTCTCCAATGAAAGCAACTCTTTCTCGTACTGATAGAACGCAGCATCGGCGTTGTGCAGCAGCGACAGTACATACACAGAGTACGCTCTGAATTCTTCCGCAGTGAGCTCTTCATCTCTGCCTACCTTGTTCAAAGTCCGCGAAAGATCCTTGTCTGTCATCAGCGCATGACGCGTCTCCACCAACCGTCGTGTCATCTCCTGGTAAGCCCCAACTTCAGATGATCTTGTCTCAAACTCCATCTGACGCGTGTTCTGTCGCAGCTGGCCCGCCAGATAGATCAGCGTCACGATCACGCCAATCGCTCCGAGCGTCTCCCCAATGGCCCCGACCATATTCCAGTCCATAACTCACTACCTCCTGCAGATGGAGGGATGGTAGCTCAAAGCAGACATCTGACGCGGTAGCGACGCGGACGAAGTTCTGGAGCTGATCATGTCGTGTGACATTACGCTGTTAGGAGGTTTTGGCCCGCCTGACATGAACCAGATACCAGACTGAAGTTGCCCAAGCGGATGCCATCACGACCGCTGGCACTAATGGCCGGGCAGATCTTGGCAGCCCTCCGCCCAAGAGCTCGGGTTGTTCCCCTATGGCCAAATACAGCCTTTGAAGATCATTGATGTTTGCGATTGCAGGTAACAAGCAGAACCCGGAGTAGACCAATGTGATCGCAATGGCGAACCGAAGCGGTATCCGATTACCGATGAAATGAACCGCGACGATGTAAGCGAAATAGACCGTCACAAAGTTCATAAAGTGGTTGGCAGCTTGATCAGCAATCTCAGAGATCGCGACAGCAGTCGACAGGTCCATAACTCACCTCCTCCTGTAAATGGAGGGATGGTAGCGCAGAAGACTTGCCCCTGAGATCGGCTGCGGTAGCCTCGTTGCATTCATTAGAGAGGAGGCGATCGTGGATCATCAGGCTTTTGCAGAGTTGTTGGGTAACTACGGAGAGTTCTTCGGCGCGATAGCCGTGGTGGCGACACTCGGGTATCTAGCCCTTCAAGTGCGACAGAACACGCGGTCGAGCTACGTGACTCGATCAGCAGCGGTAACCCAGCGACTGGGAGAAATTCAGGAAGCGATTGTCTGCGACAGCGACTTGTCTTCCCTCATGGCGAAGTGTCGTGACGCCGAACCAGCCGATCTGACACCCACAGAGGAAGAGCGGGTGCGGGGGATAGCCGATATGTACATCAAGGTTTTCGCCCCCGTGAACACGGCATATCGAAATGCAGAGATGACTGAAGCGTATTTCGAGGTCTTCCGTTCGGAGTTCCAACGAATTGTCGAGACCTATCCAGCCTTGAAGTCGCGCATGCTCCCAACGCTGCAGCATTTCGACATGAAGCTCTCTCCGTTGTTCGGACCGGCCTTCGACTAAACTCCCGTCATCCACAACGGGAGACGTCTAATGGGTATTCAGGATCTCGGGGCCATCGGGGAGTTCATCAGCTCGCTCGTCATCGTCGTCACGCTGATGGTGCTGATATACGAAGTACGCGGTTCGAAGAACGCGACGCTGCAAGCTAATGCGCAGGAGCGGCAGCGAAGGCGGGACGAAACCAATCAGTCACTAGCAGAGTCGCCCGAACTGGCCAGCATTCAAGCAGCAGCGAACAGGCATCTTGGTGGGTGGCCTTTCGCCGAACATGCGGCCGAGTTTGGATTAGAGCCAGACCAGTTCTTGCGTTTAGGCGCCCATTACGGTCGCACTATGCTTCAGCTGCGGAATGCCTTTGTGTCAGGAATACCAGAAGAAGAACTCGAATCCGTTGACGACCAGTTTCGCACGATGCTCTCGCAGCCAGCATTCGCGAAGATGTACGACATCTTCTACGCCGACATTTCGGACGTAAAGCATACCGAGCGATTCCTTTCACACTTGGACGAGATCAGAGCGGGCATGCAGACGACGTAGCCGCCGACCTCTCCCGGCAGTCCCACCACTTGACGTCCAGAGCGGTAGGTGGCGCATGAAAATCATGCGTCGTCTGGAGTGCTGACAATGTCGGGAATGCCAGTAGGCATGAGACATCACCCCTACAGAATCTTAATGGTGGGTAGAGCGGCGGGGTGAAAAAGAAATCAGCTCGTGTTATCCAGAATTTCTGAACAAATACAGACAGATAGAGAATTAGACTGGCGGAGAGGGTGGGATTCGAACCCACGGACCCCTTGCGAGGTCACTTGATTTCGAGTCAAGCCCGTTCGGCCAGCTCCGGCACCTCTCCGGGAGGGCACTGCGACAAGGCCGCCATTCTGAGCAAAGCGAGGTCTGTTTTCCAGCGAGGAAGGCGGCTCAGTTCGCTGCCGCCGTCGCGGCGGCGGTTTCGGGAAGCCGTATCCAGTCGAGCCCGTCATCCTGAGTCGCAAACGTAAGCTGAGCGACCTGGTCATGAAAAGGCGCGAAGGTTTCGGCCAGCAGGTCGGGGTGATTGTTCTCCTCGCTGACGTGGCCAACGGCAACGCGCAGCGCCGGGTGACCCACATGATTGAGAAAGGAAGCCGCCTGATCGTTGGAGAGATGGCCGAGGCTACCCGCAATGCGCCGCTTCACGCTTGCCGGGTACCGGCCCCGCAGGAGCATTTCGCGATCATGGTTGCTTTCCATCATCAGACCATCGCAGGCCTGGTATTGCTCGATCACGAACGGCGTGATCTGGCCGAGGTCTGAGATGACGCCGATCCTTACGGATCCATGCTCGAAAACGAACTGGGTCGGCTCCCGGGCATCATGGGGCACGATGACGGGCATGACCTTCACGGCACCGATGTCGAAGCTGTCGTGAGAATCGATGTCGCTGCCGACGAGCTCAGCGCGCGTAGCCTTTAGGGTTCCGTGGGAGGCAAAGACGGGAACCGCGTACTTGTGGCTGAGCGCCGCGACGCCGCCCGCGTGATCCGAGTGCTCATGGGTGACCAGTATTGCCGAGAGATCACCGGGCCGGACGTCGAGCCGGCGAAAGCGGGCCTCCGCCTGCTTCAGGGTAAACCCGCAATCGACGAGGATCAGCTCTCCGCCGAGGTCGACGAGGGTACCGTTGCCCCGGCTTCCGCTGCCCAGGGACGCAAATGCCGTCAACTGGCAAACTCGCGGATCATGATCAGCAGTTGCTGACCAAGCTCCCGATCGACGGGGGCCGAGTTCTCATCGAGGATCGAAACCGAGTAGACCTCCTCACCCGATCGCTCGAGCTGAATCTGAAGCTCCTTGGCATCGCCTTCACCGCCAAACGAGAACATCCGGCCAAAGAAACCCTTTTTGTCTTCTCCGGCCAGGAACGCCTCCGTGATGTTCACGAAATAGGTGCCCTCGTCGCGATCCTGGTCGGTCAAGTCCATCTCGGCGCGAGCGATGGCCTGGCCCAGCGCGGCCCACGCCCGTTCGTAGTCCAGGTAGAGGATAAGGGTGGGGTCGCCCTGCTCGTTGCGGGAGAGCACGGACTTCGCACCCGCCGAGATCTCCTGGGCAACCATGGAAACCGTCTGCTCGGAAACCTTCGCGGCAACGTAGGCGCCGAACTCGTTGAGCATGTCGTTCTCGATGTCTGAGACGTCCGACGCGACGCCTTCGATGTCCACCAGCGAGTCCGAGGCCGGCAATCCCAGGCTGTCGTTCTCGTGACGGATGTGGACTTCACACGTGCGCTCCCGCATGCCCTGCTCGAGCCGGAAACGGATGCGGTCACGGCCCGTGGTGAGACCCGCCACTTCGCGGCCATCGCGGATGACCAGCCGAACCACGTCCCGGTAGGTATCTTCGTCGATCAGCAGCCAGTCCGTATCGATTCGCCCCTCCGGACCCATTTCCATGGCAATGGCCACGCCGTTTTCGGCCAGAAACTGCTTCAGCTTTGGCCAGACCGTGGTGGGCGACTCCGGCAGGGCCAGCCAGCGCCGGTCCCCCAGACGCTGAATGCGAACTTCGTCCCGGGTGTCGCTGGCGTAGATCGCGCTCGGCTGAGGCGGGCGCTGGGGGTAGAACTCCGGATTCATCTGATCGGGCGACGGCGGGATCGGAAAAGGGTCGGCTACGCGACCCGTGGCGAGGTCCTCGGGAACGTATAAGCCGGGGCCTTCCCGGGCATCGAGGTAATCGTCGCTCTTGTTCACGAAGATCCCCTCGTCGTCGTTGAGCCAAGAGCACCCCGAAAACGCCGACAGGATCAGCACAACGGTGGCCAGGCGGTACGCGCGCATCATAAGGCGCCCACCTCTTGCAAACGTCGCACGAGTTCGGGACGGTTTTCCTCCGAAAGCTCCAGCAGCGGCAGCCGTATGCCGCGATCCACCATCCCCATTTCGTACAGCGCCCATTTCGTCGGTTGAGGGCTCGGCTCCACGAACAGAATCTCGTGGATCGGCTGCAGCTCGGCATCGAGCGAACGCGCAAGATCTGCATCTCCCTCGCGCCAGGCTCGGCAGAACTGCGCCATCTTGCGAGGCAGCACGTTGGCGGTGACCGAGATGCAGCCCACCGCGCCGAGCTCGAGCATTCTCAACGTCTGCCCGTCCTCTCCGGAGAGCACGAAGAAATCGTCAGCAGCAAGATCGCGGATCTCGGCGACGCGCTCCGGGTCGCCGCACGCTTCCTTGATGCCGACGATGTTGCCGATCGCGGAGAGCCGCGCCACCGTATCCGCCGTCATGTCGCGACCGGTGCGCGGCGGAACGTTGTAGAGCACTATGGGCAGGTCGACCGCCTCAGCGATCGCCGCGTAGTGCCGGTACAGGCCCTCCTGAGTCGGGCGGTTGTAATACGGGGTCACCGACAGGCTCGCATTCACGCCGATCTTCCGGGCTTCACGTGTCAGGTGAATGGCCTCTGCCGTCGCGTTGGCGCCGGTACCCGCAATCACGGGGACCTGTCCGGCCACGACCCCGACCGTGCGGCGGATGACCTCCAGATGTTCATCGACGTTCAGCGTCGCGGACTCACCGGTTGTGCCCACCGGCACGATGCCGTCCGTGCCTTCCTGCAGGTGCCAGCCAATAAGGCGCTCCAGGGCGGGCCAATCGACCTCCATCCCCGTGGTCATGGGCGTAATCAGGGCAACGATGCTACCTGTGAACATAACGCTCTCTAGCTGCGCGAACCCGCCTCACGGGGGCGGGTAGCAAAACGGCGCCATGGTACTTGAGCGGCGTGACGAGGCTCAACCGTCCGCCTCGATCAGGCCTTCCCCGCCGGCTTCCGCCAATTCTTCCTGGCGCGGCCAGGCGTTGTAGATGGATTTCACCAGCGTGGCGAGCGGGATGGCGAACAGCACGCCCCAGATTCCCCACAACCCGCCGAACGCGAGCACGGCCGAGATGATGGTGATCGGGTGCAGATTGACGGCGCTGGAAATCAGCAGCGGGACCAGAAAATTGCCGTCCAGGAACTGAATGATCAGGTACGCGCCGAGCACGCCCGCGAGCGGCAGGGACCATCCAAACTGCACGACGGCCACCAGCGCTACGGGGATGGTCACCACGGCCGCTCCGACGAACGGTATCAGCACCGAAAGCCCCACGAGCACGGCAAGCAGCGCCGCGTAATTGAGGCCAAACAGCGCGAAGGTCACATAGGTGGTTATCCCGACGATGAGGATCTCGACGAACTTGCCTCGCACGTAGTTCGCCAGCTGCAGGTTCATCTCAGCGCCGACCCGGTCCAGCAGCGGGCGCTCCTCGGGGAGTAGCGAGAGGAACCAGCGCGTGAGCTCGTCCCGATCCTTGAGGAAGAAAAACACCGAGAATGGCACGATCACCGTGTAGATCATCAGCGCGGCCACGGTGGGAACCTGGGTAAGCAGCGTGTTCAGCAGCCTGCGACTGAGATTGCCCACCTCTCCCGTCAGCGAGCCCAGCCACTTGTCCACCTGCTCCGGGGTCACCAGCCCTCCGGGCGAGGTGTTCGCCAGGTCTCTAATCAGGCCCTGCACCTGAACGATCCCGTTCGGAAGACCATCGATCAAGGCGCGCAGCTGCTGCCAGACGAGCGGGACCAGGAACAGCACAAGGGCGATCAGAGCGCCGAGGAAGACGGTAAACGTCAGGTAGACGGCCAGCGTGTCACCCAGGCCATGGTCCACCAGCCTTTTGACCAGACCCTGGAGGAGAAAGGCGACGACGAGCCCGATGAGCACCGGGGCAAGCATCGACCCAAAGATGAAGACCACCAACGCGATGATGACGATGAGGACAACCAGGTAAATGGCTTCCTCGTTGGAGAAGTGCCGATTGATCCAGCCACCGATGACCTCGAGAAAACGCATCAGCCCGCCTTTTTGCGCAGCAAATAGATGTAGGTATCGTCGTCGCGAAGCGATTCCAGCAGCGCATGACCGCTCTGCCGTGAAAACACCTCGAAATCACGGACCGAGCCGGGATCCGTGGCAAGCACCTTGAGCAGCTCACCGGGCGAGAGCTCGTTGAGCGCTTTCTTCGCCTTCAAGAGCGGCATCGGGCAGTTGAGGCCCTTGGCATCGACCACTAAGGGTTCGGTCATGTTCGATTCAGCGCACGAAAGAGCGGAAGGGACGCCTATCATAAGGCTTTTGAACTTTTCCCGGCCACAGGTGGCTAAAACCAGAGCAGGTTCTGCGGCACACCGCCATCCAGTATGATGCCTAAAATGCACGATTCCCGAGCGACGAAGCGACGCCCCAAACGGGCCGGGGCCATGGTTCGCCTCGGCATCGCCGCCGTGCTTTGCCTGCTCACCGCAGCAGCCTCCACGGACGTCAGTGATGATCTGCCCGTCCTTGGCGACGCCTCATCCAGCCTGATCTCACCGGAGCTGGAGCGACAGATCGGCCGGGATTTTCTCAAGCAGGTGCACGCGGGCCTGCCAACCATCAGCGACCCTATCCTCAAGCACTACGTCACCCGTCAGCTGACCGGGCTGCTCCAGTACTCACAGGTCAGGGAGAACCTGCTGGGCGTGGTGCTCATCGACAGCGATCAGATCAACGCCTTTGCCGCCCCGGGCGGCGTGGTGGGCGTCAATCTGGGCCTTCTGCTGCACGCCCAGGACGTGCACGAGTACTCGTCGGTCATGGCTCACGAGCTCGCTCACCTCAGCCAGCGCCACTTTGCCCGAGGCGTCGAGGAGGCGCGCAGCAAGACGCTGCCGACCATCGCCTCGCTGCTGGCCGCCATCATGATTGGCGCGATCGGCGGTGGCGAGGCGGGCATGGCGGCCATCTCCGCGTCGCAGGCCGCAGGCCAGTCCAGCCAGCTGCGCTACAGCCGCACCCGCGAGCAGGAGGCCGACCGGATCGGGCTCAACACCATCGTCCGTGCCGGGATGGACCCGGACGGCATGGCGCGAATGTTCGAGAGAATGCAGCGCAACTACCGCTTCTCCCGCACGCCGCCGGAGTTCCTGCTGACACACCCGTTGAGCGAGACCAGGATCTCAGACGCCAAGAGCCAGGCCCGCGAGTACCCCAGACGCGACTACGGCGACTCACCCGATTACGCCATGATGCGCGTGCGCGCGCAGATCTACTACGCGTCCAGCGCCAGCGGCGCGGTCGCTCAGTTCGAGAAGGCCGTTCGTAACGATCCCGAATCCGTCCCTGCACGCTACGGGCTGGCGCTGGCGCAGAGCAGAGCCGGCCAGCACGCCGAGGCGATCGCCGGCGGCGATGCTCTATTCACCGCCAATCCTCAGAAGATTCTCTACATCGCGTCATACGCGGAGCTGCTCATCGAAGCCGGAAAGCTCGACCAGGCGATCCGACTGCTTTCACACCACCTGGCTCTCAACCCGGACAACGCCACCCTGGCGTCCATGTACGGTGAGGCGCTCATCAGGGATCAGCAATACCGGGAGGCCGAGGCGGTGCTGGAGCGGCAGAGCGTCGTCAACAAGGACGACGTGGACGTGTGGTACAACCTCGCCGAGGTGTCGGGCAAGGCGGGAAACATCATTGGCGTGCATCGGGCTCGCGCCGAGTACTACGCGCTGCACGGCGCATACCAGCGGGCCATCCAGCATCTGGAATACGCCCGGCGCCTGGTCAGGGAAGACAACCAGCAGCTCAATGCGATGCTGGATCAGCGCATCAACGACATGCGCATGGCTCTGCGGGTGCGGCGCTCCTAGGCCACCTTGAAGTCGAGCATCCGCTTGAGCGGGATCATGGCCTGCCGGCCGATCTCCGGATCCACGTGAATCTCGTTGGCCGTCATCGCCGCTTCGTCGCGCAGCGTGGCTGCGAGGGTAGATAGCTCGTTCATCGCCATCCACGGGCAGTGAGCACAGCTGCGGCAGGTGGCACCCTCGCCGGCCGTGGGCGCTTCGATGAACCGCTTGCCCGGGTTGCGCTGGCGAAGCTTGTGGAAGATGCCGCGGTCCGTCGCGACGATGAACGTGTCGTGTGGCAGCTCCTGGGCCGACTTGATGATCTGGCTGGTGGAGCCGACGGCGTCAGCAATCGAAATCACCGCTGCCGGCGACTCCGGGTGAACGAGCACGCCGGCCTCCGGATAGACGGCCTTCAGGTCGAAGAGCGCCTTCGACTTGAACTCCTCGTG
>JABAHS010125057.1_pt1 | contig 12165 bp, 6 predicted proteins | sample 7062111 | NCBI WGS metagenome assembly JABAHS01 (sample SAMN14534600, study PRJNA622989) | marine sediment metagenome | biome: marine biome [ENVO:00000428]; feature: marine pelagic biome [ENVO:01000023]; material: deep marine sediment [ENVO:00002113]; isolation source: pool of 4 deep marine... | reverse complement strand
CATGCACTCCGCGGGCCATGAATCCCCCTTTCGGTACCCAATTGGTATTTGGCACATTCGGTCCGGCGCTTCGCCATCCCATCCCCGCCGTCCCCTGCCCACCCATACCGATGCACCCCATCACCAGACGCTCACTGGCCGCCGGCTTGCCCCCCACCCCAAGGGCCGATGTTGTAATAACATATGGCATGGCAACAGATACTGCCGCTGACTTGAGAAACGACCGTCGCGTTACTACTTTGTTACGCATTGAATTTCCTCCAATGAAAAAACATCCCGGCTTTCGGTTCGGTTCCTATCGTTGTTGATATTTCCCAGACAAAATTACATTATTTCAAAATCCTATTATGGCCTATATTACCACACTTAAATCATAAGTTCCATAGTTTTAGTCCCTTTTCGCTAATGTACGTCGTTTGGATCGAGACTCTCCATTGAATCAGTATCTTCTATCTCGTAAGGACCGGTGATATGATGGTAATTCTTTTCCGAAACAAAGGAAAAGTTAGTGGCTCCGCATTCACAACCCTGGCTGGCTGGAGGTTTTCATTTACGGTTATAGCTTCTACACTGAACAACTCTCATCTGAATGTCAGCCAGAAGTCGGATGGCGCCTCTAATTGCAGCCTTATCGTTTTATCCAGCGATGCAGCCAGCCAACGCTTAACTTCTGTCACCTCTCCTAAAGACGCAAGAATATCTCGGTCTATTGGTTCGTCTGTTTCTTCGTCCTTCCAGAAGACTCCGAGCGTATTCGAAACAATCCTTAGCCGGTCACAAAGAGGACTTAGTTGGAGATTTCGTGAATGACAGGCATAAGGTCTCTCTGGATGCAGCCCTCCCCCGATTGCCCTCAGTAAAGTAACAATACCGCCAACGAAATCCCAGTTACACGGCGTCAGCATATCTATAGCCATAGCCAGCGACATCCTGGCCTCCTGACCGTCTACCGTATCATGTATGATTATCTCATTTGTTTGCTGCAAAAATTCAACTGAATCTTTGTAATATTCCCCGGCAGGATTTGCTCCCGGCTCACCATAGTCTCCGAGGTCTAAGACCATCATATGATAAGGCCGGCTCGGATCCAAAGCTGCAGTTATCTTGTCGACTATTCGCCCTACCTGCCATATCTTAAGAGGGCTGGCCTCTCCGAGAAGGTTCAAAAGCCTCTCTGCCGAGATACCTCCGACCTCCAAATTTATCGCCCGGACCGCCGGATCTTCGCACCAGCGGGAAAGGATCCGCCGACAATTCTCCAATTCTTTCTTACGCTGGGGCGGCCTCTCTTTTGATTCCTTTGGGCAGCGCCCGGAACTTATGGCCCTGATGATACGCTCCGCTTCCTTATCAGCCTCATGATAACAAGATTCCAAACTCGTTATAAGTTGCCTTATTTTGGTCGTCTGCTCATTCAGGGGCTCTACAGCATCTTCCATCTTATCTATGGCCAGAATCTCACCGTCTGACTGCTCAACGCAATTCCGCCACCAAGACCTGCGGGTCACTTTGTTTGTCTTTTCTTGCTGCTCCATCTGATTACAATGCTATTTTTTATACGGTTTCTGCATAAGATTCACCGCCGGTATATTCGCCGTGACGGAGACAACACTTATAATCCTATCCATGGATACACATACATAGTTGCCGCATAACGCTCGGTAATAATACTCAAACCTATATCATAGAGGTAACTATTTAATTGTCAATAAGATTTTTAAAAAATATGTGGTTTTTGACACTTAAGAAAGACACTAACCGCATGGCTCCAATGTTGCCCTTTTGGTCACCTTTCTTAAGTCTTCATGATTATAGTGCGGATGTTGCCTGTTCGGGCTTTTCGCATTTATGAAAAAGACTGCGGAACAGCAATAGTGCATTTGAAGTGAAAATAAGCACCCAGAAAAAAACGCAAAAATGCAGCCATTGGTCTATTGAGGAACTTGAACCGCCCGCGGTATATACCTCTCCGTGCGTTCTGGCGTGGGAGACGTCTGAACGACGCAGGGCCATGGTTAAAATTGGAAATACAATCGCGGCAATATCTATCAATAGTATTAATACTATCCATGACTTGATAGCTATATTCGACATGACGGTGCGAACAGCAAGTTTCCCATCGATCTGTTTGGTTTTGCATTTATGATAGAGAACACGGCCCAATAAAACTGCGTTGGAACCAAAAATGAGCAGATATATTGCTCCGACTATTCCCCCAGCTTCTCTTACCATATGGTAAAAGAGTATAAACATATCCATTAATCCCCTTGTCTCTTTTACTTTCCCAAGTCCGACTGTAAGAAACAGCAATATAAGTGCCGATATGGTAATATTGACGGCCAAAGTGATTATTGTCCACAACTTGAAAATCCTGTCGGATGGCGAAAAATCAATTTGTTTTGGTGCTTCCATGTTATCACCTTTCTTAAAACTTCATATATCCCAAAAAGTGCGATTGTCAGCAGTAACGAATAGAGAAACATCGCACCAAAATACACAAAAACACCAAGGATAGTGCTTTGTCCCCATTTACATGCAAATAGTTTCGATAAAAGTAGAAATGGCGCTAATAGCACAACGACACCCGGCTTTAGATAAGCATCAAAGTGGTCCCCGACTTTTGGGTCCGGATTGGCCCGGCAAACTATCCCTGCTATAAAGTGTATAGCGAAAATGAACAGTATAATCACCACGAAAAGCAGCAAGTCTGATTTAGTTCGCCGCAGCATTGCTTAGCCTGTTTATAAATTAACTGTTCTTCAGGTATAAGTGAATCTATGGACCATCCGTTTTTCGAGCGTTTACTTATGTATTACTTTAACCACTTCCACGAGCCTTTCTCATCACGGAATCCAAGTCTGCCTGCTTGGAGCAGAACCTCAAGCTTTTCTCCTTCATCATAAAGCCGGAGACCATCTCCTGGTATCAGCTGCACATTTTCTTTCCCGGTAGAATCAGAAAACCGGAGACCATTTCCAGGTACCAAATACAAGCTTTTTGCCCCTTCGGAATCGGAAAGCCGGAGGCCATTTCCAGGCATCAGCTGTACACATTCTTTCCCGGCAGAATCATAAAGCCGGAGACCATTTCCAGGTATTAGCATCACTCGGTGTTTTCCGTCTTCGTCATAGAGTCTCAGACCGTTTCCATACATCAACATCAACCTTTCTTTCCCGGCAGAATCATAAAACCGGAGACCACTTCCAGGCATCAGCATCACACTTTCTTTCCCGGCAGAATCATAAAACCGGAGACCATTTCCAGGCCGCATCACAAGTCGATGTTGTCCCGTCTTATCATAAAAACTAACACCATTGGCAAGCTTCGAGGGCAGTTTCCCATCCCGCCCATACGAAAGGGCCAACTGAGAACCTGACAAGCAAGCTCGCAGTTTCCCATCTGTTCCAAAGAAACACAAGTGCGGCCCTTCTTCTCCCAAAGACAGTTCTGCTCGGGCGTTGCCTTTTGAGTCTACCAGGACAAATCCCTCAGCCTCAATAATATTAGCTTTGTTTGATCGTGCAGTTACCTCAGCATCCACATCCTTAACTAAGCCGGGTGCGGACCATACAAATAGTCCCATACCAAAGGCAAGAATTAAAACGAACACAAATCTTCTTAGGTTTTTGTTTTCCCTTTCCAATTTGTTCAGACGTTCCGTTATTTTGCGTGAATCCATATCTGTCATGACTTTCCCCTTTCTCTTGTATTTAGACATGTTCTTCATTTATAGACAAACCAACATTTTCACGTTTCAATTCCTTATGATACAGAAAACCCTCAAACTTCAGTATAGTGTTTTCGCTTTCGGTAAGATTTATTTTGTAAAGGGTACGTTTTTATCCTTGCGGTTTTTCCAGACCTTCCACAGGTCTTTGAAAAGCTGCGGGTTTGTCAGGCCTTGTTTGTTTTCGAGTGCAGGGCCGGGTTTTAACGAGAAATCGCCGTTTTCCGGGGCCGTGAAGCCGGGATCGGCGTTTATCGAATTGGCTGTTTTCCTAAAGTTCTCATCGTCTACTTTGTTTTTCCAGAACGTGTTTTTATAAGAGGTGTTACCTCCTTCATCGCCTTTGTCAAACATGACCCAGCCGCGTTCATTATTCAAAAAGATATTATCTCGTATCGTTAGGTAGCAGGATTTATACATTCCAATGCCGGAATAACTCGAATCTGCGATGACGTTGTTTTTAATTTCGTACTTGGCACGTGCAAAGGCACCGATTCCTACCGCGTTATTTATAATAAGATTATTGGTGATTGTGCCGCTGCCACTTCTGTTACCCAGATAGATGCCCCTGTTGGCATTGTTGATAAGGAGGTTGTCTTTTACGTGGAGAGTTCCTCCCGTACAGCGGACGGCGTGAAACCTTGAGCCGGTTATCACGTTTCTCTCGACATGCAGAGTAGCGCCTGAATAGTTGATTATGCCTTGATGGCCGCAATTCATAATCAGGCAATCGGTGGTTTTCCCTTTGGTACCCTGACCGTAGCAGATAACGTATTCAAATCCTTCGAATCGGCTCCTGCTGATATTAAGGTTGGAAAAACCGTCGGCCCTTACGGTTACAGGTGACCTTTGAAAACTGCCTAATGGTAAAAAAGCACAATTTTTAATTTCTGCATTGGTATCTTTTACCCCTAATGCAAATGGACGTTCTATGCCTTTATTACTGGTAGCGAGCTGCCATTTAATCGTCAGATCCCGCACTGTGACCTTGCCTTTTCCTTTGGTATCGATAAATACGGCTGGCCTGTCGGCCGTTATCTCGAAAACACATTCCCCTCGTAATTCACCCTTCAGGATTAGCGATTTGTTAATATCTATAGGTTCCTTGTATATCCCTTTAGGAACGATGACAGTATCGCCCGGGTTGGCGGAATCAATTAAAGCTTGAAGGTTCTTTTGGGTCGCACTAACCTCTTTATCAGCAAGGATCGGCGCCACCTGTACATTTGTTTTGACGCCCGGCTCTTCATACTTTACAGATTCGGATTGTGGCCCTGCTTCCACTTGACAGATGTGGACCTCAAAAAACTCAAATGAAGCATCGATCTCCGGTGCCTCTGAATCCAAGCCATTCCCTACAAATAAGCCGATTTTTTTCACCGAACCGTCACCCCATGGCAGCGTGCCACTGGTCATCGGGATCCCGTGTGGATCGGTTGGGGCGTTGAATGGGACAAAAGACTTGCCATCCATACTGCTGAGAAACTGGTATCGATCTCCTCGCTTCGTCATACGAAGCCAGTATCGGTCCGCACCCTGAGGTACTGGCAAGCTACGGTGGCTTTTACGAATCCCGTTCGTTTCGCCGAGGTAGCTGAACGTGCGTTCAGTTCCAAACTGGCAAACCCATTTCAGATAGTTATCTTCATCGTTCCAGAAGAGCAGGCCAGCTTGCTGCCAGGGTGCGGCGGGATTAAATCCTGAGATGCACGTCGTGATTTGAACATCGCTGGAAGGCAACGCCGGGCAATCAATCAGAAACAGGTTATCATAATCAATGTCAGACCAGGCGAATCCTCCTTTCTGAGTCGTAATTGTCAGTGTCCCTGGCTTTTTCGTCAGTGAATAGTGTGTGGGATCATCGTGAAAAATTTCCCAATCCAAACTTAAAGAGCCATCAAAGTCGTCAAAGGCCAGGACCTTTCCCTCTTTTTCCGGTAACGGCACTTTCTCCGTGGTCTCTGCTTTTGTTTGAGCTTCGGCAATTTCATTCCTTTGCTTCAATTCAACTGTGGTGGGCGCGCTAAGGTGGCCAGGCAGCTTATTTGGAACTGTATACCCCAGGAGTTGAATCTCGTATGGCTCTCGATGGCGTAAAACACGTACAATCACACCGTTATCCAAAACCCAGAAATCCGTCACATGACCGGAACGCTTCTTGAACCAGGTATTGGCCGAGGTAACCTGAGTGAGCACAAAATGGTTCGCTTCAAATCTACCCGCCGGAACGTCAACTCTCTCGGTGCCGGCATGCTTGACCCGGATGGTGTAATCCGCAAAGGCTTCACCGGTGTTGTCCCAGTCATAGACATGAAATTCCTCTGACTTCCCTTTTTCGAGGTTGAATCCCCTAAGCAGAATGTTGGCGGCACAATACGCATCAGGACGGGTATTGGGATTGAATAATGCACCCTCAGGTACCTTCAACTCCTCGTCATTAACATCTTTAAATATACCTTGACGAGTTAATAATACCTTATTGTCAAGCAGTTTAAGGTCCATCAAGTATCCGGGACGGTCTCCCAAAGCGGACTGCTCTATCTTATAGTGCGCGAATCGATTCTCCTGATCACCCGATGCGATTATCGTTGCTTTCATAAACGGCATACGAGCGACTGCTGTGATTCTCTTGTCTTGGGTCCGCTTTAGCAATAATACGCTGGACTGTTCGTACTCCCTGCCCCGGCTCATGTGCTTATATTGGCCTTGGAAAATGAGATCTCCGGGCAGGTCATTCGCCGCCGGGATTTCAGGCAGAATTTCTGTACTCGATGAAATGGACTCTCCTTTTGCCGATTCCTTTGCTGTATCACCGGATCCGGACCGGATGACAATCTCATACCACTGTGCTTTATTGTAACGATTGTCATCCAGCAAAATCGAAAGAGTGTAGTCGTTATCTGGTTTCGGCGTCTCGGCGATGGAGACAGACCCCCTGCCGGATATTTTCGTCAAATTAATATGCTCGTTTACTTCTTTCGGCAGGATAACTTGTTTCATAATATAAGGTTTAGAAATGCGTCCTTCCCACTCGGGTTCCCACACATCTTCATTGATATACGTTGGTTCATCATATTTGATATTCCCGCTTCTGTCCCACCATTTGCCCGGCAGATCCCATTTCAGATGTTCATACCAAAGCTTGTCACCTCGAATTTTTATATAATCCGATCCGTCGATAAATGCGCGAATGCGAAGAACAAAGGGGGTGACTGTTTCAGGCGCCGTCGACGTGATATCCTGGTGGCTATGCTCTTCGCTTTCAGCGGGTTTCTCAGCTCTGGCCATTGGCAGCAAAATGGCCGCGATGACAAAAATCACGAATGTTCCAAATACTCCTACTCTTGCACTTTTCGGTATAGGTCGGCTTAACATGTGTCTAATCCTCCGCTGTAATGATTTTTTAGATTCGGCTACGCCAATAAAACGAAGACCAAAAGTGGTCCTGAAAAACGCCAATTCGGCAATATCAATAAGGGTATTGCTGTAACTTTTAGCTTCCGTTCCCAGAGTAGCCAGTACCGTCTCATCAACCGCCTGTTCCCTGAGCCTGCGAACGACTGCATTGGCAAACCATACAAACGGATTGTAAAAATATATAATTTGCAAAAAAGTCTGTACGAAATTAACCCACAAATCGCATCTCTTGATATGGACCAGCTCGTGGATTAACACTGCTCTTAGCTTATCTTTCGATAATTCTTCCAGAAGAGAACTCGGCATCAAAATAATCGGCTTAAAAAGCCCGCAGACGGCAGGGCTGTGCGCATGGCTTGACAATCTTAATCCGACATTACGGTTAATACCAACACGTCGGCGACACTGATCCAGCGTTTCAAGCAATCGCCCTTTTGCAGGCTCACTTTGAGCAATTAAGCTCAGGACAGAAAACATACGTTGAATAAGCACAACGGAAAATACAAATATGCCCGCAAGCCAGAAAAGAAAAACTACTGCATACCGGTTAATAACACTCAAAGTAGTCAAAATAGATTTAATAAAATTAGCAGGCACGGCAAGATGTTTCGATGACTGACCCCGAGATAGCTCGGCTACTGCTGCCGAATCCTCAGACATTTTAGACATAATCGGCGCAACTCCAGCAGACGTCTCAGAAGGGACTTGATATGAACTGATCTGAGATGCTTCGGTACTTATTGCAAGATCCTCATACACAGCCGGCCTAATGGATTCAAAGGTCGATATACTATCTACTATAGGTTTGGAAATGATACGCTCAGTAGACAGTGAATCACCACACCAATAGCCGATTCCCGTGGGCAAAGAAAGGCTTGGAGGCAATATCAGCTTCACAAATACAAGCATCCACAAGCAATACCGAAAAACCGCACCAACCTTTTTACGAAGCATAAAATCAATAATTATAAACAGGATAATCAGAACGCCGAACTGGACAAACATCCTCAAAGCATGATTGCAAAAGCCCCATCCAATATTGTTCAAATCTATCAAAAAATTATTAATAATCTGGTTCATTGTTAACTCCCTGTCCTTATCTCTTATTTCTTGACAGTCAATCTTTGTTGTTGTCAGCCCTGTTGACAAGTTTACGAAGTTGCGACGCCTCTTTTTTTGAAAGCCCTTCGTGCTCGATCAAAAACTGCATCATGGGCGTAAGTGCACCGTCAAAAGCTCGCTTGAGCATCTTACGAAATTCTCCGCGTTTGGCGTCAACTTCACTTATACAGGCCCGGAAAAGCTGCAAGTTGCGGATTTTTTCAATTGTAAGAAGTCCCTTCTCAGCCATCCGGTCCATCGTGGTCTTGACCGTGCTGTAGGCCCGGTCCCTGCTTTTGATTAACTTCTCCTGGACAGTGCCCGCCGTGCACGGCTGTTTCTCCCACACCACTTTCATTATTTCCCATTCCCCCTCGGTCAGTTCGACAAGCGGCTCTCGTCGGTTGGGCTTTTTCATTTTTCTCGACTTTGACATATCTTTACTCCTTTATTTCTTTTCCATTCTATTCATGTAGAACATATTCGACAGTTGTCGAATTAGTCAAGTAAAAAAAAATGAGATTTTTTAAAATTTTTTTCTTACCCCCTTTTTTTGCCCAAATACGGGCGAAAAACAGCAAGAAAAAATATGAACACCCGAACGGCTAACAAGAGGGCTTAAGTCAACCAAACCAAATTGCAGGATTTGTCTTTGAAAGCGCATAAAAAGACCGGGCCAGGAAGCCCGGCCTGTTTGAGTCCTCCAATAAGGAGGTACCCATTATGTGACTTTTTCATAGTCCATTATTGAGAGCCTGCTTTCCTGTCTTGTAACATCAGCGCCGTCTACCCGGCCTGGTAATATTTTACCTGACCGCTCTTGAACTGGCCGATCTTCTTCCGCTCAGTGTTGGGCGTCGCGGTTGTCTGGACGCGGGAACCCTTGCGCCCATTCCGGTGGGCTGACCGTAGCTGTCCTTGATGTTTAAATGATACAGATTGGGTAGTCCGCTGCGCAGACGCCGTATGGCTGCTGCGCTAAAGTTATTGTCGGAATCTATCCGGAGATTAACCAGCATCTTGAGCCCTTCGAGGTGGCGTAAGCCCTCATCGGTTAATATACGCCTGCCGGCGCCGGATACTTTTGCAGGATACTTGTTGCTGAATGACAAGATATTGAGATTCTTCATGTTAGCCAGGCTTTTGAGACCGTCATCGGTCAGGCCGGCCGCGGCAAAACTGAATCTCTCAATATTAGTCAGACCGGACAAATTTTTCAGGCCGGCGTCCGTGACATTGTTGATGCCCTGCAGCCATCTCAGGTGTTTGAGTTTGGCCAGGCACGTAAAATCGGCGGCAGTGAACTTCTGAGTTATAGATGAATTGTTTCTCCGCTCTCTTTTAAGGCGGATAGTCAGTTCTTCAAGATTCCTCAGTCCGGATATATTCAGACCGGCATGGTCCTGCTCTATGTCGTGCAGGACCAGCTTATAAATAGCGGGTATTTTATTCAAATGTGACAATCCTCCGATCGTTATCTTCGAATGGGTTATGTGCAGGTGTTTTAGGGACTTTAATGGTGCCAGATGTGACAGGCCCTCGTTGGTCACGTTTTCACAACCGAAGAGCATCAGTTTCCTTAAATTCGTTAGCCTGGCGACTTGACGCATACCTTCATCTGTAACACCCGGGCTGCCTATATAAAGTTCTTCGAGCAGCCGGCAGTTTGCCAACGCCGCCAATCCTTTGTCCGTGTAATATTCCTTGTTCATCTTGGGATCATTAAAGTGAATCCTGGAAATCGCAAGGTGTCTGAGGTTCGGCAACGTCCCAAGATAAGTAAGACCTTTGTCGGTGATTCCCTTCTGGTCCTGAGGAAGGTCTAAACGTTCGAGCGTCTTGATTTGCGAAAGGTACGCCAGACCTTTATCAGTGACTTGAGAACTGCTGATATTCAATTTTCTAAGTGACCGCATTTTTGTCAGATTCGCTATCCCCTCGTCTGTGATGTCCTGTATGCCGTGCATGCACAGCAATTCCAGATTAGGCATATCTGATATATGGGCCAGGCCGGCATCTGTTATGCGAGGGAAACTTTCGTGAAAAGATAAAATTCTCAACGAAGGTATATCCTTAATATGAACCATTCCCTTGTCGCTGAAACCTTTGCTGTAAAGGGCCAGATATTCAAGCCGGGGCAAATCACGAAGGTGTGCCAGGCAGGCATCACCCATGCGTTTTCCAGCCAGATACACCTCTTCCAGAGAGATCATCTTTGCCAGATGCCGAAGGCCCGTATTGGTGATCCCGCTGTTCTGAGGAAAGTAAAGTCCTTTAAGCGAGTGTAATTCAGCCAGGTGAGACATACCTTTATCAGTCACTCGATAGGGCATATCCAAATATTTCAGGGATGTAATATTTCTGATGTACTTCAGTCCTCTATCACTGATGCCGGTCGTTCTGATGTTCAGGGACTTCAATCCGGTCAGATGAGCGATGTGGGGCATGCATCTGTCTCCCGGTTTGGCACGGTCTGCTGGTAAGGCATAAAGGCTTAACTTGTAGAGATCATCCGGGCGCAGATTCGATAGCGGAGACAAATCTCTCCAGGCTGTCTTATTAACAATCAGGGACAATCGTTTGCCGGCTGGTACTCGAACGTCTCCCTGTGCCTGCCCAAGATATTCCCATTGAGGCCCTTTTATCCCCGTCCAGTGGAACCAATAGTTCAGTTCTCTAACCGCATCTGCATCCTGTATCTCAAGCTTTCCCAACGACCTGTCCTTTGGAAAATGAACAACCCGTGCTATGCCGGTCTCTATATGCTCAGTATCAGGACCGGCAGGTTCTTTTGATATGGGCTTTGCGCCCAGCCTTACACCGCCTAATACAAAGAAGCTGACCAAAACAGCAATCGTACATATTGTCGCTGCCCGGCGGGGAACTCTCGTCTCAAGGCTGTGCAGTGGGTCAAGCAGATTCCGAACTCGCGATAGCAATTGACCTTCATACAAGGCCACCGTTTGAAGAGAACTCCTCCTGAAAGTCTGCTCGCCTATACGCGAGAGCAACATCGTATAATCATCTGCAGAAGTTCCATCGGCGAGAACGTAATTGTCGCATATTTGTTCGCGCTGCTGGGTCAGGCGTCGGCTGGCAAGCCAGACAAGGGGGTGGAAAAAGAAGACCGCTTCAAGAACACGCTGGAAGAAGTTTGTCCAGCAGTCCCGTCTTTTGATATGTGCCAATTCGTGTGTCAGGACCATTTGGAGATCATGTCCCGAACCATTTTCAGCCATTCTCCGCGGCAATACAATAACCGGTCGAAAGACACCGAAACATACGGGCCCGCTCAGTTCAGAGGTCAAGAGGATTTTGAGTTTCCGATTATGGGTGTACTGCAAGTATTTGCGCTGAGGGACAGGGATTGCTTTTGAGCAGATTCTACGAATCCGACACCAGCCAAGGCCCAGTCGACCGAGCATAAAAGCAAAACCAACGAACCACATTCCCACCAATACCGCCTTTACTGGAAATAACTTTGTATTTGTATCAGGTTCGAGTGATATTTCTTTATTAGTCGGACGAAGCATAGATAACTCGGCAGGCAAGTTTTCATTGGGCATTGTAGTTTCTATAGCATTACTTTCCACCATGCTGGAGACTTTGGGCTGCACGGAAGGCGTTTTAAGGACGGCCAGAGTTAGTTTTGGGCTGTGCAGCCAAATCAGGGGCAATACAGCGATGCCTATCAGCGCATACAACCAAATCATATGACGATAAACAGGTTTGTGGATTCTACCTGCCCTGATAATTACCCATGCCAGAGGTACCAACAGGGCGGCGGTGATCGAGCCTGCGAGCAGATAGTCCATTATCGCATCGTTCCATAAAGTGATAATAGCACTCATTTTTATTTTCTCCTTTTACTAATGAGCTTTCGGATTTCCCTTAGTTCTTCTTCACTGATACGGTTTTGT
>JABAHS010105979.1_pt3 | contig 12170 bp, 16 predicted proteins | sample 7062111 | NCBI WGS metagenome assembly JABAHS01 (sample SAMN14534600, study PRJNA622989) | marine sediment metagenome | biome: marine biome [ENVO:00000428]; feature: marine pelagic biome [ENVO:01000023]; material: deep marine sediment [ENVO:00002113]; isolation source: pool of 4 deep marine... | reverse complement strand
TGCTAGGCTTACTCTCTCTCCGGAGTTCACCTTCTTCAAGAAGTCGATGGCATACCTCACGCCCTCCAGATCTTCCCCCTCAATGTTCAGCTTCCTGTTTGACTGAGCACCGGTGGCAAGGAAGAAAGCTTGATAGCCCTCAGTCTTTAAATCTTCAAAGGTCAGATCCTGCCCAACGGGGCTGTTCAGTCGAAGCTCTATGTTCTGCTCCAGAAGGGCCCCTATCTCCTTTCGGACCACCGCTTTGGGCAGACGGAACTCAGGTATACCCATTATCATCATGCCCCCTGCCTCTGATGTAGCCTCAAAGACCGTCACCGAGTGTCCCTTTCTGACCAGGTAGTAGGCGGCGGTCAGCCCTGCAGGTCCTGCGCCTATCACGGCTACACGTTTTCCTCTGGAGGGTTGAGTTTTGGACTCGGCCTCCCACAGACCGGCTCTATGTTCAGTGGCAAACCTCTTCAGGGCTCGTATCGCCATCGGTGCATTCAATTCACTTCTTCGACAGTGGGTTTCGCAGGGATGATGGCAGACATAGCCCAGAACCATGGGAAACGGAACCCTCTGTCGGATGACAGCGGATGCTTCTGCGATCCTACCCTCACTGAGCAGATGAATGTATCGGGGGACATCCACTCCTGCGGGGCATGTGTGCTTGCAGGGCACCAGATCCTCTTCACTGACCGGCCACCCCAGCTGATCCATTATTGCCCAAATGGGACAGACCGCGACACAGGCCCCGCAGAACCTGCACCCCGATGTCTGAAGAGAGGAATCTATGGTGCCTACCATGAATCCGTGGTCTGGATTGTAGACTATGCCTAGAGCTTCCACCCCTCTCAAGTCCCTACAGGCTCTAACGCAACGACCGCATTCTATGCAGAGGTTGTGATCTCGAACAAAGAGGTCCGATTCTTCTATCGGTAGGTCTCCGAAGACGTAGCGTGGGGTATCCTCTGGAACACCTATGTACTCCGCAACCCTCTGAAGCTCACAATTACCAAACTTTGGGCAGCAACGCTCCTCTACCGGAACGTTGAGGGAGCAGGGCTCCCGACTGCAGCCCTCCTTCTCAGCACATGTGAGACAAGCGTGGGGATGCTGGGCAAGTATCTCCGCCAACTTCTGGCGTCGGAACTCCAGGATCTCCATGGTTCTGGTGTGGATGACCATACCTTCCTCTGCTGCTGTGTTACAGGCGGTTAGAAGACCCTCCCTATTCTGAACCTGGACTACACAGAGTTGGCAGCCCTCAAACTCCTGGGAGCCCTCTCCTGGTATCAGCTCTCCTCCCCGATATACCTGCTTGTTGACTCTCATTCCTGGGGCTGGTGGCAGGTCTGGATGATGGCAGAGGGTTGGGATGTAGATCTCTGCCTCCAGTGCTGCCTCCAGCACTGTGGCACCCTTCTTTGCCTCGACCTCTCTGTCATCTATGGTTAAGGTGATGGTATCCATCTTCCTCATCTCTTAGGGTAGAGAGAGCAGGGCTAGAGGGGTTTCCAGGTGTGTGTAATTGCCTCTGGCTGACAGGTGGTGACGCAGGGCGGGTTCTCTTCGGGTTTGCAGGGAGCGCAGCTATATTTTATCTTCTTACGATGCTCCTCGGTCACCGCTGCCACCAGAACATCCTCAAGATCCACCATCATAGTCTTCATCTCTAAGACCTTCTGAGGACAGACCTCCACACATTCCCCGCATCCGTTACACTGGTCAGTATCTATGCTGACGAAGAACTCTCCTGAGCCGTCCTTGTAGCCGTAATGAACTATCATTCACAGGCAACTCTAGGCTGTCTTCTGCTGTCTCTCATAGAGCGCCTTGGCAAAGAGGGCGGCTCCTATGCTACCGGCGATCATGGGATCGAACTCTTTCTTCATAGGTAGCGCCTGGATGCCGATTGTCTTCTCCAGTCTCCTCACGACCCCGATGTTCTTGGCTATGCCTCCCGTGATGACGAAGTCCTTCTCCACGTTTATCCTCTCCAGCAACTCGGCCACTCTGCTGGCCATCGCGGAGCAGAAGGCTGCCAAGACCTTCTCCTTGGGCCATCCCTTGCGTAGTAGTCCTATGGCGTCGGATTTGGCGAAGACCACGCAGGTGCTGCTGACGGGCTCTGGCTCCTCCTCCACCTTGAATGAGATCTGGCCTACCTCCTCTATGGGCACTGACAATAGGTCTGCGAAGACCTCCATGCCTCGCCCGGTGCCTGCTGCGCACTTGTCATTCATCAGGAAGGCTGTCACTTTGCCTCTCTGGTCGCAGTGGATGGCCTTGCAGTCTTGGCCGCCCATATCCAAGACGGTTCTCACCGTGGGGCCCCAAATATAGTTTGCTCCTCGAGCGTGACAGGCTATCTCGGTGATGGCTCTGTCTGCGAAGGGCACATTGACCCGTCCGTAGCCTGTGCCCACCGTATACATGATATCCTCTAACTCTATTCCGGTTCCTTCCAGAGCCCAGTCCATGGCCTTCTGGGCACTGTCGGGGCTGCTGGATCCAGTGCGTTTGATGCTGTAGGCGTAGAGTTCGCCGTCGGTCATGATTACTGCTTTGGAGCTCACGGAGCCCACATCGACACCCGCCGTGATGATCTCTGACTCTCTCCAGTCTTCTGGGGATACGTCTCGTCGGTATTCTGGCCATCTCCAATATTCCCTCTTCATCTTGAGCCTCCTCCTCTCTGGGTTAGAAGCGCGGCGCCTAGGGCGCCCACAAACTCCGGTTCCTCTGGTACCAAGAGTTCCACTCCTAGGGCTCTCTTGAGGGAGCCGATGAATCCCACATTCTTGGCCACCCCTCCTACCAGGGCAACGTCTTTCTCTATTCCTAGTCTGCGTGCCATGGAGGCTATTCTGTCGGCTATGGCGTTATGTATGGCTCTGGAGATATCTGCTTTAGGGGTTTGGGCGTGGATCAGGGACACCACTTCCGACTCTGCGAAGATGGTGCACTGAGCATTCATAGGAACCGCCTTCTTGGCCTTCAGTGACAGGGGACCCATCTCTTCCAAGTCTAACTCTAAGGCCCGGGCCATGGCCTCAACGAAGGTTCCAGCTCCGGCGGCGCACCGCTCATTTATCACAAAATCCACCATCTTTCCGTTCTCATCACACTTTACGGCCCGTCCCTCCTCGGCGCCCACATCTATCACCGTCCTTGCCGAGGGAAACAGATTGGTGCCTCCAAGGGCGTCGGCTCCCATCATGCTGATCTCACCATTGACGTGGGGAGCCACATCCTTGCCTGCGCCTGTGGCTGTTATGTGTTCTAGGTCGTCGAGAGCTAAGTTGGCTCTCTGCAGGGCCTTCTGCAGCGTCTTCCCTGCGGTGTCCCTCTGATCGAAACCGCTGAGGGCTAAGGCCTGGGCGAAGATCTCTCTGTCTCTCAGGATCAGAACCTTGACGTTCTTGGATCCCATATCTATTCCTGCAGTTATCATCTTACTGTCTCCTATTTGGCTCCCAGGATCTCCATGAAGGCCTCAACTTCCTTCCTTGTCCTTTCCAGGTCGAACTCCCTCTCGTCACCCATGTTCCCCTCGAAGTGCATCACCGGAATTCCTGCCTCCTTGAGCGCCAGTTTATTCTCTGCTATGCCCAGGCTTAAACCTTCGCAACCTCGGTTGTAATGTAGCATTACGCCGTCCACCTTCCATTCTCTCACTATCCTCTTCATCATGTTGCTCTTCAGTTCAGGGGAGTAGAAATGTTGCCATTCGGGCCTACTTAAGGTCCATTCTGCAAGGGTTCGCAAGGCTTGTTCTCTAGTCTCTATCTCTATGCCCCCCTCTTGGGGGGGTGTTCTGGGGCCCCAGGTTCCGTCCTCCTTCTCTTCGAAGATGCCCATCAGACCGAAGGTGTAGAGGGAGCCGATGGAGACCACGCCATACTTCTCCAGGTATCTCCAAAGCTGGAGGAAGGCCCAGGGCGGCTGGGTGTCGGTCATGACCCTGAATCTCTCGTTGCCCACTGCAGCGATCTTCTGGTCCACTCGGTCCTGAACTTCGTCTCTCAGTCTCTCATAGAACTCGACGCATTCCTTTCGGTGTTTCATCAGGGTATTTATGACGTACAGGGAGTACATGGTCTTCTCGTCCAGCGGGGCGGGAACCGCCTTGTTCAGGGTGCATATCTCAGCCCACAGAGAGGTTGCCCGACATTCGTTGTAGACTGCTTGGATCAACTTCTGGTCGTCATACTTCCGGCCTGTAATCTTCTCCATCCATTGGATGCCATCCATCATCTGGGAGACGATGTAGTCCAGTCTCCTCTCGTTCAGTTCACGGTAGGGGCCTGTGCTGACATCTATACAGAAGAAGGGCACATCCCCCTCCAGTTCACTGGTCACCTGGTACCACTTGGCGTGGCTGCAACAGATGTGGGTGGTCCAGAGGAAGTCGGCCTTGGGCCATTCTCCGCCCCAGACGTATCTGTCCAGGAGTATGGAGCCCCAGTAGTTTCTCATGTAGGCGCATAGGTCGCGGGCGTATCCCCTGGCTTCGGTAGCCTCATGACACTTTTCAGCGAAGTCCTCGTCATAGGCCACAGTGGCCCCGTAGGGCTCACCGGTGAGGCTGTAGACGTCGTCTCCCAGGCCAGCTGGGACAGCGCTGAAGGACCAAGCACCGCCAGCCCAGCGTATTCCTCCTATGTCACGGGCTGTCACAAAATTCTGATAGTAGTTCTTTCTCAGCTGCTTAGCGTCATCCCAAGAATCTAAGAGTCTGGTCTTATATCTGTTCTCAGTCATCATATCACTCTCTTAGAATAGGTCTGTGGGAAGCTGAAAGGTCTCCAGGAAGGCTTCCACCCGGGTCTTGAACTGTCCCACAGGAACCGTGATGTCGAACTCTAGAAAATAGGTGGGGATCCCGTTCTCTTCCAGGTGAGATCTGATGGCGGGGATGTCAAGTTCGTGGGGGTCGCAGAACTTCTGCTGTATCAGGAGCACCCCCTCCACGTCATAGTCCTTGGCTAGCTCTAGGATGTAGGGTACTCGTGTACGCTGAGGCCAGTCCTTGCTGGGGCAGGGCGGCCGGTCTATGTATCGAGCTGCGATTGCACTCAGCCTATCCTCTTGTGGGACCACCTCGTTCCAGAAGTATCTGCTTCCGGTGCAGTGGTCTTCAATGACGAAGGTGGCGCCTAGAGACTCCACCATCCTCAAGAATTCTGCGTCGTCATCTTCGCTGCCCAAGATCATCAGTCTGGTGCCCGTCTGACGGTCCAGTTCCCGGTCGGGTAGTTCCCTCAGTAGCTCCTTCAACGCTTGGTTGTGTTCTTCCTTGTCGGTCATCTGGCTGGAGACCACCATCTCCATGGCTTCCAGTCCAGTGAGTTTGGGATTCTTCTGTTTTCTGAACTCGTAGACCTGTCTCATCAGGCGACGGTTCTCATTGTACACCTCTATTGCCTGGTCCAGGTCTTGATCTGTGATCTTCTTGCCAGTCCAGTCCTGGAGGGACTTCTTGAAGTCCACTAACTCTCCTCTCAGGTAGGGATAGGCTCTGGGGGTCTGAACCCCGTGCGGCATGTATAGATAGTAGTCATACTCCAGTGGTATGTGCTTTCTCCAGCTGGTGAAGGCCTGCCTCATATGGAGGCAGGACTGGGCGATCATTATTCCATCCAGATAATCATATCTTCCCAGTAGTCCCTGAGCCAGGCAGTCTCGGCATAGGGGGCAGAACATGGCGAAGATGTGAGGTTCTGTGACGCTCTGAGCTTGGTGTCTGCCCAGGATTCGAACTGGTAGGGCTCCAGAGGCGTAGATTATCTCCTCCGGGGCGTAGGTGCAGAAGTATCCCAGCACCTTGCCTCCAGTCCTCTCCTTCCACTCCTGGGCGTACTGGTGTCGGTTCTGGTACCAGTGGTGGAATTTCTTGAAGGGATTGGGGTGCATTTGGGTTCTCCTTTAAATATTCGGTATATAACTAATGAATCAAAAATATAAATAAGTTTCTGTTTATATTGTGCTGCCTTGACTAGAGGATGCCGGTGTCAAGACCCGGTTCATCGCATCGTCTGCGATGGCCACCGAGTATCCGGCTATCCTCCTCAAGTCCCGGGCGATCATGCTCAGGGTGACTGCGGAGTCCCTATCCTTTATAGTCTTCATGACTCTGGTGAGCAGCCTCTGCTCCTTCTCTCGCACTTGGTCCATCTGCTCCATGACCTCTATAGCCCGTCTGACATCTCTCTGGAGGAAGGCCTGGACCGCTGTTCTCTGCATTCGGTAGGTCACCTGGGAGATCTCTGCTGTGGCCTCCAAGATTGTGGGATCGATCTCTCTCCTTTTTAGGTCCAGTAGATGGCCAGCTATAGATGAGGAGTGATGGACCAGTCTGTTCAAGTCCCGGGCGATGAGGGCGAAGGTGACGCACTCCTGACAGTTCTTCACCCCTATCTCCTTGGCTACCGCCCTGTCCAGACTGGAGAGTGCCACCTGCCTTATGGTCATCCGATAGTGTCTCAGGGCCTCCTTGCTCCTCTCCATCACCTCCCTGGCCAGTTTGAAATCCTGCTCCACCACAGATTTGACGGCGTCCTGCTGCAGGCGAAGGGAGAACAGGGAGGTCTTCTGTATCATCTCCTCCAGTGCGAAGGCGGTGGGGTCGATTAGAACCTGAAAGCTCAGTCTGTGGGCCTCCTCCTCGGCGACCTCCACCCCGGGCAAGCCGTTGCGCAGCAACTTTAATCTCTTCTTCTGCTCCGCGGGGATCATCTGCTGGGAGACGATGTTGATCCGTTTGCTGCCCTGTATGTAGTAGGTGCCCACCCAGTACTCCAACTCTCTCAAGCTAGGGAAGTCTTCCAGCCTCAAGGTTACCTGATAGTTCTTCTTCAGGGGCGCTGACACGGGATATATCCTTAAAGACCCGTCCTCCTCCTCAGAGACCGCCATCTGCTCCCCACGCTCCAGCTGCCTCTCCTCTACCCAGTCCTTGGGCAATGAGATGGTGAAGCTTCCCCCCTTAATCTTCTGCAGCTTCCTGATATCCACCCTAGACTCCTCAGGTAGAGTTGGTTACAAGTCAGTTTATATATTTTATATATCCGTTGAGTTGGATTATAGAATAGATAGGAGCTTAGCCAGGATTCCAGTAACCTACTGATTTATTTGCAGATGTCCACCATTAGGTTGATGGTGGTTTGCGTTGGTGGATGAGAAAGGCATCCAATTGTTGAGGGATCTCTGCGAATCTTTTGGACCTGCCGGCTTTGAACGTGAGACGGCGAGGATNNGAGACGGCGAGGATAGTGAAGAGGAATGTTCAGTCCTATGCGGACGAGATCAGCCAAGACAAGTTGGGCTCTATAATCTTCAAACGTAGAGGCGAGGCCGATCGGCCCCGAGTCTTGATTGCGGGGCATATCGACGAGGTGGGATTTGTGGTCTCCGGGATAGATGAGAAGAGGGGTTTTCTGACCTTCAATGCCCTGGGAGGCTGGTGGGATCAGGTGCTCCTGACCCAACGGGTGATGATAAGAACTCGGAAGGGAGATGTCCCTGGGGTGATAGCTGCCAAGCCCCCTCATCTACTGCCTGAGGAGGAACGGAAGAAGCCCGTGGAACAAGATAAGATGTTCATCGATGTGGGGGCCTCCAGTAAAGAGGAGGTGGAGGAGATGGGTATACGGATCGGGGATCCGGTGACCCCTTGGTCTCCCTTCTCAGTGATCAGAGAGGGCAAAGTGGCCATGGGAAAGGCCTTCGACGATCGGATCGGCACCTTCGTGGCCATGCAGGTGTTCCGGAGGCTCAAGGAGCAGCAGATCCCTCATCCAAACACTGTATATGGGGCGGCCACTGTGCAGGAGGAGGTAGGCCTGCGAGGAGCTACCACTGTGGCGCACGTGGTGGACCCTGATGTGGCTACCATATTGGAGGTGGATATAGCTGGGGATGTACCGGGAATCAAGCCCTACGAGGCCCCGGCCAAGATGGGAAAGGGGCCCTCCATACTGACCTTTGACAGATCTATGATCCCCAATCAACCATTGAAAGATTTCGTGATCCAGATGGCTGAAGAATCAGGAATCCCCTATCAGCTCTCACAGGTGGCTAAGGGAGGCACTGATGCCGGCAAGATCCATATCAGCCGAGCCGGATGCCCCAGCGTCGTGATCAGCGTACCCACCAGGCATATCCATTCACACGTAGGGCTGCTCAGTCTAGAAGATACAGAGAATGCCATACAGCTTACGCTCCAGTTGATTAAGAGACTGGACAGCGAACTGGTGGAAAACTTCACCAGCATCTAATCTCTCCCCTTAAGGTTAAGAGAGCAAGATTGGGCACTGCCACTCAGATTGCTAGGTAGGAGAAGAGTTCTCAGCTTTGCCCCTCACAGTTGATGATCTAGATGCATATTCACTGATATCAGAGTACAGGTGGTCTGTATTATACAAAGATGAAGTCTTCCGGTCTGCCCGTGGGCTGACTCCTAGCGGCGTAGGCTGCTAGAGCCAGGGCCCAGAACCGGTCGTCATGGGTGCCTTGGGGATGGGAGAACTGGATCTTCCCCGTCTTGGTGAGTTGGAAGCGTTCCACGTTGAGTTCGGCGATGAAGTCCCTATATTCCGGGGTGTCGTGGGCGTAGGGTATGGCTAACTGGTTCTCCATCATAGTCTGCTTCAGATGGACGGCCATCTCCTGTTTGAGGGACAGAGTAAATCTGATCCCTTCTGTGTTGCTGATACCAGTCTGTTTCATATCCTCCACGATGTAGTCTCCCACTCCAGTCTGGTCCACAGCACCTTGTGTACCTGGTTCCAGCGGTCGCAGAGGACCTTGACATAGCCTATAACGTTGCCGTAGCTGGTCTTCAGCGGGAACTGGTGGCAGTGAATCAGCTGCTGCTGGTCCTCAACCTGTTTTATCACTGCCAACACGGAATGGTCTTGGGCTCTTCCAAGATCCAGACCAGCATATAGTTGTCCTTCTTTCACTTGGTCTCCGAATTTGCGGAAGGCCAGTCTATGGTCAATGCATTTGGTGATTAAGGGGTGATCTTCGTATGCCCAGGCAGGCAGTACACCACGTCGAGGGTGGGTCCTCGGATGGTCTCTGGGCTGTTGGGGTAGGCCTCGATGAGGCTGCCGTTGGTGAGGCGTGCTTTGGTGTGTAGTTTCTGGGGAGTCTGGTGAGGAAGCTGTTTATGCGGCGGATTATCAGTTTGGTCTGTCTCCAGCTGGGGCCCACCACCGCCACATAGCAGCCGGGATGAGTCAGAGCATAATACAGCAGCAGAGCAGCGATGATCTGGGATTTCCCGGACTGTCGGCACCATCGGGCGGCCACAAACTGGTGGTGTCTGAACTTCTCTATGAGGTCCTGCTGGTATTCTGTGGGCTCAAAGCCCAGGGCATACCTGCAGAAGCTGGCTGGGGTCTTGAAGATTATCTCTAGGATCTGGTCCGTGTCCATCGTTGGATGCATCTGCGGGGCTCCCGTAATTCTCTGGGCAGTTTCCGGGCGATGAGCTGCGCCCATTCTTCTAGGCTGGTCTCCTCCGGCTCAGCCTTCAAGACATCTAAGAGGGTCTCGGTGCAGCGGAAGAGGTTGTTGTAGAAGCGTGGCTTGAGCTTCATTTTCTCCCGACCCAGGTGTTTCAGTATGTGTCGGAGTTTATGGAATTCCTCCAGCAGTGCCATCACCAGCTCATAATGGATCTCCTCGGGGTTTGGAGGCTCTGTGCCTCCGCCAGAATTTTTAGTATATAAGGGTTCTATCGTTTTCCTATCGTTTCATTGCTTTCTGAGGCGTTGCAGCCTTGGAGTTAACGGAAGCTATAGACCGGTTCAAGGTGTCAGCCATCTCTTTTTGGGTGTGACCGGTCTGGTAGAGCTTGAGAAGCTCCTCTTCTTCTTTCGGGGTCCACTTGACCATTCTTAATTCTCCTGGCGTCCCCTTTTCATTTGGATCAAGCGTGTTTCCACAAATCGGATCTGCAAAACACGCTTTCGCCAATCTTCAGATATAATCATAGATTATCATGATGGAGGGGGGAAGAGCCTCTAATAAACAAATTTGAACATACAGGTTAACATATACACGTCTGATACTCAGCCTCTTCAATCGTCACAGCTTTCTCCTTGGAGGTGGCTCCTGCTTTTTCAAGTCTGTGAGTGATTCTGTAACACATTTTGAATTGAAGGCCAGAAAGAGACAGCTCATGATGCCTCCTATGCACCTGCAATTGGCCTAGGTAGCGTCAAGATCTTTCAGAAGAGTCAGGAACTGATCCTTCTTCTTGAAGTCGTTGTTCTTCTCTGCTTCCAATATGACATGTTGCACCCAATCTCTTAATTCAGAATGATAGTCTACTTTAGGCTGATGTTTTCTCTCCACTCTGTTGATCCACGATTGGGCGGATCTGATTAACTGCTCATTTACCAATTTCATAATTTTTCACCTCGACTTTGTACGCATGAATATAATATGGGGTATGGAGGGCGAAGCCTCCTTTTGGGATCTTATTTCTAGAACTTCTGCTTCAATGTTCTATTCAGAGACTGCTTTGACTTTCACGGCTCTGGGACCTTTGTATGAGCTTTCTACCTCAAATTCCACTTCTTCTCCCTCGTTGAGGGAGCTTTTGCCCTGGATGTCTGAGGAGTGTACGAAGATGTCTTCGTCGTGCTCTTCGGAGCCTATGAAGCCGTATCCTCTGAAGCCAAGCCATCTCTTAACTTTACCTTTCACCAATTTTTTCACCTCGCTTGTCGTAATAGAAGCAAAATATAAAGACAGAAAAAACCAAAAAAGAAGCGTTACCAACCTTCTGAATTCTTCTTACTCTAGATCCTACTTCGTCTCTTAATAGAGTCTTCCGTCCATATTAAGTTATCTCCCAAGATATGATATGTATGCATTCAAACTTGGGCTTTTGACATTCTATTTACACTAAACGATGTTGTTTTGTAAAAAGCTAATGTTAATCGTTATGTATGCATGCACTCAATCACCTCTGTAGTTGGGATGTGCTTCAGATTAGCGAGTGATCCGGCTTCTATTCACATCTTAGCCGCGAGATGACTTATCATATAGGGGTTTAGTGTATTTCAGATACTCTCTAGTTATTCTGGCAAAACTTGTTTTCATTTGCTTCATAGTTTCTAAGATGCGAGGATCATGAGAGGATTTTATTGGTGATCTTCTTTCCGTATTGCTGACATATCTTGGAGACTTCTTCTGCTTTGTCACTGGAGGTTCTTATGATTCCAGGCATCAGTTTCATTTTATGATGAAAGCCAAAGGCTAGCTCTAGCATTCTGATGCAATCTTTGCCATCTCTATGGGTTCCTGAGGATGTGAAGCATCCTCCAACCTTGCCCTGTAATCGGTGATCTTTTCTGTATAGGCTTATGGACTCATCGATGAACCTCTTTACTTGCCATGCCACATTGCTGAAGTATGTAGGAGAACCTATCACAATCCCGTCCGCTCCAGCTAGGTCTTGAAGCCTACATTCTTCAACCTTTCTTATCTCAACCTTGATCCCTGGCTGTTCAGCGCCTTTACCGATCTCCTCAGCCATCTCTCTGGTGTTACCTGTTCCAGTATAGTATAGAATAAGTAGCTGCTTGGCCGCCAATCTCTCTTCACCTACCAAGGGATGCGTCAGTTTACGTTATAAGACTAAGCATACTCCCGCCAAAGTATAGGGTATACACACAGTAACGTAGATGAACACAGTTAATATGACAAGTCATGATTAACTTTTCCATGCGTATATGCGGGCGCGTAAGTTTTCGAAAATAGTTGCAAGCCAATAAAGGAGTCCTGCGTTGCCATAGTATTTTAAGACGTTCTCTGCTNNTCACCGTATTCTCTTTGCAGGTACTCTTCGAAGAGATATGGATCTCCGTCTAAGATAGCTGAACCACAGAGCCTTCCCCCTTTCATGGCATAGTAAATGCCCATGCCCCCTATTGGGAATACGTGACCTGCTGCATCACCGATTAACGCCCAATTCCTACCAGTACAGGGCAAATCGAAGAAATCTTTCTTCCAGATTGTTGGCACCAAATGAGCAAAAAATTGGCCTTCCAGAGGTTTCAACCGTTTACCAGCCGGGTGTGAAGAGATGAATCTGTCAAGGGACTGTTTTAGTCTCTTTCCGGTCTCTATACTTCTAATACCAACATTTATACTCCTTCTTC
>JABAHS010000088.1_pt11 | contig 12170 bp, 7 predicted proteins | sample 7062111 | NCBI WGS metagenome assembly JABAHS01 (sample SAMN14534600, study PRJNA622989) | marine sediment metagenome | biome: marine biome [ENVO:00000428]; feature: marine pelagic biome [ENVO:01000023]; material: deep marine sediment [ENVO:00002113]; isolation source: pool of 4 deep marine... | reverse complement strand
ATGGGCGCCGATTTGGTATACCATTTGCCTGCGACCGCGCCAACACGCGTCCTCTGAGAGCGTGGGCGGACCAACCAGAACAACGAAATTGGCCGGCCAGCCGCGATAACCGTTGCTTCGAGCCCTGCCGAAGCGCAATGGGCCTGGCCGTTTGACATGAAAACAATCTGACGGAGGAGGAACAGAATGACTGTTCGAAAGCTAATCATATCGGCCGTCTCGCTGATGGCCCTGGCGGGATTCCTGTTACCGATGCACGCGCATGCGGTCAACATCCCGTGTAAGACCGCCAAGCTCATCGTGCCGTGGAAGGCGGGCGGTGGCACCCACGTGATCTTCTCCATCTTCGAGAAGACCATCCAGGAGCTGGACGTCACGCCCAAGGTGAAAGTGGTGACGATTCCCGGCCAGGGCGGCAACAAGGGCGCCAAGGAAGCGCAAAGGGCGAAGCCCGACGGCTGCACGCTGTTCGCCATCCACCAGAGCGCCATCACCAGCTACCTGAACGGTCGCATCGACTTCGCCTTCGAAGCCTTCGACACCGTTGCGCTCCTGACTTCAACGCCGGACATCGTCGGCGCTTCGGGCAAGGTGCCGTGGAACAGCTTCGATGACCTCAAGAAGGCGGCCATGGCCGCGCCCGACACCATCAAGACGGGCGCAACGTTCGGCTCCACCAGCCAGTTCATGTGGCTGATTCTCGAAGATCTGACCGGCATGAAATTCAGCTACGTGCCCTACGATGGAACCCGCGAGCGCATGACAGCGATTCTCTCCGGCGCCATCCAGCTCGGCACCATCAACGTCGCCTCGGGGCGCAAGTACATCGAGTCCGGTGAGCTCAAGGCATTCGCCATCGCCGCCGACAAGCGTTCCAAGCACCTGCCGGACCTGCCGACCCTGAAGGAGCTCGGCGTGCCGCTCGTCTACGCGCTCAAGCGTGGCATCGTCGCGCCCAAGGGCACGCCCCCGGACGTCATCGAGCACTGGTCGCAGATCTTCAAGAAGGCTGCCGAGAACCCGGCGCTCATGAAGCAGATGGACGCCAAGGGCACGGACGTGGAGTGGGTCGGCCCCGCAGACTACAAAGCCTGGGCCAAGGAGACCTACGACGCCCACGAGAAGGTCGCCATCAAGATCGGCATGTACAAGAAATAACTGCCGCCGACGTTAATCGAGCGGGGTGACCCGGGGCCGTCGTCGGTCCCGGGCACCCCGTAACACCACCGGGACGGAACCCCATCGCCTCATGGGTCGATTGAATCGCGATACCTACGTCGCCGTTTTCCTGCTCGTTGTCTGCGGCGTGCTTTTCTGGGCGAGCTTCGATATCCGACAACCGGACTACGGCACGCTCATGCCTTCGACCTGGCCGCGCATCGTTCTGGCGGTGCTCTCACTGCTGTCGCTGATCTACCTGCTGCAATCGCTTCGGGTGAAGCCCGAAGAAGACGAGAAACCCACGGAAGCCCCGCGCGAGCCCGGTATCGGAGGCTGGTTCGCCTACTGGCGCAATCCGATCCTCTGCTTCGTGATGTTCCTCCTCTACCTGGTCGCGCTGCCGGTGCTCGGCATGCTCATCGGCAGCATGACCTTCGTTTTCGTGCTGATGGGCCTGCTCGGCGGCTGGAGCCCGCGCCGCCTGCTGGTGCACGCCGTCGTGACCGTCTGCACCGTTGGCGCCATGTGGGCGCTGTTCACGTTCGGACTCGGGGTCATGCTTCCGACAGGGATGATCTTCAATCCCTTCGGCTGATCGAGCGCTGGCATGATCGTCGAAAACGTTCTCGCGGCTTTCTCCGAAATCCTGACCATAAAGACGCTCGCGCTGATGATGGTCGGCGTCGCCGGCGGGCTCATGGCAGGCGCCATCCCCGGCTTCACCATCGCCATGGCGGTGGTGCTCACCCTGCCGTTCACCTTCGGCATGCCGCCCTCGCAGGGACTGGCGACCATGGTCGCGGTGCTCGTCGGCGGGCTCTCGGGAGGGCTCATGGCCGGCATCCTGACCGGCATTCCGGGAACACCGTCCTCGGTGGCCACCACCTTCGACGGCTTTCCCATGGCGCGCAAGGGCAGGCCGGGGCTCGCCCTCGGACTCGGCGTGTGGTCGTCTTTCTTCGGCGGCATGATCAGCGCCGTCCTGCTGGTCACGCTCGCGCCCCAGCTGGCGCGCATCGGGCTCGAGTTCCAGCCCTGGGACTACTTCATGCTGGTGATGTTCGCGCTGACCATCACCGCGAGCCTCGCCGGCAGGAATCTCGTCAAGGGCCTCATCGCCGGCGCCATCGGACTGCTGGTGCGTACCGTCGGCGAGGACGAGGCCATCGGCATGGCGCGATTCAACTTCGGCAGCGACTCGCTGCTGCAGGGATTCGACTTCATCGCCGTCCTGATTGGCCTGTTCGCTTTCAGCCAGCTGCTGACCGACGTGCGTGACCGCGAGGCGGCCAGAAAATCTCTCAGCGACCGCGGCTCCATTCAGGCGAGAATCGAGCACCGGCTCGCGATACGCGAGATCGCCAAGCGCTGGGTCGTCGTCATCCGCTCATCCATCATCGGCGTGTTTACGGGCATCCTGCCGGGCGCAGGCGGCTCGGTGGCCAACATCCTCGCCTACGATCAGGCCAAGAAGGCCTCCAGCGAGCCCGAGAAGTTCGGCACCGGGAAGCCCGAGGGCATCATCGCCCCCGAGAGCTCGAACAACGCGGTGGAGGGCGGCGCGCTCATCGTGCTGATGGCGCTCGGCATCCCCGGCGACGTCACCACGGCGGTCATGCTCGGTGCGCTTCTCATCCACGACGTCGTGCCGAGCCCGACCTTCATCCGCGACGAGCCGGTGCTCGCCTACTCGATCTTCATCGCCTTTTTCATCGCGAACTTCATGATGATTTTCATGCAGTCGTTCATGCTGCGGATATTCGTGCTGGTCACCCGCATTCGCATGTACATGCTGGCCTGCGTCATCCTGGGCTTCTGCGGCATCGGCGTTTTTGCCCTCAACAACGTCGAGTTCGACCTTTGGACACTGCTCTGGTTCGGCATCCTCGGCTTCATCATGCGCCAGTTCGGCTTCCCGCTGGCGCCGATGATTCTCGGCGTGGTGCTCGGAAACATTGCCGAGCTGAATCTGTCGAGAGCGATGGCCATCACGACGGACCTGACGCCGTTCTTCACCCGGCCGTGGTCGCTGTTCTTCCTTCTGGTGGCGCTGTTCTCGGCGGCATTTCCCGTTTTCCAGGCCCACCGGGGCAGGAAGGTATGGACGCTCTTCTACCTGCCGAGCGCCTGCTTCGCCGTTTCGATACCGCTGTTCCTGATGGGCGGCGTTCCCCGTCCGGTGATCGGCGTGCTGGTGGTGCTCTTCGGAGCGCACCTGCTGTGGAAACGCTGGAAATCGGGCTGGAAGCTCGACCCGCGGGAGAGCGAGGCGCACACGCTGAGCGAGGGCTGACGGGCATCGGGGCCCGTTGAGCCCGGCGGCGGGCCCACAGCGTCCCTCGAGCGCCCGCTGATCGCCGCGCACCGGCCATCGCCGAGCGCGGCGCTGCAACGGGTGGGGGCGCGGATTATCATCGCGCCTCGTGGGAAACATCGTCGCGGGCCGGTCAGGGCAGGGGCGCCCGACGCGTCCGTCTGTCGAGGATGGTCGAAGTGCGCACCCTGGAGAATCTCTGGCGGGCAGCCGGATGCGCGGCCGAAGCGCTCGAGAACGTCGCCGTCACGGGCGCCGATCCGGTGTTGCCGTCGCCGTTCAGAATCGGCGAGGCCGCCGCCGCCACCATCGGCGCGACGGCGCTCGCCGCCGCAGAGCTGTGGCGACTGAGGACGGGCCGCGCCCAGCGCGTGCGCGTGGACACGCGCACCGCGGCGATGACCTTCAGGAGCGAGCGCCACCTGCGCATCGACGGCGAGCGGCCGCCGCCTATCTGGGACGACATCGCCGGCTTCCATGCCACCGGCGACGGCCGCTGGGTGCAGCTGCACACCAATTTCCCTCACCACCGCCAGCGCGCCCTCGAGGTGCTCCAGTGTCCGGGTCAGCGGGCATCGGTCGCGCAGGCGATCCGCGGCTGGAAGGGCGAGGCCCTGGAGGAGGCGCTGATCGCGGCGGGCACCTGCGCCGCCTTCGTGCGCACCCCGCAAGAGTGGCAGGCGCATCCCCAGCACGCGGCCGTGGCGTCCCTGCCGACGTTCGAGATCCTGCCCATCGGGGAAAGCCCCGCGGAGCCCCTGGCAAGCGCCGAGCGCCCGCTCGCGGGGGTGCGCGTTCTCGACCTGACCCGCATCGTCGCCGGTCCGGTGGCCGCCCGGGCGCTCGCCGCCCACGGCGCCGACGTGCTGCAGGTGAGCGCGCCGCACCTGCCGAACATCGAGCGGCTGGTCATCGACACCGGATTCGGCAAGCGCGCCACGAGCCTCGATCTGCGTGAAACGCGGGATCGGCAGACCCTCGAGGCGCTCATCCGCGACGCCGACGTGTTCGTGCAGGCTTACCGGCCGGGGGCCCTGGACGCGCTCGGCCTCTCGCCGGAGGCGGTCGCCGCCATCCGGCCCGGCATCGTCTACGTGACCCTGTCGGCCTGGGGCCACCGGGGGCCGTGGCGCCTGCGCCGCGGCTACGACAGCCTGGTGCAATCGGCCAGCGGGATCGCCTGGGAGTGCGGGCGGGAAGGGCGTCCGGGACGCCTTCCCGCTCAGGCCCAGGACCATGCCAGCGGCTATCTGGCCGCCTTCGGCGCTCTGGCGGCGCTCGCGCGGCGGTTCAACGGCGGCGGCAGCCATCTGGTGCGCGTGTCGCTCGCCCAGACCGGACACTGGCTGAAGGGCCTCGGGCGCATCCGGGAGACAGGGCTGGAGGATCCCGACAACGCCGATATCGCCGATCTGATGCAGACCACGGCGACGCCGTTCGGCGTCATCGAGCATCTCGGGCCCGCNNGGCACGCACGCGCCCGCGTGGTGGTAAACACCGCGACGATAAAGGATGTTTGTCTCAGACAGCTTCGGGGAAAGTTGCCTAACCCGTTCTTTTCAATCAATAGTTGCGGGAGACTTAAGGTTGATTCTAGGTTGGCGGGGCGGCTGTCCAGGCAGGCTGACCTGTGTATGATTTAACATAATATACATTATACGAACTGAACTGTTTCCGGCTCCGGAGCCGTCTTCGACGCCCGCGCACCCCCCGATGGCAGACCCCCCCGCCGCTCGGCGCCGGAATCGGGCGCCCGGGCACCGCGTCGATCAGCTCACCGGTTCGAATACGGAAAACGTGAACGGTCCCGCCGGCGTGAAGAAAATGTACTCGTCCTTCTCAGTCCGGCTTCCATCACGATTGCGGTAAATGGCCACGCAGAAGTCCGGGAAGTCGTACCAGGGATCGCAGAGAAGATCGTTCTCTATTCGACTGGGTCCCTCACGAAAATACGTAAGCCAGTGCTGCTCGGTGATCTGCGCGTTTCCATCGCGCCTGATTTCCAGCTCGTCTTCGAGCCCGCCTTGACCGCGATCCATGCCGACCGTGGTCTTAGCGGACACGAGAGCGCTTATCTCGCCGGTGCTCAGCCGGTCGCTTTCCGAGACCGCGAAATAGGGCTTGGGTGACTCTCTCAGACCGGCCTCGAGCAGGCTGGCGGCGAATCGCTCTGCGGTCTCGCGTTTCTCGAAGGGCCAATAGAACATGGTCCAGTTGAGCGTCGTATACGTCAGCAGTCCGCGCAGATACGTCTTGAGGGCGACACGCGCCTCGTCGATTCGCCCGAGCTCGACCAGGGCTGCGGCCTGGATCGCCGCGTAGCGGGTCTGCGCCGGATTGTGCTTGCGAGCGATTGCAACGTTCGACAGGGCCTCCTCGAGATTCCCCATGGTGTAAAAAGCCATTCCCTTCAGGAACAGCTTCTCGGCCGGCAGATTCGGGTCGAGATGGACCGATTCTTCTGCCAGTTTGATCGCTTCCTCGGGACTGCCCGAGTAGATCAGGCTCTCGATCAGCACGTCGTAGGCCACCGGATCGTTGGGGCCGAGCGCGACGGCCTCCCTCGCCTCCTGTATGGCTTCGTCGAACCGCCGGGTTCGCTGCAGCGTGCGCGCCCTCAGGCTGTGAACCTGCGACAGCGGCGCATCGCGGGCGCGCTCCAGATAATTCCACGCGATGACGTCGGCCGCGTAACTGGTGTCGTCTTGACCGGTATCGAGCCCGACCAGCCTGTTGAAGGTCACATCGAGGCTGTTGTCCCAGTAGGTCTGGGCCAGAGCGGCATAGGCTCTGGCGTAGGCCGGATCGAGCGCCAAAGCGCGCTCGAAGAAATCGACGGCTTGCGCGGCGTCCTCGGGTGTTCTTCTCAGCAGGTGTTCCCAGCCGCGCAGGAAAGCGTCGTATGCGGCGATATTTTTCGTGTCCCGTCCGATTTTCGTCTTCTCCTCCGCGGGCGACAGCTCGACCTCGAGCGCGGCGACAATCCTCGCCGTCACCTTGTCCTGCAGATTGAATACGTCGGCAACTCGGCCATCGTAGCGCTCCGCCCACAGATGTCCGCCCGTCGTGGCGTCGATGAGCTGCGCATTGATGCGCACGTTCTCGCCGACACGGCGCACACTGCCCTCGAGCACGTAACGCACCCCCAGGTCCCTGGCGACGTCTTGAACCTTGGTGTGCTTGCCCTTGTAGGTAAAGACCGAATTTCGCGCGATTACGAATAAGCCCGAGATCTTGGAAAGATCGGTGATGAGATCGTCGGTCATCCCGTCGGTGAAGTACTCCTGATCGGGATCGGCGCTCATGTTGGCGAACGGCAATACCGCGATGGAAGGCCTGTCGGTGGGCAAGGCGGGCGCTTGCCGACCGGTGCCGGATTCGGCCGGTTCTCGCCATTGCTGCCAGATTGCAAAGCCGATGCCGGTTACGAGCAATAGGGCCGCAATCGCGGCGATGCCTGATCGACGCGCTGACGGTCGAGGCTCGGAGACAGAAGGCTCGCCCGGTTTCGAGGCTATCCGATAGGCGCGAACCGGTTGCGTGATGTTCTTGACCGACTGCTCGCCCAGGAACTCGTACGCGAGCTCCAGCTTGTCGCCGATTGCGGTGCGCACCGACTCGGATATGCAGATTCCACCGGGCTCGGCGAGACTCTCCAGTCGGGCGGCGACATTCACCCCGTCACCGTAGATGTCGTCGCGGTCCTCGATGACGTCACCCAGATTGACGCCGATGCGGAACTGGATCTTGCGATCGTCGGGCTGGTTCTGGTTGAGGGCTCCGAGGGCTCTCTGGATATGAGCCGCACAGGAAAGCGCATCGATCGCCGCCTCGAACATGGCGAGCGCGGCGTCGCCGGCGTAGTGCACGACGCGACCGCGATGGTCCTCGACCGCACTGGTGATCAGGTCGAGATAAGTGCTGAGCCTGCGGTGTGTCGCGTCCTCGTCCGCGCCGGTCAGGCGAGCGTAGCCGACCACATCTGCATAGAGAACGGCGGCGAGCTTGCGGGGAAGTCGCTCCGAATCATGCACGGTGACTCGTCCCCCTGCATCGAGATGCCGTGCGCCAAACGTGACATGGAACCCTTCGCCTGTCGGCGCCGGAGCTACGATTTGCCGCGTCCGACGGGAGCGATATTCGCATGATCACCAGCCATGCGGACTCGAGCACTCAGGGTTCGGCGCGCGATAGTGCCGGGTCCAGCTCTAAAGACAATACTGCATTTCCGTGAAGCGGTCGCGTAGCGCAGTTACCGCCTCGCGCCAGTGGCCTTCCGGCGCCGATGGATCGCCTCTCAGAATCTCGGCGAGCAGCGCCGCGAGCTCGGCGAAATCGGCTTCGCGCATGCCATAGCGCGTCATCTCGGGCGTGCCCATGCGAACGCCGCTCGAGGCGGCGAAGCTCGGGTCGTCGTAGAACGCCTGCGGATTGGTGATGACATTGTTCTGCTCGAGAAGATCCGCGGCCCACTCGCCGCGCGCCCGCGCGACGCGCAGCAGCACCTGGTGGGTCTCGGTGAAGTCGTTCGCCCGGTCGCCCTCGACGACGAGATCCTGGTCATCCAGGGCGCGCGCGAAGGCCTTGGCATTGGCGATGACCTGGCGCGGGTAGTCGTCTTTGAAGGCGAGCATCTCGTAGGTGGCGCCGAGCAGCCCCAGCTGGGTGCCGAGATGGTGGTTGCTCACGTGCCCGGGGAACGTGCGGGATTCCACGTGACGCCAGAAGCCCTCGAACGCAGCGCCCGGCTCGATGTTGCTCAGAATCACGCCGCGCTGGGGTCCGAAGAACGTCTTGTGGGTCGAGCCGGTGACGACATCGGCGCCCTCCTCCAGCGGCGCCTGGAAATACCTGCCCAGCAGGCCCAGCACGTGCGCACCGTCGTACATGATAAGCGGACGCGCGGGGTTGTCGGCGCCGAACTCGGCGTGCACGAATTCGGCGATCTCGCGCACCGGCTCGGTGTGAATGATGACGCTTCGCCCGAAGACGATGAGCTCCGGGCGCACCTCGGCGATCAGCGCCTTGGTCGCCTCCACGTCGATGCGGTACGGATTGTCCGCGCGGAACGGAAAATGGGAAACGGCCGGTCGTCCGGTGGTCGGGTCGAGGGCAACGTAGTTCTTCAGTGCCCCACCGATCTGCGCGCTCAGATGTCCGCCCTTGTTGAGATCGTGCACCAGCACGCGGCGCAGCAGCTCGGCGGGCTTGCCGCCGCGGAAACGATTCTTGAACTGCTTGAGGGCGTCGTAGACCGTGTCGTTGGCCATCTGGCCGCTGATGACACGGGTCTCCGCCTGGGAGCACTCGAAGAAGCTTCTCAGCGCCGCCTTGAGCTCTTCCTCCTTCTCCATGATGAAGGCGGTGCCCTTGTAATACCGCACATCGGCGGCACCCGGGCCAAGCGCCTTGAGGCGGTTGTGCTCGTTGTAGCGCGACGACGGATCGGCAATGCACAGCGCGTCCACGAAAGCCGAGGCGCACTGCTCGGAAGGGATCAGATTGATGCAGCGGCTCCTTCTCCACTCGGTGTTCGCGCGTGCGTCGGCCGCCAGGGCCGCGGCCATCTCCGCCGCCATCTCCGGCACCGCGCACGAGGGCGCCGGCGCCGCGGCAAAACCCGTATAGGTGCGTGCAAAGGGCGCCGATGGCCACATGTGGCGTTCGACGAGCTCGGCCTCGAACGCGTTGCCGCGATCGTCGTGCACCTCGAGCACGACGGGCCTGTCGGTGCGGTAGTGCAGATCCGAATTGATGAGTGCGAGACCGATGGGGCGAAGGTCGTGCTCGTCGCTGGGCGTCGCGGTGATGCCCTCACCGTAGAACTGGGTGTACGGCACGCTGGTCCCCGAGGTGACGTAGCCGACCTCCTTGCCGTCGTGGCTCACGCGGTAGCCGGCGCGAAGCGGCCGGCGGCCGTGGAACACCGCGATGGGTTGGACGACGCGTGGCAGCACCCGTTCGCCCACCGGTGCGTCGAGCTCCCCGCGTTTTATCTGCACGAACTCGTGGCGCTGGCGCTCGAGGGCCTCCCGGCCGAGGTAATCGACATCGCCATCGTGACGCACCGCGAAGCGCGCCAGATCGTTGGCGAATATCGGTATCTCGTGATGCTCGGGATCGTCGCCGAGCTCGTGGCCGTACAGTGGCAGTCCCGCTTCCAGGCGCAGCGAATCGCGTGCGCCGAGACCCACGGGCAGCGCGCCGAGCTCGATGAGCTTCTCCCAAAGCGCGAGCGTGTACTCACGGGGTGGAAAAAGCTCGAAGCCAATGGCCTCTCCCGTATAGCCCGTGCGCGCGACGATGACCGGATACCCGTCGAGGGTCACCGACGTCAGCCAGTTACGCTTGCTCTCGGGCAGCACGGCCTTGTCGACGATCTGCTCGAGCAGGGTGGTCGAATCGGGTCCCTGCAGGGAGATCATGCCGAGCTCCTCGCTCGCGTTCTCCAGGCTCACGTCGGGGCGGTGGTTGTGGGTAACGAGCCACTCCCAGTCCTTTTCGCGGTTGCCGGCATTCACCACCAGCAGGTAGTCGTCTTCGGCGAGCTTGTAGAGATAGGCATCGTCGACCGCGCCGCCGGTCTCGGTGGCGATGAAAGTGTACTGGGCCTGACCGACCTCGAGCGCCCGCGCGCTGTTGGTCAAAACACCCATGAGATATTCTTCTGCGCCCTTGCCGCGCACCCGGAAACGGCCCATGTGCGAGACATCGAAAAGCCCGCAGCTGCGCCGGGTGGCGAGATGCTCGCGGATGATGCCGGTCTTGTATTGCACCGGCATGTCCCATCCGCCGAAAGGAACCATCTTGCCCCCGTGTGCCACGTGCCAGTCGTGGAGCACGGTCTCCTTGAGCGGGCTGCTTGTATCGTTCGCCATCATCTCCATCCGTTTGGTTGGCGCCGGGCGTCGCGACCGCGGGTCCACAGTATATCCGACCATACGGCCGATGGCCGGGCCAGTCGTGCACCGGCGATGGCGACAGGCGCCGGGATCGGGCTCAGGTGCTTCGCTCGCGGGGATTGAAGAACTGTGGCGGCGGTAGCGGTGGCTTGAGAGGCATCTGGGGTGGGCGGATGATTTTCACGTTCATATCGCCCAGGTTGTCGAAAGATTCACGCGAGAACGGGTTCGATATGACCACGGCAGCGCCGTCGCGAATCGCCTCGTCGACGAGGTTCTGCAGCTTCTCGGCGAGCTGCCGCTGCCAGGGCAGCACGTAGTAGCGAGGCTCCAGGGAGTCGTCCAGGCGCAGCCACAGATAGATCGCCTCGCCTTCGCGCACGCTCACACCGAGCAGCGTGGCCTCGTCGACATGGCGCTTGAACCACTCGTGGTGCATGGGCTTGGGCTGGCTCAACAGCTCCGTGACGGTCAGGTAGCCGATAGGTATCAGGAGCGCCGTCAGGATGACCGCCGAGGTGCGAATACTGAGCCGGCGCTGCGACCATATGCCAATGGTCGCGAGCAGCGCGGCGACGGTGAGCAGAGCGACGAATCCGAAAAACAGCTCCTTCACGACCGTGCTCTCGCTAGTGTCCCGTGACGAGCCGGCGTCTCAGCGTGGTGACGCTCCCCGGCACCAGATCCCCGTCCGCGGTCAGTCGGAAACGAAACGCGGTCTCCTCCTGATTGCGGCGCTGCAGCTCAACACTGGTCTCGAGAATCTGGCGCAGACTGTCGTACTTGGACTTGACGCTCACGATCACTCGGACCGGCACGACCACACCGGCGGGCACCTTGCCGTACATGTGCACGTTGACCGTGTACTCGCCGGCAATGATGCCGCGACTGTAGGAGACCTCGTAGTTGCGCCCGCTTGCGTCGCCCTCCAAGCCGAGATCGTCGCGCAGCAGGTTGAAGTGCGGGCTGCCCTGGTTCCAGAAGCCGACCGGGATGTCGTTCGGCGCCTGCACCCAGAGATCGACATCCACGGGCAACTCGTCGGGCCAGTGCATCTCCACGACCACGTTTCCCGGTGGCGTGTACTCCTCAACCTCCTCCTGGGTCTTGCTGATGTGCGGCAGGAGCATGATCACCATGGCAACGAAGCCGATGAGCGCCAGCATGAGCACGTCGCGAAACACGGTGCCCGAAGAGTCGCTTTCAAAGTCTTCAAACGCCCACACGGCGCTCACCGAGCTCGACGATCGCATTGAACAGGTCCGAGGTGCCGCTCGCCAGCATGCGGTGATTGATCATCAGCCAGACATGCAGGACGGCGCCGACCAGAGTCGTATACAGCGCGATGGACATGCCGGCGACGAGGGTGCCGACCATCGATGCCACGTCATCGACCCGCGTGCTCGCCTCGGGGTCGACTCCCGACAGCGCGACGATAAAACCGATGACGGTACCGACCAGGCCGAGAAAGACGAGACTTTCGGCGGTATGCCGGACGATCGCGATCTCACCTCCCAGCCGATTACGCAGCAGACCCGCGCTGATGGTGCGGCTATCGCCGGAACGCCCGGAGATGCTGTCCAGGTACCAGCCTGCACGCGTCCGGTTTGCCGGCGCGCCCTCCTCCACGGCATTGAGCTCGTGGTTGATGCGCCAGATTCGAGTCGTGCACAAGAGTAGTCCGAAGAGGAAAACAGCGCAGATGGCGAGGGTCATCCACGCCGTGTAGCCGAGCAACGCACCGTCGAGCCAACCCTGCAGGTAGACGGCCGTCAGAAGGCCGGCCGCAACGA
>JABAHS010149925.1_pt1 | contig 12180 bp, 13 predicted proteins | sample 7062111 | NCBI WGS metagenome assembly JABAHS01 (sample SAMN14534600, study PRJNA622989) | marine sediment metagenome | biome: marine biome [ENVO:00000428]; feature: marine pelagic biome [ENVO:01000023]; material: deep marine sediment [ENVO:00002113]; isolation source: pool of 4 deep marine... | reverse complement strand
GAATCCACGTCGTCGAACGTATAGTACCCCGGTCCCTTCTCCGGGGCGCGGAAGCCGTGCTCGCGGGCGATCTCGTAGGTGCGCACCGGATCCCAGGGGAAGTAGTAGCCGAGATAGACCGCGCGCACTTCCTGGCGTGAAAGCTCTTCCTCGGTGGGTCCGAAGTAGGGCGTCAGATCCTTCTCCGACAGATCGGCATCCACCCAGTCGGCGGCAGTGGTGCCCTGAGTCACACCGTGTTGCCGCAGCCACTCGTAGTCGACTTCGAATCCCCTGCTGCGGTCATCGAGATTGCCGTATTCGATGGAATCGTTCTCGCCCCATACGATGAGCGGGATACCCAGCTTAACCGCCAGACGAAGCGGGATGTTGTAGAGCGCCATGTGCTTGGGGATGCCGGGCACACCGTATTTCTGGACGGACTTATGGAGAAACCTCTTCTCCACCCGCGGATTGATCGTGTAGTCGAGGTGATCGACGCCGATGCCGACGAGATGCTCGAGGTTCTCCTGGCCGATGGGAAGGCGCATGGGATCGCGCCAGGTCACGGTGAGCGGGTTCAGACCATACTCCCGGCAGGTGACGACCTGCCAATAGCTGTCCTTGCCGCCGCTCACCGGGATCAGGCAATCGTAACCGCGGCTGTTCTCTTTGGCGTACGCCACAACCTCGCGAAAAAGCCGCTCGCGGGACACCCAATCGACGTCGGCCCGCGTAGCATGGCTCTGACATGCGGTGCAAACGCCGGATTCCTCCATTCGCACCAGCGGATGGGTCTCGGGTGTGACGCATAGCTTGCAATATCTCATGTCGCTCCTGGCGCCTTCTTACCCCTGCTGCGAGCTCACTCCGATGTCGCGACCATGCTCCAGTCGAGCGGCGTGCCACGCTCGATACTTCGTGTCGCGCGACGGCCCAGGACATCCCCCAAATGCTTCGGTGAGAGCCCGTGCCCCGGGCGGATGCTTCGCAGGTTCCGGTCCGTGAACCGCTCTCCTTCGGCGATGTCCGCCACGACGTACAGCGAGCGCCGAAAGATCGCGTTGCCCGCCTCGCTCGGCTTGGGTCCGTACTCGACGCCGCCCAGAGCCTCCCACGCGGTCCGACAGCCCTCGCACAAGGCCTGTAGCTCGTCGGGCTCGAGGGAGAACGGCGCATCCGGGCCGCCGTCGGCGCGGCGCAAGGTGACGTGCTTTTCGATGATTGCGGCACCGAGCGCCACGGCCGCCACCGGCACCGCCGTGCCCGGTGTGTGATCGGAGAGCCCCGCGATGACATCCAGCGTGTCCGCCAGATGCGGGATGGTTCGCAGGTGACTCTCGGCGGGGGGCGTCGGATACCCGCTCACGCAGTGGAGCAGCGCGAGCTCGCGGCAGCCGGCTTCGCGCGCGGCGGCCACGGCCTCCCGGATCTCCTGCAGCTCCGCGAGCCCCGTGGACACGATGAGCGGCTTGCCGCTGGCCGCCGCCTCGCGGATGAGGGGCAGATCCACGATCTCGAAGGAAGCGATCTTGTACGCGGGGCAATCGAGCGCGTTCAGAAAAGTTACGGCGCTCGGGTCGAAGGGCGCGCTGAAGACCGTGATGCCCAGCTCGCGGCCCTTGGCAAACAACGCCTCGTGCCACTCCCAGGGGGTATGCGCCTCGTCGTACAGATCGTGCAGGGTTCGTCCGGCCCAGAGCCCTTGCGTGATCTCGAAGCCTCGCCCATGGTGATCGATGGTGATGGTGTCTGCAGTGTAGGTCTGAAGCTTCACTGCATCCGCGCCGGCGGTCTTGGCCACCTCCATGATGGCGAAAGCCCGCTCGAGGCTTCCCAGGTGGTTCGCCGACATCTCCGCCACCACATAGGGCGGCCGGCCGGGGCCGATCTCACGCCCTGCGATGGCGATGCGGTCAGCCATGGTCGCTCACTCCTTTTCGCGCTCCGTCTTGCGGCCCGTCCATTCATGTGCTCCGTGCGAACCCGGGTCTCGGGTACTGGAACTAACCTTCTCGATGCGCAGCCGGTAGCGGCAGCCGCGCCAATCGAAGTAGGCCGGATAGCGCTCGTTGTCCACGACACGCAGCAGATCGAACTGCTCGGCGAGGGTTTTGTGGGGATCGAGCGCACTATCTTCCGGGCGTCTGCGAGGCCAGTACGTGGGCGCACCCGTCTGGGAGGTGCCTCCCGGCGGTACGGGCTCGGCCAGAAAACGCCGGCACAGCGCGATGCTGAGCTCGGCGAGCGCGGCTCTCATCTCGTCGATGACTTCGTGCCCGCCGAACGCCAGGTGCTCTTTGTAGATGACCGGGCCTGCGTCGACCTCCGCTACCGCCTCCAACAGGCACACCGGAATGCCCGCGCGGCCTTGGAGGATCTGCCAGGTGAGCGGCGACCAGCCGCGGCCTTGGGGGAGATCGCTCGCGTGCACCACCAGATTGCGCCGGTTGCGGGCGAGCACCTCGGGTGGGGTCACGCGATGACAGCTCAGATAGAAGGCGACCGCCCCCGAGGGCACCGCCTCGTAGCTGCGACACAGAACCGCATCGTCTCCGTCCTGCGCGGCCAGCTGGGCCAGGCGCTCGCAATGCGGCAACATCCACTCGCCGTTGTCGATGACCACCGACACGATCCGCGGCTTGCACCACCAGTCCGGCACCGGGCTCATTCGTACGCGATGATCCCGCCGAGCCGCTCCGACCCCTGCCCGTTGCACACGGCCGCCGCCGCGGCGGACATGGAGGCGAGACCATCGCCGTCGCGGGCAAGCGATGCGAGCACTTGCGCAATAACCTTCGGGGTTAGCGTCTCGGCCCTGCCCAAGATTACGGAAGCGCCGGTGCGTTCCAACGCCGCCGCGATGTCGCGCTGGTTGTCGGTATCGATGGCTATCAGGCTCGGCAAGCCCAGGCTGCATCGCTCCCAGGCGGTGCAGCCGGCGGCGCCGATGCCGAGATCGGCGCGCCCCATGAGCGCCGCCATGTCGGATACGTCTTCGTGGACCACGACGTCCAACGGCGATCTCGCAGCGGCTTCGTGCACCGCCGCCCGGTGGGGTGAGCTGCGCCCGAGAATCACATCCACCGTGACGCACAGGCCGGCACTCCGGAGAGCGTCCAGCGCGATCAGCGCGAGTCCGCGCCGATCGGTCGCACCGAAGCTCACGAGGATGCGCTCGATGCCCGCCGACTTCCTGCGCCGCGCCAGCACCGCCGGGCGGGCCGCAGCAAACTGCGCGCGCAGGAGCGCATATTGCGGACCGAGCAACAGCCGGCAGCCCTCGGGCACCCGCGCCCGGTAGTCCCGTTGCGCCCGTCCGAACGTCTGATCGAGGAGCACGTCGCAGTCGTGCGCCCGCCCGGGCCCGTCGTCGATGGCGAGCACCCGCTGCGCCCACGTGCGCGCGGCGCGCTCGAACGCTGCGTCGCGCGCGTAATGGTCCACCACGAGCCAGTGCGCATTCTCACGCAGGCGGCTCCCGAGCTCGCGCGCCTCATCGTGCGGGTCGCCGCACAGCTCGACGATGCCAACCCCTGCGCTCTGGAGGGCCGGAACCGTCGCGAGCGTCGGCGGACGAACGCCGAAGAGGCATCGCCAGCCGCGTTCTCGTAAATGTTCCGCCAGGGCCAGACAACGCACGACATGCCCGCCGCCGATCTCGGGCGACGCATCGGCGCGAAACACGACCATGCCTCGGTCGCTTCTCGTCGCCATCGCTCAACGTTGCCTTGTACGAGAGGCTCGCCTGTGGGAGCGGTTTTCAAACCGCGACTGCTCTGCGCTCGTGGGCACGTTCGAACGCTAATCGCGCACCGCAAACACCGGCTGGATCAGCTCGCAGCCCAGACGCGCGGCCAGCCCTGGCCGCTCGACCTCGCGGGCGATCCGCTCGAGGGTGTGCTCGTAGGCCAGCGTCACCTGCTCGAGGTCCGCCTCGTCGTGGGCATACATGACGTTGTGGCTGGCGATGACGAGCACGCCGTGCTCGAGCATGGAGGTGGTGAACAGGGTGCGGATCTCCGCCGCCGAGGCATTCGGGNNTGACGCGTGACACACTCGCGCGCTGCGTCACCCAGACGCTCCCCGGTGCGCCACAGGGTCTCGATGACGGGTTCGCGGCGCAGCTTGTCGATCACCGCGATGGCGGCCGCTAGCGACAGCGCCTCGCCGCCGAAGGTCCCGGAGACGAACACCTCCTCGTACTCGCACATCAGGCCCGCGGGCCCGACGACGGCGGAGATCGGCATGCCGTTGCCCAGGGCCTTGCCGAAGCAGGCGAGATCCGGCACGACCTCGAAGAGCTCCTGGGCCCCGCCCGGGGCAAACCGGAATCCGGTGATGATCTCGTCGAAAATGAGAAGGGCACCGTGCCGCCGCACGAGATCGCGGGCGCTCTCGAGGTACCCCGGCGCGGGCTCCTCCGCATGCATGGGCTCCATGATGAGCGCCGCGAATTCGCCGGGAAAGCCGTCCAGCGCGGCTTCGAGCGCCTCCAGATCGTTGTAGGGCACGCGATGGGTCAGCTCGCGGACTGCGGCCGGCACGCCTTTGTTGCGCGACGTCGTCCCCGCGTACCAATCGTTCCAGCCGTGATAGCCGCAGGCGAGCACGCGATCGCGCCCGGTGGCCGCGCGGGCGATGCGGATGGCGGCGGAAGTCGCATCGCTGCCGTTCTTGCCGAAGCGGACCATCTCCGCGCAGGGAACGAGCGCCACCAAGCGTTCGGCGAGCTCGACCTCCAGCTCGGCCGCCAAACTGAAGGTGAGCCCCCGCTCGAGCTGCGTTCGAATCGACGCGTCGACGTCCGGGTCGCAGTACCCGAGGACCACCGGCAGCAAGCCCGCTACGAGATCCACATACTCGTTGCCATCCACATCCCACACGCGCCCGCGCCGGCCGCGCTCGAGAAACTGCGGCGCACGGCCCACGGGAAAGTAAAGACGGCTCTTGGAAAAGGTCTGCGTGCCGGTGGGGATCACGCGTTCGGCGCGTTCCAGGAGCTTCATGCTACGTAGATAACGCTCGACGTTCGCGTGCCGTCTCACGCGAGCTCGCTCCCCGACGCCGACCTCTCACGGTGGCCGACTTCCCGGGCTTCCAATACCACCTGCAGCTCGTCCACCGCCGTGCGTCCGTCCAAGAGGCCCCCTGCTTCGCCGGCTGAAAGAGCGCCCACGAATCGCTGCATCAGCGCGCGGTAGGGCGCCTCGGTGTCCACCCTCCCCGTCTCCACCAGGGAATCCCAACCTCCCCGGTCCTTGCGGAACAGGCGCACCGCGCAAGCCTCCGGTGACTTGCCCTCGCTTTGCCAGAGCAGCGTGCCTTCGGTACCCACGATCTCGCATCCGCGGCGCTTGAGGTGCTGGAGATAGTCCAGGTGAACCTCGCTGCACACGCCGCTGCCGTGCACCAGGGTGATCGCCGCATAGTCTTCGACGTCGATGTCGAGATCCGAGAGCCTCGCCGTGTGCGCGATGCAGCGTTCGACGCCGCCGAACAGCCACATCAGGTAGTCGATCTCGTGGATCCCGTCGAGGACCACACTGCCGCCGCGCCGGGCCCGTGCACAGTACAGATCGCGATAGTCCACCCCGGGGCGCATGTCCGGCAGCCACTCGCCGACGTGGGCGCGGGCGAAGAGCGGACGCCCGATAGCGGAGAGGTGGCGCCTGAGGGCGGCTGGTCCCGGATGAAACCGCATGTTGCACACCACGAACACTCGGCGCTGCGCAGCCGCCGCGCACTCGAGCAGGGCCTCGGCCTCGTCGACCAGGTGGGCGATGGGCTTCTCCACCAGCACGTGCGCCCCGGCCTCGACCAGCGCCGACGCCATCGGAACGTGGGCGGTGTGCGGCGCGGCCACCACGGCGGCGTCCGGGCGCCAGGCGAGGGCGTCTTCGAACGTCGCGAACGCTAGCGCGCCCGTCTGCGCCGCTACGTCGCGACAGCGAGCGGCGTCGAGGTCGAACACGCCGGTCTCCGCCAGAGCGGCGGCATTCGCCGCGTGCCGCCGCCCGATGGAGCCCGCGCCGACGACGAGCACCTTCATAAACCCTCGCTGCGCGCGAAAAACTCGGCGAGTCTCAGGTCCACCGGGTAATCGATGTCCACGGAGCGGCTGCGCGGCATGCGGTAACCGCGCAGCCCCGGGCCGAAGAAATGGCCCTGTCTCCGGAATGCCCCGACGCTGGCAGCATACGTGCTGCCGTTGTCGACGTAGAGCGGGCCCACGTCCTGGGTCTGACGCGTGACCAGCTCCGGCCACATGGGAGCGAGGGTTCCGTCGTCCCGAGGACACAGGGCCTGATGGGGCGGGTGCGAGTACTCGGTGACGGCCACCGCGAAGTCACAGAGACCCGGTTGCACCAAGCTCATCACGGCCCGGACGTCCTCGGCACTGCGTAGCGGCGCGGTGGCGTACAGACAACCCACGACGTCGTATCGACGTCCGGCCGCCTCCTCGGCGTCCAGCACGTGCAAACACACCTTCGAGGTCGTCACCTCGTCCGCCGTGAGATACGCCGGCCGATCCATGACTTCGGTGCCCGTTTCCCGCGCGGCGCGAGCGATCTCCGGATCATCGGTCGACACGAGAATGCGCTCGAAGCACCCGCTTTCCCGTGCCGCTTCCACGGTCCAGACGATGATGGGTCTGCCCAGGAAACCCACTACGTTCTTACGCGGCAGCCGTCGCGAGCTGCCGCGTGCCGGAATGATGGCGACGCGCCGCACCGGTCGCTCACAGAGCGTGACGACGGCTCCCCCTGTTCGGTCTTACGGCTGACTCGAGGGCGCCGACGACGCGCTCCACGTCGGCCTCGTGCATCGCCGGGGACAGGGGGAGGGAGAGCACCTGCTCGTAATACGCATCGGCACCCGGCAGCACGGTCGCCGGCGCCTGCCGACGGTAATAGGGCTGGCAGTGCAGCGGGGAAAAATGCACCTGCGTCCCGATGCCCTGCTCGCGCAATCGCCTCACCAGTGCCGCCCGCGAGAGGCCTGCGCGTGCGAAGTCGATGCGAACCACGTACAGATGCCAGGCAGGCCCGCACCACGGCACCCGCTCGATGGGGCGCACGAGCGGTGCAAGCCCGGCGAGCAACCGATCGTAGCGGGCCACCAGCTCGCGGCGTCTCGCCACGAACCGATCGAGCTTGCCGAGCTGGCTCAATCCCAGCGCGCAGTGGATGTCCGATGCCCGGTAGTTGAAGCCGAGCTCGTGGATCTCGTAGTACCAGGGGTTCGCCTCGCCGCCGGCGTCGAATTCGTCCTTGTTCTCCAGGCACTGTGGCTGGCACAACATGGCATGGTTGCGCAGCCGCCGCATGTGCTCGTAGAGCTCCGAATGGTTGGTAGTGACCACACCCCCCTCCCCCATGGCGATGGCCTTCACCGGATGCAGGGAGAACACCGTCAGGTCGCTGTGACGGCAGGAACCTACGGGGCTACGGGAACCGTCATTCGCCACATAGTCGCCGCCCAACGCGTGACAGGCGTCCTCCACAACCGCCAATCGCCGTTTCGCCGCGATGGCTTCAACGGCCCTCATGTCCACGCACTGGCCGTTGAGGTGCACCGGGAACACGGCCTTGGCACGCGGTTCGGCTCTGTCGAGGGCTTCGCACAGGTCGCCCTCTCGCATGAGCCCCGTGGCAGGATCGACATCCGCGAACACCACCCGCGCCCTCGCGTAGCGGGCCGCGCTCGCGGTGGCCACGAAAGTGAGCGATGGAACCACCACGCTGGCATCTTCGTTTAGCCCGAGCGCCAACGCCGCCAGGTGCAGTGCCGCCGTGCCGCTCGCGCTGGCAACCGCAAACCGCGCGCCGACCTTGCGCGCGAAGGCCTGTTCGAAAGCCGCCACCGCAGGACCCGTCGTGAGCCAATCCCCGCGCAGCACCGCGCACACGGCGGCCACGTCGTCCTCCTCGATCAGGTGGCGTCCGTAGTGCAAAAACCCTTGTGGTCCTTGGGTCACACGCTTTCTGCCAACCGACGTATCAGCGCCTCGCGATCGAGCCACTCGGCGCTGGTGCTGCCATCTCGAGACGCGTGCAGTCGTGCACATCGCCGGTGAAGAGGGGCCGCACGAGATGCCCGGCGATGCCCGGCTCGTACGCCATCTCGTGCTGCGTGAGCTCGTTGCTGTCAGCTCACGCTTTGGCCACGCCGAGTGGCACGACGTTGTCCGCGGGCTGGGGGCCCGCTGTCGTAAATTCGGGGACCATCCGGCCCAGCACGGCGCGCGTGGCGGGCTCGTCTCTCCGCTCGCACGCAGCCAGCAGCTCATCGGCAGCCCGGGCGAAGGCTTGCCAATCGGTCTGCGGGTGATGCGCGAGAAGGAGTTTCTCGTGACCCGTGCCAGTGACATTCTCGTCTGCGCAAAAGAGCTCTTCGCACAGCTTCNNNNGCCTCGGATATGGTCATGAAGTAGCGCGTCACCTCCGGGTGCGTGACGGTCACCGGCCCGCCGGCCGCGATCTGCTGGCGGAAGCGCGGCACCACGCTGCCCGCGGAGTCCAGGACGTTGCCGAAACGCACCGTGATGTAGCGCGTACCCGAATGGCGCCTCGCCGTCTGCTGGCACAACAGCTCCGCCACCCGTTTTGTCGCGCCCATGACATTGACCGGGTTGACCGCCTTGTCGGTGGAGATCAGGACGAACGCCTCGCACCCATGCCTTCCGGCGGCGTCCGCGACGACGCGCGTGCCCAGGACATTGTTGCGCACGGCCTGGCGCGCTTGCACCTCGAGCATGGGTACGTGCTTGTAGGCGGCGGCGTGAAACACCACCTGCGGCCGGTAATGTTCCATTACGTGCTGCACGTGGCCCGCATCACACACGGTGCCGAGCACGGCGTCTACGGGAAACCCGGGCTCCCCTTCTCGCAGCGCAGTCTCGATGCTATAGAGGCTGAACTCGCTCTGATCGAGGATCACGAGCCGCGCGGGGCCGAGGCGCGCGATCTGGCGGCACAGCTCCGAGCCGATGGAGCCGCCGCCTCCGGTGACCAGCACCACCTTGCCGGCGATGCCCCGGCGGATCGCTTCCCAGTTGAGCGACACCGGCTCGCGTCCGAGCAGATCCTCGATGGACACCGGGCGCAGCTCCTGGAGCACGGAGCGCCCGCTCACCAGGTCCTGCAAGCGTGGCAGCGTGCGAAATGGCACATCCGCCTCCTCGCATAACCCCACCAGCCGTCGCATCTCCTGCGAGGTGGCCGAGGGCACCGCCAATAGAACGACTCGCACGCCCAGCTCCTTGACCAGTTTGGGCAGGCGCTTGCACTTGCCGCGCACGCGAACGCCGTGGATCTCCCGTCCCTTCTTGCTGCGATCGTCGTCGACGAACCCCACGGGCACGTAACCCTGCGATGGATCGCGCAGCAGATCGCGCACCAGCATCTCGCCGGCGCTGCCGGCCCCTACGATGAGCACTCTCTGCTCCGACCCGAGGTAGATCTGCTGATCTTTCACCCAGCGATACACGATCCGGGGACCGCACAGGCAGCCGACCAGCAACAGCCCGTACAGCGGAAGCACGGACCGGGGGATACCCTGCATGCGGGTCATGAGAAAGATGGCGACGGCGGCCACGGAAAGCCCGACGAACACGGCTTTCAAGATCCGCGCCAGATCCGGGAGGGAAGCGAACCGCCAGACGCCGCGGTAGAGCCCGAAATACCAGAAGACGAAGCCCTGCGTGACGACCACGACCGGCAGAACCAGCAAGGCCTTGGAGAAGAACGGCTCCGGAATAGAATCCAGGTTGAAGCGCAGCCAGTACGCGCCCAGCCACGCAATCGGGATCATCAGGAGATCGTGCGCAAAGGCGGCGACAGGCTTGCGCAGCTGCGCGAATAGTCGGTGCGTGCGCTTACGAAACGTTCCGGTGCGACTCAATGTGGCGAACCCCGAGCACCAACGTAGTGTAGACCACGATCCACGCCGACAACAGCGCCCAGCGCTGGGCCGCCGACAACATGGGCGTCGCGAGGGCAGAGACCGCACAGGCGAGCATCAAAGCATATTCCCGGGTCACGGTCTGGCGGTGGCCCCACCCGAGCTGCACCAAGCGCTGGTAGAAGTGGCTCTTGTGGGCTTCCCACACCCGCTCGCCGCGTACGAGCCGCCGCACGAGCGTCACCGTCGCGTCCACGATGAAGGGCGAGAAGATCAGCACACCGACCCAGATCGCAAACACGTCGTCCTTCTCAGCCCACAGCGAAAGACCGGCGGCGAGCAGCCCCAGCAACGAGGACCCCACGTCCCCCATGAAGATGCGCGCTGGAGGAAAATTGAATATGAGGAATCCGCCTGCGGCGGCAGCAGTCCCGACGCCGATCATCATGATCGGATAGTGGCCGGCAAACCCAGCCAGCACCGCGAAGCTGGCGAAGCCGATCAAGGCCATGCCCCCCGCGAAGCCGTCCATGCCGTCCATGAAGTTGTAGAGATTGACCATCCAGACCACATACAGGGCGGTCAAGGGCACACCCACGACGCCGGGAAAAGGTACTCGGAGCCCGGGAAGGTCGAGATGATCCAGCCCAAGCCCACCACGGATAAGCAGCGCCGCCACCACGAAATGGACGGCGATGCGGATCCCGGGGTGGACGTGGGACCGATCGTCAACAAAGGAGATCGCCAGAATCACCAACGCGGCGAGCGCAAGCCATGCAAGCTCATCAGAGCCACCGTGGAGGAGCAGGATCCCGGACACGGCAGTGAGCACCCCCAAAGCAATGGCCAGACCACCGCCGCGCGGCGTGGGCTGTTCGTGCAGCGAGCGCTCGCTCGGGTAATCCAGTCTCGACAGCACGGAATCCGGACGGATGAGCCAGCGCGTCAAGAGATAAGAGAGCACGAAGGCAAGGCCCGCAACCAATACACTGGTCATCCCGGACGTTGCGGCCCTGCCTCGGTGACGCTCAACGGTTGCAGAGGTGACGAGCCCGCGGCATACCGAGGAACACGCTCTACCTTCGGTTCTTCAGGCGGATGCCCGTAGCCGGGGAGCTCGGTCGAGCGCTGCCACCATCTCCGGCAGCGCCTGCTCCAGGCGAATGGACGCTTTGAAACCGAGTTCGCGCTCGATCTTCGCCGAGCTGTACCAGGCCGACCCCAGCAGCTTCTCCAGCGCCTCGGAGTCGAACACAAATCTCCGGCCGACGACCCCCCTCATCAAATCCCCTACCCTCGCCCCCGCCTGCAGCATTGTCGCCGGGATCGACCAGCGCGGCACCGGCTTACCGAAAGCTTGGCAGATCACCTCGTAGATGCGGCGCGTCGAGTAGGCCTCGCCGTCGGTGACGATGTAGACCTCGCCGTTTGCACGCGGATCTTCGGTCGCGAGCAGCGCCGCGCGCACGACATCGTCCACGTGCACCATCGAGCGCTTGTTGCCGATCGCGGGAACGGGCGGGAAGCGCCCGCGATCGATGGCCTCCATCATTCGAAGCAGATTGCCCTTCACGCCGGGCCCATAGACGAGCGGCAGACGCAGCACACAGGCATGGAGACCGTGGCGCCGCCCCGCCTCGAGCACGAGGCGCTCGGCCTCCTGCTTTGCCCGTCCGTACGCACTCGTCGGTTGCGCCTTGCTGCGCTCGTCCAGGCACTCCCTGCTGCCCTCCCCCATCGCCTTGACGCTGCTGACGAGCACCATGCGCTGCACACCCGCGCGCACCGCCGCTTCAAGTAAACCCTGCGTCCCGCTCACCGTTACCCGCCAATGGCGCGAGTCCGCCGCGGGGCTGCCTTCGTCCTCGGCGTGCGCCTGCCCCCCCAAGTGAAAGAGCGTATGCACGCCGCCACAGGCATCGCCGATCGTCTGTGGGGCGCCCAAGTCTGCAATCGCGACGGGCACCGCCTCGCGCGGCCACAAGGCCTGCGCCTTCGCCGCATCCCGCGTCACGACGCGGACCCGGTCCCCTCCGCCCTGGAGCGCGTCGACCAACCGGCGCCCGATAAAGCCCGTGCCGCCGGTAACCAGTACGATCCCCGATTGCTCACCCACGTCCGGGCGGCGCTGCTCGACACCTATTCATTTCGCAACGCGAGTCGTCACTTCCGCCAGACTACGCGGTCAACGTAATCGATATAGCTCATAATGATGCGGACCACCTTACGCGAGACTTCCTCCGTATCATAGTCAGCGACCAGTCGAAACCGCCTTTTCTCCTTGGAGTGCTGGGA
>JABAHS010001022.1_pt5 | contig 12183 bp, 12 predicted proteins | sample 7062111 | NCBI WGS metagenome assembly JABAHS01 (sample SAMN14534600, study PRJNA622989) | marine sediment metagenome | biome: marine biome [ENVO:00000428]; feature: marine pelagic biome [ENVO:01000023]; material: deep marine sediment [ENVO:00002113]; isolation source: pool of 4 deep marine... | reverse complement strand
CCTGATCGACCTTCATGTCATCGCGCCAGGTGCCGATCACGGAGAAGTCGGCACGGTGGATGGAGTTCATGCAGTCGTTGGCGCAGCCGGAGACCTTGAACTTGAACTTGTAGGGCAGGGCCGGACGGTGCATGTCGTCGAGGAAGGCGTTAACCAGGGTACGGTGGATATTCTGCTCGTCGGCGCAGGACTGCTCGCAGCGAGCGGCACCGACGCAGGACATACCGGTACGGACAGCAGGNNGCACCGACGCAGGACATACCGGTACGGACAGCCGGACCGGCGCCGCCGAGGTCGAAGCCCATCTCGTTCAGGTCGTCGAACGCCGGCTGAACGTTGTCGGTGGTGCAGCCCTGGAACATGATGTCGCCGGACTGGCCGTGGAAGGCGATCAGGCCGGAACCGTACTTCTCCCAGATGTCGCAGAACTTGCGCAGGGTAGCGGTATCGTAGTGCATACCGGCCGGGGGCTGGATACGCAGGGTGTGGAACTCGGCCGCAGCCGGGAACAGGGGTTTTTTGTCCTCGCCCATCAGCTCGGTGAAGCGGGGGATAACGCCGCCGCCGTAACCGACAACACCCACGGTACCGCCCTTCCAGTAGCCCTTGCGGGTCTCGTAGGAGGTCTCCAGCTGACCCAGCAGGTCAACCATCATGTCGTTATCATTAGCCAGACGCTTGAGACCGGTGACAAAGCTCGGCCATACGCCGCTTTCCAGTTGGTCAAGCATAGGCGTGTCGTGCATTTTCTTAGCCATTTCAAATTACTCCTCAAGAGATTAATGGTTTGACACATTCCCGGCTTGCACATCCAACTGCTACTACTTTCGCCGGATATCCGACGCACAGATGATGTTGCTTCCGAAACACAGCACATTGCTGTGGCTAGAAACATAGTGATTTGGTAGGATAATGTCAAGGTGTTGATTTAAATAGGGAAAGCGTACTTGTTATAGGGTTATCTATGAGCTGCGCGTAGTTTCGGGGCTGGCCGGAGAAGGTGGGGGTCATTCCTCAGAGAGGCATTGTTAACAATAAAGTGTGGTTAACTTCCATCCTGATTGAGAGTAATAATTGTTATAGTGGGGTTTTAACTGAGGATCTTTTTGATGAAGCATGGCTATCGGAGGCTCGCACTGACTGCGCTCTACCTTGGCTTGGCTTTCATTGCCGGTTACGGCGTAGTTGATGAGGTGGGTCGGGAGTATACCGATAAGGGTTTTAAACGCGCCTTGGTGACATTCGCGGTGGCCCGTAGCCTCAACGGCATGATCTCTGTGGCTCAAGGAACAGAGGTGGCGGTCCAACCTGCCGGTATCGGAATCAACTTTACTCCAGGTCAGATTCTTGATCCTATCAACGATCTGGTTGAGCGCTTTTCCTGGGTTATCCTTGCAAGCAGTACCTCGTTGGGCATGCAAAAGGTGCTGATGACGATCTTCGCATCACCAGGATTTACCATTCTTTTGGGAGGGGCGCTTGTGCTGCTTATCCTGTTGCTGTGGGTTCCGGCAGGAAAGCTAGACTGGCTACGGTTATTGGCATTTAAGTTTACTGTTTTCCTGCTATTTTTGCGTTTTTCCATTCCTGTGATGGCCTTTGTGGGTGAAGGTGTCTTTCATTTTTTTCTTGAAGAGCAGTACACAACCTCTACGCAGAGCATCGAGCGGACAGCTGAAAATATCGGCATGATAAATGCCAGTACGGAAAAACCCATGCAAACTTTGCCCGATGAGTCGTTTGTGGACAAGGCAAAGCGGTTTTATGAAAGCGCCACAACACGAATAGATGTACAAGCTCAGATGGAACGTTATAAAGCAGCGGCTGCCGATGCCAGTGAACATGCCGTTAATCTGATCGTGATTTTTGTGATCCAAACCATTCTCTTTCCCTTGTTGTTTTTATGGCTATTGCTGCATGGTTTTCGCCGTATAATGAGCATTGATGTGCTTGGTAAGGTGGTAAATTGTAAGGATTGTTAACTGAAGTATTAAAATTTTTTAGAAATGCTACTATTTATAGGATAACGGGAGAGTAGAGGTAGTACTCACCCTCAAATAAGACAAAAGTGTTAAAACCTTCCCGGGAATTCCACAATTCTGTAACAATAGACTAGGAGGTAGGTGTTGAGTGAGCAACCGACCGTATATCTGGTGGATGATGATGCTATTGTTCGTAAGGCGATTGCTTTATCCCTAAGCCAGGCGGGCCTGAGGGTGAAGGATTATGGTTCAGCAAAGACTTTCCTTGAGGAATACAGAGAGGAGCAGGCGGGGTGCCTGGTGCTCGATTTGCGGATGCCGGATATGGATGGCGTAGCGCTGCAGCAAATCCTCATTGAAAAGGAATCCCCGATTCCGGTAATTTTTATTTCCGGTGATGGCGATATCCCTACTTCTGTAAAGGTTATGAAAGGGGGGGCGGTAGATTTCCTGGAAAAGCCGTTTACACGGGAAGTCCTATTGAACAGAGTCACGGAAGCACTCGAGGTATACCGCAGTCGTAGCCAAATTGAGGCTGAGCGTGAGTCAAAGTGTCAGCAATTGAATCAACTCAGTGCTCGTGAGCGCCAAACATTTGTGCTAATTATGCAGGGGAAAACCAACAAGGAAATTGCCAGGGATCTGGATATTAGTTTTCGTACTGTAGAGAAATATCGCGCTACCTTGATGAATAAACTCGGGGTTCAGCATCTTGCAGGGCTCGTTAGTCTTGGTCGCGAGTGTTTGTCTGAGCTGCAGAGTGCTGAAAAGACGGACACCTTAGAGTAAAAATAGCCTCATAATGTAAATATATACTGCGATTACTTTTGTTACTCTTATTGCGCTACTGTTCCCATGAAGCGCATTAGCTACTCCTTGCTTTTTCATAATCTCCCGCCGTCCTGGCAGAATCCCTGGGCAGTTTCTGCTCCAGCTTTTTCCCGCAACGTTAAATAACTTTCACAATTAAGACACCTCGCATTTCTCCGATAGTGACTGGAGTGTGGTGTCATGGATTCATGAATATATTTCCGCTTTATTCATCCATTTAAAACCGAAATGAAAGAATTGGGTATTTTTACCTAGGTATTCGTGCGAACTACCTTAAAGAGGTGAGTCCTGTTTTACTAATCGTTAAGGAAGGAAAGGAAGTGGTGGTGTGCATAAAAGTGAGGATGGAAATAGTGACATCAATCACCGAAGAAATCAAACAGGATTTGAAGGGTTTGTGTCATTGCGGTTGTTGTAAATGATCAGATATGAATTCAAAGCCGTGTTAGTGGGAAAACGGTTCTCATAAAACGAGATGTATTTTGTGGTTAATAATGTGTGGAGGCGAAAGCTGTGACATCTTTGAAAGTAAAACGCTATAGCAGTTCACCTGAACCGAAGTTGGGCGGGATTTACCGTGATTCAAATAATCGCAGTTTTGTTGTCTTGCGTGTGGGTCGTGAGGGTGTTTTTGTGGAGTATGCCGACGGTACTACGTGCAAAGTGAGCGTGACAGGGTGGCCGCAAATAGCGGCAAGAGCAGCGGTGTGCTGAACCGTTGTCTTCACCTTGGCAGCTGTTGTGCGATTTTAAGTTTGAATTATCGTGGAGGTATACGTGAAAGGTAACAAAAGATTAATTAACGACCAAGATGAGCTGGAGCGCAATGAGATGGTTAGTGAGAGCAAAGACAGCGATGAAGAAGCGCTAAACGACAGCGGTAAGAAGGATAAAGAGCTGGATGTCGATCAACTCTATTTCCGTGAAATCGCAAAGCATCCCTTGCTGAGCGCTGAGGATGAGTTACGCCTTGGTCGCCTGGTACAGAAAGGTGACGAAGGTGCCAGAAACAGAATGATTGAGGCCAATCTACGACTTGTCGTCAAGATTTGTATGCGTTACCTCAATAACGGTTTGCCACTCATGGATTTGGTGGAAGAAGGGAACCTGGGGCTGATCCGCGCAGTAGAAAAGTTTGACCCGGAACTTGGTTTCCGTTTCTCGACCTATGCAACCTGGTGGATTCGTCAGTCTGTGGATCGCGCCATTATGAATCAGAATATGACTGTCCGCGTGCCCGTTCATGTCACCAAACGAATCAATCGTTACCGGAGAACCGAGCGTGAGTTGAGTCAGTTTTATGAGGACGCTGTCGGTCCTGAGATGGTTGCGGAAGCACTGGGAGAACCGGTTACTTTGGTAAGGGAATTGCTTTCGTTAAATAAGAAGGCTGTGTCAATCGATGACGATACCAGCAATGAGGGAAAAGCACCGCTTAGTTTAATTTGTGATGAAAAAGACCAGCCTGAAAATCAGCTGCTTAATGATGAGGAAGGTAGTTTGGTCAACGAGTTGTTGGGCAGGCTTGAAGATCGGGAACGGGAGGTTCTAGTGCGTCGCTATGGCATGTATGGCTATGAAAGTTCAACCCTTGAGGAGGTCGGGGCTTCTATTGGCGTGACCAGAGAAAGGGTACGACAGATACAAAACAATGCCATACAGCACCTCCAGGATCTAATCCACGGTGAGACTGGTATGGGAGCTGTTAGTAACTAGAAGGTTGTTTTACAGGAAAAGCTGAGTCGGTGTGATTTTAGTGGAGACAGTAACACTGGCCATGCCTGGATAGTTACCATCTTCACCTGGAGGAGTGTAGTATGTCAGAAGTAATCGATATCAGGGAAAATATACACGTATTAAATGTTAAGCGGATTGCCTTGAGCGTATTGGACACTATAGGAGCAAATCCCTATGACCGAGATATGGTCAGGGCAACCCGCTACTCGACGGATGAACTGAACAACTGGTCTTTGATTCTATTGATTATTGAGCGCTGTTTCCCCTCTCCCAGTCTTACCAGGGTCGTGAACCCCGCAGCCATAGAGAATATTGTTATTGAGGTGTTGGTGCGGGAGCNNTGTGAGGTGTGATGCACATTTTGCAGAGACAATATAGTCGTTTTGCACAGTGTCGTGGAAGCGTGTGGTGGTAATCTAAATACTGAAATTTATTTGAGTTAGGGAATGAATATGCTTCTCTTTAATTCAGGTTGATAGTATGAAAAATTGTTTTAATTATCCTGTAAATTAATAAGGTAAAGCTTACTCCTCGAGTACCTCAATAATTTTTTCTCTTAAACAGTTTTTTTGCGGCCCTTCCAGTAAGGGTTTTTTGTGCCTGTCGGTGACAAAGAAGATATCTTCGACGCGCTCGCCAAAGGTGGCGATCTTGGCGTTTTGCATGTGGATGTCACAGTCAGCAAGAGCACGGGCAATGCGCGAAAGTAGGCCTGGTCGGTCGGAGGTAACTACCTCCATTACCGTACGAGCCTTGTTCGGGTCGTCGTGAAAAATGACTTGGGTTTTTATATTGAAATGTTTGAGTTGCCGTGCCATCTGTCGATGTACTTTGGCTGGGGTTTCATCCGGATGGGAGAGCAGGTGTTGAAGCATCCTGCGAATTTCATCGAGACGAAATTGACCGCGGATAGGTTCGCCGTCTTCTTCCAGAACTATGTAGGTATCGAGTGTGTGACTGTCGCGTGAAGGAATGATGCGAGCATCGACGATGCTCAATCCCATTTGATCCAGCGCGGTTGTCGTGGTGGTAAACTGGTAGCCGCGAATCGGGGTATAGAGGAAAATTTCGGTGCCGCCACGCTCGGTCTGCTGGCGAATCAGGACCAGTGGTTCTTCGCTGCCGGCGTGCTCGATAACCCCCTTTGTGTGCCAGGCAATCTCACTGCCGGAATAGCGTAGAAAATACTCATCGTCCAGGTTGTCCCAGAATTGAGCGATACTCTCCGGGCTTACTCGCTGTAGCTGCAACAGTTTTCGAGCTTCAGCCTGGTGTTCCGCCAGCACCTCACTCTCCGCAACAGGATTGGAAAGGCCTCGGCGCAGCGCTTTTGCTGTGCTGTGATAGAGTTCGGCGAGTAACGCATCCTTCCAGGAGTTCCAAACCGTTGGGCTGGTTGCACGGATATCCGCGACGGTCAGCAGATAGAGGTAGTCGAGATACTCCTGTTTGCCTACTTTGGCGGCGAAATCATTAATCTCTTCAGGTTCGGAGATATCCTTTCGTTGAGCGGTAGTAGACATCAAAAGATGATTACGGATCAGCCACTTGACCAGGCTGGTATCGGTCTCACTGAGGCCGTGTCGGATGCAAAAAACTTCGGCATCTTCGGCCCCTAGCACTGAGTGATCACCACCGCGACCCTTGGCAATATCATGAAACAGGGCGGCGATGTAGAGCAGCTCGGGTTTGGCAATTTGCTGGCTAACACGACTGCACAGCGGAAACTCGTAATGGTGTTCGGGTATTGTGAAGCGGCGCAAGTTGCGGATCACAAAAAGGGTGTGTTCGTCCACCGTATAGACGTGAAAAAGATCGTGTTGCATTTGCCCGACCACATTGCTGAAAGCAGGCAGGTAGGCGGCGAGGATGCCGTAGCGATTCATTCGCCGTAGCTGATGGGTAACGCCCTGTGGCTGTTTTAGTAATTCCATAAAGAGGCTACGACAGTGAGGATCGTTGCGAAAATCGTCATCGATCAGAGTGCTATGGCCGCGCAACAGACGGATGGTGCCGGCTCGAATACCCTTAAGCGCACTGTTCTGTGCCAGAACCAGGAAGATTTCAAGCAGGGCATAGGGGTATTGGTCGAAGACCCGTGGATGGGTCACTTCAATAAACCCGTGGCGTGATTGGAAGTGACGGGTGATGGGCTGGGCTTCGCCACTCTCATCGGCGTAGAGGATCTCCTCCTGGAAAAGTTGCAGCAACATTTCGTTGAGCCGCTCCAGCTCCTTTATCGTTCGGTAGTAATCCTTCATAAAATGTTCAACTGCCAGCCGTTTGCCATCGTCCTGGTAACCGAACAGTTTGGCCAGCGTACGCTGGTGGTCAAACAGCAAACGATCCTCACGTCGTTTGGCGAGGATGTGCAGACCGAATCGTACTTTCCAAAGAAAGGTCTGCCCCTCGTATAGAGCGAGGTATTCTTCAGCCGTGAGAAATCCGTGGTGAACCAGGCCTTGGAGGGTANNACGCTTGGCTACCCAGCCGATCATCTGAATGTCGCGCAGCCCGCCCGGTCCCTCCTTGATGTTCGGCTCGAGGTTGAATGCGGTGTCGTAGAACTTGCGGTGGCGGGTGATCTGCTCTTCCCATTTGGCACGGAAAAACTCCCGACCGGGCCAGATGTGATTCTGATCGGTGNNAAACTCCCGACCGGGCCAGATGTGATTTTGATCGGTGAGTTCGCGCATCTCCTGAAACAATGCTTCTGGTCCTTGCAGTAGCCGTGCCTCCATAATATTGGTAGCAACGGTGATGTCCTCGCGGCCCTGTTCAATGCAATCCTGCAGGGTGCGCACACTGTGGCCGACCTCCAGGCCGATATCCCACAGAAACATCAGGAAGCGCTCCAGTGCCTCGCCGTTTTCGGTCAGGGTGTCCGCCTCAGCCAGAAGCATGATGTCGATATCGGAGTGAGGGTGGAGTTCTCCACGGCCATAGCCGCCAACAGCAATAAGGTCGATGCCCAGGTCGCTTTCACCGATAGTATGGCGCCAGGCACGGAGTAGCAATTCGTCAATGAACTGAGCGCGGTGGGCAACCAACGACACCACTGACTCGTTACCGATGAAGCGCTGCTCAAGCACTTCATTGGCCTGCTTGAGGGTATCGCGAAAGAGCTTGATGGGATTGCTGGTGGCGGCCAGTGTCGCCTCAAAATCTGTCCGATCAAACAGTTCAGCGGCTTGAGGCATCAAATGACCTCACCTTTGCGCAGGGTCAGCACTTCAACGCCCTCGTCAGTGACCAGCAGGGTGTGTTCCCACTGCGCAGAGAGGCTGCGATCCTTGGTAATCACCGTCCAACCGTCGCGCATTAGCGTAACGCTGCGTTTACCCGCATTGACCATCGGCTCGATGGTGAAGGTCATGCCGGGCTCCAGCACCACACCGGTGCCGGGGTGGCCGTAGTGAAGAACCTGTGGCTCTTCGTGAAACTCCCTGCCGATGCCGTGGCCGCAATATTCCCGCACAATAGAGTAGTTGTGGGCCTCGGCGTGGGTTTGGATGGCGTGGCCGATATCGCCCAGATGCATACCCGGCTTGACCATTTTGATGCCGATGACCAGGCATTCCCGGGCCACCTCAACCAGTCGCTTGGCCTTGACCGACGGCTCCCCGACAAAGAACATCATGCTGGTATCACCATGGTAACCGTCTTTGATTACGGTGATATCCAGATTAACGATATCGCCTTTTTTGAGCTTTTTCTCCCCGGGGATGCCATGGCAGACCACATGGTTGACCGAACTGCAGATGGATTTGGGGAAACCATGATAGTTGAGCGGAGCGGGGATCGCTTGCTGTTCGTTGACAATGAAGTCATGACAGATCTGATCAAGCTCCTGGGTAGTAATACCAGGCTGAACGTGAGGTTCGATCATTTCCAGCACCTCGGCAGCCAGCCGGCCGGCGACACGCATTTTCTCGATCTCTTCCGTGGTTTTGATAATGATACTCATCTGATTGATTTTCCTACGTTTGTTTGCCTGTACCGTTCGCTGTCAAAGGGACTGCTCTTTGTGCTTGATTGGGGTTTAATCATTGTTGCTCAAGCCCTGTTATGGTATAAAGGGCGGCTTTGATAGGCAAACCAAAAATCGGCCGAAAGCGGAAGGTCCGCCGAGGTCGAAATCCACACATGTGCCGACAGGGTATATCCGGGTGCTCCTTACGGGGGTTGGATGGCCCGGCACATGTTAGGACTAACCCAACCTGAGGAGTATTAAACATGGCTAACGTCACCATGCGTCAAATGCTGGAAGCCGGGGTTCACTTCGGTCACCAGACCCGTTACTGGAACCCCAAGATGGCTCCCTTCATCTTCGGTGAACGTAACAAAATCCATATCGTCAACCTGGAAAAAAGTCTCCCGCTCTACAACGATGCGATGAACTTTGTCTCCAAGCTGGCATCAAAGAAAGGCAATATCCTGTTCGTTGGTACCAAGCGCCAGGCCCGCGAGCTTATCAAGCAGGAAGCGGAGCGTTGCGGCATGCCCTTCGTGAACCACCGCTGGCTCGGCGGTATGTTGACCAACTACAAGACTGTCAAACAGTCCATTAAGCGCCTGAAAGACCTGGAGGCGATGGAACAGGACGGCTCTCTGGACCGCCTGACCAAGAAAGAGGCGCTGATGCGTCGTCGTGAATTGGAAAAGCTGGAGCGTAGCCTCGGCGGTATCAAGGATATGGGTGGGCTGCCCGATGCTCTGTTCGTTATTGATGTCGGCCATGAGAAAATCGCCATTAGTGAGGCCAACAAGCTGGGTATTCCGGTTATCGCCGTGGTTGATACCAACGGCAGCCCTGAGGGCGTGGATTACCTGATCCCGGGCAATGACGATGCCATCCGCTCCATTACCCTGTATGTGCAGGGTGCGTCCAGCGCCGTGCTGGAAGGCAAGGCTTCATCCGGCCAAGTCGGTGGTACAGCCAGTGACGAGTTTGTCGAAGTGGCCGAAGGCGAAGAAGCGGCTGCCGAATAAGCCGTTCATTCGCGGTTAGAGAAAAAGGGGGCACAGCCCCCTTTTTTGAAAGAATTCAGGCTTCTCCCATACCGGAGAGGCGTAATGATTGAGATAGATTTTTAAGAGGACGTTGTGACATGGCAATTACTGCTGCAATGGTAAAAGATCTTCGTGAGCGCACCGGCGCCGGCATGATGGAGTGCAAGAAGGCGCTGGTCGAGTGCAACGGCGATATCGAAGCCGCCATCGAGCATATGCGCAAGACCGGCCTGGCCAAGGCCGACAAGAAGGCCGGGCGTACTGCCGCTGAAGGCCTGATCGCCATCAAAGCCAGTGATGACAACAAGAAAGCCGCCATCGTTGAGGTCAACTGTGAAACCGACTTCGTCGCCAAGGGCGATGATTTTCAGAACTTCTGCAATGAAGTGGCTCAGCTGGTGTTGGACAACCAGCCGGCTGATCTTGATGCCTTGCTGGCGCTGACCATGTCCGGTGGAGATTCAGTTGCCGATACTCTCAAGGCGATGATCGCCAAGATCGGTGAGAACATGGGCGTACGCCGCTTCAAGCTGGTGAGCAGTGATAACGGACAGGTTGCCAGTTACTCCCACGGCAGCCGCATCGGCGTGGTGGTGAGCCTGGAAGGCGGCAACGATGAGCTGGGCCGCGATATTGCCATGCACATTGCTGCCAGCCGTCCGCAAGCCGTTTCAGAAGCCGATGTGGATCCTGCGCTGATCGAGAAGGAGAAGGAGATCTTCACCGCCCAGGCTCTGGAGAGCGGCAAGCCTGCCGAGATCGTTGAGAAGATGATTGGCGGCCGCATCAACAAGTTCCTGAAAGAGATTACCCTGTTGGGGCAGCCCTTCGTCAAGGATCCCGATACCACCGTCGAGAAGCTGGTCAAGAACGCCGGTGCCAGTGTGGTGAGCTTCGAGCGTTTCGAGGTTGGCGAAGGTATCGAGAAGAAGAAGGAGAACTTTGCCGACGAGGTTATGGCTCAGGTTAAAGGTAGCTAAGCCATGACTGCTGCCGACACTGAACTGACGTACAAGCGGATCCTGCTCAAGCTCAGCGGCGAGGCCCTGATGGGCGAACAGGACTTTGGTATTGACCCGGCAGTGGTGCAGCGCATCTCCAAGGAGATCGCCGAAGCCGTCAACGCCGGGGTCGAGGTCGGTTTGGTGATCGGTGGCGGTAATATTTTCCGCGGCGTCAGTCTGGCATCCGGTGGGATGGAGCGGGCAACCGCCGATCATATGGGAATGTTGGCAACAGTGATTAATGCCCTGTCCGTCCAGGACGGGTTGGAAAAGGCGGGTTTGGCGGTACGAGTGATGTCGGCACTGCCGATTCATCAGGTTTGCGAGGATTATGCTCGTCGCCGTGCCATTCGTCACCTGGAAAAGGGACGAGTNNTTACCACGGATTCCGCTGCCACCTTGCGCGGCATTGAAATCAATGCTGACCTGGTGTTGAAGGCGACGAAAGTGGACGGTGTCTATAGTGCCGATCCAAAAAAGGATCCAACCGCAACCCGTTACTCCAAGCTGACGTATGATGAGGTCCTGCAGCGCCAGTTGGGGGTGATGGATCTCACTGCGATTGTGTTGTGTCGCGATCACAATTTGCCGCTGCGGGTTTTCGATATGAATAAGTCCGGTGCGCTGATGCGCATCTTGCGCGGAGAAGATGAAGGCACGTTGGTAGAGCGTGGAGACGAGTGATGATCAACGAAATAACAAAAGATGCTGAAACACGCATGCAAAAGAGCATCGAGTCGCTTAAAGGCGAGTTAACCAAGGTGCGTACCGGCAGGGCCCACCCCAGCCTGTTGAATCACATTACCGTGGATTACTACGGCTCGGATGTGCCTATCGGTCAAGTAGCCAATATCACTATTGAAGATTCTCGNNGAGAAACCGATGGTCTCGGTCGTGGAAAAGGCGATTATGAATTCTGATTTGGGTCTCAATCCCGCCACGGCCGGTACCATTATCCGGGTGCCACTGCCTCCACTGACAGAAGAGCGCCGTCGTGACCTGACCAAGGTGGTAAAAAACGAAGGCGAGCAGGCCAAGGTGGCAATTCGCAATATCCGACGCGATGCAAACTCAGACTTCAAGTCTCTTCTCAAGGAAAAGGAGATTAGTGAGGATGAGGCACGCGCTGCAGAAGATACAATTCAGAAGCTAACTGATAAATACACAGCCGAGGTCGACAAGCTGGTTGAAGCCAAGGAACAGGACTTGTTGGCCATCTAATAACAGAGTTCACCGGCAATAGGCCGGTGTCCTTATCTATAACTATGGCGGATATCGGTGGGTATGGCCGAACAAGACACCACTTCTCCAGTCAGCAAAATTCCTCGCCACGTCGCCATTATTATGGACGGCAACGGTCGCTGGGCGCGTCGTCGTCATTTACCGCGCGTGGCTGGTCACCGTGTCGGCCTGGAGGCGGTGCGAAAGACGATTAAGTCCTGTGTGCACCATGGCGTTGAGGTTTTAACGCTCTTCGCCTTCAGCAGCGAGAACTGGCGCAGGCCGAAGGAAGAGGTGGGGCTTTTGATGAACCTCTTCATGACCGCGCTGGATAGCGAGGTGAAAAAACTGCACAAAAACGGCGTACGTCTGCGCGTTGTCGGGGATGTGGCTGG
>JABAHS010145767.1_pt1 | contig 12185 bp, 9 predicted proteins | sample 7062111 | NCBI WGS metagenome assembly JABAHS01 (sample SAMN14534600, study PRJNA622989) | marine sediment metagenome | biome: marine biome [ENVO:00000428]; feature: marine pelagic biome [ENVO:01000023]; material: deep marine sediment [ENVO:00002113]; isolation source: pool of 4 deep marine... | reverse complement strand
GCGCGCAGGTCATCCCCGGGCCGGTTTCTGCCAAACGGGTGGAAAAAATATTCAGTGTGTGTGCCGACCCGCAAAATTTTGGTCAAAAATATCTCGACTCCTTGCAGGCTTATTATGACGCTTTCTTTTCAGAGGAGGAGAAGCGGATCGGGTTAAAGCTGGAAAAAGCACTCGCAGATGCCCGGCAGACTGCCGACAAATTAGGGGCGGAGGATTATCTCCGCTCTCAAGACGAAAAGCTGGATTTGGAGTTGCTGCAGTCCAGCGACCGGATTGTAATGGCCCCCTCGTACTGGTGCGCCCGCGGAGCGCTCCACAGCGACCTTGAACAGGACCAGCACCTGATTTTGTTCGGCGCCCGCCCTAAAGAGGAATCGCTGGTCCCGGGAGAGATCGTACCGGAAGACCTGCTGAAGCGCTTGAAGGCGATGACGGACCCCACCCGGATGCGAANNGGCGGAGCTCGCCCGCCGCTTGCGCCTGCGAGCGCCCACCGTCACCCACCACCTGCATCTCCTGAAATCAACAGGCATGGTGCATTTTGTCCGCAAGGGCAAAAACGAACGCCTTTACTACGCCAAAATGGAATCGATCAAAGGCACCTACACCCAGTTGAAAGATTTCCTAGAGCAAGACGTGAATATCGTCGAAGGGTTCGACATGTTCGATAATGACATCTTCTGAGCCTTCCACAACTCAACCTGAACGAAAATCTCGCCTGGCAGCCATTCTCCAGGCGCTGCTGGTCACTTTTTTGTGGTCGACCTCATGGGTATTGGTGAAGTTTGGGCTGGAAGACATCCCTGCCTTTACATTTGCCGGGCTGCGCTACAGCCTGGCTTTTTTGCTCCTGCTGCCTGTCTTTTTCCGCTCCGGGCAGGCGCGACTACTCCCGCAGCTCAACCGCCAGCAGTGGCTGAGGTTGGCGTTGCTCGGGCTGGTGTACTACACCATCACGCAGGGAACCCAGTTCCTTGGACTCAAACTGCTCCCGGCGATTACCTTCAGCATCTTGCTCAACCTGAGCGCCCCGCTGGTGGCGCTGCTCAGTATCCCGCTGCTGAAAGAACTGCCCACCCGCCTGCAGTGGGCGGGCATCGCGGTCTTCCTGGCCGGGATTTTTGTGTACTTTTATCCGGTGTTTATTCCGGCGGGGATGGCTGTCGGCCTGCTGGTCGGATTGACGAGCGTGGCCGCAACCTCTGCTGCATCGATCATCGGGCGCGGCATTAATCGTATGGGAAACCTGCCACCGCTCACGGTCACCGTGGTCAGTATGGGAATCGGCGGGGTGCTGCTCCTGCTGGTCGGGATGCTGGTCGAACCCCTGCCAACTTTGGGGCTCGTTCAATGGGGGATCGTGATCTGGCTGGCGCTGGTCAATACGGCTTTCGCATTTACGCTCTGGAACCACACCCTCAGGATCCTTTCTGCCACCGAATCGAGTATGATCAACAACACCATGCTGGTGCAGATCGCGGTGCTGGCCTGGATATTCCTGGGGGAACGCCCCGGGGTGCAGCAGATGGTCGGGATGGCTTTTGCCTTGGCGGGGACGGTGATGGTCAACCTGAGGCGCACCTCCAGAGTTCCTCCCGCGGCAACCAACCAGCGTTAATCGTAAATGCTTCCCCCGATGAACTCGCGGATCACAGAATGTTCGGGGACGAGAGAATCGTCAGGATGCGGTGTGATCTGCTCCAGCAGACCCAATACCCGCTCTGCGCGGATGAAAGCATCTTCCCTCAACGGGTCTCCCGCATACTTCTTCACCCACTCTCGGAAGTGCTCGATCAATTTCGGGGAATAGATTGGTAGCTCATAAGGCATGGCGCTGTTGATCACGTAGTGTGCATGCTGCATATAAGGGATGATGTTGCGCCGCTCGCTGGAGCGCACATAATGCCAGTGAGTCAGTGTGCGTTCGTAGTCGTAAGCCCGGTGGATGCTGTCCCGCAGCATGCGGCGCATCAGGCGGATATCGGTCCAGCGCACGTATTTCCCTTGGTTGGTTTTCATTTGTAAGAGCGGTTCGATATAAATTTTCATCTTGACCGCATCATCCACCCCGCCCATCATTTCCGGGTACAGGCCGAACAGGCTGTCAATCAACACCAGTTCGTTGGGAGCAAAATGCATCTCGGTCTGCGCCAGGGTGCGCTTGCCGAGTTTGAAATCGTAATAGGGGATCAGAACGGTTTCCCCTGTCAGCATCTGGTTGACATGGGTATTAATTAACTCGAGGTCCATGGCTTGCGGTGTTTCGAAATCGTAGTCTCCGAATTCGTCTTTGGGGTGCATTTCCAGATCGTAAAAGTAGTTGTCCAATCCCAATTCTTTCAGGTCGTATCCGCTGTGGCTTAATTTCTCTTTCAGGATTTTGGTGGTGGTGGTTTTCCCGGAGGAGGAAGGCCCGGCCACGATCACGATGCGCACCTCGTCCTTGCGTTCCAGAATCTGCTGGGAAATCTCCTCGATATCCTGCCGGTAGGCCACCTCGGATTCCATGATGAGTTCCCCCATCTCGCCGTTTTCCACGCGCTGGTTAAGCCCCTCAATATGATTGACACCATGGTCGACAGCCCAATCCAGCACCCGCCAAATTTTCTCCCAGGGGATATTGCCCGACGCATGCTGTCCCCTGGCGTTAGCCCGCTCCCGGATGCGGGTGCGTTCCTCCCGGTAGAGGATGTAGGCTTTGGCTACCTGGGCATGCCCGTTTTCAATCAGCACCTTTTCAACGACATCCTGGATTTGTTCCACGGAGGGGGCCTGGTCGGGAGAGAAGCGTTCTTCCAGGATCTTGGTGACCTGGTCACCGAGCTTTTTGGCCAGCTCGAAATCGCGCCCACCGACCGATACGGCCGCCCGGTAGATGGCGTTGTTAATCCGCAACTGGTTGAAATCTACACGTGCCCCGTTGCGCTTAATCACAGATTGTATTGTGCTCATCAGGACCACCTCCATATTTGATTGAACTCGGGTCGATCAAATTTTCTGGTTGCCTTATCATTATATTCATGATTGATGATTTGATTCAACCCGCGGAAGGACAAATTTCATTCCCAATTAGACAAATAAACGCTGGTTTGCTGAAAAAACCGCTGATCTTATTCCAATCCGGCTACCCAACAACCCCTTTATTGGCGTATAATCAGTGTAACCAGCCAACACAACCCAGGAGGAACCATGCCCAAAGATTATGCCACTATCTTGGTAGAAACACGAGATAAAGTGGGGTTGATCACCCTCAACCGCCCGGAAGCGCTGAACGCGCTGAATGCCACTATACTCGGCGAACTGGTCTCTGCACTGCAAGACTTCGATGCAGACCCGGAGATTGGCGCCATGGTGGTTGCAGGTGGGGAGAAAGCCTTTGCCGCCGGAGCGGACATCAAAGAGATGGCGGATGCCTCGGTGGTGGATATGCTACTCCGGGGAAATATCGATATCTTTGACCAGATTCTAGCGGTCAAAAAGCCGATCATCGGTGCTGTTTCCGGCTGGTGCCTGGGGGGAGGCAACGAACTGGCGATGTCTTTTGATATGATTGTGGCCTCCGAGCGGGCTCGCTTTGGGCAGCCTGAGATCAACCTCGGGGTGATTCCTGGAGCGGGCGGCACCCAGCGCCTGACCAAGGCGGTCGGGAAGGCGATTGCCATGGAGATGGTGCTCAACAACCGGCACCTGACCGCCGAGGAAGCGCTGCATTTCGGCCTGGTGAATAAAGTTGTTCCGGTGGAAGAGTTTGTCGATGCTGCAGTCAAGCTAGCCGCCCAAATCGCCGAGCGAGCGCCGCTGGCTGTCCGCCTAGGGAAGGAAGCTGTCAACCGCGCCTTCGAAACCCATCTCAGGGATGGAATTGCTGAGGAGCGCCGGGCGTTCTACCTGCTGTTTTCCACCGATGACCAAAAAGAAGGCATGCAAGCCTTTCAGGAAAAACGCAAGCCTGATTGGAAAGGCTCTTGAACCGAGAGGGGAGTTGAAAGTTGTCAGATATAACTGCTCGAAGTATCTATCCGGAACCTGCACCTTCCGTGCTGACATACCGCACCCTGGTGAATTCCCTGCGTGAACTGCGCATTGAGACCGGTCGCCCGGTGATCGTTCATAGTTCTTATCGTGCATTAGGCCCGGTGCAGGGTGGTCCCAAGGTGGTTGTGGGGGCATTGCTGGATGCTTTTGGGGCGGTGATGGCGCCCACGTTTACATACAACACCCTGGTGGTGCCTGAAATTGGCCCACCAAATAACGCTGTGCAGTACGGGAACCATGCAGACCGTAATAAAATGGCAGAATTCTTTTATCCGGATATGCCGGCAGACCGGCTGATGGGGGTTATCGCAGAAACCCTGCGCAAACATCACGATTCATACCGCTCCGGGCACCCTGTGCTTTCTTTTGCCGGGGTGAACGTGCGCAAGTATCTGGAAAAACAAATGCTCAACGAACCCTTTGCCCCGCTGGCGGCCATGGTAGATGATGGCGGCTGGGTGGTCTTGATGGGCGTTGACCAGACCGGCAATACCAGCATTCACCTGGGGGAACGGCTGGCAGGGCGGAAAACATACACCCGTTGGGCGCTGATGAGCGACATGGTTGTCAGCTGTGCCAACTTCCCCTTCTGTTCAGATGGGTTCAACGCCATCCAACCTCTGATGGACCCCTTTGCCAAAAAAGTTGAGATCGGCAACGCCATGGTTCAGGCCCTGCCGTTAAGGGAACTTGTGGAGACCACGCGCCAGCTCATTCAAGCGGATCCGACGGCCCTACTGTGTACGAGGACGGATTGCCAGTCTTGCAATACGATCCGCAGTGACATTTATACTGCCCGCCAAAACCGATAAACCTGCTTGCCTGGAGCTCCTTTATGGATAAAAGCCCATTCGAAAAGCATTTACCCAAAAAGCCTAATTTATCTGAGATGACGTTTCGGGAGAAGCTGTCCTATTGGTATTCCCGCCTGAGGCTGCGGTTGCGGTTTTATGGCCGAAAAGTGCTTCCACCGGTTACCAAAGAGCGCGTGTCAGAGGTTCAGGTCTCGCTGCGGGACTCATCGGCTCCTGATTTTGATTATTTTGTTATGGTGCTGCTCTCTTGCATGATTGCCACCTTTGGCCTGCTGATCGATTCGGCGGCGACCATCATCGGGGCGATGCTGGTGGCGCCGCTGATGTCCCCCATTTTGGGGATCGGATTAGCCTCCATCCGGGGCGACACGACCCTTTTGAGAGATGCTGGAGCAGCACTGCTGCGCGGGGCGCTGCTGGCCGTCTTGTTTTCCATGCTGATCACCTGGACCAACAGCCTGCTGCCCTTTGTGTCCATGCAGGATTTGCCGGGAGAGGTGATCTCCCGGACACGCCCCAGCCCGATCGATCTTGGGGTGGCCCTGGCAGGCGGTCTGGCGGCTACCTTTGCTCTGGTGCAGCCCAACTTGTCTGCAGCCCTCCCCGGTGTGGCGATTGCCACCGCATTGATGCCGCCTCTGTGTGTGATCGGGGTCGGCCTGGCGCTCGGCCGTTGGGATGTGGCGGAAGGGGCGCTGCTGCTGTTCGTCACCAACTCGGTGACGATTGCTGCCTCTTCAACCTTGCTGTTTTATATTACTGGGTTCAGCCTGGGGCGCAGAAAAGGAGAGCGCACGATCCCGCGCAGTTTGCAAATCTCTGTGCTGCTGATCATCGTGCTGCTGGCGCCGCTGGGCTGGCAGAGCTATTTGTTTGTGCAGGATGCCACCTTTACCCGCGAGCTCGAGCAGGTAGTGCGCGAGGAGGTGGAAAATATTAACGCCACCCTGGATGAATTCTCCTGGGATGAACGCGATGATGATGTCCTGGTGATGGAGATCACGGTGCTGGTCAGCGAATCGCTGCGCCATGCCAACAGTGTTGAACTCCAGAATGCGATTGCCAACCGTCTTCAGCGTACCGTTCAATTGAAAATTAATCAGGTGAATGTGGCGCAGCTAAATCCTTTAGTGCCGCCTACGTTTACGCCAACCGTTCTTATATCATCTACACCGACGTTAACTGTCACTGTTACGCCTACCCGCACGCAAACTATCACAATAACGCCAAGTCCTACCTATACCCTTACCCCTACCCCCACTTTTACTTATACCCCAACACCGGAATTGGCCATGCTGGACGAAGGGGTTCAGGTCAGCTTGCTGGCCTACCCGGGAGGACCTGAGATCGGGATCATATCCCGTAACGAGCCGTTCAAGGTGCTGTACGGCAGCCAGATTTATGATGGGTGGATTTGGATTGAGGTGGAAGACCAGGATGGGCGGGTCGGCTGGATTCCGCAGTACCTTTCTGCTTTTGTCACTCGGACCCNNTCACTCGGACCCCAACCCCGACGCCCTCCCTGACGCCTTCTCCTACGCCTTGATGACTCGTACACCATTTGACTTGATTTGGCCGGAAATTCGGGTAAGTGATTCGCCTGGATTCAAACAAATCTCTAACATGGTATTAGCAATCCGCTAATCAAGCCGATGATATAATGCCTTTACGGGAATTAAGAGATTTGAGGTTCAGAGCGTGACCGATCAAACTCTGTTCCCTCTTTTTCCCCTGGTATAAAAATTGCTTAATTTTGACGAGTAATCCGGAAAACTTTGTATTTCCGAAGAGTGAATAGGTAAAACATTATGATGAGATTTGATCGTTTTACTGAGCGTGCCCAAGAAGCCGCCCAGCGCGCTGCTGAGATCATTCAGCGTTACGGGCACAATCAGATTGATACTGAGCATATCCTGTTAGCCTTGATCGAACAGCCGGAAGGAGTGATTTCCCAACTGCTGGAACTGATGAACATGGACAGCGATATGCTGACTGAACGCCTGGACTATATTCTGCGAACCAGTCCAAAGGCCAATATTTTCGGTGGTGGTGCCGGGCAGATTTTTATCACCCCGCGCGTCAAGCGCATTATCGACCTGGCCAATGAAGAAGCCAACCGCCTGAAAGATGAATACATCTCCACCGAGCATATCTTTTTAGCCATCCTGAGCGAACGCAGCACACCTGCTGCCCGCCTGTTGGAAGGCGCCGGGATTACCAAGGAGCGCGTGCTGGAAGCAATCAACCAGCTGCGCGGCGGCCAGCGGGTGACCGACCCGCAGGCTGAGTCCCGCTACCGCACGCTGGAGAAGTACTCCCGCGACCTGACCCAGATGGCGCGCGAAGGCAAGCTCGACCCGGTCATCGGCCGCGATGGTGAAATCCTGCGCGTGATCCAGATCCTCTCCCGCCGCACCAAGAACAACCCGGTGCTGATCGGTGAAGCCGGGGTGGGCAAGACGGCCATCGTCGAGGGCCTGGCACAGAAGATCGAGACCAACGACGTCCCCGAGATCCTGAGCGGCAAAAAAGTGATCTCCCTGGACTTAGGTGCAATGATTGCTGGCTCCCGCTTCCGCGGTGAATTTGAGGAACGCCTTAAAGCAGCGATTGAAGAAGTCCAGCGCGCTCAAGGCGAGGTGATCTTGTTCATCGATGAGCTGCACACTGTGGTCGGAGCTGGTGCGGCCCAGGGCGCGATGGATGCTTCCAATATGCTTAAGCCGGCCCTGGCGCGCGGCGAACTGCAGGCCATTGGAGCCACAACGCTGGATGAGTACCAGAAACATATCGAGAAAGATTCAGCCCTGGAGCGCCGTTTCGCCCCGGTATATGTTGAAGAACCAAGCGAAGAAGATTCGGTGAAGATGCTGCATGGGCTGCGCGACCGCTACGAGGCGCACCATAAAGTGCGCTTTTCGGATGAGGCCCTTGAAGCCGCGGTCAAATTCTCCTCGCGCTACCTGACCGACCGCCGCCTGCCGGACAAAGCGATCGACTTGATGGATGAGGCCGCAGCTAAACTGCGCATTGCCTTATTCTCCCTGCCGCCTGAACTGAAGACCATGAAACAGGAACTCGACCGCACAATGGCTGAAGAGGAACAGGCCGGATTAGAACGCGACTACGAACGCGCTGCCCAGAAAAAAGCCGAGCGCCTGCGGCTGGAAGATGAATATCTTGAGAAACGCTCCAAGTGGGAAGCCGAGCACGAACTGGACGAAGTGGTGGACAAAGACGACGTTGCCGAAGTGCTGGCGCAGTGGACTGGAATCCCGGTCAGCCAGATGATGGAAACCGAAGCCGAGAAGCTGCTGCGGATGGAAGACCGTCTGCACGAACGCATCATCGGCCAGGACGAGGCCATCTCGGCGGTCTCGGATGCCATCCGCCGTTCCCGCTCCGGGTTGAAAGACCCCAAACGCCCGATCGGCTCGTTTATCTTCATCGGCCCCTCCGGCGTCGGAAAGACCGAGCTGGCCAAAGCGCTGGCGGAGTTTATGTTTGATGATGAAGACGCGCTGGTGCGCATCGATATGAGCGAGTACCGCGAGCAGCACACCGTCTCCCGTCTGTTTGGTGCCCCTCCCGGCTATGTTGGCTATGAGGAAGGCGGCCAGCTGACCGAAGCGGTGCGCCGCCGCCCTTACCGGGTGATCTTGTTTGATGAGATCGAAAAAGCCCACCCGGAGGTCTGGAATGCCCTGCTGCAGATTCTGGATGACGGGCGTCTGACCGATGGACAAGGGCGGGTGGTCAATTTCCGCAATACGGTCTTGATTATGACCAGCAACCTGGGCACGGAATTTGTGCGCAAGTCCGGCTCGCTGGGTTTCCTCCAGCCCGGGGACAACGGCGAGGACCGCGAGGCGCATAAGAAAATCGAAAAAGCCCTCAAGGACACCTTCCGTCCCGAGTTCCTCAACCGGATTGATGAGATCATCACGTTCTCCCAGCTCAGCCTGGAAGATATGCGTGAGATCGTCCACCTGCAGATGAAAGAAATCCATGAACGGATTACTGACCAGGGCCTGGATGTGGTGCTCACCAAAGAAGCCAGCCGGTGGCTGGCCGACATCGGGTACGACCCGGCCTTTGGTGCCCGCCCGTTGAAACGGGCGCTGCAGAAATATGTAGAAAGCCCGCTCTCGATCAAGATCCTGGAAGGTGAGTTTGCGGCTGGCGATACCGTTGAGGTCGGCGTGAACGAAGACCAGGATGGTATGAAGTTCACGCTCAAGGAGCGCAAAGGAAAAGCGGAAAAAGAAGCTCAGCTCTCCGAAAAGGAAGAAGAAGTCGCGGCAAAATAACCGTTTTTACTGATTACTAGAAAATAATAGCGGTCCTGAATTGTCAAATATTAGCAATTCGGGACCGTTTTGTCTTAAGTGTTCAATTTGGATTCGTTGCGTGATATGCCAGGAGCGACCAGCCTTTCAAAGCTTCAATCCCAGCCAAATTCATCGAACCAGCGGTTGGCCTTGTAGTTCTGCAGGGCGCGGAAGATGTAGGGCACGATGTTGTGCGGCAGGGCGTCCAGCCGGTACCAGCCCAACTCGGCGCATTTTTCCGGCTCGGCGTTGAAGGGTTCGCCCACCCATCCGTGCACGCGCACAAAAAAATCAATGCGCTCCTCGCCGTCCTTTCGGTGCATGACCCCGATCACCTCGCTGTCCTTGGGGACCACCACCACCCCGGCCTCTTCGGCTGCCTCTCGGGCTACCGCCTGGAGGATGGTCTCTCCCGGTTCGATGTGCCCGGCCACGACGCTGTAATGTCCGTCCATGTAACCCGTGTTGGCGCGCAGGGAGAGCAGGATGTGGTCATCCTCGATGAAAAACAGGTGAACGGCAGAGCGGAAAGATTGAGGCATGAGTTTTGTTAGTTAGTCTGGTTGTCAGCTAGTCGGTTGGTCGGGTGGTTGAACAATTGTGATTGTTGTGGGTAAATTCCAAATGGAAAGGGTTTTTCTACTTAGCATTCAGAAAACCTGAAAAAAGAACAAATCATAAGATAATTTGACTAATTGACTATCTGACGACTTGACTACTTCATCATCGGCATCTTGATCCCGTGGCGTTTGGCGGCGTCGATGGCTTGCTGGTAACCGGCATCGGCGTGGCGCACGACACCCATCCCCGGGTCGGTGGTCAGCACACGCTCCAGGCGGGCGGCTGCTTCGGGCGTGCCGTCGGCCACGATCACCTGCCCGGCGTGCTGGCTGTAGCCGATCCCGACCCCGCCGCCGTGATGGAAGGAGACCCAGGTAGCTCCGCCGACGGCGTTGATCATCGCATTCAGGATCGCCCAATCGGAGACGGCATCGGTGCCATCCAGCATTCCTTCGGTCTCCCGGTTAGGGGAAGCGACTGAACCCGAGTCGAGGTGGTCGCGCCCGATCACGATCGGGGCTCTGACGATCCCTTCGCCGACCAGGTTGTTGAACATCAGCCCGGCCTGGACGCGCTCACCGTAGCCCAGCCAGCAGATGCGGGAGGGCAGCCCCTGGAAAGGCACCTGCTCTTTGGCCATCTTCAGCCAGCGGTGCAGGTGTTCGTCTTCGGGGAACATCTCCATGATGGCCTCATCGGTGCGGTAGATATCCTCGGGGTCGCCGGAGAGCGCCACCCAGCGGAAGGGGCCTTTGCCCTCGCAGAACAGCGGGCGGATATAGGCGGGCACGAAGCCGGGGAAATTGAAGGCATCTTCGACACCGCCTTCGTAGGCGCGCTGGCGCAGGTTGTTGCCGTAATCAAAGACCTCCGCGCCGCGCTGCTGGAAGGCCAGCATCGCCTGCACGTGCACTACCATCGACTCGACCGAACGGCGGGCGTATTCTTCTGGATTCGCCTGGCGCAGTTCGTCGGCTTCCTCCACGCTCAGCCCCGCTGGGACATACGAATAGATATCGTGCGCCGGGGTCTGGTCGGTGACAACATCCGGGATCACATTGCGGAGGACCAGTTCGGGGTAAACTTCGGCGGCATTGCCGATCAGCCCGATCGATTTTGGTTCCTGGTCGTCCACGGCTTCCTCGACAAGGGTCATGGCCTCTTCCAGGGTATCGACCACCACGTCCACATAGCCAATTTCCTGCCGCCGTTTGGCGCGCTCCGGGTCGATCTCTACGATCAGGCCAACGCCTTCGTTCATGGTGACCGCCAGCGGCTGGGCGCCGCCCATCCCTCCGAGCCCGGCCGTCAGTGTGAATTTACCTTTCAGGGAGGGCCAGCCCTTCTGGGCGGCCAGCGAACCAAGTGTTTCGTAAGTCCCTTGAAGAATCCCCTGGGTGCCGATGTAAATCCATGACCCGGCGGTCATTTGCCCGTACATCATCAACCCTTTGGCAGCGAGTTCATCGAAGTGCTCCTGGGTGGCCCAATGGGGCACAAGGTTGGAGTTGGCAATCAGCACCCGGGGGGCATCGAGATGTGATTTAAACACAGCCACCGGTTTACCGGACTGAACCAGCAGGGTTTCATCTTCTTCCATGGTTTCAAGGGTGTGCAGGATGGCTTCGAAAGCCTCCCAGCTGCGGGCAGCCTGGCCGCGCCCACCGTACACCACCAACTTTTCCGGGATCTCCGCGACTTCGGGGTCGAGGTTATTCTGGATCATGCGGTATGGCGCTTCAATCAGCCAATTTTTGCAGTGCAGTTTGGTACCGCGCGGGGCGCGAACGGTACGGGGACCAACAGTACGTTGACCGGACATACGACCTCCTCAACAGAATACAATCATAAAATGAGCCTCGTGCTCTGCTTCAATTATGCCATAGTTCTCTCCCCGTAAGCGTAATTGGCTGGGTTGAGCAGTGGTAGGTTGCCACACGAAAAATATAAAAGGCCGTCCTGCACAAGAACGGCCTCGATGATGAAATCAGCGGTAATCTATTGATCTAACTGGATCGAGTCAATCACTTTTTGGAAGACCAGCTCCAGTGTTGCATAATCGTCTTCTGAGGCGGATCCGGTCAGGATCAGCAGACCGTCCGAAACTTTGAATAAGGCAATCTCTTTCTTAATCCGCACGCCATAAGTTTCGCTTTGCTGGTTGATGAGCAATTTCCCGTATTCAACCCCATGCGAATTGGTCTGAACGTTCTGGTAAATGACATCGGACCCCGGCATGAGCGTGGGAGCCGCTTCGATGTTCTGGGCCAGGACATCGTTCATCTCCGTCTCCAGCGCGTCTGGATCGGTGGAATAGGTCAAAGTGATGAAGGCAGGAGAGCGGAAGGAGTATTTGTATGTGTAATCCAGAGCGACGATCCGGGCTGCCCCCAGCTTGCTGGATGTATTGAGCAGGTCACGAATTTCATTTGGGACCGACTCT
>JABAHS010071644.1_pt1 | contig 12189 bp, 11 predicted proteins | sample 7062111 | NCBI WGS metagenome assembly JABAHS01 (sample SAMN14534600, study PRJNA622989) | marine sediment metagenome | biome: marine biome [ENVO:00000428]; feature: marine pelagic biome [ENVO:01000023]; material: deep marine sediment [ENVO:00002113]; isolation source: pool of 4 deep marine... | reverse complement strand
AATTGGAGGAAAGGTAACTTCGCTGGAATCCAGTAAAGGCCCGGCCTCAAAAAAAGGCTGTAAAGGGCCAATCTATTAAATGCTTTGAACTCACTTAACCCGGATGACTTCCTGAGACTATCAATTTCAGATTCAATTTTCTCTGCAATTTGATCGTTATTGCTTACCAGAATACCCCCCTCGTAGGCAGTTATATTCTTTCCTCTGCCAAGACTGAAAATTCCGGCATCCCCGAATGTTCCGGAGTGCTTTGAATTGATTCTCGCTCCCATCGACTGGGCCGCATCGTCAATAAGATACAATTGATTTTTAGCAGCGATGTCTTGCAACTTATTCACATCGCTGGTAATTCCAAATAGATTACAGGCTATTATGGCAAGCCCATTCCTAAAGTCTGCACTCTCGAGACGGCTGTAACTGTAATCCAGCGTCTCGGGATCGATATCGACTAATCTAATCTTCAGTCCTGCTTTCACAATGGCAGACGGAACCGAAAAACATGTATATGCCGGTATAATCACTTCCCGATTATTCTCATTTGCAATGCTCTTCATTGCTTTCAGCAGGAGGAAAAGTGCGGTTCTTCCTGAATTCAAAAGATAGCAACGTCTTACATCGTAATCTTTTCCGATTTTTTCTTTGAGATTGTCACCTACCTTTTTTCGGTTCAACCCGTAAAATAAGGTTTTGATCAGGAAGTTAACCGGAATGGGAGATCCCGCTGGCGCCACCAAGTCAAGCATTTTCTAAATCCAATTAGAGTTTTCTAATAAATATCAAATAAAAATATTAAGGCAACATTTTATTCACCTTGGGTCCCAGATAGTTGGCAATTGGCATCGGCAACCTCTGCCAGATCTTTATAAAGATCTTCAAGGCAGGATTATCAGGATTTATTGACGGGATCTCCTCGCTTTTTCTCAGATAATATTGCCAGACTAATTGTTGAGGAGATGGGACCCAGTGTTTTTTGAACTTGAAAGTGTTGCTGTCCACTGTAGACCTGCCGAAGTCAAAGAATCTGAATCCTCTTTCACTGGTATCCTTGATAACCGTCCAGTAAAGAGCATGATTCGGGCAATATTTGAGCCAATCCCTGTTGGCAGAAGCCCAGGGAACATAAACCCGATCTTTAAAGGACAGAACGACTCCGCCTGCTATTGTATCTGAGTCCTTTGTTACCAATATCAGCCTTGCGTCTCCGTCTAAAGTCGTCAGGACTGCCTCAAAACACTTGCTATCCCATACCGGTGTGCCCAAATCCCGCATATTTCTGGAAAAGACCTTATAGAATCTATCCAAACCCTCAACGCCGGTAAACTCTGTGGTCAGTCCGCTTTTATGAGATTTCCTGATTTGGTTCCGCAATTTGGCGTTGAATTCCTTCCAGATCAGTTCAGGCGTTCTTGTGGTATCTAGTAAAAATGTCACTTTGTCACATCTGTCCCTGAGACTGGTGTCACAAGTTCTTACGGATCTCAACTCAATAAAACGAGCCTTCTCCTGTTCTGCGATCTCTCTGGCTTTCTTGAGCAACATTTCCACACTTGTATCATCACCGGCACACACCCCGCCATAGTCTATCCATGGCATCGATACTAATGCCCTTGCTCCCCAAAAAGTTTTAACAATGACCAGAGGCAATATCCCCTTTATTTTGGCATCATCTGTCGCCAGGAGGTATCTTGTCTTTCGGCCAAAGCTTTTCTCCATTACCTCTTTCCATTCAATGCGATGACCGATATTGGAGTCAGGACTCGTGGCAACAAAATCAGACCATGCTTCCTTAAACTGTTCTGTATATTCTCTGATCATATGCATTATAATTTATTTATCGGCAGCCCCGTTCAACTTCATTTGCTTGTTGGTCACAGACTAATTGATATGAAATTAGAACTCTATGAACTTCCGTGTAATATCTTCTCTTTTATCCAGCGAAATTGAAGATATAATCTCTGTTTAAAGCTGAGTTTATTTCCACCCTCATTTATCTCTCTCAAATAATCCAGAATCTCAGAGGTCGGCGCAAACCAGCCGTTGCGCGAGGCCAGATCCCTGAGTCTCTCCACCGTAGTATCATCTACCATACCATTCTCGCAGAATCCGTAGCCGAAGTGAGTGTAGACAATGCAAACTCCTCCCTCTTTCTCGAGCTTTTCCAGATTCTCTTTGCGCAACAGGTCGTTAAATGCATGAACGTCCTTCCCGTCACTGGTGTGAAACCAGNNGGATCATGATAGGGAATCTCAGGATTGACTTTTCTAAGATTGATTTCGTGAAAGCTGAAATTGGGAACATACTCAATATGCTCTCTGGCGATATCTCCCCAGAAGAATTCAGATTCCGGTAGATGCCCGACATAAACGATATCATCCCTGGTCAGATTATACAGCATTCTAAAAGGCCAGAAATCAAGTCTATGCACCCCCCAATAGAGGTTTTCCTGATTCCGGGAATGATTGACATAAACGTTTGGATAATAACCAATAAGCGAATCGAAGATCTCCAGGGATCGAATGGTCTCTTCACGCAGGGAGCTCCCGCCTCTAGCCCCATGAGAGGCTATTTCAAATCCTTCATCTCTTAATTCCAGAACAAAATTCAGGTATGCTGAGTCAGACAGGCTCTGGCCTTGATCTGCATATCCCCGGCCTGTTGAAGGGAATACCCATACGGTTTTAGTGGTGATAATTCCCAGGCTGTCTAGCAATCGATAGATTGGCTCCACATTCTCTAAGGTCGAAGCATCAGTGTCATCACATATACTGAAAGCGAATTTCTTTCCGTCGGGAAAAGATATCTTAGTATATCCGGGAGTCAAGTATATTGAGAGTGCAAATGACAGGACAACTAGTATGCCGACCGCGATTCCGGCTGATCTTAGTGTTTTTCTATACTTCATGATATGATATCCCGACTAGTATCCATTTTATAAGGCTGTATTTTATGATCATCTAATTATACAATTCCACAGAGAATCAGATTGTTCATGAAACCGACATTATATATTATAATACATAATACACGCGGCTCCCTTAAATATATAATGGATAGCATTTAATCAATACTATTTTTTGCATTGGATTATTCAATTAGATTTTTATTCGGCTATGCGCGATGTGTCCTTAACATCAGTGGTCGCACTCATTCTTTCTCTGCACACAAAGGTCAGGCAAATGGCAAGTGTATATAAAGTCCAGAGTTGCGGATAATACGCAGTCGAAAGGAAGGCTGAAGTGGCAAAATAACCCAGCATCGCGCCCATGATTGAGTTTGCCAAACTGCTGGGATATTCGTCCCCGGTCTCGGGGCACCTCCTTCCTACCCAAACCATGTACTTGAATGCGAAAAAGACCATTAACAGATACGCGCCCATGCCCAGAGTGCCCAATTCCGCCAGCACCTGGGGCAGGGTACCATGAAAGGTCCGACCCCATTGAGTGGCCGTCTCAAGCCGCCCCTCATAATATTCGGGCATCCGAAATCCTCCATTGGCCGCTCCCACTCCTACTATCGGATTGTCGATATACATCCTGACTGCCGCCATCCAGTAGTCCTTTCTGATCTGAGCAGTGCCTTCACCTGTATTTTTAATCGACTCGACCTCGTCCCAGTACTGCTGAGGTGCAAACAATATTGCAATCAAACCCAGCAGGACCACTATGGCAAAACTACGAAGTTTTTGCTTGGATTTTATCATACAATAAATTACGACAACAACCAATCCCAGCCACCCCCCTCTGGACATGCTGGAAATCACACCCAAGAGGAAAGCGATTAGTAGTATGAAGTAGAATGTTTTTGCGATTCTCGACCTGGCATTTAGAAAAAAGAAAAAGGCAAATGGAATCATAACGTTCAATGCAAGAGCAAAGTCATTTTCATCGCCCATCAGGCTGCCGCCTACGAATCCACCGGTAATGACACCTTTTATCGCAAAATACAGATGAATCAGTAGAAGAATATTAACCAGAGTTCTTATCCGTCTGAATGAATCTGTGACATTGATGGCGATTGTAAAAATAACAAAGGCAGAGAACATCTCCTGGGTATAATCAAGGGCATAACCATAGATCTCTGCATTCATTACCCCGGCTGCCATGACTCCGACGAAGAATAAATATGCCCAGTTGAACTTATCCCACCTAACACTCTTCTTATGAATTATAAGTTGAAATATCCAGGCCAGCAAGGTAACTACCTGAATAATGATCGCGATTCTCAACGGCCGCAAGGATGGAAAGAAATTATCCGGTCTTGCAAACTCATAGATGTAGAAAAAAGATATTCCAATAAAGGGATTCCTCATTATAATTATGCCGACAATTGCCGCCGGAACCGCTAATATCAGGACATACTGGAACTTCTCCCTGAACAACGTTAGGGCCAGTCCCAATACAATTGACAAAACAACCAGTATGGCCAAGATAATATGCTTTTGACCGATATACTGCCTGAAGCCCGGTTTTCTCGATTCAGTCCTTACTGAAAATATATCTCCCCGATCGTATATCATCAGAAACTCTTTAAATAATATTCCACATGTAAACAATTGAGTTTTTTTTCATATAACAAATCTTATCCGATTTTTACGTATTTGCAGATATCTCTGAATGAGCCTGGGCTGATCATCTTGTCCATTTCGGTCGGCCAACACCGGGTAATAGCTTCCTCTTTGCAAACCTGATGAATCTTATGATCTTCTTTGGAACCATAGTCATAATAATATAAGTATATGGTTTTATATGCCACTTATCATATCGCAGGGCCTCCCGGAAGGCTTGTCGCGCCCGAGAATATTCTTCTCGCTCGAAATAACGGTAACCAATTGCAAAATTGCCCTGATAGAATTTTCTTGGTACTAATTTTTTTATCTTACCGGCCAAATGGGAATCATATTTATTGAGAAGCATTTCCACACTGGCCCGAGTGTATATGATATAATTCTGATTAATACGCATGGTGCGAAGCTGGTGATCCCGAATTTTTGCCAAGGGTTCGTCGACGAGCGTGATCGGATAAGACGATGCTATCCTGATCCACATATTGTCATCTTCGGCAATCCTGAGAGACTCCTCAAATAGACCGACCTTATCGAAAACTTCTCTTCGAACCATAACTGTCGGGGTCACTACCCCACTTTTCAGGAAGATGTTTGTCACTAAATCTCCCCGCATAAGATAATTGCCTTTTCCAACTGTAGTCCTGTAAATACCGCCCTCATCAAAGAGGCTGTTCTCTGTTATCACCATACCAAGTTCAGGGTCTTTCTTAAAAGCCGCTACCTGTTTTTCGAGTTTGGTGCTCAACCATACATCATCCGCATCAAGGAATGCAATATACTTCCCTTCCGATTTCCGGATTCCGAGATTCCTGGCCTTTGCGGGACCGCCGTTTTCCTGGTGGAAATATCTTATCTGATGAGGGTAATCGTCTATTTTCTTTTTGGTGTTGTCAGTCGATCCATCATCAATGACTATTACCTCAAAATCCTTGAATGACTGCTCAAATACACTATCGAGTGCTTCCAATATATATTGGGAAGAATTATATGCTGGAATTATTACGCTGACTTCTGGCATAAATTCCTCTTCTTAATTAGCGTTTATTGCTTTCCTGGCTGAAATTCCTATGAATATTTTTAATATACTAATTTTCATCAAACTAGACCAACAATATTCTTTAGCACGATTGCCTCTTCCATAGCTTACAGCAAACAATAAAGTGATGACCAATCTCTCACACAAGAGCCTTTCTTTGCGCTAAGAATAATTGAATAATGATCAACTGGGTTCAATGGGATTACTAGCCCTCAATATCCAGAATGCGATAAATTCTCGGTCGGGCAGCATTTGATATCACTTCATACCCTCTCTCGTTTAAGTGCACCGGATCTTTGGAATATTTGCGTGGAAGAAAGCCTTTATCATCCTGAATAGCTGCAGCGTAATCTATCAACTCAATTTGCTCTCTATCGGTGTACTCCCGCACCCATCTATTAAACTCCTGAATCGAATCCGCGACGCTGTAATCGCCAATATGGGCAGATGGCTTTCCGGCCGGTATTATCGTACAGACAATAGGAGTTATCTGATTTGCCTTCGACAACTGGACCATCATATCGAGCGCATCCTGCAAGACCCGGAGCGGTTGCGATGGCCGCATATTAATTGAACAGAACTTTATAACCACAGCCCTGGGTTTTAAATCAAGTACGTTCTCCTTAAATTTGGTGAGAAGAGAGGGCGCAAGCCCGCCAATCCCTCTATTGACCGGATGAATTTCAGGGAAATATTTTTCCAGATTCCAGGAATGAGTTATGGATGCTCCAAGGAAAACCACCCGCAATGAGTCGTATTTCCCTTGTTCCACTTCCTTTTTCAGGCGCAGGTTTTCCTCATGTAATGGATCTTGGTAATTGCCCCTTGTTGGACTTCCGAGTAACTTGCGCTTTAATTCGCCGAGCGGCGAGCCGCCATAATAAATATAATGGAGCAATCCCCAGACAGCCACTACATTTATTAGAAGGGAGGCAATTAGTATTATTTTTAGAACGCCGGACATATCTTGATCCTATCAGATGTTAACTCTGCGCGCGGGATTACCCAGAACCGTCGTATTATCTGGAACTTCATTCAAAACTACACTTCCGGCTCCCACAGTACAATTCTTGCCGATGTTCGCCATTATGGTCGCATCCTGCCCAATCCAGGTGTTCTCGCCGATATAAATGACCCGGTTTTCTTCAGTAACAATATCACCACCATTTTCAGCCCTTTCATGGGGCCGACCATGCTGATATTTTCCGGAGACTATGGAAACTCTCGCCCCCATCATAACATTTCTTCCGATATTTGCAAATCCTATGAATGTATAAGCCCCAATTGACACACCTGAAGCGATAACGTTTTGCCGGTGCGCCAGCCAGCTCCCAAACAGCATATGGACATCAGGAGAAACATCCTCACAGACAGCCCAATAAAACGCTTTTCTCAAATATACGCCAACAATTGTTGGGCAAATGCTCAATAATTCCTTACACCCGGAAAAAATATAACCGACCTTACCTCTGAAGAGAATCTCTTCCAACCTGGTCAAAACTACAAAAGGCAGTGAAAACAGGAATGCCAGCACGAATATGAACAACTTGATGAATTTTCTAAGCATCGATATGGGAATTCCTGTTTAAGATTAATATTTTAATAAAATCAAAATTGCTGATTTTTAATAGTAAATCCTATTGTATCATGAAGAACCGCTGGATAATTTAATCCATCTGGCAATACTGGCCATATGAAATATCTGTCCGGTCCCATTTAATTCACCGTTCACTATTCGGGTCATACTTTTATCAAAATTGCTGCTGTTGGTAATGTCCCCTTCGTCCATAAAGTGTTTCGCTGCCTTGCGCAGAGACTTACTTGTGATCAGCCATCGTCCCCAACTATTGGCATCTCTTTCTTTGCCTTTGGGATTCCCTGTCAAAAATGGAATATGTATACCTTTCGATATCAACACCTTGCAGAGCTTAGATCTAAACGCTGGGGTGTTTAATGGCATGAGCGTAGAACCATACGGCAATTTACCGTAGTCGCGAAATCTCTTACGATATAAATTGATAACATGACGGTCGTAGGCAGATATGCTTGGCCTGACTTTTATCTGTGTAATGTGATGATCCAGGTCAGCACAAAATGGATAAAGAGCATTTATAAAATATCGGCATTGCACCCCTTGCTGTCCATGCTGATGACAACCCCGATTTGCCGAAATGAATTTTCTCCAGAGAATGGCCAAAGAATCATTTGAAGGAACAAGACGATATATCTCTTTTCGCACATCCTCCAATATTGCGGGCTCCTGCTTGCTGATTTCGTCAATAAAATCTTCACTCAGAAAATCCGTAAGATCCTGATAGCTGTGGTGCGTTCTGTGGACATGGCGATTCATCGTCTCTGCAATCCGATCAAGCCCTATCTTTGAAATACTCTGGTCAATGTATATAGTAAAATATGACGCTATTTTCGACAATCTGGAAAAGTATTTTTCGCAGTCGTAGCCGCCCGGATGAATCTGGACATTGCCCCAGAAACCATCGGTGGTCCAGCCATATCCGTCTTGCGACATCTTCTTTGCGGCAAACCACCGATCGGGCCAGATAATCATTCCGCAGGCATTGAATATATTCTCAAGATTATCAGCAACCTTATCTCCATCAAGCCATACATGTTTCCAAACATTTCCCTTCAAATCAGCTATTGATTTGGAGATTCCGACTTCCAGAGAGTCGGGATCACCATAAGTATAGCAATCCAGTTTGTGCTCATGCGGCCAGGCGGCCAGTATCAAACGCGAATCCTTCCCGGCACTTTGAAAATGAGCCGGTTTAGGGACTATATTGCTTATTCGCTCACAACTCTCGATAAAAGTATCCGCTACTTCATCAATTGAAGGGGTCGAATTCGAGGGAACTATTTCCCAGGGGCTCTCAGGATTCGGGCGGATATTTATTCCGGATGTTTCCTTATCCCAGATAAGGGAATAATATGGCAGTGTATTTTTTATCCCGCGCAGCATATATCTGTCGCCGATGGTGCAGCCGATAAATATCCACTCCGCACAACCGGTTAGATCGACCTCTGCATCTATTATTCCGGTTTTGGCCAGGGCTACAGGATTGGTGGCAATGACGCAGCCTTCGGGAATCTCGCTGTAATAAAGCGGTAGTGATCCTACATGATCATTGCTGACATAACACCGGCTGTTTTGAACATCGGCTGCAACAATATTATACGTTCCACTTATTATTGACTTTAAAGCCGCCTCGTACCCATCCTGAGAAATAGTATTAGCAAACGTCTTCGCATGGGCCTCGAGAGATGAAGCATTCTTTGACCTTTCCGTAATAATAAATCCATCCAAACAGACCAAAACCTTGCGATCATCCGACCAGACAAATCCGGGATCCTGCGTATAAGATTTCGGTGTAAATCTCGCTATCTTTATTTCAGGCAAGGGGGACAGAAAATCGCATGCAGAGTCGGCGGGCCATGACTCTTTGATCTTCTGATCTTCCAATCTTTTGGCTGCTGATCCCAGCGCTATAAACAATCCAAACATATCATACCTTTGTCTTAAGCATTAAAAACAATCAATTATTCCCCCTCAGTCGGCTCTTAAAAGACTCCAATCCGGAAACATATTGCTTAAAATGATATACGTCTCGCGGAATGGGAAATCTCCTGATTCTGAAAAGGTCTATCTCATCCCTGGTATTCTCAAAACCTTCGTATCCCACCACTGCGGCAATATAGCCGAGAGACTTGAGCAATTCAATCGTCTCCTGATCGAAATCACCCGGCTGACCATTGGGATAGCAAAAAATATCAGCGGGCTTATTCAGCTTTTTTTCTATCATTTCCTTTGGCTCAGCCAATTCGACCTTTTTTTCGTCGTACGATATATTCGATAATATCGGATGAGTCTTGGTATGAGGAAAGAACTCGATTCCCTCCCTGCTCATCTCTTCAATTTCGTCCCAGTTGAGGGGTTCATATATTCCCTCGGGCTGTCCGGTTACATCAACTTCAAGACTCTCAATTATATTATCGATTATCTGCATCTTTTTTTGATTATCTATTTTCTTGCAATAACTAATGATTTTCAAGATTACCCCGTCTTTTTGGGCTTTTTCTGAAATTGAAACAACGTCCTGATCCATGAAACCCAGGTCGATTTTGTCATGCCGGGTACTGTTTATGGCGTATTCGATCTTATCCCACCACAGAAACAGCCTGTTTTCAATAAAGTCACCGGTAAGAAAGATTGCTGCCGGATATCTGAATTCACGGAAAACCTCAAAAGCATTCAAATAAAAGTCTCTATAACCATCATCAACAGTAAAAACCACCGTTTTATATGTATCCTCTTTGCTGATAATAGTTTTAACGTACTCTCTTAAGGTCATGACCCTGTATTTATGGCTGTGGAGATAGCTCAGGAATTCGTGCAAGAGCTCCGTAGTCGGCCAGTGCTCGCCCGGTATCGGCCTGCGGGCAAATCTGTGCAGCATAAAAATCGTGGCGGTATTTTTAGTAAAACGGTTGAAGGCTGAAAAGCCGCCGGATTTTTCAATTATTTTCAATGCCAATTGCTTCATTATTTGAAATATACCCCTGTTATTTTAAGAAGTAAAAAGGATATTTTGGAAGTTAATCAAAAACTCACATTTATTTCCTGAACCAGCTTTATAGTTGTAATTATCAGGCCTTCACCTTACCCGTTCATTCTGTCCTGACCAGGCATTCACCATCTTCAGTCATGGCGGTATAGCCTCCGATCATGAAACCTTCGGACGTGTCGAGCTTCTCAATCATCTCGCGCTTTTTTGCGTTGGTAATATATTTTATATCGTATTCCTTGTATGGAAAAAGCGGGCTGGTCTCCATCAGCTTTTTGAGCTTACTCAGATACTCGTCAATCGAGCAGATTACCCTGGCCGGATTTCCCGCAGCGACTGAATCAGGAGGAATATCCTTCGCAACCACCGAATTCGCTCCCACGATTGAACGCGGCCCGATCTCGACCCCCGGCAAAATCAGGGTCCGGGCCCCTATATGGCAGGATTCATGTATCTTGACCCTGCCTATCCTGGTAGCATCAATGTACTCATTGGGCATAGCGTCATGTGCCAGGATCATACACTCATCCCCGAAGCCGCAATTGTCGCCGATCGAAATCAAAAAGCAATGCGAAACATCAATTGCAGTCGAAAATGGCAGGTTCACACCTTTCCCGATCTCCATACCATGCTTACGCAGGTTCTCCCACCATCTTTTCTTGCGGTAGATGTTTATTCTCCTGCGGAGCCTGCCAATAATATTCAGAAGAAATCCAAGCACTGAATTCTCCAATTAGAGGGAGCCTGATATCACAGCTCCCCATACTTATTCATACTGCCAATGTCTATATCCCAAACCTTAGATTTCAGGTTCGAGCGGAAAAAGACGAAGGTACTCTGTCGTCCTCTGTTTTTGTTTTATATCTTTATAAACTCTATCGACTTGCTCGGCTGTCAGATCAAGCGCTCTGGCAATCTCTTCGGATGGTATCGAATTAACCATTCCATGCCAGACCAGATCGAGAATCTCAAAATCCACACCGAAGAAAAAATCTGTCTGGGTGACCTCGGCGCTGTATGTATCGGTGGTCGGAGCCCGGTGAGTTATGCTCTCGGGCAAATCCAGGAATTGCGCTAATTGATAGACCTGAACCTTATACAGATGAGAAATGGGCTTCAGATCCGCACCGCCGTCACCATATTTTACGAAAAATCCGAGTTCATGCTCATCTTTATTGCCGGTGCCCACAACCGCCCGGTTTAATCTTTCGGCATGATAGTAAAGCATGGACATCCTGGTCCTCTGCTTGAAATTTGAGGCTGCCACAATCTGGAGATACTCCTTGAGCGGCATGCGCTTAGAGATAATGCTGCCATCCGGGGCTTCAACAATGAGTTTAAAAAAATTAATCGAATCCGATTCAAGCGGATTGGAGGCGATCGTGATTTTGGCCTTGTGATCCGGGCCGAATTCCGGAACCAGCCTTCTTATGGCCTCATCCCGCCTGGCATAACATCCAAAACCATCCAGGGCCGGGGTGATATTCTCGACAATGTACTCAATCCCAAGGCTACGGGCCAAATCCTCGGCCAGTTCCTGGCTGGCGGGACTCGAATCGCTTTCGGGCATAATCACACCCAGGATCCTGTCTTTGCCAAGGGAACGCACGCATAACGCCGCTACCAGGGATGAATCCACCCCTCCGCTGATACCAATCACAGCCCCGCTCCTCTTAAGTTTACCCAGAATCTGCTTTTTAATCAGATCTTCCAGCCGGGCGCATTCGGCTTTTGCTTCGAGTTTCAATGAGTCCCTTGTAAATTTCATATCCATTTCAATTGCGAGGATTTTTCTTCAGTTATCAAAAACGGCCTGAAAAATATATCAAAAAATCGCCTGTTGACAAGGAAAAAATGTTGTCTTATTACCGATTATACTTATATATTTAGGCTTTGTATGACCATAGGATATCGGGGAAGAAGTGGAGTATTAAATGACTAGAAATGATATCGCAACCAAAGTCGAGGGCTATATAAAAGAGAATTTCATATTTGATAATTCCAATAAT